>Ga0210396_10003960_pt1 | contig 14611 bp, 14 predicted proteins | sample IncBWH17OmetaG_FD_155466 | JGI IMG/M metagenome (GOLD analysis project Ga0210396, IMG submission 155466) | Forest soil microbial communities from Barre Woods Harvard Forest LTER site, Petersham, Massachusetts, United States - Inc-BW-H-17-O ...
GTGGCAATAGTCGGCACCCTCACCCGAGCGCGGCATCCAGAAGATCGCCGAGCTGCTGTGTCTCCCAGAGGTTTAACGCATTGGTGAGCATCTGCAGTGGCGCGCGGACACTCTCGTCATCCTTGATCAGTGGATCATTGCGGTTCAGCGAACGAGCAGCATCGCCGAAACGCGAACGGATCAGCGCGGGTACGTCGAGTAGCCACGCGACCGCCATGATCCGGCATAAAGCATGAGCTGGTTGTGTAATCGTCAGAAGCGAGCGCCTCGGGCCATCGGAATGAAATCGCCAGATGCGACTCTCGATCGTTCACATGTGGCTGATGCGCTGAAGGCTATCCGCGGGTCCACATCGAACCACGGACCCCCTCGCTGATCATCCGAGGTAGCAGCACACGCGGACCGTCAGCGCCTGACCGACAGCATCGACGTCGACCTATAGGCAAACCAACGCGATGCGTGGTCCGCTGCGGGGCTGCAGGCTGTCAACGGGCAGGGACTGCGCTGCAGTGCGCCATCCATCTCCAGGCATAACGCACACGGCCTTGCGTCTAGGTGTGAGCTGCACTACATTCGCTTATTACATATGGTTGTGCGTTAAGAACGGGCGGGGTTATGCGGCTTGGCGGTAGGTATCGCGCGAACGCGGCCGTAGCTATGTTTGCTGCCGGTCAGCGGGCCAGTTGATGGATCGCTGGCTGGGGTTATTAAGTCGTCGGTTCACGGCCAGCAACCGTGTTACCTCGTTCGTCTGCTGCGACAGCGTGCGAAAAACAACCGGCGACTTCGACCGACATCGGTTCGCCGGTCCTCGTCGATGACCCACGCCCTAGACGATCTCCCCCGCGCTAATGACGGGACGGCTGATGGCGTCGCTGCTATCACGGACTGGACCGCCGGGTACGCGAGGCGGCATCCACTGGCCTCGCTCGCGACCCTGGGGGAGCAGTATGTGCTGGCGGTCCGCACCGTCCAGTATTTCTTTGTCGATCTGTTCACTGGTCGGTTCCAATGGGCCGAGTTCGTGCGTCAGGCCGCGTTTATGGCGGGCACCGCTGTGCTGCCGACCGTTCTCGTGGCGCTGCCAATTGGGGTCACACTGTCCATCCAATTCGCCCTCTTGGCCAACCAAGTCGGCGCTAGTTCACTAGCTGGGGCGGCGAGCGGACTCGCCATCATCCGTCAGGCCGCTTCACTGGTCGCCGCGGTGTTGATGGCCTCGGCGGTGGGCTCTGCCATCACCGCTGACCTGGGCTCGCGCACCATGCGTGAGGAGACCGATGCGATGGAGGTCATGGGTGTTTCGGTGATCAGGCGCCTCGTGGTCCCGCGCTTCGGCGCGGCCACCATCGTAGGTGTGGGCCTTACCGGGATCACATTCCTCGTCGGGTTTTTGGCCAGCTACCTGTTCAACGTGTATTTCCAGCGAGGCGCCCCTGGCAGTTTCGTGGCGACATTCTCGTCGTTTGCGACCACAGGAGACATGGCTGTGGCTCTGCTCAAGTCCGTTGTGTATGGCGCGATCGTCTCGGTGATCGCGTGCCAGAAGGGCTTGTCCACCAAGGGAGGTCCGGCCGGCGTGGCGAACTCGGTGAACGCCGCGGTCGTGGAGTCGATCTTGGTGCTGATGATCATCAACGTCGGTATCAGCCAGCTCGACAATATGTTGTTCCCTAGGACCGGATTGTGACGTGACGCCTTCGACCCACATCCCAACATTGGCGCGACCGGTCAGCGGCATCTACCGAACAGCGTCGAGATCGGTGATCCGCGTCGGTCACATGCTGACTTTCTTCGTGCGTTCAGCGTTGGCGCTGCCAACGTCAATGCGCCAGTACCGCAAGGAATTTCTGCGGCTACTGTCCGATATCGCATGGGGCAATGGCTCCATTGTGGTTGGCGGCGGCACCGCTGGAGTCGCAGTCGTGCTTGGTGTCACGGCGGGCGCTCTCGTCGCCGTTGAGGGCTACAGCTTCCTCAATCTCCTCGGACTGGGCCCTGCGACAGGGATCATTTCATCGCTGGTGAATACTCGGGAACTCGCACCAATCATGGCTGCGCTGGCCTTCGCGATGCAGGCTGGGTGCCGGTTCACCGCGCAGTTGGGCGCAATGCGGATCTCCGAAGAGATCGACGCGTTAAATGCGCTGGCGATCCGTCCGATTCCATTCTTGGTCACAACGCGGCTGGCGGCTTCCGTCGTCGTCGTGATCCCGCTTTACGTCGCCTGCCTCGCGGTCACCTATGTCTCTTGCCAGGTCGTGACCGGGATCGTTAGCGCAGGATCCACCGGCCCGTTCCTTCACTATTTCGCGATGACGTTGAGCGGCAGGGATGTCGTTTACTCAGTGCTGAAGTGCGTTGTGTTCGTGTGGATCTCGTCGACCGTGCAGTGCTATTACGGGTTCTATGCCACCGGCGGCCCCGAAGGCGTCGGCAAGGCCGCGGGGCGTGCCATGCGGGCCAGCATCACCCTCGTGGTCCTGGTCAACATGCTGCTCACCATGGCGTTGTGGAGCATCGACGCGGGTGCGAGGTTTGGCGGCTAGATGTCGAATTCCTTAGACCCTGATGGCCGAGGCCTTTCAGACTCGCAACTACTGGCATGCGGGTTGACTGCATTGCTCGTCGTGGCGGCCGTCGTGGCGTGTCTTGTTCTTAAGGCCACCGGGCGTATCAGCGACTACGTCCGAGTGGTGGCTGAACTGGCGAACGTCGGCGACGGGCTGCCGCAACGGTCCGACGTCAAGTACCACGGACTGCCGGTGGGCATCGTCGACGACGTCATCACCGCGGCGCAGGGCAAGCCCAACTACGTGCACATCAACCTCAAACCCCAATATGCCAAGGACATCCCAAACTCGGTGACGGCCCGCGTGGTGCCCGCCAACATCTTCGCGGTGTCAACGTTAGAACTCGTCGACCACCGCGCCGGCGGGGTTGCCATTGGCAATGGCGCCCACATCCCAGAAAATACGGACCTTCCGACAGTGGTCTTCCAGACCACGATCACCAAGCTTCGAGAAATCATCGCTGCGACGGGTCGGGGCGGCGACGACCACAGTGTTGGCATTCTGGCCGCTATCGAAGCTGCCACGGAGAATCGAGGCACCACCCTGCTCCATTCCGGCGCTCAATTGACCCGGCTGTTAGGCGAACTCAACGCCATCGTCACCAGCGAGCCTGGCCCGTCGACAGTGTCGTCCCTCCTCGAGGCGACCCGTGGCCTGCAATCCACGGCACCCGAACTCGTCGACGCTTTGCACGAGGCGGTGAAACCGATGCAGACCTTCGTCGAAGAGCGCGCACAGTTCACTTCGCTGGTTACTGGCGCACAACACACATTCGGCATCAGTCAGCGCGCACTTGAGAATCACACCGATCAGTTGATTCAGATCACGCAGAATTTCACTCCGGTGCTGGGTGTGTTCGCGCTGAAAGGGGACAAGTTCGTGCCCATCTTCACCAGGCTGAAGCACCTTTCCGACAAGTTTTTGACGGAGATGTGGGATCCCGACCACGAAGTCGGAAACATGCGGATCAACTTCTCCCTGACACCGACCTACAGTTACACGCGGGCCGACTGCCCGCAGTATGGGCAGTTAAAGGGGCCGAGTTGCTTTACCGCCCCGGTGATTCCGGTTCGCCCGGATCTGCCGGAAGTCTTGCTTCCCCAGAATTACCAGCCACCGGCAGATCTCGCGCCGCCCCCGGGAACAGTCATCGGAGACGACGGGAACTTGGTCGCGGTTGGCCCCCCGCTGATCAACGCCCATCCCAACCTAGCCGACCCGAATCCACCTTTGCCTGCGTGGCTGTGGCCGATCCGTCCGTCTCCTCGAGTCCCTGGCACCGCCGATCCCGCCGACGGGCCACAACATGATCCGTCGTTGGGCCCTCCGCCGCCCGTCGTAACGCCCCCACCCGGTCCGCCGCCGGCCGCCGGGACCGCGCCGGCGTCCTATGGCGGAAACGTCGGTCCCGTGGGCAGTCAACTGGAGCGTGATCAGCTCGGGGTCATTACCGGACAAACACACCCGGCATCGGTGGCGACCCAGCTACTTTTGGGCCCCGTGGCTCGGGGCGCGACGGTGTCCCTTTCCGCCGAGCCCTCGGGAAGTCCGAAATGAAGTTCCGTGCACCGCTGATCGGGCTGTCCATCTTCATGGTGGTTGCCGTCGCCGCCACGTGGTTGGTGTATGTCACCCTTCGGCGCGACGTGGCCGGCCCGACCACGCCCTACGCGGCCGTGTTCACTGATGTGTACGGGCTGCGCATCGGAGATGACGTGCGGGTCGCCGGTGTACGCGTTGGCCGTGTCGAAAACATCGAACTGGCAGGCGATTTGGCGAAGGTCTCGTTCGGCGTGCAGAGCAACCAACACCTCTACGGAAATTCAGTCGCCTCGGTCACCTACCAAAACGTCATCGGCCAGCGGTATCTGGGGCTCTCGCTTGGAGAGGCCGGGACCAGAAATCAGCTGCCGGCGGGAAGTGTGATCGCCGTGGGACAGACGAATCCGTCGTTTGACGTCGGAAGAGTGCTCACCGGTTTTGCGCCCCTGTTTTCCGTGCTCAATCCGAAGCAAGCCGACGACCTCACCAAAGGCGTCATCCAGTCGCTGCAAGGCGATCAAGCTTCCATCCCGCTGTTGGTCGATCAGACCTCGACGCTGACTCAGACCCTGGCCGGACGTGACCAAGTCCTGGGTGACCTGATCACCAGCCTCAACAGGGTCAGCGGCAATCTCGCTCAGCAAGACGGCAGCCTGGACGGCACCCTCACTGAAGTTCGCCACGTCATCGCGGCCTTCGATGCACGCCGGCCCGCGCTCGTATCGTCTGTGGGTTCGCTCAGCCAGGTAACCCGCCGGTTGTCGGCGACCCTCGACCATGTCTACCCGTCATTGAACGAGCTCATTACACGGCAGCCCGGCTTCACCAAACACATGGTCGACATCGAGCCTCAGCTGGCGTTTACCGGCGACAACCTGCCGTTGCTGTTGAAGGGATTCGCGCGGATCGCCGGTGAAGGCTCGTACGTCAACGCGTACGCGTGCGACTTCAATCCCACCGGATTCTTTCCCGGACTCAACGACATCGCGACGTTCATCGTCAACGCGGCAACGCCGGGCAGCGTGCACCCCCGGACCACGCAGAACCTGGCGTGGCACACCCCGAGATGTAGGCATGCTGATGGCTAACGCAGCGATGGCGTCTTCGATCCGGCGATGGCGGCGCCGGCGGTTGGAGTCCTACAACAAGACCCTGGTTGGTTTCGTAGTCCTGATCACCGTCGGTGTCCTCGTCGCCGCGTCACTGCTCGTGAAGCAGCTCGGGATCGGCTATGCGCATTACACCGCCGAGTTTCTCCAGGCGGCGTCACTGCAGACCGGAAACCGGGTCACCATCGCAGGTTTCGAGGTGGGTCATGTCGCTGGCGTGAAGCTCGCTGGCGACCACGTTGAGACCGATGTGGTGGTGCGCGACAACATTCACTTGGGCGCGGACACCAAAGCCGCGATCAAAGTGGCGACCATCCTGGGCTCGCGTTATCTGGAATTGGCGCCCGCCGGTCCTGGTTCGCTGCCGAACCAGACGATCAACCTCGCCCATACCGAGGTGCCCTACGATCTGCAGGCCCTGTTGAACGACGCGTCAAACACCTTCGACCAGGTCGATTCCGATCAATTAGCGCAGTCACTGAACGTGTTGGGCCAGCAGCTCGATGGTGTGCCGGCGCTGGTACCACGAGCGATGGCGAACCTGCACGCCTTGTCATCGATCGTCGCCGACCGTCGAGACCAACTCGGCACCCTGCTCAAGAGCACCCAACAGGTAGCCAACACCTTGTACCGTCAGCAGGCCGGTCTGGGCGACCTCACCGATCATGCGCAGGACCTGATCGGAACGTTCGTCGCACGCCAGGCTGCGTTTCACGCCATGCTGCGCGCGCTGACAAGCCTGGTCGACTCTCTTGCCAAGATCGTGATCAACGACCGACCGATGCTCGATGACATGTTCGCGAATTTGCGTGGGCTCACCAATATGGTTGGCCAGCACGATGATCTGCTCCGCAATGTGCTCCAGGTCGCTCCCGTTGTGGTCCGGGAATCGGCCAACGCCACCGGATATGGCCCTTTAGTCGAGTTCAACCTGCCCAACGGTCTGGCCATCGATTCGTGGATGTGTGCAATCAGTGGACGCGCCAAGCAATTCGGCATGATCCCATACTTCAAGGATTGCAAGTGATGACTGGCCGTCACAAAATTGTAGTCCTAGTCACCGTCCTTGCAGCGGCGAGCGTCGCGGCAGTGCCGTTCACGATGACTTCCCGCACCGATGCCATCACCGTGACCGCTCAATTCGATAGTGCTGCAGGGATATACGAGAACACCGCAGTCACTGTGCTGGGCATGCCGGTGGGCAAGGTTACCAAGATCACCCCGAGGGGCGGTTACGTCGAAGTCAAATTCACCGTGGACGAGGATGTGAAGATCCCGGCCGACGTCTCCGCGGTTACCATCAACACCTCCATCCTTACCGACCGACAGATCGAACTGACGCCTCCGTACCGCGGCGGGCGAGTGTTGGCTAGCGACGACACCATTGGACTCACCAGAACCAAGACGCCAGTGGCCTTCGACCGCGTGCTCGACGTGCTCGACAAGGTCTCCAAATCACTGCGGGGTGACGGTACCGGTGGCGGCCCGGTTGCCGACGTGATCACTGCCGCCGCCAACATCACCGACGGTAACGGCGAGAAGATTAAGGCGGCCCTCGACGAGCTCTCGACGGCGTTGCGACTCGGCCCGCAACAGGGCGAAACGACGAGAGATCAGTTGACCAGCATCGTCAAAGATCTCAGCTCTTTGTTGGACGCGGCCGCGCGTAACGACGCGAAACTCCGTCGACTCGGATCCACCACCCACCAGCTCAGCCAGATACTTTCCGACGAGCAGTTCGGCTCCGGCGACACCGGTCGCAAGATCAATGAGTTGGTCGACCAGGCGCAAACACTACTCGAGCACAATCGAGACAACCTCAAAAACACGATCAGCAACGGCGATACGCTCGCGAAGACTCTCGTCGACCAGCACCGTGAGGTATCCGAGCTCATCGACGTGCTGCCAGTGATGCTGGAAAACCTCTACAACGCCATCGATCAGAAAAACGGTGCCGTGCGGGCGCACCTTCTTGCCGACAAGGTGCTCGGCGAGAGCCAAAGCACCAAGGAGATCTGCAACATGCTGCATCTGCGCCAATTGGGTTGCAGCACCGGCACCTTGCAGGATTATGGACCTGACTTCGGGCTTACCTACATTCTCGACGGCCTTTCGGCGATGGGACAGTAGCGATGTCGCATGGCGCGAAGAAGGCATTCGCAGCAGCGTTAACCGCCGCCGCGGTCACCTCGGCCTGCGCCACCGACGGACTGGGCAGCCTGCCGTTACCGGCACCCGGAATCGGCGGCGGGGGCTACACGCTCACCGCCGTATTCGCCAACGTGCTGAACCTGCCCGCGCACGCCAGGGTTAAGGTCGCCGGCGCTGATGTCGGAGACGTCGAATCAATAACCGCCCAGAACTACTCGGCGGTCATCTCGCTGCGCATCATGGACGGGGTTGCAATCCCAGTGGGTAGCGTCGCGGAATTGCGGTCCGCGACGCCGCTCGGTGATGTCTTCGTCGCCATCAAGCCACCGGCCCCGCTGAACCCGAACGCGAAGCTGCTCAAGGCCGGCGACACCATCGGCTTGGACTCCACCTCTGCGGCGTCCACCGTGGAGTCGATGCTCAGCGCGGCGGCACTGCTGGTCAACGGCGGTGCGCTTCGCAATCTCACCAACGTCATCAACGGTGCCGGTAAGGCGACGGGCGACCGGGGACAGGCGTTCGGACACCTGATCAGCCAAACCAACGACCTACTGGGCAGGCTCAACGCTCGCTCCCACCAAATCGACACGGCGGTATCCGAGACCGCTCGGCTCGCCGATACGTTGGCTGCCAAGAACCAAGCCATAGCGGACATATTGAGCGCGGCGGGTCCCGCCACCGAGGTGCTGTCGGCCAACGCCGACCAACTCGCTGATGTCACCGAGCAGGCCGGCGCGATCACCCGTCAGCTGATGAAATTCCCGTCCATTGCGGGTACCGACGCCTCCGGCCGCAGCCTCGTCAAGGACGCCAACACCATCGCCGGCTCGTGGAACGACGTCGCTACGAGCCCTGACGTCAGCCTGAGCGCGCTGAATCGGTTGCTGCCGATATTCGTCAAAATCACGAGCAGTCAATCAATTTCGGTGCAAGCGAGCATCGACCGGCTGGTCCTCGGATCACGTCCAGACCCCGGATTCGCGGGGGACCCAGCCTTCCATGGTCCGATGCGCCCCGACTGGAACAAGATGATCGGCGCCCTCAAGTACGCGCTGTGGCGGCTACAGGAGCGTGTCGTCGGACAGGGACCGGACACCTCTATGGGCCAACACCAATGGACCCCCGCCGGACCCCCGCTGCCACCAGCTCCTGCCGAGCAGCCGTCGCCGCACGTCGCCAGTCAGGACCCCCCGAAGTGATCGACGCGATGAGCCGCCGAGTCGTGCACGTCGTCCAAGCGTGTCACCGCCGGCGCACGTGGGTTTCGGGGATCGCTCTGGCCCTGACCTTCGCCATCGCCACGGCCTACCTGGTGATCGGTGCCCTGCGGGTCAATCCCCTGAGCTCGTCGTACCGGGTCACGATTCAACTGCCGGACTCCGGTGGTCTGCTTGAGAACCTGGACGTGGCCGTCCGTGGTGTGCGCGTGGGTCGGATCGATTCGCTCATCATCACACCCGGCGGCGTGAACGCGTTGGCCACCATCGGGACGGATGTGAAGATCCCGGCCTCCAGCGCAGTGCGCGTGTCCGGACTTTCGGCAGCCGGTGAGCAATACATCGACTTTCGGCCCGCTTCAGAGTCCGGTCCCTATCTGCGTGATGGAAGCGTGATCGGCGTGCACCAGGCGACCACGCCGATTCCCCTGAACCAGCTTCTCGCCGACGCCGACGGAGTGTTGGCTCAGACCGACCCCACGAAACTCGAGCTCATCAAACGTGAACTCAGCCTTAGCAACGAGGGTCCCCAAAAACTTGCGGACATCGTCGATGGTGGCGTTTTTCTGCTGTCCACGTTGGACTCGGTGCTGCCCCAAACGGTCAGCGCGCTCAAGACCAGCCGAATCGTGCTGGGCACGCTCACCGACGTGAACCCGGGTCTGGCCGCCACATCGCAGAACGTCAGCCGCGTTCTGGCAGGTGTCAATGCCATGGACGGCGGATACCGAAAACTCGTCGCGCGGACACCACAGCTGTTGTCGTCGGTTGACCATCTGTTCGACGACAACTCCGACACCATGGTGAGCTTGCTCGCCAACCTCGCGTCGACCAGCCAGCTGCTCTACGTCCGGGTTCCGGCGCTCAACGCGCTCTTCCCCGATTATCGCGGCTCGACGTTGGACGCCCTGGCGTCCACGATGCACGACCACGGATTTTGGGCCACCGCGGACCCGTACCCGCGCTATACCTGCGATTACGGCACCCCGCGCCGAGTTCCATCCTCGGCCGACTACCCCGAAGCGTTCGTCAATACCTACTGCAGAGACGACGACCCAGAGGTCCTGATTCGAGGGGCCAAGAACGCTCCCCGGCCCGCCGGAGACGACACCGCCGGTCCGCCACCGGGGGCGGACCTGGGTCGCATGACCGACCCAACGCCCAAGGGCCGCTTCACCATTCCCACGCCATACGGCGGCCCGGTCTTACCCATCGAACCGCCCAGCTAACGCAGGCGCCAGACCGATCCACGAGGAGGTAACCACTGTGACCGCAGCCGTCGACGAAGACCTCGGCGCAGCCGACGAATCCCAAGACCAGGCCGCTGAGACCGAATCGACCGGAATCGCCAACGAGGACACCGACACTCATCCAGATAGGGAATCGATCGAGGGTGGCTGCAGCCGGCGCCCGAGGAAGCGTCGTGTCCGTATTGCACTGGCGGTGACCGCATATGTCTGTGCCTTCGGCGCCGCGGCCGCTCTGGGGTGGCAGCTCTGGTGCGAACACACCGTGTCCGCGGCCGGTGAGGCAGCCAAAGAGGCGGCGATCACCTACGCCCAAGTGTTGACCAGCATTGACTCCGACCACGTGGATCAAAACTTTGCCGACGTGCTCAACGGTTCGACCGGGGACTTCAAGGACATGTACACCAAAGCCAGTGTGCAGCTTCGTCAATTACTGATCGATGACAAGGCTACGGCGCACGGCGTCGTTGTGGAATCCGCAATCCAGACCGAAACGACAGACAAGGTGGTCGTGTTGTTGATGGTCGACCAAACGGTCACCAACGCCGCACGTCCCGATAGCCGCGTCGATCGCAATCGGATGAAGATGACGATGGAGAAAGTCGACGGTCACTGGCTTGCAAGCAAAGTCGAATTACCCTAGGCGCGATCGCTCATGCGCATAGCCCGCCTCGCATCAGCCGTCGCAGCAGTGGCAGCCGTCCTGACTGCGGCGCCCACGTCCGCGTCGGCGGGGTCGTTTTGCGGCGACCTCGGTGGCGACTGGGACGGGCGGTATTGCCACACCTCGGTGCTATCGGAGCGGAAGGCCACACGTGACATCAAAATGGCCATTCCCGTTGATCTGATTGACAATTCCGTCGCCGGTCCAGTGATCGGTGACTACCTACGCAATCTGTACACCAAGTGGCGCGCAAAGGGCGTCTCCATGGTCCAGGACAGCTGGGGTGAAGAGGACTACCAGGTGTTCACCCATGGATCGGCACTGAGCGTGGCGTTTCACGAGGATTACCACGCCGACGGGCCGGCCTTCAACAACGCGTACCGCACCTTTACGTTCGACGTGGCCAGCGGTAAGCACATGGAACTTGCCGACATCACCAAAGCTGGCGTAGATCCGCTTGCGGCTATTCCACCGTTGGCAGCACCGTTCATTCAAGACGCACTCGATCGCGCAGCATGGCGACACGACCCCGGAATGTATCCGTTCAGCATCGACCGCTGGACACCCGACAAGGTGTTCTCCGGTGGCTACCACGCATGGGTTCTCACTCCCGACGAACTGATCCTGTACCTGCCGGACTACCCAGTCGGACACGACTCGCCGATTCAGTACGGGCAGCTCGAGCAATGGTCGATGGACGGGGGCACCGTCGAACCGCACATCCCGCTCAGCGCGCTCAGCGCGATCCTGCGCCCACAGTTCGGCGGAACCTAGCCAGCGGCAGAACAACTGCTGCCTCGGCTTGGCCGCGGCTCAGAACGATCCCACACAAGAAACAGGTATCGAACATGAAAACCAGGACCGAGCCCTCACTCCACGGTGGCAGTCAGACCCGTCGTGACGACGACACAGCGACCGCCGAATCAGTTGACGCCCCAGCGAAGGTAGAAGCGGACGAGGAGGATTCGGCAGGGACGCACACCGTCGACGCGGACCGCGCGCAGAGCTCCGAAGATGCCGGCGCTGCTCGACTCGGCTGGACCAGCCGCGCCATTCGCGGGGCGGCCGCTGCCGTGCTGATCTGTGCGGTTGCTGGCGCGGCCGGTGAGGCGTGGCTCATCGTCCACCAACACCAGAAAGCCAACGCTGCGCACCAAGCACTCACCGCAGCAACAACATTCGTCAACGCGCTGACCACGGTCGATACGAATGCGATCGACAAGGAGTTCGATGACGTCCTAGGCGGGTCGACCGGCGAGTTCAAGAACATGTACACGAAGTCGAGTGCGCAACTTCGCCGGGTACTCATCGACAACAAGGCCGCGGCGCACGGCACGGTTGTTGAGGCAGCCGTCGAATCGGCCACCACCGACAAGGTGGTGGTCCTGCTCTTCGTCGATCAGTCGGTGAGCAACCAGCAAGCTCCCGATGCTCAGATAGACCGCAGCCGCGTCAAGATCACGATGGAGAAGGTGGATCGTCGCTGGCTTGCGAGCGAGGTCGAAATGCCGTGACCCGACTACGCGGCATCTCATCGCGGCGGTTGTCTACCCCTTAGGTGCGACTTTCTGATTGCGACGTCGCGTTGGTGCCGGTTCGCGATCTTGACCGTTGCACACGCCGAAGAGCACCGCTCGCACAATGGCTTTGGAGTCTAGGGATTTGACGCCGTCGACAGTGAGAAGTGCGTGGCTGATTACTGGGCCGATGAGGAGTTCGAAAACCAGGCGGTAGTCGACCGTTCTGGGTAGCTCACCGCGCGCCGTCGCCCGCTCGATGACCTCAGCACAGTGCTCGAGGCGCTCGTTGAAGTAGGTGACCTGAAGCTCGGCGAGTGAGGGCTCATGGGAACGGATCAGGTCGAGCAGGACAGGTCCAAGAGGAGACTGATACGCCGCCAGAACTTCGTCGAGCATCAGGACGAGGTCGTCGTAGAGGTTCCCGGTGTCTGGATCGGGTACGGCGCTGTCGACGGCTGCGAGCAGTGCCTCGCGCACGAGTGCGGCGCGGTCGCCCCAGCGGCGGTAGATCGACGTGTGGTGCACCCCGGCGCGCTCTGCGATAGCGGTAACGCTCGCTGCCTCCAGGCCATCCTCGAGGAGGATGGCCGCGGTGGCGGCGAGGACTTCGCGTCGGACGCGAGCGCTGCGGCCGCCTGTACGGCGGGCTGGTTCTGCCATGTCATCAATGTAACGCACATGGCCTTGCAATAAGGACGTGAGCGTGCGTAGGATTCTGTTATCGCATAAGGGTGTGCGTTTACGGATTGGGAGCAGGATGAAGCTTTTTGTCATGGGCGGTACGGGCTACATCGGATCGGTCGTCTGCGAGCGGCTGCTCGCCGAAGGCCACCAGCTGCGGGGGCTGGCGCGCACCGACGACGCAGCAGCCCAACTCACAGCGGTTGGCATCGAGCCGGTCCGTGGTGCACTCGGCGATGTCGACATCATCGGGCAGGAGTCGCGGGCGGCCGACGGGGTGGTTCAGATCACGACGGGCGGGTTCTTGATTCAGGCGATGGACACGGTGCACGAAGCCGTGTCGACCACCGATGCCGTGCTGGAGGCCCTAGCGGGCACGGACAAGCCCTACGTCTGGACCGGCGGCACTGGCGGCTGGATGGACACGGGAATCGCCTTTCCCGAGCGGGTCATCACCGAAGCCGATCCAATGACCGTGCCGCACTTCTACATTCATTTCCTTCAGATCGCCCAAAAGCTCCTAGCGTCACAGGATGTCCGCACGATCATCCTCTCGGCGGGCCAGCTGTACGGGCGGGGCGGCGGCTACATCGGGCCGGTCGCGCGAGTGTTCAACGACCTCCGCAAACACGGGGTAGTCCACGCATGCAACACCGACAATGCGTTCACCTTCGTCCATGTCGATGACCTCGCCGACCTGTATGTGCTTGCGCTGAACAATCCCTCCACCCGCGGGAATTACATCGGCGCGACGGACACCGTCCACATGATGGACGTGGCGCGCGCAGTCAGTAAAGCAGCTGGCCTGGATGGGAAGATTGAGATCGTCGACCACATGACGATGCGAGAACTCAATGGTCGTGCGAATGAAGGGGATTTCTTCTACAACCTGCGCGCCTCGAGTGCGAAGGCGCGCGACGAACTGGGATGGCAGCCACACCGCCCCGGTCTCATCGAGGAACTCGCGTCACTTCCCAAACCGCTTGACGTCAATAGCGTCTACCCGGAGCCGAAACGTCACTTTGCGGCATCGCTGGTCAAGTTCTAGAGCAGGGGCTACCGAGCAATGACGACTGCAACGTATCGTAAAGGACTGTACGACTTGGGGTCTGGCTGCCACGCGTGGCTGCAGCCAGACGGCGGCTGGGGCTGGAGCAACGCCGGGCTGGTCACCGGTTCGGGCACCTCGGTGTTGATCGACACCCTGTTCGATCTTCCGTGCACCGCCGAGATGCTCGCGGGCATCGCCCCGGTCACCGACGATCACCCGATCGAAACCGTGGTCAATACCCACTCCGATGGGGATCACTACTTCGGCAATCAGCTCCTCGCCGGTGGCGGCGTGGAGATCATCGCCTCGCAGGCCGCGGCAGATCTCATGACCCAGGAGTCAGTCGACGAAGTCGTCGCCTTGATGAAAAGCTCTGGGCCCGTGGGCGACTGGATCCGCAAGACTTTCGCGCCGTTCGATTTCGACGGAATCGAATCAACCGGACCCACGCGAACGTTTACTGGCCGGCTGGATCTCGACCTCGGCGGTCGAGAGGTTAAGCTCATCCAGGTTGGGCCTGCCCACACCCCCGGGGACACCCTGGTGCACGTGCCCGACGCCAAGACGCTGTATGCGGGCGACATCCTGTTCATCGGAGGCACGCCGATCGTGTGGGCGGGACCACCACATCGGTGGGTCGACGCGTGTGACCTGATCTTGGACCTCGACGTCTCGGTCATCGTGCCCGGCCACGGCCCGATCACTGATAAATCGGGAGTACATCGGGTTCGCGAATACCTGAGCTATGTCATCAGCGAAGCCACGAAGCGGTTCGAGGACGGGCTCGGAATCGATGCGGCGATCGAGTCGGTGGCACAGGGGAAGTACACCACTTTGCCCGAGCACAGCCGAGTCG
>Ga0210396_10003961_pt1 | contig 14610 bp, 12 predicted proteins | sample IncBWH17OmetaG_FD_155466 | JGI IMG/M metagenome (GOLD analysis project Ga0210396, IMG submission 155466) | Forest soil microbial communities from Barre Woods Harvard Forest LTER site, Petersham, Massachusetts, United States - Inc-BW-H-17-O ...
GTTCATGGCGAGCGCCTGGATGCGTGGGACGATGAAGCCCGGCGTTGCCGCGCATACCACCGGCACCTTGCCGATGCCTTCGAGCAACGCCTTGACTCGCGCGGTAACGTCAGGATCGGTCGCCGCCCCCGGCGAAATCTCGACCAGCGGAATCAGATAGGCCGGGTTCAGCCAGTGCACGTTGAGAAAGCGTTGGGGATGCTCGACCGAGCCTGCGAGATCGTCGACCAAAATGGTCGACGTGGTCGAGGCAATGATGACGTCAGGTCCGACGCATTTCGAGGCCGCCGCCAGTACCTCGCGCTTCAGATCGACCACTTCCGGCACGCCTTCAAACATCATGCCGGCGCCGGCGAGCGCGGGGGCCATATTCTGCGCGGGTACGACGGCGACCCGCGCGACGACTGCTTCGGCGTCCTTCTCCGTCAGCAATCCGAACCGGGCCAGACTTGCCAGCGTTTTGCTGACTTCCCCGAGCGCCTCGGCCTCGAGGGCCATAAACTGCTCGGCGGAGCGCGGCTTGATGTCGATCATGGTGACGGTGTGACCGGCATAGGCGAATGCCACCGCGATGCCGCGACCCATGCGGCCGGCACCCAGGCAGGCGATGGCGGGAGGGGCAGTGGTCATTAAAATCCCTCACGCAACAGGGTTTGCAACTGGTCGCGGTTGAGGTTGCCGAGACCGAGAGCTCCGAGGGTGCGGCCATGTTTCAGGAAATCCTCGCCGCAGATCGCCCCGCCGAGGGCGAGAAAGGCTTTCGCCAGCGGCGTCGCGACCTCGGCCAATTCGGCGACCGAAACCAGAAATGAAAGGCCGAGCCGGAGGTCTTCTCTCATGTAGCGATGCTCGCTGAGCACGATCCGCTCACGCCAGTCGCCGGAATCGGTCAGGCGATCGTGCGATCCGCGACCGTACATCCATTGCTCGCCCTCGGTGGCGTAATGATGGGCCAGCGGAAAGTGCGGGCCGCGATAGCCGAAACCTTCGCGAACCGCGACCCGTTCGGCATCGAGCGCGTCCGTCACCCTGCGGATCGACGCTTGCGTGCCCTCCTTGTGAATATCCCAACGCTCGAAGTGTTCGATCGGGCCCGCGTTCATGACGATCAGTGGCGGATGGATGATCGGCCCGGCATTCATCAGCGCGGCGGACAGTGCGTCGCCGCAGGGCTCGATCACGCCGGGAAAGGCGCGTTCGATCATCTCAAGGGCATGATCGGCGGTTTGCAGCGGAAATACCCCGACCGGCAGCCGCTTGGCACGGATCGTGATGGCAACTTCGAACGGCCCGTGCTTGCGCGTCAGCCATGGCAGAGTGCCGGTTTCCGCGAAGCTGACCGTGGCGCGATTGCCGGCGTCGCGTGCGGCTCTCGCGAAGATCATCGAGCCGAACGTCGCCGGTGGCAGAAACACCACTTGCCCATCCCGCAGATGCGGAGCGATCCGGCTCGCAATGTCGTGCTGCGCAAAGGCCGGGGCAGGGCACAGGATCAGCTCGGCATCTCCGATGGCTTCGGCGATGTCCGCTGTCACCCGCGCCAGTTGCACGTCGTGCCGGCCGTTCGCGTCCTTGAGCAAGATGCGGGAGCCTGCATCGCGATGCTTCGACACCGCAACCGCATCGCGCCGCCACAGATTGACGTCGTGGCGGCAAAGCGCAAAATCGCCCGCGGCCGCGAATGAGCCGTTGCCGCCGCCAAGCACCGCGATTTTCAAGACGTCTCTCCTTGCGCGGTCGCCGGCTTGTCGACCTGTCGCAACATGAAATGCTGAACCTTGCCCAAAGCTGTGCGTGGCAGATCGTCGACAAAAATGATCTCGCGCGGCACCTTGAAGCGGGCGAGCTGCGTCAGTACGTGCACCTTTAAATCCTTCGCTTCGATCGAGCACCCGGCGCGCCGGATCACGTAGGCCACCGGTATCTCATCCCATCGGGGATCGGGCCGGCCGATGACGCCGCATTCCACCACGTCAGGATGCTCCAGCAGCACGCGTTCGACTTCCGCCGGGTAGATGTTTTCGCCGCCGGAGATGATCAGATTTTTCTTGCGGTCGTGCACCCAGAAATAGCCGTCCGCGTCGCGGCGGCCGATATCGCCGGTGCGATACCAGCCGTCACGGAGCACTTCCCGGGTGGCTTCCGCGTGGCCCCAATATTCCGAGAATACATTGGGGCCGCGTACTGCGATTTCGCCCGGGGTGTCCGGTGGCAGTTCGACGCCTGCATCGTCGATGACGACCGCCTCGCAGCACAGGCCGGGCAGGCCGGTCGAGCCAACGCGCGAAAGATCGCCGCCAAGGCGGGTGTAAACCGCGACCGGGCATGTTTCGGTGGAACCATAGACCTGAAGCACCGGCACGCCGCGGGCGACAAAGCGGTCGATCAAATGCGGCGGTACGATGGTCGATCCGGTCGAGATAGCCTTGAGCGAAGATAAATCGGTGGAAGCCCAGTCGGGATGGTCGGTCACCGCCTGGATGGTCGCCGGTACCAGTACGGTCAAGGTCGGACGTGCCTGCGCGATCGCCGACAGCGTTGCGTCAGGCGAGAAACGCGGATGGATTGTTACGGTCGCACCATGGTGCAATGCTGGCGTGGTCTGAATATTGAGGCCGCCGACGTGGAAGAAGGGTAGTACGGTAAGGACATGATCTTCGGACGTGAGGCCGTGCATATGCTGGCTCATCACCCCGTTCCAGAGCAGCGCTTCCTGCCGCAACACCGCGCCTTTGGGCCTTCCTGTGGTGCCGGAAGTGTAAACGATCAGCAGCGGGCAGCTAAGGTCGATTTGCGGATTGCGGCTCTCTCCGCGTGCGCGCGTTAGCAGTACGTCGAATACGCTTCCTCCCGGAGGCGTAAAATCGAGCCCCACGATGTTTGTGTCGGGCAGGCTTTGTCCCAGCGCGGGAAGAATCTCCGCAAAGGCCTGCTCGAGCACCAGCACCTTTATGGAGGCGTCCGACAGGATGAATAATTGTTCGGCCGTCGCCAGCCGCCAGTTCAGCGGAACCAGCATGGCGCCGAGCCGGGCGCAGGCATAGAGCAGCACGAGATAGTCAGGGCGGTTCAGGCTGAGAATCGCGACACGATCGCCGCGGCCGACCCCGTATTCGGCTTTCAGCGCGCGTGCCGCTTGTTCGATGCGGGCGCTGAACGCGGCATAGCTCAACGTATCGCCGTTAAAAATAGTTGCGGCCTTGTCTGGTGCGAAAGCGGCATTGCGCTCGATCAGGCTGCAGAGATCCACTGGCTAATCGTCCGATTCGCCGGTCTCGTACAGCGCTTCGCGGCCGATGCGGTCGAGACAGAGTTCGGCGGTCCATGGCAGCATCAACGAACCGCAGCGGCTGTCGCGATAGATCCGCTCCAGTGGCAGCGATTTCAGCATCGCCTGGCCGCCGCAGGTGCGGATCGCCAGCGTGGCGATTTCGTTGGCGCCTTCCATTACGGAATACTGCGCGGCGTACGCACGTAGCACCTGTTCTTTCGCAGGATTGGCGCGGGCTTCGGTGACGGCCTGAAACCAAATCGTCTTGATCTGCTCGAGCTTGATCTGCATCTGCGCGAGCGCAATCTGCTTGGTCGGATACATCCGGCGCTTCACCGGCGGCGTGCCCGGCACCTCGCCACGCAGATAGCGCACGGTGAAATCGTAAGCTGCCTGCGCCAGGCCGACATAGGTCGGCGACAGCGTCAGGAACATGTGCGGCCAGCGCATCGCGGCCTGAAAATAAACCCCGCGCGGCATCAGCGCCGCATCCTCTGCCACGAACACGTCCTTGAACAGAAGCGTGCGGGACACCGTGCCGCGCATCCCCAGCGGATCCCAGTCGCCGACCACGGATACGCCGTCGGATTTGGCCGGCAAAGCGAGGTAAAGCGTGTTGCGGCGTGAGGCCTTCTCCCCCTCGGCGATCTCGGTGCAGAGCACGCCGTAATAGTCGGCGTGGCCGGACAGCGAAGCGAAGATCTTCTTGCCGTTGACAATCCAGCCACCCTTGACCGGCTTGGCCTCGGTGCCGAACGCAACACCGCCGGCCGCCGCCGCGCCGCCTTCCGAGAACGGCTGCGAATAAATCGCGCCGGCTTCGACGATACGTTTATAGTGCACAGCGCGCCGGCGCTCATGCTCGGCGCGCGTGGTCGCATCCATGTCGAGATCGTCGGCCAGCGGGCCGGACCACAGTGTCGAGCAGACGTGCATGTTCCAGGTCAGCGCGGTCGCGCCGCAGTAGCGGCCGATCTCGGCGGCTGCTATCGCGTAAGTCTGGTAGTCGGCGCCGAGGCCGCCGTGCTTCTTCGGAATGGCAATGCCGAGCAGGCCTGCGCGGTGCAAATCCCTGTAGTTCTCGGTCGGGAATCTGGCGTCACGATCGTAGGCCGCAGCGCGGCCTGCGAACACGGTCTGGCCAAGTTCGCGCGCGGTCGTGATGATTCCGGCCTGTTCGTCATTCAGCCGGAACGCGCCGGGATCGAAAATCGGCGCATCCAGATTGATCCTGTCGATTGCGGTTACGCTTTTGCTGACTTGCACCGTCATTATGCCGTCACTTGTGTTGAAGCTACATTGGCCTTGAGGAACTGATCCAGCGCGGCGTTGAAGGCCTCCGCGCGCTCCAGATTGACGAGGTGGCCGGCGCCTTCGATCTCGACATATTCGGCGGACGGAATATAGCTCGCCATCTTTGCCATCATCGGCGCCGGAGCATTGTTGTCTTTCGATCCCGACAGCACCAGTGTCGGCACCGTGATATTCTTCAGCGCATGGCGCAGGTCGAAGCCCATTAACGCCAGCATCGTTGCACGATAGGTGGTCTCGGGTACCGCAGCCATGCAGTCGCGGGCAAGAGCCATACCGCCAATGTCGGGATCGTCGCCCACCAATTCCTTTACCAGGGAGGGTGCGAGGGAAGCGAGCGTTTCGCCTCGATCGAGCGGGCCGAGCCGCGCGTCGATAAAGGTCTTCTGCCAGTCACCGTCGGGCTTCCCGAATGCCGGGCTGGTCTGGGCTAGAACGATGGCGCGGGCGATATCGGGGCTTTTCGACAGCAACTGCTGAACGATCATGCCGCCGATTGAATGCCCGACCAGGATTGGTCTCGTCGCGCCGACCAGCAGGAGGAAATCCCGCAATGCGTCGGCGAGCGTGGAAATGCTGACGGTCGGCAAGGGTGCAGAGCCGCCGTAGCCCGGCATATCCCATGCGATCGCGAGATACCGATCGCCGAAGGCGTTGAGCTGGTCGCGCCATGCCCGAGCCGCGCCGCCGATTCCATGCAGAAACACCAGCGGCTGTTTAGCATGATTGCTGGCGGCCTCGTAACTGAAGCGGCCGTTTTTTGTCATCATGGGCACAGCAGCGGGCACACAGGATCTCCTGAATTGTCGAACCTGTCGAACCTAACATGACCGATGCGCATGAAAAGCGATAATTTTATGTTTAAAGCAATTGTGGAAGGGCGGTCGGCGTCCACTTGACCAATCATCCGTCGGCTTCGGATGAGGGGAATCTCACTGTGTACTCGGCGGCCTCGGCGATTTTCTGTTACAGAAAACGGCCCAGGGCCTATATTTTGGTTGGTGCGGAGACGATCAACAGGACGTGCCCCGCGGCGCCCGTTGTACAATTTCAATGACAGCATTCTCGAGATCGGCGCGTTTTCCTGCTTGAGAGACTATGACCGGAGAGTCGATCATCATGAATGAGACGTCAAGAGCATCCCTGGCACACCTGCCGGTCGCCCTCCGCGACATCGAGGCGGCCGCCGGTGTGCTCGCCGGCTTCGTGAAACGGACGAATTTTGATCGCAGCCGCACGTTGTCGGACATCATCGGCGCCAGCATATGGTTTAAGTTCGAGAACCTGCAATTCACGGCGACCTTCAAGGAGCGCGGGGCGCTCAATCGGCTATCGGCCTTGTCTGCCGACATGCGGCGCCGGGGCGTGATCGCTGCCTCGGCAGGAAACCACGCGCAGGGCGTCGCCTATCACGCGGCCTGCCTTTCGATACCTGCGACCATTTTCGTGCCGCTTGGGACGCCGACCGTAAAGATCGAGAACACGCGCCGGCACGGCGCCAGTGTGATCGAAGGCGGAGCGACCCTCGAGGAAGCCACTGCTCTGGCCGCCGACCATGGCCGCGAACAGGGATTGACGTTCATTCACCCCTACGATGATCCCATGATCATCGCGGGTCAGGGCACCATCGCGCTCGAGATGCTCGCTGCGGTGCCTGACCTTGACGTCCTGCTTGTCCCGATCGGGGGAGGCGGCCTCATCTCCGGCATGGCAGTCGCCGCCAAGACGCTCAAGCCGGATATCGAGGTCATCGGCGTGCAGGCCGCTCTCTATCCGTCAATGTACAATCTCATCAAAGGGCAACAGCTGCCGATGCGCGGTGACACGCTCGCGGAGGGCATCGCGGTCAAGGCGCCCGGCCGTATCACGTCGGAGATTGTACGCGCGCTTGTCGATGACATCGTGCTCGTGACCGAACAGCAGATCGAGCAGGCGCTGAGCCTTCTCATCACGATCGAGAAAACCGTGACGGAAGGCGCCGGCGCCGCCGGGCTGGCGGCGGTCCTCGCAGATGAAAAGCGCTTCAAGGGCCGCGCGCTCGGCCTCGTGCTCAGCGGCGGCAATATCGATACGCGGCTATTGTCCGGTGTGCTGACCCGTCAGCTCGCAAGGGAAGGCCGCTTATCGAAACTGAGGTTCGATATCGTCGATCGGCCCGGTCAGCTGGCCACGGTCGTCGCGGTCCTCAGCAAATCAGGCGCCAACATCGTTGAAGTCTCTCATCAGCGCATCTTCACCGACCTGCCGGCCAAGGCGGTGCTGCTCGAGGTCGTGATCGAGACCAGGGACCGATCCCATCTTGAGGCCACGATCACCTCCCTGAAAGCGGCTAACGTCGATGTAGATGTGGATGGCCATTAGATAAGTGCTTGCCGACGAGGGCACGAATCCTCCCTTCGGTGGCGCGGCTTGCTTCAGCGTCGCGCACAATCGTGCGCGAAATACGTGATGCTGTGTCGCGTCGTTAAGTTGATCCTGCATCGTCGGGTAAGGCGGCGGATGTCTGATCTGCGATTGTCGATATCGCCGCCGCCGCCAAGGGATGCCATCGTGACGCCGTGAATGACGACAAAGTGGCCAATACTGCCTGGCAAGCAGCTTGACTAGCTTTGTTATTTAGCTATTAAAATTCATTAATTAAAATGACGTCGGGAGAGTAGAACAGCATGTCTCAAATTCTGGATACGCGCTTCCGTTCTGCGCTGGCACGCATGGTCCAAAGCGATCGTGTGCTGACCTATCAGAAACCGGTCGATCCGCATCTGGAGGTCGCGGCTATCTTGAAGAAGCTGGATGGAAAGCAGGCTCTGCTTTTCCCTTCGGTAAGGGGCTATGACACGCCGGTCATCGGGAATTTTCTGAGCTCGAAGGAAAATTGCGAGGCCGCCTTTGGTCTCGACTTTAACGGCATCCGCGGCCTTGTCCAGCGCGCGATGGGCGGTCCGATCGTCCCCAAAGTCGTCACCGAAGCGCCGGTGCAAGAGGTTGTTCTCAAGACAGGGTTTGACATCAAAACGCTTCTTCCTGCGTTGTTTCATGCCCCTGGCGACGCAGGCCGCTATATCACCGCCGGTATCGTTGTCGTGAAGGATCCCGTTACCGGAATCTATAATGCATCGTATCATCGATTGCAGGTGCTCGGGCCGGATCGGGTTGCGATCAAGCTCGACCTTGGGCGGCACCTGCGTCTGGCGTTCGAGCGCGCCAAGGAGCAGGGCAGGTCGCTGCCCGTCGCGGTGTGCATTGGAACCGATCTCGCGCTGCATTTCACCGCTGCGACGATGGGCTCCCAGATGCCGGAGAACGCCGACGAGCTCGCGGTGGCGGGTGGATTGGCGGGAAAGCCTCTGACCGTCGCGCGGGCGGTTTCACAGGATCTGCTGGTTCCCGCCGAGAGTGAGTTCGTTCTCGAAGGCGAAATCCTCGTCGACGATGTCGCGCCCGAGGGCCCGTTCGGCGAATTCATCGGGTTCGCAGCCCCCGCGGCAGATGCGCCGGTGTTGCAAATTACCGCGGTGACACATCGTTTGCGGCCGATCTATCACGTCATCAACGGCTTCGGGCGGGAGACTATCATCCTTCGCAAATATGTGCTGGAGGCCAGCCTGCTGAAAGTGCTTCAGTCCGCGATCCCGATCGTGACCGATGTCGAGATGACGTCTGGTGGTCTGCACCGCTTCCACGCGGTGATCCAGGTCAAGAAGCAAAGTCGCCAGCACAACGGGTTGCAGCGCAATGCGATGTTGGCTGCCTTCGGCGCCTTGAAGGATCTTGACCTCATTACGGTGGTCGATCACGACATCGACATTCGCGATCCCGTTGATGTCGAATATGCGGTGGCGACCCGCATGGAAGCGTCGTCCGATCTGATTTTGATTCCGGGAGCGCGCGGGCACGAATATGTACGCGTCAGCCGGGAAGGAATCCGGACCAAGCTTGGCATTGACGCTACCGTGCCGTTCGAGGATCAGAACAAATTCCGCCGGGTTGAATTTGCTCCAACCGACGTCGAACTCAGCACGTTCACGCCAGGCGAAGCTGTCGCCACAAGTGCCTTGAGACTTGTTGGATCCAACGTCGCTTGATTGGGATTCGTGCGTCGGCAGGAAAAATGGGCAACCTTGGGCCGAGTATATGGGACTGCTCCGAATGAAAATGCTTCGTAAAATAACCTTCGGCGTGGTCGGGCTTCACGCTTTGATTGTCGCTCCGGCGTTGGCGGCCGATCAGGTAGTCAAGGTCGGCATGATTCTAACCCTGTCCGGTCCTTCGGCGTCGCTTGGCGAGAATATCGACCGAGGCGCGCAACTTTACTTCAAGCAACATGAAGCCGAATTGCCGCCCGGTATCAAGGTTGAGATCATCAAGCGGGACGACACCGGCGCAAACCCCGACATCGCCAAACGTTTGGCGCAGGAATTGATCGTCCGCGATCACGTGCAGTTTCTCGGCGGCATCGTGTTCACGCCAAATGCGGCGGCTATTGCGCCGTTGGCTACCCAGTCGAAGACGCCTTTCATCCTCATGAATGCGTCGACGTCCAACCTTACGAGGCTTTCGCCCTACATCGCGCGTGTATCCTACACGCAATGGCAGACGGCCCACACGTTAGGCCAGTGGGCAGCGCGAAACGGTTTCAAGAGGGTCTTTATCGCCGTGAGCGATTATGCCGCCGGTGTGGACTCGGAAAAGGCCTTCGAGGCGGGTTTCGCGGGAGAAGGCAGACAGATTATCGGACATATCAGGATGCCGCAGACGACCCCGGATTACGTGCCTTATATGCAGAGCATAAAGGATGCGAAGCCGGACGCACTTTTCATGTTCACCAACTCGGGCCGTATCACGACCGCGGCGGTAAAGGGATTCGCCGAGGCCGGCCTAACCCAGGCGGGGATCACGCTGCTTGGTCCCGGCGATATTGCGAGCGATGAGGAACTCGACAACATGGGCGATGCCGCACTGGGCACGACGACCGCGGCGATCTACTCGGCCAATAATCCTCGGCCGGAAAATGTCGAGTTCGTCAAGCTATGGAAAAAGGCCTATGGCGAAGACACGGTACCGAGCTTTATGGCGGTTTGCGGCTGGGATGGAATGGCGGCGATATTTTCCGCGATCAAGGCGCAAAAGGGAATTGTCACCGGCGACGGCTCGATTCGGGCGATAAAGACCTGGATCAATCCCGTCAGCCCTCGCGGACCGATCGCAATCGATCCGGATACACGCGACGTCGTCATGGACGTCTACATCAACAAAGTCGAAAAGGTCGGAGGCAAACTGGTCAACGTGACCATGGAGACCGTTCGTAACGTCAAGGATCAATGGAAGATATTGAATCCGCAGTGAAGACGTCGATCAAAACGGACGGAGAATGAGCAGCTTCCTGAACATCATCGTCAGCATTGTTTTCCACGGACTGGCATATGCGATGGTGCTATATGTCATCTCGGTCGGTCTTTCGCTGACGATGGGCATGCTCAATTTCGTCAACCTGGCTCATGGCGTGTTTGCCATGGCTGGCGGGTATGCGGCGCTCTGGATCATGAAAACGCAGGGCACCCCTTTTGTCCTGGCGCTGCCGGTGTCGGCGCTTCTGGTGGCGTTGGCCAGCATCGTTCTTGAACGCCTGTTGTACCGCAGGCTTTACGGGGCTGGTGAGCTCGATCAGACCTTGATGACGATCGGCCTCATCTTCATGGCCACGGCCGCCGCTCACTTTGCTTTCGGGCCCCTGCCGCAGCGGGTCGATCTGCCGCCTGCCATCACCGGTCATTTCCTTGTCGCGGGGCGGGACTTCCCAACCTACCGGGCGTTTCTGATCGCTGCAGGTTGCGTCATGTTTTTGGCCTTGTGGCTCGGTATCGAACGGACGTTGGTGGGCGCGCGCATCAGAGCGGCGGTCGATAACCGTTCGATGGCGCAATGCGTCGGTATCAATACCAGCAGACTTTTCACGACCGTGTTCGCGCTCGGTAGCGGCGTCGCAGCACTTGGCGGCGGACTCGGCGCGGACATTATCGCCATCGCACCCGGTTATGCGATGGAGCATCTGATCTATTTTCTGATTGTCGTGTCGATGGGCGGGCTTGGCTCCGTCACGGGCGCGTTTGTCGCGGCGCTGATTTTGGGTATCGGCGATACCGCCTGCAAAATTCTGATGCCGGAGGTTGGCGCCTTCTTTGTCTATGTGGCGGTATTCGTCGTGCTTTTGATCCGTCCTGCGGGACTGTTCGGGCGCGCAACGTGACGAGCGTCGGCCGAGAGCAGCAATCAATGGCCCGCGGATTTAGGCTCCTGGAGCTGCTGCCGTGGCTGGCTCTGTGCGCGTTGTATGTTTTTCTGCCTGAATTGCTGCCGCTCGGCACGCAAATAATCATCATGATCATCTTCGCGCTCTCGCTGGATCTTCTGCTGGGATACACCGGGATCGTCACGCTGGGACACGCGGCGTATTTCGGTGTTGGCGCATATACGTCGGGGATACTGGCTGTTGCGGGCTGGGATGGACCTTTTACCGGCCTGGCGGCTGGCGCGATGGCCGCTGCCGTGGTGGGGCTTGTCATGGGCTTGGTCATTTTGCGCACCAAGGGGCTCGCTCTGTTGATGCTCGGTATGGCCGTCACCCTGATTTTCTATGAGTTGGCCAACCATTTTCAAGCCTGGACCGGAGGCGCTGATGGACTTCAGGGCATTTCCGTAAAGCCAATATTCGGGCTGTTCGAGTTTGATATGTACGGCAAGGTTGGCTTCGCCTACGCTGCTCTGGTTTTGCTTGCTTGTCTCGTTTTCGTGCGTCACCTGGTGCTTTCGCCCTTCGGGCGATCGCTTGTGGGGATCCGTGAGAATGCCACGCGGATGACTGCGATCGGCGTGCCGGTTCAACAGCGGAAACTGATCGTCTTCTCCGTTGCCGCGGGAATCGCCGGTGTGGCCGGCGCGCTCTCGGCGCAAACCAATCAGTTCGTCGGCCTGAACGTCCTGAGCTTTGAATTGTCCGGAACAGTCCTTATCGTATTGGTGGTCGGAGGGGCCGGGCGCTTGTACGGGGCGTTCCTGGGGACACCGATCTATTTCGCGGCTCAGGATATCCTTGCCAAGGGAGATCCCGTGTACTGGCTGTTCTGGCTGGGACTGATTTTGATCGTCGTCGCGACCTTTGCGCGCGGCGGCGTCCTCGGTTTGTATGATTCTCTCGTGCAACGTTTCTCGGCTCTGTATCCAGCGCAACTGAAACGGGGCAATCCTTGACGGTTCAGGATAATCCGGTAGCCGCGATCGAGACGACCAATCTTCGAAAGAAGTTCGGCGAAATCGACGTCGCCAATGACATTAGTTTTCGTCTCGAGCAGGGAGGGCGGCACGCCCTGATCGGTCCGAATGGCGCGGGAAAGACGACGTTCGTCAATCTTCTCACCGGGCAAGTCAAGCCGTCCAGCGGCACCATCCATTTGAACGGTAGGGACGTCACGTCGCTGTCGACAGACCGGCGAGTTCGAAGTGGGCTAGCACGAACATTCCAGATAAATACGCTGCTTCGCAGATTGACCGTCCTTGAGAACGTACAACTTGCCGTGCTCGAGCAGCGCCGTCAGGGCGCGTCGATATTCGCTGGAAAAACAGCCCAGATCGAGGCCGCCGACGCGGCATATGATTTGCTCGAGCGAACGAACCTTGCCGCCGACGCGCGTCGCGTGATTTCCGACCTTAGCTATGGACGGCAGCGTCTCGTCGAGGTCGCGATCGGTCTGGCCTTGAAGCCTTCGGTGTTGCTCCTCGACGAGCCGGCGGCGGGTGTGACGCCCGCGGACTCCCACCACATGTTTGAACTTATCGAGGCGCTCCCGAAATCGATTGCCGTCCTGATTGTCGAACACGACATGAAACTCGTATTTCGCTTTGCCAAAATCATCACGGTTCTCGTGCAAGGCAAGGTCTTGATGAGCGGCACGCCCGATCAAATTTCCAACGATGCGCAAGTGCGCGATATCTATCTGGGGCATCGAAACCATGCCTGATCAGACAAAGACGACGGCGCCCGTCCTTGTCTGCGATCGGCTGTCGGCCGGTTGGGGACCGACGCAGGTCCTTGATGAGGTGTCGCTCACCATCGGTGCGGGCGAGACGCTTATCGTTTTGGGTCGAAACGGCGTTGGTAAATCAACATTACTTTCGACGATCATCGGACGGTCCAGCTACAAGTCCGGGTTTATCACGATGCGGGGCGAGCGGATTGAAAGGCAGCCCAGTCACGCGCGTTGTCGAGCCGGAATAGGCCTGGTTCCGCAGGAGCGAGAAATATTTCCTTCGCTATCGGTCGAGGAAAATCTGTTGGTGGCGTCTCGGCCTGGTAAGTGGACGCTTGGAAGCATTTACGAGCTTTTTCCACGCCTGAGAGAGCGGCGGGCCAATGGCGGCAATCAACTATCGGGCGGCGAACAGCAGATGCTGAGCATCGGCCGGGCCCTGATGGGCAATCCGTCGCTTTTGCTGCTTGACGAACCGCTCGAGGGTCTGGCGCCGGTCATCGTTGATTACATCGTCGATGTGATTGGAAGAATTTGTCGAGAGGACGACATGTCGGTCGTCATCGTCGAGCAGCATGTTGACATTGCGTTGCAGTTTTCGAACCGTGTCGTGGTTATGGACAGGGGCAAAATCGTTTACGAAAATGCTTCCTCCAATGAGCCGGACAGGACGGCAATCGAGGGGTTCATTGAAGTCCGGGCATAGCGCCATGAAATAGTGACGAACTGGTCGCTTGGGGACAAACGACCCTTGCGCCTGGCGTTGCGCCGCGTGATCCTGCGCGCCTGATGCGCCTCTTTCACCGTGACATTCGGAGATCACAATGCCTTTCGATTTGGTGCTGCGCGGCGGTCGGGTGATTGCTGTTTTGTGACGCGGCCACGTCACGTCACGATTTTCTCGCGAGCGAGATTGTTCTCGGTTGGAATTAAACAGAAGAATCTATAGATAGAACAACGCCGTTGAGATAAAAGTAAGCGGTGACTCGAACGCGTTCGCGGGCACAAAAATAATTTCTTCGAGCAACGGGCGTATTCCAGTCATAAAACCGAGACTTATTTTGCAGACGCTGTCCCGGCGATCCTGCAACAGGCTGTCGCTGTTTTTCCGGGCAAGGCTCGCATGCTCACCGATACTGTATTTATTGAATTTTTTGCAACGCTCTGCCTGCTCAGCGTCGTCCTTGCCTGGATCGACATCCGCGACGGCATCATTCCGGACTGGCTGAACCTGTCCATTGCCGGGTTGGGGCTGGCGAAAGCCGTTATGGCCAATGGCTCAGCGGCCGGTATCGAAGCCGCAGGTGAGGGCGCAGCCATTGGATTGATTTTTTGGCTGTTGCGACGGCTGTATTTCGGATGGCGAAAAATCCAGGGTCTTGGCTTGGGAGATGTCAAATTCCTCGCCGCCGCGGGAATATGGATCGGCGTCGCCGGACTTCCCATCCTGTTGCTGTTCGCCGCGCTGACGGCGCTCGCCGCGGCCGCAGTTATGCAACTGGCCGGGCGAGACATGACGCGCCAGACTTCGCTGCCATTCGGACCGTTTTTGACGATCGGCCTGTTATTGGCGCTGGTCGTTCAACAAATTTCCGGCGGGGTGTGAGCGGTCGAGCAGGTCACATCGACGCGAGGCGTTAGTGACGTCGCGCCGATGAAATTTGTTCCGCGTTCGCCGGCAGCAGACGAACCTCGCCGCCCGGGTGCGCGGCACCAGGCTGTGGCAACGTCAGGACGGCTGTTTGTTGATCCTTTTCCATGGTCACTTCCGGGCCGCGGATCACAAGCAGCTTCCAGCCCTGATAATCCTCGCCGATTTTCAGCCGGAGCGCTCCCTTGGTGGACTGATCGAGAAAAATCCCAAATCCCTCTTCATCGCTCGCGATGGTGCCGACCAAGGCGAGCTGCGGCGCCTCAGGCTCCTTCTTGCGGACCGCCGGCGCCTTGACGCTCGCCGGTTCGGCGGCGACCGCGGAGGGCGGTGGCCGGCGCGACGGTGAAAAG
>Ga0210396_10003962_pt1 | contig 14610 bp, 17 predicted proteins | sample IncBWH17OmetaG_FD_155466 | JGI IMG/M metagenome (GOLD analysis project Ga0210396, IMG submission 155466) | Forest soil microbial communities from Barre Woods Harvard Forest LTER site, Petersham, Massachusetts, United States - Inc-BW-H-17-O ...
CATCCTATGCCGAGATTTCTATATAGTTGCCTTCCGGATCGAGGACGACGCTTTCGTAGTAGCCATCGCCGGTGGTCCGGGGTTCGCTAAAGATCGTATAATTATCCTTGCGAAGCCGTTCGGTTAGGGCATTGACCTTGTCTCTGCCGCCTACCGAGATCGCGAAATGCGCCATCCCCATGCCAAAGCCTCGTTGTCCATCTGCTGCCTGGATCCCGGGCCGGGACATCAACTCCAGCCGGGTCTTACCCTGCCCAAAATAGATAAAATAGGAGACGAATTCCTTAGCCGGGTTTGAATATTTCGTCCCGTGCACTACATCGAAATAATTCATGTAGAAATCCTTCATGGTTTCGAGATCCCGGACCCAAAGCGCGAGGTGTTCGATCTGCATGGTTAAGCGGGTTTAATTGGATAATTTTTTGATTGGCCTGGCGGACTACTCCGCAACGATCTTCCCCTGCATGGTTCCCCAATGACCGGGAAAGCTGCAGATGAACGGATAGACACCCGGCTGGACGATCGTGAATTCTACCTGATCCGATGCACCGCCGTCGACCAGTTTCGTGTGGGCGATAACCAGGGACGTGACTGCGCCAGGAACGTATTGCTCCGCCTTCGCGTCATGGACCGCGTCTGCGAAGTCGGCAAGGTCGATGCCCGGCTTCAGGATAACCACATTGTGCGACATGGAGGTTATCGAGGGCGCCGAGGTGTTTTTGAAGATCAGGGTTATCTTTTTGCCGGTGTGGACTTTGAACAGCTCTTTGTCGAACCGCATGTTCTCGCCAGCCTGCAACCGGATGGTGTCTGTAAATTCCTGTTGGTCTGCACCGGGGACTGTGCTTTCCATGCTATCCAGGGCCGCTTTGCTTTTCGAGGCATCGGGTGGGGCAACCTGGCCCACGGTACCATCGCGGAGTTCTTTTATCTTGATATTTCGGAAGGCCACGCCATTCGTCCAGTCCTGCAGCGCCAGATGGCCGCTGACAGCTTTCCCATATTCAGGATATTTACTCAGAGAACTCGCCGCCACTAAAGACTTCCACAAGTCGCTTTTCAGATCGACCTGGACAGTAAGCACCCCGTTCAGCCAGAAGCTCACCTTGCCGTCCTCTTGCAGGATGCGCGACCGGTTCCATTCCCCGGACTTGGGAATGGTATTGCTATTATTCGGAACCACGCCGAAGATAGCCGCCGCTTTATGGGTCGGGTTGTCCAGATAACCGGCTGCTACATTCTTGTCGTCCAACAACTGATATTCCGGCCCGGTGGAGAAGGTCGTCCCAAGCTCCGGCCGTTCCTGGACATTGATGAATAGGCCGCTGTTCCCGGCTTTGGAGATCTTCCACTCGAACTGCAGATCGTAGTTTTGAAAGACCCGATCCGTCACCAGGTCTCCATGTTTCACGTCCTTTGCGTGAGGATTGCATATTAGCCGGCCGCTGTCGACGGACCAGGCGGAAGGGATCGTACCCTGGTTGAAGAGATGCCAGCCGTCCAGGGTCTTGCCATCGAAAAGGATGATCCAGCCGTCTTTTTTTTCCTGGTCGGAGATGGTGTTGTCGTGTTCTGTATTTGTAGAGCAGCCGGATAGAAGAAGACAAAAAGCTGTCGTAAACAGTGCGACGTTAGCGTAATAGCGTTTCATATTGAGCAAAATCGGGATGACAGAAAAGATTGCCTTACGATGCAATATTATGCAAAATTGCAGAAAATTGCATAATATTATTTTTGTCGAGCGTACTTTTTGGGAAAATGCGACCTTTCCTGCTAATATTAAAAGAAAGTCTATGGCATCGCCAATGGAGCAAAAAGATAAATTCGAACAAGGATTTCAGCAGATCGTGGATGCCGCACCGGTGAATATCGGGTCGAAATGGAATGGCCGGTATAACTGGATGGATCCGCCGGGAAAGACGGCGTCTCAACCCAAGGTCGACACCATCGTCAATAAGCTCCCGGATGACTTAAAGGAGCAGTACGAAGACTTGTTGAACAATTTCAGGCATAATCGATTGTAGTTGTCACGAGGGGCGGGGCCACCCGCATTCAACCAACCACCGGTTTTACTCAATGAAGGTCCTTCGGGGGGACTGTTTAGCCTTTCGCCGGGCGGGTTGAATCTATTTTTTGGCGGGGCGGATCGGGTGTTGTTTTGTATCAAAAAAAAGTATGAAATACATGGTGGTTTTGCTGCTTCTTTGCAGCGCTGCCCGGGCATATGGACAGGAGAACGGAGCTATGGAGGGAAAGGTAAAAGACGCAGGAGGTCATTTTCTATCCGCGACGACCGTCAGACTGGTGGACATCTACGATCTGATGCCGACAAAAACGGTACAAACGGATACGGCAGGACGGTTCTATATCGACGAAATCCCTTTTGGCTTGTATAATTGTACCATTACGCAAACGGGCATGCGGCCTATGACGGTGGACAGCATTCCCGTCACGCCCCACTGCGGGACGATCAACCTTGGCGATCTTGTCCTGCTTCCCCGAAATGTGGTACACAGCCGATAAGACAGTCTGAAGGCGGTCTTTTTATTTACGGATGGAAAGAATTGTTCGCTGCAATCCTGCAATCCCTTCCCAAATTTTTAATCGGGCCAAAACGCCTTCGGATTTCAGCGAAGATTTATTGACAGCGAGCAGCTCGCTGTAGATATCGAGCAGCTTCTTCAGATTTTTGACGGGCTCATCGGGGAGTCGCAAAATGACCTGTTCGATCAGCGTTTGCAATTCAATGTCGTGACGGGGCGATACTTTGAGCAAGTGTTGGTTGACGAGGTCCGTAAAGCGTTTGAGGGGAGCGAATTCAATGCTTTCGTGACGTCCGATGATGCCACCGAGTTCGCAGTTATCTATTGCGCCGACGGAAACAGCCATCAGCCAGATCTCCCCCGCTGTGCCGGCGACCGTCTTGTCGCCGCTAAGCATGCAGGTCGCTAGAAACAGGTAGGTCATCGGTCCCGGAGAGTGCCAAATCGAATACAGAAACCGCACCGCGGAGCTGACCATTTTCTTATCGCTTTCTTCCCAAAAAGCAGGGTATTGCAAGCATTTGTTGATCGTATCGGCCAGGAGCGGTTCGGGATTATTGGGAACCAGCGCCATGATCCGCTGAATATCGTTGGGCTCAGAGGTTAAATATTGCGTCTTGAATTGCAGGAAGGGGTACAAAAAGGGCAAATCTCCACTGCCTGTGGTTGTATGCCGGAAAAAGAATCTACGTGTCATAGATTCACCTGTTCGCTGGTGTTCCCGATCGACCCTCAAAATCTTGCGGAAGGCAGGCTCCTCGATGTCCTTGCGCAATTGATAATCCCAGCGCTTACCCTGGTAAGATTCGACGACGGAACTCCACGGGACTCGCCCGGTGTAGTTGTCAAGTACTTTTTGGTCCAGGGCAAATTCGCCGAATTCCGGCCACATTTTTCGGTCCTTCCGGGTTAGCGCTGCGATTAGCCACGCGGATTTGTATTGGAAGGACTTCACAGGCGGTGCATGTTCCTCCAGCAGGAACGTCATCAGCGCCTTGAATTCGCCGGTGAGCTGTGCTTCTGCTAATTTTAGGGCATGATCCGTTCCGGGCAGCGCGCAACGGGAGATAGCGATCTGGATGTCCATATTGGACGGCGCCTTCCCGAGCTCCTGGTAATGCCGCAAGCGGGTGATCAGCACATTCGGTTCGATCCAGCAAGGGGCGTGGGTGGGCATGCTGAGCACCGGTGAAACGTCAGCATTGCGGATCTTTTCCAGCGCTTCCAGCAAGAGGTGTTTATAGGGCTGATATATCGGCAGTTTATTATAGGGTTCCCATCTGGCCAGATAAGTGCCTTCGGGTGGGGATACAAGGAAGGAGGTTCGGTTTTCCTCCGTCTTGCCATCGAAGCTTTGGTACACTTCCGATATTGTTTCAGCCGCCGGTCCGAATTTCCCGATGAGCCAATTGCCGAAATCGATGAAAAAAGCAGCCAGAAGATGGTCCAGGGCACCGCAATTTGATCCCAGCGCACCCTTCATTGTTTTGAGGGCGCGTTGGAAGGCTGGCCCAAATAGTGGCAGGTCCTGCTCTTTCAACGTCGGAGCGAAATGTACCAACGCTGCCGGCAAGGCATCGAGATGCCAGGGTTCGTTGTTGTCGAAGGCCTGACTGGCAAGGAATATAACGTCATCAATGGTGGCAGGAAAGGGTATGACTTCGATTGCGAACTGGCCGGCAGTCTCGGTATTGGTTTGATCGTTCTTAGTTGCGGAGTTCTCGTTTTCGATATCCAGGAAGGCTGCAAGCGTTTGGCGGGTGGTGGCCAGCATGTTCGACCGGATCTGCTGTAGTTCCTCCCGGAGCCCCTGATCGTCGGTCGCGCCGAACTTTGCGATGATTTTGGCTGCTTTTGTTTGCAATTCTTCTGCCTGATGGATAAAACACTGGCAGCCCATCCTTGCGATCTTTTCCCACCACGCAGGATGATTTCGCCCGAGCTTTTCAAGAGCCGCTAAAGTGGAATTTACGGTGGCCTTTGTATCGGAGGCCAGCAACAGGGGCGTGGCGTCCAGCAGCCCTTGGGCGTCGAAGGCTTTCTCGGCGACTATCTTCCTGATGGCCTGCAGGGCCGTGTTGACGGGCTTGCTGTGCGGTGAGCCGAGGGCGCTTAGCAACTCGTTTTGCAACAGAAGAAGCTCCTCATTTGCCGGTTCGAGTTCCGAGAACAGCTCCGCGAACCAGCCGGAAAGGTTTTTGTTGAAATTGCGGTTACTGGCAAGCAGTGACTGCCGCAGGACACGGAACCGATCGATCTTTTCCTGATCCGCAAAGTCTTTAAGCACTTTGAGCCAACCGGCTTTTTCTGATTCGGGGGCACCGAAGCTCCGATAACGCTCTGCAAAATGCAGATTAGACTCCAACTCGAATAAGTACCAGATGTGCTCGTGAAGCGTGATAGGCAATCTCAGCAGGACTTCCGGCTTCAATTGCCATTTGTTTGGACCTACGCTCTCGAAGACTACCTCCGGCAGTGTCTTTATGATCAATAATTTGCCGGGATACAGGAAGCCCCTTTCGGCGAGCTCCATCAACCAAAAATACTCAAAAGCCGAGGATATGTAGTCAGCATCCGCCTGCTTATTCACATAATCGCTGAACCATTCCGGGCAATACCAATCGATGACTTTGGACAGCCGCTCTTTGTCTACCATCCAGGCGCCGTAGAACAACTTGTCGTATTCTGCGCGGTTAAAGCATACAAAAGCGGCCAGCAGCAGCATGTCTCTTTGCCCATCCGTACCTTTAATATGCCCGTAGCTGCCTCCCCCCAGCGGTCCATATTCACGATATTCTTTGTCCATCTTTTTGATCAGGGGAACAAGCTGTTTCTTGTCCTGGGGTGTGAGCGTTTTCAAAAAGGCTAGCAATGGCTCTTCCTTTTTCTTTTCGATAATGTTGGTGAATTGATCGGTCACGATAAGGGGGGTTATCCGTTTAGCTTCTTTTTAACAGCAAGCAAATGTTTGCAAGGTCCGCGTTCGCCCTGATGCCGGGCGAACCATGTACAGGTGCACCTTTGTGTGTCACCGTTGAGGATTACAGTATGGTTGACGCCGGAGCCGGCCACCCTGGCTTCGATGCGGTCGTCCTTTTGGGAGATGATCTCCACTTTGCCTTCGCTCAGCAGTTTCTCGGCGTCCTTTAGCCGGGGGTTGAGACTGAGTATCCGTGACAGTTTGAAGGGCAGTCGGCGATAGAAAAAATGATTTTCATCCAGATCGAAACCCAGCAGTCCCATTGACGACATGCGGGCGGCCAGGTTATTTATTTTTGCAGGGTCGAGGTCTTCGTCGATGGCCATCAGTGCAGGATTGAACGCCTGATTGGCATAACTGAACTTGTCGAATGCATCGAGCCATTCGTCGGGAATGTCTTCGATCAGGTCTTCGAGCGCCGCTCCCTCGCCGGAAAAACCGCGCCAGGCATCCCGGGATAAAGAAAGGCTGAACCGTACGCCGCCTAAATAGAGCTGCCAGGTAGTCGATTGCATATCGGGGTGGGGAAAAACCCTGAGCTCGCTGGCAAGCGGTATCAGGGGTTCCAGCAATTTGAGCCTATGGACACCGCCGATGCAGATCGCATTCGGAGAGCGAATGGGCGAGAAAACCGGCTTATTCCCTCGTTGGGTGAGGTAGTAGTCCCCTTTAAGTTTGCCATTCGGAAGGGACTGAAAGAGTTGGGCAGCCTGACTACGGTTAAAGGCAAAGGAGCGCTCTACCTGGGACAAGAAGACCTGGACCGAAGCGAGGCCTTTAATCCATTTAGTCGGCAGGGGTACTTTTCTTTCGACCACTTTACCGCCTTCGTTATGGAGGGTAATATCTTTTTGGCCCACGGAGAGCAGCACTTTTTCGGTGCGGTGGATCCTGCTAAGAGCGGAGATCATGGGCTGGTTAAAATCCACGTTTGTTGTGCCGTTCTCCGGAAACTCGCCATCATGTCCATCCGGTAGAACGTCAACCCGGGCGTACACCCCAGCGCATTGAGAGAACCCTTCGAAGCGGATCTTCCCGTTGCCGGCCGTCACCACGGGGTCTTTTAGCTTGGCCAGCTCGGAAGGAGACAAATTAAAGCTGGATTGAACGACATTTGACAGCGCGATCAGGCTGCGGGCGGTCGAATAAGGGTCGGTCAAATTACCCCAAAAGAAGCAAGGGGCTTCTTTTTTCTCGATCTCGCTGTATTTGGATAAGAAAAGCCTCTCCCCGGTGCCAGAATTCATCAGGCCGGATGGGGAAGAATAGTGATAGGTAATTACGTCGGACATTTAGTAGGGGTTTCTGGTCCCATATAGGCCTAATATAGGGAGAAATTTTCAGCATTCCCAAAGATTGAAAAAGTCGCTGGCAATCCAATACCCATTAGCCGCGGCGACGACCAGGATCAGCACTGCGGGCTGAATGCGGCGGCCTTCGGGACAGGGTTCGACGATGCGGGTAAATTTTTCGGCAAAAACTGTGACTTTTTCTATGCTTCTGCGAATAATGTAGGCAGACATGGGCAGACGCAGGCAGACGTAGGCAGACATTATAATAGGACTTATCAAGATAATGGCAGACAAAATTCTTTTTACTGAACTTATAAGGGAAAATAAGGGGATTATTTTCAAGATCTGCAATGCATACTGCTTCAGCAAGGAGGATCGTGACGACCTGGCACAGGAGATCATCTATAACTTATGGAAATCCTTCGCCGGTTATAAGGCGGAATTTAAATTCTCTACGTGGATGTATCGCATTGCATTAAACGTCGCCATATCTTTTTACCGGAAAGAAAAAAACGAGCGGCGCAGGGTCAGCTATTCCGAGAACCTGCTCGTGTTCGAGGAGGATGGTTCCCCAAATACAGAAGAGGAAAGGAATCTACAGCTGCTGTTGAAATTTATCGGAGAACTTAAAGAGATTGACAAGTCTATCATGCTGCTTTATCTGGGCGATAAAAGTTATAAGGAGATCGCCGAGATCACGGGCATTACGGAGTCCAATGTCTCGACGAAGATCCACCGGATCAAGGAGAAGCTGAAAACAAATTTTTTAACCAATCAAAACAATTTTTATGGAACTAAATGACATTAAGCCCCTCTGGGAAATGTATGACAAGAAGTTAGAGGCGGCGGTGAAACTAAACCAGCGTTTTATTTCTCTCATCGAGGCGGAGAAGGTGAAGTCGAGTCTTGCGCCGTTATTCTGGCGACGAATGGCGGAAGGAATCCTTCAAATAGGGTGTATGGCGTTTCTGATCGTGTTTTTGGCCAGAAATTTCTTCGAGCCGGCTTACTGCTTTTCCGCTGTTGTGTTGATTGCGTTCTATATGGTCGCTTTTATTAGCAGCATAAAGCAACTGGTTATCATTAAGCGAATGGATTACAGCAGCGATATCGTGACCATACAAAGCGGGCTTGCCATGCTGCAGGCCAATAACCTGAAATACGCGCGGATGATCGTTTTATTTATCCCCGCCTGCCTGGCTTTTCCAGGTGTCGTCTTAAAGGCGTTGAGAGATCTTCATATCAATGCTTTTGCCAACATGGATATGATGACCTTGAGCGGAGGGCATTGGTGGACGGCGCAGCTGGCTAGCACTCTTGCTTTAATTCCCCTGGGGATCTGGTGTTATACGCAATTGTCTTATAAAAACGTACATAAGAAATGGGTAAGGGACTTCATAGAAAGGTCTTCGGGCAGACGGGTAAGGAAAGCGGTTGAATTTATGAAGGAATTGCATTCGCTGAAATTTGAGGTTATTTGATGTGGGCGGGGACATTCTTTGGCTGCTTACGCTCCTTCCGAAAATAGCCAAAGTACCTGGTTGACGTCGTGGCGCTCGTTCTGACAAAAGAAATGCTTAATTTCGTCGAACTATGGTAAAAAAATCGGCCAAATCCAAGAAAGTAAAACCGGCAAAGAAAAGAACTACGGCGAAGAAAGCCGTCGCGCCCAAGAAAGGCGAAAGTCACGCAAACGAACTTAGGTCAGCGGCCAAGGCTTCTGCTGCAAGGCGACTAAAAAAATAGATTATGCCAGCTAAGGTTATCGCCCGTATATGCGCCCTGTTTCTGCTGGCGAGCGGCTATGGCTGGGCGGGCGGACATTTTATTCCGGCAGATGCACCGCCGTGGGCCTACCTTTTTCAATTTGTCCTATTGTTCCTTCTTGTGCTTTTTGCCCTCTACTATCTGAAGGCGGTGGCCGGCTCGTCGGTTTTGGGGGGCCGCCGGCCGTGGAGTATGACCGCCCTGACGGTGTATGCCCTGCTTACCTTGCTGATCAATGCCGCAAATATTATCCGTGGCGCCGGTGGTGGCGGGCCTTATGGCTCACACAATACATTTGCCGACCTTGTACCCATAGGGTTGATCATAGGGGGAGACCTTCTTTGGTTGGTTACGCTCGTTCCGAAAATGGCTAAGTTGCGTAGTTGAGAATTTGGAGCGGATGGCTGGGTCGCTGTCAGGGAATTTTGCTTCGTTGCATTTCGTAAATAGCGGCGCTATTTCGTGAGGCAGTGCGAATTTGTGGGAATAACAAATTGGCAGTCAGGGGATTGAAATTTGGCATGCTTTTCTTCGGCACCAACAGTATGGATCATATTGCCTACTTCAAGAAAAACGACAAAAAACTAGCGGGGATCATAGACAAGCCGATCGACGAATTGCCGGTCTTAAAAAATATTCCGCTTACGTTGATCCGAAGTATCATCAACCAGCAGTTGAGTACGCGCGTCTCAGAGGTGATTTACAAGAGGTTTCTGGGCTTGTATGACGGCAAAGAACCCGCTCTGCAGCAAATCCTGCACACGCCCTTGACGAAACTTCGGTCCGTGGGCTTTTCCAATGCGAAGGCAGGCTATGTCCATAATATCGCTGCTTTTTGTATTGAGCAAAACGTCACCGATAAGATGCTGAAATCGATGACGGATGAAGAAGTAATGGATCTGCTTACACAAATCAAAGGCGTGGGGCATTGGACGGTCGAAATGCTTTTGATGTTCTCTCTGGGCAGGGAGGACGTGATCGCAATAGATGACTTCGGTTTGAAGGAAGCCATGATCAAACTGTACCGGATTAAGACTACCGATAAGCGGCAGTTGCGAGAAAAAATGATGAAGATATCCGACAAATGGCGTCCTTATAGAACCTACGCTTGCATGTACCTATGGAAGTGGAAAAACGGTTAAGCCGGCTTTACAATCGGATGAACCACGATAGCCACCTATTGGAAGAATGATTACAGACGCAGTTAACATGTATGCGAGTTGTCTCGCCACCAATGATACGGCTCAATTTGTCGGCGGATGATGAGAACGCTACTTTCCTTTTTTTCGTTCTTCGCCTTTGGGAAGACCGTGTTTTGCGATGAATGCGCGAGCGCGCTCGGCCTTTTTTTGGGCAAATTCAGTCTTGTTCAAGTCAGGGATATTCGGGTCGATTGTCATCAATGGTTCCCCTTTCTTTGGTGTTATTGTACGCATATAAATATGTTGACCAAAGTTACGAATTATTTTCGGCTGATCAAGAATGCCGTGTAATTCCTTCTCCTTTGAAAGGACTCCCATTTCTCGCCGGTAAATCCTTGAATATCAAAATCTTCATTGATTTCCTCAAGGTTTGACCCAATACCAATTTGATACAATCGGGTCCTTGCGGCAGTACTTCCTTCTATAAATATACGGATGGCGGGGAAACGGTTGGTAAGTGCGATAGCAGTCGCTGCTACAGTAGCGAGGACTTTATCACGGTCTCCGTTGTTAGTCCTGCTGGAGTCGTCAAGTTCTTGCAACTTTTCAATCCAATCCCCGAAACCAAGATTGTACAGGTCCTTGCCGATGCGCGTATAAAATACCCCTTTTCTGATATGTCCCCTGGGGCCCTCACTGAAAAACTCATAAACGAGGAGGTCATCACTTACAGTAACGGGGTATTTCGGAAGATTCATATGGCGCTGAAATAATCCTACAAAGATAATCCATCGACAAAAATTTTTGAGGAATAAATATTCGCATTCGGTTATTGAGAATAGTTAGCTTTTCTGTTTTACAACTGGATAACAGAAAGAAGGAAAGGCAAAGTCGCCTTTCCTTCTGTGAACGTTAAAGCTCGATGGTCGACCCGATTGCCGGCAGATGAAGCGTGAGGCCCGCTGCATGGAAAGCATCGACTGCTTTCTGATGATCGATCTTTATAAAACCAAAGGTGTCGTAATGAACACCGACGATTTGTTTCACGCCGAGCCACCGGGAAGCTTTTATCGCATCGTCGACGCCCATGGTCAGACCATCCCCGATGGGCAATACCGCAAAGCCGGGCAGTGCCCATTCCGGGATAAGCTGCATATCGAGGGTTAGGCCCGTGTCGCCGCTATAATAAAAAGATCCGTCCGCGGTCCTTATGACAAACCCGCAGGCCGTCCCGGCATAAGTGCCGTCCGCCAGACTGCTGGAATGTATGGCAATAACGCTTTTGACCTTCCCGAAATCGAACTCGAACTGACCGCCCGGGTTGATGGGATGGGTATTGCGAAGACCGTTCTTATTGAACCAGTCGTACAATTCCCAGTTGCCGAGTACTTTCGCTCCGGTTTGTTGGGCGATGCGTATGACGTCCGTGGTATGGTCATAATGACCATGCGAAACGAAAATGTAATCGGCTTCTATTTGTCGACATCGATGTCCGACGCCAGTGGATTAGCAGTGATAAAGGGATCGAACAGCAGCGTTTTCCCGCCCGCCCGCACGGAGAAGCAGGAATGACCATAGTAGGTAAATCTCATCGTTTGCGTTTTAGTTTAACTTGCCGGCTCCAGAACGCCTTTTGCGGCCTTGCGGATCACATCCAGCACGAACGCGGGTTTGGAGAGCATGGGGACATGGCTGCTGTCGACCTCGAAGGTGACGGCACCCATCCGTTTCGCACAAAAACGTTCCAGTTCGGGATGTACGCTTTGATCATTTTTGGCAACGATGTACCAGGATGGTTTCGATCTCCAGGCTGTACCATCCACCTTTTTGGCGAACAGGGTCACGTCCGGGGCAAAATGTGTAGCCCATACTACCTTTTGTTCTTCCGGTGGCAGGTCGCCCGCAAAATGTTTGATACCGGCTGGCTTAAGCCACACCCGTTCGTCCGCGACCTCGATTTGGGAGAAAGCTTCTGTTTTAGGGAACTTGTCCTGCAAACTCTGTGAGGTTTCGTCGGCGTCGGGACCCAGAGCGGCAATATAAACAAGCCCTATGACGCGATCATCCGCCCCCGCGGCTGTGATGACGCTCCCCCCATACGAATGGCCGACGAGGATAGCGGGGGAACCGACCCGGCCCAGCGTGTGTTTTACCATGGCGACATCACTTGCAAGGCTGTCGAGCCCGTATTGGGCGGCGATCACTTCGTACCCTTCCGCCTGAAGCGTGGGAATGAGTTTGTTAAAACACGAGCCGTCTGCCCAGATGCCGTGACAGAATACGATGCTTGGCTTCGTTTTCGATTTGTTTTCCATGTTTGTAAGATTTTGTTTGTTTGCGGCTATAAGGACCAATTCGATGCCAGGCTTCAATCGATTTGTAATGTGGGGGTTGCATGATGCGTATTTCACGAAAAGTCACGGATATTTGCGAAATGGCGTAAACTTTGGAAAATAAAGTCTGACTATGAAGAAAGGTAGTCTCTGGAAATTTATTCCCCTTACAACGGCGTTCGTCATGACCATGGCCATGGCAGACGCCCAGCCCGATACTACCCGCATTGTGCAGCTACTGAAAGACGGGTCCGACTACCTGTTCAGACCCGGTAATGAAAAGAACGATCTGGACAGCGCCCTCTTTTTCTTCAACAAGGCGCTGTCGCTTAGCGAGTCGATCCGGAGTGACCAATGGATCAATGCCACACTCAAGCTGAAAGGCGACGTTTATCTCGAAGGGAATGATCTTGCCCCCGGCGTAGCCTGTTTTCAGCAGGTGATCGGCTACTATCATCGGAAAGGAGACCGGCGTGGTGAGGCCGAGACCTGGGCCCGGCTGGGCCAGTGTATCACGCACTATAATCTCACGTTTAGCGCCGAGAAAGCGAAATGTTACGAACAGGCACGTCAGTTATATCATCTCCTCGGAGATACGGTTAATGAACTAGGCGCATATAAGAACGAGGCCGACGCGCATCTTTGGTCGCGGAAGCCGGATCTTGCCGAAAAAGAGCTGCTGGAAGTGGTGGAAGGATTGAAGGCCATTCATTCACGGGAGGTTTGTTATACTTACGATCTCCTCCGGGCGGTTTCGATGTCAAAAGGTAACCTGGCCAACGAGGTCTTTTATACGATGGAGATGTTGCGTTCGATAGAACGCGCCGATGCGAAGGATGGTTTGCCTTCGAATGGGGGCCTGTACGCTACCGCGGGCTATACGTATGCCAAAGCCGGGATGTGGGATAGCAGTCTCCTTTATTCCCGCAAAGGGTGGGAGGGGATAAAGGCCAGCCCCGGTGATTACCAGGACCCCTACAGCGCAGTCCGGCTCGTCGTCGGGGGTCTGCTTCACAAGGACAGCGCAGGAGCGGCGTTGGACTTTTTAACGGCCGCGGCCCGGCAACTTCCCCCGGTGACCGGATTAGACTCGGTGATGATAGAAACGGCTGCCGGCAAATGCTATACGGCGCTCGGAGATTATCAAAACGCGGAAAAACAGTATGTAAAGCTGACCGCCTTTTTCGATAGCCATAAGGCCATGGAACGGGATCGTGCCTTTTCCCAGCTATATCTGGAAATGATCCTTTCCATGGGGAACTTCTACCTGCTCACCCACCGTTATGATAGGGCGGAGGCTTACGAAAAAAAATTACGTTCCGGCGTTAGCGATCTTGTGGGGCCAGAACAACGGGCCAGGTTAGAGCGGTTCCGATCCGGGGTGGACTCCTCCAGGGGACGCTATGCCGAAGCGTTGCGGCATTTTGAAACGTTTCAACACTTGAACGACTCGATCTTCGGCGTGCAGAAAGCGGTACAGATCCAGGAGCTGCAGATAAAATATGCCACCGGGCAAAAGGATAAGGACCTCCGCATCCAGGCCGGAGATATCCAGCTGCTGACAAAGCAAAACCAGCTCCAGGAGGAACAGGCGGGGAAATCCCGTATTTTCCGCAATATGATGGTTGCCGGACTCCTGGTCCTGCTTTTGCTCGTGGGTCTGATCTACAACCGGTACCGGCTGAAACAACAAAAGAACCGCCAACTGGAGGTCAAGCAAAAGGAGATCACCGATAAGAACCACCAGCTGGAGCGCCTGCTTCATGAGAATGAATGGCTGCTTCGCGAGGTGCATCATCGTGTAAAGAATAACCTGCAGGTGATCATAAGCCTGCTCAAGTCGCAGAGCGACTTCCTTCATGATAAGGCCGCGCTCGCTGCCGTCGTGGAAAGTGAGCACCGGGTGTATGCCATGTCGCTGATCCATCAGAAGCTGTATAAATCGAGTAATGTCTCCAGCATCGGTATGCCCGAATACATCGGCGACCTTGTGGAGTATCTCAGCTATTGTTTCGCCGTATCCGGGAAAGTAGTGTTCGAGCTGCAGATAGAACCGATCAACCTCGATGTGCAGCAGGCGGTACCGGTGGGTCTGATCCTCAATGAGGCCATTACCAACTCTTTCAAATATGCCTTTCCCTGCTCCGATGAGGACAAGATAACGGTTCGGTTGCTTTTGACCGGGGACGGCTGGCTTTCCCTGGTGATAGCCGACAACGGCCGGGGCCTGCCGCCCGGTTTTGATCACAGGCAGGATAACTCGTTTGGGATGCTCCTCATCGGCGGGCTCACGGAAGACCTCGAGGGGACCCTGCAGATCGAAACGCAGCATGGTACGGCTATCCATATCCGTTTCAGACAGGTCAACACCGGGGCGGTGTCACAAGAGGGCTCGCGGGAGCACGGCTATTTTAACAAATAGTCGAAAAAAGAGAGCGTATGTCCCCAGGCCTGCCGGGCGGCAAGCGGATTATAGGTCGAGCGCTCGTCGCAAAAAAAACCGCCGCCGGCATAGGAAAGGATGACACTGGTGAAATCCCTGGCGCTTTCAGC
>Ga0210396_10003963_pt1 | contig 14609 bp, 21 predicted proteins | sample IncBWH17OmetaG_FD_155466 | JGI IMG/M metagenome (GOLD analysis project Ga0210396, IMG submission 155466) | Forest soil microbial communities from Barre Woods Harvard Forest LTER site, Petersham, Massachusetts, United States - Inc-BW-H-17-O ...
TAGGTAGGACAGGCGGTCGGCCAGCCGGTCGAACACCTTGTCGTCCATCTTTTCGCCGGTATCGGCGATCGCCTTGTGGGCTCGCTTGACCAGCTCTTCGAGGGTGATGTCGTCGCTGGCCACGCCCAGGACCGGGCATGGCAGCAACTCCCGGCGCTCCAGGCGGTACAGGGCTCGGAAGGTCATCTTGCGGGCCAGGTCGCCGGTAATTCCGAAGATCACCAGCAGGTCTGAGTCGCGATCGCCGGATTCGGCCAATCAGGGACCTCCACGAAGATTCGACTAGTCAGCTCGGGTTCAACACTTGCAAACACGCCTAACGCGACCCCGTCACGGCCAGTTCCAACCCTAAACACTGCGGTTCGGACCGACAACCAGAAGGAGCACGCCGCGCAAGCGTGCTTGGTATCAGTTAACCCGATTGCCGGGTCGGCCAAACCTCGAAGGCTCGCTGATGCCTTCTTGGTTAGCCAAACGTAATGTCGCAGTTGATCTTTCGCGGTCCGAACCCCCGCATGCACCTAGATCTGGCACCGTCGCTAGGACAGACAACACTGATCGGGAAAGATGCTTGACATGCACGACCCCCTGATGATCGCGGTCTACGCCCTGGCGGGCGTCGCGGTGATCGAGGCCGCCGCGCTGGCCTTTATGTGGGCGGCGCTGACCCGCAGTCGCCGGGAGGCCGCCGAACTACAGCGACGCGTCGATCCGCGCAGCTGGCTGCTGCCCGCCGGCCGGGAGGCGGTCAAGACCGTGTGGCAGACCGCGAACCTGGTGCGCAAAGAGGGGTTCGGCGCCGCGGTGCGCAGCTCCATCGAAGATCTCGCCGACTGGGCCGCGGTGGAACGACCGGACCTGGCCCGGGTCACTGCGGACGGCAGGGTGGCGATTCTGTTCTCCGACATCGAGGAGTCCACCGCGCTCAATGAGCGAGTCGGCGACCGAGCCTGGGTCAAGTTGATCGATGGGCACGACAAGCTGGTACGCAAGCTGGTCAAAGAGCGCTCAGGGCATGTGGTGAAAAGCCAGGGCGACGGATTCATGATTGCGTTCGCTCGGGCTGAGCAGGCGGTGCGCTGCGGTATCGACCTCCAGCACGCGTTACACAGAGACGTACAACGCAAGCGGCACAACGATATTCGAGTTCGGATCGGAATCCACATGGGCCGATCGGTGCGCCGCGGCGACGACCTGTTCGGCCGTAACGTCGCCATGGCGGCACGAGTCGCCGGGCAGGCCGATGGCGGGGAGATCCTGGTCAGCGAAACCGTTCGTGACGCCCTCCGCGACTGCGATGACATCTCTTTCGACGACGGCCGCGAGGCCGAGCTGAAGGGCTTCGCCGGCACCCATCACCTCTACGCAGTCGCCGCCTAGGGCTGATTGCCCTACTCCTCCCCGGGCCGTTCCGGCCCGCATCGTCGTAGGGCTAGGGCTCATCGTCCGCCTCGGCCAGGCGCTCCTGTAGCCGGGCCCGGATCTCATCGGACGTGTAGGCCTGCCGCCGGCGCTGATCGCGGGCCACCAGCACTCCCCCGGCGGCAACGCCGACGATCCCGGCCAGCCCAAGCAACTTCCAAACGGTGCGCATGGGCATAGGTTATTCGCGACTGCATCCTGCAATGACCGATATGTGCATAAGGTTCGGTGGTGGAAACACATACGGTGAATCTGACCCAGGCGCTGGAGGCAACCCGGACCGGCGACATCTGGCTGTTTCGTGGGCGCTCCGGACCCGACCGTGCGATCCAGACCTTGTCGAACAGCCCGGTCAACCACGTCGGCATGACGGTGGCGATCGAGGATCTGCCCCCGTTGATGTGGCATGCCGAACTCGGGGAGAAGCTGACCGATGTGTGGACCGGCACCAACCACCGCGGTGTGCAACTCAACGACGCCGGACAGGTGGTCGAGCGCTGGATGCAGCGCTACGGGCAGCGATGCTGGTTGCGTCAGCTGACCCCCGACGCGACCCGCAAGCAGGAGAACCGGCTGCTGCGCGTCATCGCCCGGATGGACGGCACCCCGTTTCCGAGCACCACCCGGCTCACCCTGCGGTGGCTGCGCGGTCAACTGCCGACCAGATACGACTGGGTGCGGGGAATCCCGTTCTTGGACAAATGGGTTCGCGAGTCAGCCCGACGGCGCAGGGAAGAGCAGCGAAAGGGCAACTTTGAGTCCGCCTATTGCGCGGAGACGGTCGCGGTCACCTATGAAGAGATGGGGTTGATCGAAACCGAGAAGCGGTCCAACTGGTTTGACCCCGGCAGGTTTTGGAGCGGCGACCAACTTCCATTGGTAACGCCCTACCGCCTGGGCGGCGAAATCGCAGTCGTCGCAGAATAAATCAGTCGCCACCACATAGGTTGTTTTGCGCCGCGGTCGCCATGTCCAGCAAGTTCTGGTACGACGCGTTCGGGTACGTCCAATGCTTGGCGACGTAGTCTGGCGAATGCCCGGCCTGCAACTCCCCGCACATCGCGTGGCCGCTGCCCAGCAGGTATTGCCCCGACGCCGCGCTCACCGCGTATCCATGCCGGCTCAAGTCGTCCAGGTAGCCGGCCTCGTCGGCGTGGCCTATCCCGGCGCTGAACAGGGCCGCGACCATGGCCCCTGCCGTACAACAGGCAATCCGCACCGCTTTCACCGGCAGGCCCCGATTGCGGGTCCACCCGCGTCTGCTCATTCATTTCCTCTCGATCGGGCAGATGCTACGGGCTAGCTGGGAGTTGGCAGATCAAACTCCGAATGGGTGCTACTGCTGACCCTCAAGAAGGTGAGCGTAGGAGTCGCTGTCGGAGCCAACGGTCTCAGGCATCGGATAGTAGGTCTTGACGAGCAGATTCCCGTCATCGTCCCAAGCGAACGTTTCGATGCTGTAAGCCATTTGAACGTTCGGCTCGGTGCCGAAGTGATTCTCACAGACCGAAGGCCATCTCATTACCGTTCACTTGCACGGTGATCATCTTGATCTTGAGGATGGACCCGAACATGTCGAACGCGTCGGAAGTCGCGGTGTCGAACCCGCGCTTCTCCTCAGTACCGACCGGATCGAACATCCGGACCTCGCCGGGGCAGATCGTGCGCCAGGACGCCACCCACTGGTCTTTCTTCCCGGCGTTCCACAGTTCGGCATGCTTCGCCGCATGCGCCAAGCGAGCCTGCCGGGCACACCACTCCTGGCTCGATGAAACCACGGGACCGCTGGTAAACTCATTGACGACCGTCATTGACGGGTGGCAATGAGATTCTGTACGGTGTCAGCGTGCCTTCACGTGCATCGACCGCGGAACCTGCCCCGCAGGTTGTCGGGGTGCGGGAGGCGCAGCGGCTTCAGACTCGGGCCCGTGTCTTCGACGCCGCGGTGGCCGAGTTCGGCCGGTCTGGACTGGCGGGTGCGGACGTCGCCGCGATCGCGGCGACGGCGGGGGTGGCGCGCGGCACGTTCTATTTCCACTTCCCGACCAAAGAGCACGTGCTGGTCGAGTTGGAGCGGGCCGAGGAGGCCAAAATCGTGGCCACGCTCCACACCCGATCCGCCGCGCCCGACGACCTGCTGTCACTGCTGCGCCTGCTCGTTCGCCAAGTGCTCGCCGCCGAAGGGCGGTTGGGTCCCGTCGTGTTCAGAGACATGCTGGGGCTGCACTTCTCCGCGACCCGGCCCATCGAAGAAGAGGCGGGCGAGCATCCGCTGGCCGGATTCGTCATCGCCGCGATCGCCGAAGCGCAGGCTGCCGGAAGGGTGTCGCCGGATGCCGACCCGGGTGCGCTCGGGGTGATTTTCCTTACCGGGCTGTTCGCGTTGCTGGCCACCGGTGCGACCGCATCCCGCGAGCGCGCCGCACTCTTGGATCGATATGTGCTGACGATTGTTCAGGGAATGGAGGAGCGATGAACGCTCTAGGTATCGAGGGCTACCGCAACTACTTGACGCGGCGAGACGGTGAGGCGGATTTGCTGCACCGCCGCCTGGCCAGCCGGGAAGAATTCTTCGACGGCTTGGTGGCGGACCCGGTCCGCTCGAGTCGTCCCATCGATCGAGATGTGTTCGCGCGCAACCTGCGTCGCCGCCGACCCGAGCCGGGCCTCAGCCGAGAAATGCTTTTTCTGCTGGCGACCGCGAAGTTGAACCAGGCCGAACGGTTCGGCGTCGGACTGGGAGAGACGTACGGACGCAATAGTGGTGACGACGCTCCGCCCGAGCGGGTGTATATCGAACTCGAAGAGCACTATCACACCCGCTTACTGGCCTACGTGCTCGACATGTTCGACCTGCCGTTCCAAGTCGTCCCGCCACCGCTGGTGATGCGCCAGTTCGTGAAGACCAATGTCTTCATCCCGGAGCGCATCGCATTCGCATTCGTGGGCGCGGGCGAGATGGCGGGCTGCATCTTGTTCGACGAATTGCGCCGTGTCGGGGTCGAGCTGTTCGCCGACGAGCCCGATGTGGCCGGGCGCATCGAGCAACTCTACAGCGAAATTCTCACCGACGAGGTGGGCCATGTCGGCTATTGTGCCGCACGCTGCACTTCACCGGAGCGGGCCGTAATGCGTTGGCTATACCCGCGTTTCGGTCGGCTGTTCGCTCGTCAGACCGCCGAGATCAGCCTGCTGATCGATCCGAAGATGCTGCAAGCCCGCCTCGACGAACCGTTCGATGTCGATCAGCTCACCGCCGGCCTACCTCACGAGGCATTCCTCGCAGCACACCCCTGACGGCCGCCTGCCTCGGACGTTGAAGGGGAACTCCACCACGTCGCCGTCTGCCGACCGACCCTTCAGGGCGCTGCTCTGCCCGGAGGCGGAATGAAACCTTGGGGCCACGTGCCCCACCCTGGCTACGGACCGATATAGCGCTGCGGTTGTCCGGGCGCATCCGCCATCGGTAAGTGTAGACTTACCGTTCGTGGCCACTTACGAAGACACGGTCGATGCGTGGGCGGCCCTCGCCGATGGCACCCGACGAGCGATATTCAAGCGCCTTGCCGGCGGGCCAATGGCGGTGGGCGAGCTTGCTCATGGCCTGCCCGTAAGCAGACCTGCTGTGTCGCAGCACCTCAAGGTGCTGAAATGCGCGGGACTGGTTGCGGATCGCGCAGTCGGAACGCGGCGCGTTTATCAGTTGAACCCGAAAGGCATTGAGGCACTGAGGTCAGAGCTAGACGTGTTCTGGGGCAAGGCTCTAAACGCATACAAAGTGATCGCCGATGAAGGAGGGCAAGCCGGATGAGCTCATCGAAGGTCCAGCCGATAAGGAAGAGCGTCGTTGTCAACACCGGTGTTGAGCATGCGTTCGCGCTGTTCATCAATAAGTTCAATGCCATCAAGCCACGCGAACACAATCTGCTACCGGTCCCGATTGCCGAAACCGTCTTCGAGCCGCGAGTTGGCGGGCACATCTACGACGTAGGGATTGATGGCAACCGGTGCGAATGGTCGCGTGTCCTCGCCTATGAGCCGCCGTCCCGCGTCGTTTTTTCATGGGACATTGGACCGACCTGGCAACTGGAAAACGACCCCGCCAAGACGAGTGAGGTCGAGGTGCGCTTCATCGCTGAGTCCGGTGATCGCACTCGGGTGGAGTTGGAGCATCGACACCTTGAGCGCCATGGCACCGGCTGGCGAGCCGTCGCCGACGGAGTCGATGGCGAGGCGGGCTGGCCGCTTTACCTCAGCCGTTACGTCGAGATAGCGATCACTGAGGCTTCGCGATGAGCACCAATGAGAAGTCCCTGATGGATATGGCTTATGAAGAGCGTACCGACCTGGCCGCGTTCCTTGAAACGCTGACACCGCAGGAGTGGCAGGCGCCCAGCCTCTGCGATGGATGGACGGTGAAGGACGTCGTTGCACACATGGTCAGCTACGAAGAGCTGACCCCCTTCGGCTTGATGAAGCGATTCGCCAAGGGCCGGATCATGCATGCCAACGAGGTTGGCGTCGAGGAGTTCGCACCAATGTCACCTCAGGAGTTGATGAAGTTCCTTGGCAGGCATCTCCGTCCACAAGGACTTACCGCTGCTTTCGGCGGAATGATTGGGCTCATCGATGGAACTATCCACCACCAGGACATCCGCCGAGCACTCGGCTACCCGCGCACCGTGCCAGTTGATCGCCTGGAACGGATTCTGCCTCTCGTGCCTGGAAATCCACGGCTAGGCGCAGGGCATCGCATCCGAGGACTACGCCTGAAGGCGACCGACCTCGGGTGGCAGCACGGCAAGGGCCTAGAAGTCAGCGGCACCGGAGAAGCACTCCTGATGGCAATGACAGGGCGACGCGAAGCCGTCAAGGAACTGACTGGGCCAGGACAAGCCACGATCGCCGGGCGCATTACTGCCTAGTCGGAGACATCGCGGCCAGTCACCGTCGCCTCGTTCGGCCGGCACCCGATAGGCGGTGGCTCTGCTAACGCCAAGGGTTGTCGCGATGGTGTCGGGCGGACTCGCCGCTAGCATGCATCCGCTGCGCCAGAGCCGCCTTCGACTGGTCAAGCGCCTTCGGGCGACCGAAGGCAATCAGGTGCTGTTGAGCAACAGCATGAGCCCGTAGTCCATGTGAATCTGTTGGTGGCAGTGCACCAGCGACAGGCCGGGTTGATCGGCGACGAAGTCGATCTCCATGCTCTGGTAGCCGCCGAGCATCGCGACGTCTTTGCGCACGCCTGCAGTCGGTGTGCCGGCGATGTGGGTGATTTCGAAGGTGTGCCGGTGCAAATGCATCGGGTGAAGGTCGTCGGTGGCATTGCGGAAGCGCAGCCTGTAACGCTTGTCGCGTTGCAGGTTAAGCACAGGTTTGTTGGCGTCCATGGAAAATGGTGTGCTGTTTATTGTCCAGACGTTGAAGCCGTCGTCGGCGGCGTTGCGCTTCTCGATCAGCATCTCGATGGTGTGATCGGGTGGCGGAGCGACTGTGGGGCTAGGTGGTGCGAACAGCCGGTAATCCCACTTGAACGGCGGGGGCGGTATCCATTGCGGATCCCCTCCGCGTCCGGCATATTCCACGACCACACCCATTCCGTGGCCACGGTCATCGTCGGAGAGATCGCCCAGCACCCACACTCCCGGATTGGTCATGGTGATAACTGCTGAAATTCGTTCGGCTGCGCCGAGCCACAGCACATGCACCGGCGCGGGGTTAGGTACTCGGTTGCCGTCCAGCGCGATCACGGTGAAGGTGTGCCCGGGCAGGGCTAAGCTGCGGGTTTCGGTGGCGCTGCCATTGAGGACGTGCAGCAGCACCCGCTGACCAGGCTGGACCCGGATAGGATCGCCGTGGCCTAGCATGCGCCCGTTGATGGCAAACGCCCCGTAGCTGACCTCATAGCCGCGTGGGTCACCCCGAGCAAGCGAGGCCGTCATCGCTGATTCGCCTCTCTGCTTGAGGTCGGAGTCCTGCCCGCCGGCTAGGAAATCGCTGGCCATGTCGCCGCCGCGGCTGAAAATGGGCTCAAATTCCTTGAGCGTCAAGAAGATCTCTTGGTCGTATGCGCCGGGGTTTTGTTTGGGTTCGATATAGACCGGGCCGACCAGCCCGCTGTACTGGCCACGGGACAGGTCGGCGCGCGGGATCACGTGAGTGTGATAGAAGCGGAAGCCCGCCGGGCCTGGCACAAAGGAGATCCGCCGCATGCCGCGTGCGGGGATGTACGGCGTGCCCTCTTCGGCGGCGCCGTCAACGTCTATGCCCACCTGTTGGCCGTGCCAGTGCAACTGCTCGGGGGTGTCGGTGTCGTTGTAGATGTCGACCCACGTCCGTTGGCCCTCTTTTAAGCGCACCAGTGGACCGGGGAATTGACCGTTGTAGACGGTGGTCGACACGATCTGATCTGGGGCCAAGTCGACGGTGCCGGTGCCGATCCGCAGCGTGTAGTCAGGCTTGCCGGTGGGCGGGGAGGGTGGCACCGTCTGCGAGCACCCAGCAGTTACTCCGGCGCCAACGCCGCCGGCGGCGGCCATCGCAGCCAGCCCGCCCCATTTGAGGAAATCGCGTCGATCGAGCACCACGTGGCCCCCGTGCGGTCTAGCGGTTGGCGGGTTGGAAAAGCTCGATGAGAGTGCCTGCAGGGTCGTGCAGCAGAATCTGTTGTCCACCAGGGCCGCTGGTGATGTCGTCACGGAAACTCAGGCCAGCCGCATGCAGCCGCTCCACATCGTCGACCAGGCAACGGATGCTGGCCTGTTGCTTTGATGCGGTCGACATAATTACCCTTCCTTGGCGTGTGCCAGAACAGGCAGCAGAAATCCGATGCGGGTGTCGAGTTCGGCTGCCACCCGGCGAAATTGTCGATAGCCAGCCGAGCCGGCTGACGGATCCGGCAGGCTCCAATGCATCGCTGCAGCAGAGCCATGTTCGTGGGGAAACTCGCGAACTTTGTCGCACAACGTAATCACGTAATCGAAGCGTCGTTCGGCAACAGCAGTCAGCGATTTCGGCCGCCGGCGGCTGATGTCTATGCCGTACACCTCACGCATGACCCGCACGGCGTTGGGGTGTAGACGCGGCTTGGGGTGGCTGCCTGCGCTTGCACCACGGATACGGCCGCTGCCGCGGCGCCGCAGCAGCGCCTCTGCCATCGGCGAGCGCGCGCTGTTGCCAGTGCACAGGAATAGCACCGACCTGCCCGCCATCGGCTGTGTGTCCACTGCATGGGCCAGTGCAGGGTGCAGAGCGGTTGCGGCGTCACCGAACGCCGCCGCGCACCGTGCAAGTTCGAGGTGGTAGTAGCTGTCGCGGCCGTCAAAGCTGCTGCGACGAGTATCGACCAGCCCGGCCGCGCGCAGCAATCGCAGATGATATGAGACGAGGTTTTGCGGCGCATCCACGGCGCCAACCAATTCCCGGACCCGGCGGTCGCTGGAGGCCAACTCGGTCAACAGCGCCCAGCGCAGCGGATGCGATGCCATCTTCATCAGCAGCGGAACCGGCACGCGATCGGTCGTCGCCATGGCGGCCACGTTACATCAAATTAATTTGATCGAGTTTGGAAGTGGAGCACTTCCTGCCGTTGTGTCGGAACACTGGCAAGCGTGGCTATGCGCGCACTTGCCTTCGGAAGGGTGCGATCAGTTCCGTACTCAGAACCCTTGAACCGGGCCAGTTCGCGGTGGGCCTATGTGGCGCAGCAAGTCGGGTCCGGTTGCTCGGTATTGGGTCCGAAGGCGTCGGAGTCAGCCAGGACGGTGTAGACCTCCCACTTTTCGCCGCCGGGGCCGGTGACCCAGACCTTGTCCTGGTTGGCGAAACAGCAGGTCGTGTTGATCTCTTCCTGGGCGAACAGGCCAGCCTCGGTGAGGCGAGTGATTTCGGCGTGCACGGTGTCGCTGGACTGGACTTCCACGCCGAGGTGGTTAAGGGTGCCGCCGTGGCCAGGGTTCTCCAGTAGCACCAGTTTGAGTGGGGGTTCGGTTATCACGAAGTTGGCGTAGCCGGGTTTGACCTTGGCCGGTTCGGCGTTGAACAGCTTGGTGTAGAACGTGATGGCCTCGTCGAGGTCGTCGACGTTGAGGGCTAACTGCACTCGCGACATGGTGGTTCCTTTCTCCGGGCGCGTTCATGCGGTCGGGGCGTTGGGCAGGAGTTCGGTGATCAAAGCCTGGACTCGGTCGGCGATGTCGTCGCGGACGGCGCGCACGGTGGCCAGGGGTTGGTCAGCGGGATCAAGCAGTGTCCAGTCGCGGTAGGACACTCCTGGGAAGTAGGGGCAGGCGTCACCACAGCCCATGGTGATCACGACGTCGCTGGTTTGCACCGCGTCACTAGTGAGGATCTTGGGGGTGGCGGTGGTGATGTCGATGCCCAGTTCCGCCATCGCGGCTATGGCGACCGGGTTGATCTGGTCGGCGGGTTCGGTTCCGGCGGAGCGCACTTCAATCCGATCCCCGGCCAGATGCGCCAGCAAGGCGGCGGCCATCTGTGAACGTCCGGCGTTATGCACGCAGACGAAGAGGACACTGGGCTTGTCGGCCATTAACCCCTACTCCTGGGCTCGGCTCGGATCGTTGCGAAAAGTCGGGCGCGAAGCGCCAGGGACACATAGACCAGTCCGATCAGCACCGGGACTTCGATCAGCGGCCCGACGACCCCCGCTAAGGCTTGCCCGGACGTGACGCCGTAGGTGGCAATCGCCACCGCGATGGCCAGTTCAAAGTTGTTGCCAGCGGCGGTAAACGCCAGGGTGGTGGTGCGGGCATAGCCCAGCCGCAGTACGAATCCAAGGGCATATCCGCCAGCCCACATGACCGCGAAGTAGGCCAGCAACGGCACCGCGATGCGGGCGACATCCCATGGCCGGGAAGTGATTTGGTGGCCTTGCAGGGCGAAAAGGATGACGATAGTGAAGAGCAACCCATACAAGGCCCACGGCCCGATGCGGGGCAGGAACGTCGTCTCGTACCAGTGGCGGCCCTTAGCCCGTTCACCCAGTCGGCGCGACAGGTATCCGACCAGCAACGGAATGCCGAGGAAGATGAGCACGGATTTCGCGATCTGCCACGGGGAGACATCGATGCCGGTTTGAGGCAGGCCCAGCCAGCCGGGCAGCACCGACAGGTAGAACCAGCCCAGCGCCGCGAACATGACAACCTGAAACAGCGAGTTCAGCGCGACCAGCACGGCGGCGGCCTCGCGGTCCCCGCAAGCCAGGTCATTCCAGATGATGACCATGGCGATGCAGCGCGCCAGCCCGACAATGATCAGCCCCATGCGGTACTCGGGCAGATCCGCCAGCAGCAGCCACGCCAGCATGAACATCACCGCAGGCCCGATCAGCCAATTGAGCAGTAAAGAAGACACCATCAGCTTGCGGTCGGCGGTGACCTCGTCGAGCTGGTCGTAGCGCACTTTGGCCAGCACCGGATACATCATCACCAGCAGGCCCATCGCGATTGGCAGTGAAATGCCTTCGACCTCAACGGCACTCAAAGCCGATCCGAGGCTGGGAACAAGTCGGCCCAACAGTAGACCGGCGACCATCGCAACGCCGATCCACACCGGCAAGAACCGGTCCAGTGTCGAGAGCCGGGGCGCTACCGCGTCCGGCGCGGGCACCGACGTCGCGGCGTTGGTCACGGCCCCAAACCCGGCGTGGTCGCCACGGGTTGGTCGTCGACATGGAGGACTGACGAAAGCTGCTGCAGCGCCGAGGGAACCACCCAGTAGTACACCCAGGTGCCCCGCCGCTCGCAGTCCAACAGCCCGGCTGAGCGCAACAGCTTCAGGTGATGAGAAATCGTTGGCTGGGAGACGTCAAAGGTCGCCGAGATGTCACACACGCAAGCCTCACCACCGGGGTGACTAGCGATCAGGCTCAACAGCCGCAGGCGCACCGGGTCGCCCAGCGCCTTGAACATTGCCGCCAACTCCGCCGCCTGCGACTCGCCCAGGGCGGCCATCCACAGCGCGGGACAACAACCCATCGCAGGCTGATTCGACATCCGTCTATATAAACATCTATCGAATCAGCCCACAAGACCTGACGGCTCGGGACCCCTGGGTAACCGCTAGTGCCTGGCCCGGCCCGGAAAGTCCGTTGTGCCGACCACGTTCGACCCTTATTATCTGCGTATGAATGCAGATATGGGACTGTATGGCCGTCGGCTGGCCATCCTGCACCGCGACGCCACCTTCACCGCCGCTTCGACGATGGTCCAATCGACAGGACGCCGCGCATGACCCACGACACCGACCCCAAGAGCCACGACCACCGCCTGGATCACGATCACACTCATGGTCACCGTCACGACCACGATCACGACCATCCGAAGGGTCTGCTCGGGGTGATCAAGGAGATCCTCGCCCCGCACAGCCACGACGCCTCCGACAGCATCGATGGGGCGCTGGAATCCAGCGCCGCCGGGATCCGGGCGGTCAAGATCAGCCTGCTCGCCCTTGGTGCGACCTCGATTGCGCAATTGGTAATTGTGATCATCTCCGGGTCGGTCGCGTTGTTGGCCGACACCATCCATAACTTCTCTGACGCGCTGACCGCGATCCCGCTGTGGATCGCGTTCGCGTTGGGCACCAAGGCCGCCACCCGCCGCTACACCTACGGCTATGGCCGCGCCGAAGACCTAGCCGGGCTGTTCGTGATCGCAATGATCACCCTGTCCGCCATCATCGCCGGGGTCGAATCCGTGCGCCGACTGATCCACCCCGTCCCGATCCAGCACGTCGGCTGGGTCGCCGCAGCCGGGCTGGTCGGGTTCATCGGCAACGAACTCGTCGCGATCTACCGCATCCGCGTCGGACGCCAAATCGGGTCAGCCGCCCTGATCGCCGACGGCCTGCACGCCCGCACCGACGGCTTCACCTCACTGGCCGTGCTGCTCGGTGCCGCCGCTGTCGCGCTGGGCTTCCCGCTGGCCGACCCCATCGTCGGACTGATCATCACCGTCGCGATCTTGGCCGTCCTTCGGACTGCGGTGCGCGACGTGTTCCGCCGCCTGCTCGATGCGATAGACCCCGATCTCGTCGACGCCGCCGAAGCCGCACTGGCCGCCGAACCCGGCGTCACCGCCGTTCGCAGCGTCAAAATGCGTTGGATCGGCCACCGCATCCACGCGGACGCCGAACTCGACGTCGACCCCACGATCAGCCTCACCGAGGCCCCCCGGAGCGCCCACGCAGCCCAACACACCCTCACCCACGCCGTCCCGAAGCTATCTTCGGCCCTCATACACGCCTACCCCGCCACCACCGAAACGCAGGGCTGACCTGTAGCCCTACACGCTGAACCGGAACTCGACGACGTCACCGTCGGCCGGGTTCCCTAACCAGTTGGATGGGCGCATGGTTACATGATTCAACCTGGCGAAGTCAGCGACGCAGGTTCGGTCCAATCACCTTCACCCCGTCTACGTTAGGAGTCACCCATGGGCGACGCCGATGCCGCAGCGATCCGAGCGGCGCGAGGTGACTGGGTCAACGAGCACCTCGAGATCTATCTAACTTCCGGCGGCACGCGGGGCCACATCGTGGACGTGAGTGCGGTCGGGGGCCGTGCGCTGACCACGCACTGCTTGATCAAGTGTGTGGGTCGCAAGTCGGCGAAGATCCATGTCAGGCCGTTGATCTACGGCATCGTCGGTGGCGAGATCGTGATCGTCGCATCGAAAGGGGGTGCCGACACGCATCCGGGGTGGTACTTGAATGTCTTAGAGAGCAAGACAATCGGTGTGCAGATCGCGACCCAAGCGTTCGAGGCCACGTGGCGGGAACCAGAAGGCGAGGAACGGCATCAGGTGTGGGCCCATATGGCTCACCTGTTCCCGCCGTACCTCACCTATCAGCAGTCGACTAGCCGTCAGATCCCGCTGGTGATGTTGACGCCCGTGCGCCCGATCGACGTCTTCTCTGCGGAAGATTCGCAATAACCGTTAGTCATCGATGACGCTGGACTGGAACTCCACCACGTCGGCGTCCGCTCGACTACTTCTGCCCCTCCGACGCTATCCCGCGACTTCTTCTGCTGACCAACCGGAACTCGACCAGGTCACCGCGCGCCATCACGTAGTCCTTGCCTGGTCACGGCGCCAATCCGTCGACGACAAGCTCGGTGATCCGCACGGCCTGCCGTTTGCCCTCGGGCCCCGCTTCCACCCGCCACATGAAACCCATGAGCAGCAACACATCAGCGGGCTCCAGGCCCGGTCGCATGGCCTCGCAAGCAACGCAGGCATCGATCAGCTTGCCGACGGCAGTCAGGACCGGTGCATAGGTTTCGTTGATCGCATCCTTTATCGCCGCGGAGTGAAGCGCTTCGCCCAGGCCATGTTTGACGCGTACGTACTCGGCAAGCGTGTGAAACCAAGCGCGAAACGCATCCAACGGTGGGTGGATGGCCAACACGTCGGGGACGGAGTCCACCACACGCTGCACGTCGCGTCTGTACACCGCCAATATCAGCGCTTCCCGAGTGGGAAAGTGCCGATACAAGGTGCCGGGTCCAACGCCAGCACGTTTGGCGATCTCGTTGAGCGACGTTGTTCCCGATTCGGCGAACGCGTCGTGCGCCACTTGCAGGATCTGGTCTCGGTTTCGTTGCGCATCAGAACGCCGAAGGTGGACACGCGTCCGGTCGGCCATGGTCTTCCCATCTTGCAGAAGCGGAGAACTCTCCGGTACGGTAGGACGCTGAGAACCGGAGAGCTCTCCGGTATCTCCAGATTAGGAGTAGCCATGCAATACATCAAGCTCGGCACGACCGGTCTGGACGTGTCGCCCGTTGCGATCGGCGCGATGACCTACGGTGATCCCAGCCGCGGTCACCCGGTGTGGTCGCTCGGCGAAGACGAGTCTCGTCCGCTGATCAAGCACGCCATCGACAGTGGCATCAATTTCTTCGATACCGCCAACATGTATTCGCAGGGCTCGAGCGAGGAGATCCTCGGCCGCGCCCTGCGCGACTTCGCCCAGCGCGACGATGTCGTCATCGCGACCAAACTGCGTCATCCTATGCGCTCGGGACCCAACGGAAAAGGCTTGAGCCGCAAGGCAATCATGACCGAGATCGATCACTCCCTGCGCCGCCTCGGCACCGACTACGTCGATCTCTATCAAATCCATCGCAACGACCACAGCACCCCGCTCGAAGAAACCTTGGAGGC
>Ga0210396_10003965_pt1 | contig 14598 bp, 18 predicted proteins | sample IncBWH17OmetaG_FD_155466 | JGI IMG/M metagenome (GOLD analysis project Ga0210396, IMG submission 155466) | Forest soil microbial communities from Barre Woods Harvard Forest LTER site, Petersham, Massachusetts, United States - Inc-BW-H-17-O ...
CTCCAGGATCCAGGGAAGCAAGCGAATGAGGATCAGGCCCTGGAGCAAACCGTATCCAACGAAGCTGTAGGCGGCAAGATCTGGCCGCCCCGAAGTCACACTCAAATAGGCAACGGCGCCAACGGATAATGATCAGCCGGGCGTCGCTGCAAGGATCGCCTATACGAAAACCGGCGCAGCGGTGTCATTGAAAGAGCTGACAGTTTCTCGCTTAACTTTACTGATCGACGAAGTGCTGCGGAATCCGGAGTATCGCGATAATGCTAATAGACTGCGGCAAGTGATAGCTAAGACCAACCGATTCGCTCCAACAAAGGAATTTTATGAGTACTCCGTGCCATGAAACGTCGACTCAAAAAACCGCCAGCCAAACGATCCGTTTCGTTCGGATGGTGGACTTGCCGGTTATCGCTAGGGAATGAATCGCAAGAGACTTCTTCTTCTGTGGGAACAGGAGATTTTCCCCGATCCGCAGTCACTCTTTGCCAGGCCAGCACTCATGAAAGGACATTGGATTACCGTGGCCAGATGATCGAATTTGAAGGCAAGAACCGGAGTTTTTGCCTTTAGGGGCAATGATAGGTTCCGAGCATGACAATGATTTCCAAGCCAGCATCCCGAGGTAAGAGCCCGAAATTAATCACGGACGATTGGCGTTGGCAGGCTCTCGTCCGTAAGGACGAACGTGCCGATGGCCTGTTTTGGTATTCGGTGAAAACCACCGGTGTCTATTGCCGTCCTTCCTGTCCTGCACGCCTGCCCAACCGCGAGAATGTCGCCTTTCACGAATCGCCACAGAACGCCGAGAAGGCGGGGTTCCGTGCTTGCAAGCGTTGTGGCCCCAAGGGTCGCGGGCTCGCCGGCCAGCACGCCGAAGCGGTTACCACCGCGTGTCGGATGATCAATGAGGCCGAAGAATTTCCGAGTCTGAATCGGCTCGCAGAAGCCGTTAAAATGAGTCCCGGATACTTTCACCGCCTTTTCAAGACCGCTACCGGGCTGACTCCAAAGGACTACGCGAACGCCCACCGTGCTGACCGCATCAAGAGGGCGCTACCGAAGCGGGAAACCGTGACAGAGGCCATCTACGATGCTGGATTCAACTCGAACGGCCGTTTCTATGCAGGTTCATCGAAAATGCTCGGCATGAAACCGAAGGAATATCGCGAGGGAGGCACTGGAAACACCATTCGTTTTGCCATCGCGGAGTGCTCGCTGGGCTCCATTCTTGTCGCGTCCTCCGAAAAGGGAGTCTGCGCGATCCTCATGGGTAATGATCCCGAGGCGCTCGCCCGGGATCTCCAGGACCAGTTTCCAAAGGCCAACCTCATTGGTGGAGATGATCGGTACGAGAAGCTCGTCGCAAAGGTAGTTGGCTTCATCGAGGCGCCGAGAATCGGATTGGACCTGCCTCTGGATATTCGCGGCACCGCCTTCCAACAGCGTGTCTGGAAAGAGCTTCAACGCATTCCTGCCGGGAACACCGTCAGCTATTCCGAAGTGGCGAACCGGATAGGTTTGCCCAGTTCGGCGCGGGCTGTCGCGCAGGCTTGCGGCGCGAACGCACTTGCGGTCGCCATTCCTTGCCACCGAGTCGTTCGCAACAACGGAGACATCTCCGGATATCGCTGGGGCGTGGATCGCAAACGAGCCCTTCTGGCACGAGAAAGGATGACGGTGTGACCACGACCGCACTTTCCATCCAGGATCGGATTGCCACCCTCGATTGGAAGGCGATGACGAGAGATTTGGACAGCTTCGGCTGCACGATCATCAAGGCGGTCCTCACACGCGAGGAGTGTCGCTCGCTTGCCGCGATGTATGAGCGGGACGACATCTTCCGCAGCACGGTTGTCATGGCTCGCCATGGTTTCGGTCGAGGCGAGTACAAATACTGGTCCTATCCACTGCCAGAAATCGTTGCTGACCTGCGAACCGCTCTGTACCGGCCGCTCGCTGCGGTGGCCAATCGGTGGAACCAGTCGATGAAAATCGACGTGAACTATCCTCAGAGGCACGAGGAATATCTCGAGCGTTGCCACGCGGCTGGACAGACAAGACCTACTCCCTTGCTGCTGAGCTATAACGAAGGCGACTGGAATGCGTTGCATCAGGATGTCTACGGAGAGAACATTTTTCCTATTCAGGTCGCATTTCTCCTTTCAGAACCCGGCCAGGACTTCACGGGCGGCGAGTTCGTGCTGACCGAACAACGTCCCCGCATGCAGTCCCGGGCGGAGGTGGTAAGCCTTCAGCAGGGTGATGGCGTGGCCTTCGCGGTCAGTCACCGCCCGGTACAAGGTACCAAAGGCACCTACCGGGTGAATTTACGTCATGGAGTGAGCCGCCTTCGTTCCGGCCACCGGAATACCGCAGGAATCATCTTCCACGACAGCAAATAACCAAAGCTCTCATGAATCTGTTTCCGTACGAGCCCACTCGCAATCTGCTGCCGTTCGATGGGATCGTAAACTACTACGGTCCCATTCTGGCGCCCTGTGAGGCGCAGGATTATCTCGAAGTCCTGCTGACGACAGTCCCTTGGAGGAACGATGAGGCGGTCATTTGCGGCAAGCGAATCGTCACCGCCCGCAAGGTCGCCTGGTACGGCGATTCGAGCTTTTCCTACACCTATTCAGGAACGACCAAGATCGCGCTTCCCTGGACGAAGGAATTGCGAACCCTCAAGAGCCTGGTCGAAGAGGAAGTTGGATGCTTGTTCAATTCATGTCTCTGCAATCTGTACCATGCCGGCAACGAAGGCATGGGCTGGCACAGCGACGACGAAAAGATGCTCGGGAAAGATACCGCGATTGGCTCTCTGAGCCTTGGCGCCGAAAGGAGATTTTCCCTTCGCCACAAACGCAAAGGTGACAGCCCTTTGATCTCGATCCAACTCGAGAACGGCAGTCTCCTGGTCATGAAGGGCACAACCCAAACCTTCTGGCAGCACAGCGTGCCGAAGACCGCCAAGATCGCCAACCCCAGGATCAATCTGACTTTCAGGACCATCTTTCTCGAAGAAGGATCCGAGCCTCGAGGGTCAGTCGTTTACTTATGACATTTAGCTCGATACTTCAGGATCTCGACCATTGGTATCCGTTGACTTTGTTCAGCGAATCTCTCTGCAAGAAGGATTCGGCGCCGCTTAGCCGCGAGCTCTAGCGTCGTAGACGCTTTTCACGACGGTGGTTGGAAGGGACATCCCAACACGGCTAAGGGGAGCAGCGAGTGGTCTCAGTGGCTTTAGCAGGCCGGTAAAAAAACAGAAAATAAATCTGGTGTTACTGTTCCGGATTGGATAGAAAGGCTCGTGCGTGGCAAGAAGCAGGCGCAACGGCAGTTTGTGGCCATGATCGACGTCAATGCGCGGATCCCCCAAGGCCACCCCATCCGCGAAATCGAACGCTTGAGCGATGAAGTCTTCGGCCGCTTGAGCCCGCGCTTCGAGGCAATGTACAGCGAGATCGGCCGGCCCTCCACCCCGCCAGAACGCTTGCTCTCGCGCCCGGCTCTTGATATAGCGCTTTTCAGCGTGCCCTCCGAGCGGGCCTTCTGCGAACGGTTGCGCTACGACTTCCTGTTCCAATGGTTTTTGGACCTATAATAGAACTGAGGAGGAGCCTTTCGATGCCAACACGAGAGCATTTCAAACCGGGGGCTAAAAGGAGCCGAGGCGTTGGCCAGCGGGTAGGCTGACGGCGCCATGGAACAACATCCCCCAGGCCCGAGGCTTACCTCGTTCACGCCTGGATCCGGGACATTTACCCGCAAGCCAACCAGCAGGTGACCTTCTGATAGTGAAATCGACCTGGAAGGCACCGCTTCGCGCTTGGTCTCAAATTTGTATCCAAGGAGCCAAGAGCTCTGGGCAGAGCCGTGTTCGAGTGGATCGGGTACGTCAAATTGATTTTGGGTGCCGGGCAAAAAATTTACAGGCTGCTACATCCGCGTAGTTTTTTTCTGTTTTTTGAGTTCTGTTTGTGTTCTCTGCAAGACGGGGTGCACGAATCGTAACGGTCGCAATATCACGGATGCCTGCTGGGGGCGAGGTAAGTTTTAGGCAGGAGTTCTTTACTAATTTGAGAAGCAACTAAAACATGATTCAAGCTGACACAGTATTGGAGAATCTGGCGCGTGAGATTCTCATGGTGGACGGCGAAGGAAAATCGCTGATTCCGGAGTACGAAATTATTATTGAGCGCGGATTCGATCAACCGCTTCCGGCCGATGCGGATCGGCGGGACGTCCTCATCATTGGAGCGGGCATCGCAGGCTTATTGACCGGCAGAATACTAAAAAAGGCTGGATACAACGTAACGATTCTCGAAGCAAATGACAGCCGGGTCGGCGGTCGCGTGAAAACTTTCCATACGAAGGCGGACGGCGAGTCGCCGTTTAAAGATCCTCGCCAATATGCCGAGGCGGGCGCCATGCGAATCCCCACGACGCACAGGCTTGTGAACAGGTTGATTGATGTATTGGGACTGCGAGACAAGGTTCAGTCGTTCTTCAACGTGGACGTTGACAAGAACAGCCCGGAGAAGTCGACCTCCCGGACCTGGCTGAAGACCAATGGCGTACAGGTGCGGCGATCTATGTATAGCGACGCTCACTCTCCTTCGAACGAGACAGGCTTTCCGATTCCCTCGCAATTTCAGGGCAAGACGGCCAACGATCTCTTAAGGGATGCGTTGGCGGAACCCAATTCCTGGATTAATACAGACTCTGGACTGCCCTTCGAGGATCAGATCAAGCAGCAAATCGAGGGTTGGAAGAAGGTAATTCAGCATTTTGACGAATACAGCATGTTGAGGTACCTCCGCGATTACTATACCAAACAGAAGGTGGCGGCGGATGACCAGGAAAAGCTCATTGCTTATATCGGCACGCTTCAGAACCTCACCTCACGTCTGTTCCTTTCATTCTTTCACAGCTTCGTAGATACCTTTTACATCAGTTCGGAGGCCAAGTACATGGAGCTGGCGGGCGGGAATTGGCAACTGCCGAATGCGCTTGCCCCCGAACTGAAGGAAAACCTGGTCATGGAAGCGCGCGCCATTGAGATCCAGTGGTCCAGCTTGGAATCGGGCATGACGGGACCTAAGGCCGTGCACCGCGGGCGGCCGGGCGTTTACGTTCGCACCATTAACGAGCCGATTGTGAAGCGCGGAAAAACGCGATCCGGCCGCGTGCGAATGGAGCGAGAGTTCACCGCGGACTATATGGTTGTAACGATCCCATTTTCGGCACTGCGCTTCGTCACCGTTACGCCAGATTTTAGTTTTCCAAAAAGGCGCGCCATCATCGAGTTGCATTATGATTCCGCCACGAAGGTTCTACTGGAATTCAGCGAGCGATTCTGGGAGTGGGATGCGACGGAATGGGCAAGGTACCTGCCCGATGAGTACCGAGGGCACGATGCATACGGTGGCGGATCCATCACGGATACTCCAAATCGATTTATCTATTACCCGAGCCATGCGGTTCCGGGAAGCCGCGGCGGTGTGATCCTTGCCAGTTATACGTGGGCTGACGATGCCAGCCGTTGGGATTCTATTCCCTCGGAAGATCGATACAATTTCGCGCTTAAAGGTCTCACCGAACTTTATGGGAAAGGCATCAAACGCTTTTTCACCGGTTTCGGCAAGACGGAGAGCTGGATGGAAAACTATTACTCATTTGGCGAAGCGGCGGTTTTCACACCTTGCCAGCTCACGACGCTTCATCCACATATCCCTACACCTGAAGGACTGGTTCATTTTGCCGGCGAACACACTTCGTTAAAGCACGCATGGATTGAAGGCGCGATTGAGTCCGGGGTACGAGTGGCGAAAGAGATCCACGAACGAGCGACGAGAGACCGGGTAGTGTTAAAGGAGGGGAAGTGCAATGAGTGAGGCGACCGTTGCAGCATATCTCAAGCAGCGTCTTGAGGAACTCGGCTTGGAGCGCCTGTTCGTCGTCGCCGGCAACTACACGGCACCGTTTCTGGATACTATCCTCGAAGATCCGCGCTCCCCGATTGTGATTACCGGAATTCCAAATGAAATCTGTGCCGGCTATGCGGCAGACGGATATGCGCGACTGAGGGGTATCGGCGCCGTGGCTGTGACCTATGGTGTAGGCGCCTTCAGCCTTCTGAACGCTGTCGCCGGTTCGCTGGTGGAGAAAGCACCGGTTGTCGTCATCAACGGAGCGCCAACGAACAAGGAATTTCAGAATTCTCTATACGCCGGCCTTTTGTATTCGCACATGACAAGCGATCCGTATTCTAACCTGGACGTGTACCGGAGGATCACGGTGAACGCCGAGCGTATCGTAAACGCCGGGGAAGCGCCTCACCAGATTGACGCTGCTCTGAGCGCCTGCATTTCCCACGGGCAGCCAGTCTATCTGGAAGTGCTTGAGGACGTCTGGCGGACGGCATGTCAACAGCCGTCCGGACCGCTTTCGCGAGAGCAGCGCAACGTAACGAGGTCTGACGTCAAGGGTGCCGTAAACGCTACACTTGACTTGATCGAAGTGCATGGCAAACCGCTCTTCTGGGCGGGAGTCGAGATTCAGCGCCAGCGACTTCAATCGGAGTTTTTGGCACTCGTAGAGAAGACCGGCTTTTGTTTTACTACGTCACTCCTCGGTAAGTCGGTGGTAACGGAGGATCATCAAAAGTTTCTTGGCGTGTACAGCCCTACCTCCCCGGACCAAATGAAAATGCTCGTCGGGAATGCGGGTTGCCTGGTCGGACTTGGTGCATGGACGACGGGCAAGGATGTCAACAATCAGAATATTCTGAGTGATAGAGTGGCTCTGGCGGCCCGCGGTGGCGTGATCGTAGGTCCTCGCTATTTTCCAAGCGTTACGCTCAAAGACTACCTGACAGGCCTTCTTGAAGCGCTCCAGATCAGAACGCTCCGCGTTTCCGCGTACGCTCCCGAGCCATTTGCATCATTCAGCGTGGCAGCCGTATCGGCGCCGTCTCTCACCTACGACAGCTTCTACCGCATGTTGAACGATTGGCTCAAAGAGGATGATGCGGTCGTTTCGGATGCGGGATTCCCGCTCATCGGAGCCCAGGACCTGCATATTCGGGCTGCGAACGGCTTTGTCGCACAGGCCTCCTGGCTGGTGATCGGATATTCGACTGCCGCTGCAATTTCCTTGTCCACGTGCAACTGCCCATAACCGATACGCCGAAAGCATTAAAACCGGGTTTGGGCGGTGCGGGCGAAGACGAGACGGCCGACGTTGATTGGCCGCCGGCGTTGCTCTTCTGACAGCCTGGCCAATCAAGGATAGGATAAACCGTGCATAAACGGTCTTCGCTGATTTCTGTAGAGGATTTTTTACCGTGAACCGTGAAAGTAGCCGAGACCAGATTTTATAGCTCGCTATCGGCCAAGTTTGAGTCGGGGCCGCCTATTTGCCGCCATCGAACAGGTTAAGATCGAGACTCTCATCTATATAAGTAATCGCTTTCGCGCCGCGCACACTGTTGCCGGACTCATCCAAAGGCGGAGAAAATCCAACGATGGCCATTTTCCCTGGCACTACCGCGACGATTCCACCACCTACCCCCGTTTTGGCGGGTAACCCGGTCGACCAAGACCAAATTCCGGCCTCATCGTAAAATCCTGCCGTCAACATGACGGCAAGGATTTTTGGAATATACTTCGCATCAAGACAGCGTATTTTGGTAATGGGGTTTACCCCGCCATTTGCCAACGTCGCGCCCATGACGGCGAGCTGCTTCGCCGTCACATTAACCGAGCATTGCTTCGTGTAGACATCGCAGGCTTCGAGCGGATCGCAGTAAAGCCGGTCATAGCTAAACAAGAGTTCCGCAATACCTCGATTATGCTGGTTAGTCGCCGATTCGGATTGATAGACTTCTTCGTTCAAGGGCAACTTTTCGCCGGCCAACTTACTATAGAAGTCGAGGATTTTGTTCCACCGTTCATCTGCATTCGCCGCTTTGATCAGACTGACCGAAGCAATCGCTCCAGCGTTGACCAGAGGGTTCACCGAGCGCGCTTTCAACTCCTCTATCGCCGTGACGGAGTTGAAAGGCAGCCCGGTTGGTTCGACGCCGATTTTCTCAATGATCACCTGCTCCCCTTGCTCTTGCATGACGAGGCACATGGTGAAAGGTTTTGAGACAGACTCGATGGCAAACCCGTAGTCCACATCGCCCGCGGCGAAAATCTGCCCGTCTGTGGTTGCAATAACCACTCCGAATAAATGCGAAGGAACCGAGGCAAGGTACGGGATGTATTGGGCATTCTTGCCACCGTTCTCTTCTTTGAATTTGCTGTACGCTTCCTGGACCAGATTCTGGAGATTGTTGACTGGAGGCGAGATCATGACCTCGTCTTTGGCATGAGCACAAACTCCGAGAGCGAGGAGTGCTATTGAGATTTTGAGAGCACTCAATGGGCAGAGGCAATTTTTGGTACGGTTTTTCTTCATAAGTTGTGGGTTGAGGTTGAAGAGATGGCGATTACTTGCAAGACGGGAGATCGCATTGAGGAGCGCGTTCCTCGATGTCCGTCAGGGCGCGCGGTGCAAGTCGCCCAGCCGCTCGAGGGCTTCCTCGGTGTTCCCATGCCACAGCAGATGCTTGACGCTCCAGCCAGAATGGAATTTGCTGTTTAACGGGTGCTTTTTTCCGTTTGACGTAGCAAGTCGGCATAGGGCGAGATGGTGCGCGTGGCGGTGTCGCTCAGAACCCATCGGCCAAGCGCCACGTATGGGTCCTTCTCAGGCGCATCGGTGAGTTGCTTACGCAGTTGGCGCAAACCTTCAGTCCGGTTAGGAACGGCTTCAATGATGCCACTCTTCTGGTTAAGCTTTACTTTGTCTTTGCGAACGTCAAAAGTTCGGTAGTCCGCGGCCAAGGGCATCTCCAGCGCTATGCAGAGCTCTTGCGGGAAAGCCTTATCGCCTTCCTGTTCAGGCGTTGCCTCATTATTCGGAATCCCGCCGACAAGCAGAGGAATGATATTCCCACCGCCATTCGCGTCAGCAAACCGTTTGATTTCATCATTAACATAGCGACTTTGGCGGGCGTTCGGTGAGCAAAGGACGTTCTCAAGGAACTTCTGAAGGCCGATTCGATCGAGTCTCCCAACCGATTACACGACCATACTGATTGAAATGAATCGCCAGCATTCGACGCTCGGCAAACGGGCCGTAGAAGGGAATGAATTGCTTCGCTTTACCAAAGAAGTAGACCCAGGTTTCTACGGTTTCACTTGACTGGAATACCTGGTCTGCGTCGTATTGAGTTATAACCTGAGCTCGTGTTTCGCCGCGAAAAGGCGGCACGAATTCATCGTCTGACGCCCCCGAAGAAGCCCTGGGAGCGCTGCTGGCGTTGGGCGGTCCGGCAGAGGTGCAACCTGAGACCAGAGCCAGGCTGGCAACCGCAAAGAGCATGAACCTGGCGATTTGAATCCTCTTCATTTTACGGATGTCGCACTGTACTTAAATCGTAGACTACTGTACTACTTCCTAGGACAAAGTTAAGACGTCGGGGCTGTTTGCGTGCAGTTTCGTCCACGAAGTGACGAATTGAAGGTTTTAAATTCATGTTGTCCGAGGTAGTTGTAGCGGGCACCGACGGAGAAATGAAGCCGGGACATCCGGCCTCCCCCATGGGGGCCACATTGGGCTGCGAAATCAGCAGGAGGATGCAAGTCGCTAAACGACGCAGCTGGTAAATCTTGCTATTACAAATCTTTAGTGTAAAACGCTCCATGCGGGTGATGCGGCCGACAACGCCGAACCAAGGCCGCAGCAGATCGTTAGCCGACGAACAATAAATCCCCCGGAGGAACAACGAAACGCGGCATTCGGCAAACTCGCGGCAGATGCTCGAATACACCAAAGCCGGCAACCAGCGCGCGACTGGAGAAGGATGGCTGGTTCGTCATCAGGATGAAGAAAGACTGCAAGCGTATTTTCGCCTTCGAGAACTGAACCGACTTTTCCCCCCAGCGCAACGAGGGACGCCGCCCAACAATAGCTTCATCCTGCACAGGCCTCCGATACACTATCTCTGGAGACAACGCCTAATTAGCCGCTCGGTTGGAAGCGAACCTCTCTCACAAAATAGGCGGCTTCTGGCGCAAAATAACCCAAAGAACTAACAACAAAAACTAATGAGACATAAACCAAAAGTAGTCACTAACGGCTTGTCCTTACCGACAGCCACGACTGCGCTCATCGGCGAAGGCTGGGGATTTCCAGTCTTCACCAACAACAGGAGGATCGTATGCTGCTTAGATACATGAAAGTCTTGGCCACACTCAGCATCGGCCTGGCATCGCAGCTCGGCTCTGCGGAGACGTCTAGCGCGCAGCAAAACTCGGTAACGGCCATCGACATCGCGCTGGAGCCGGATGCAACGATGATCCAGCACGCGGAGGCCGTCAACGCCCGCCTGCTTAAGGTCTTCCCGAAGGGTTTCGCTCTGGGAGCGACGCACCATCCACACATCTCGATCTTGCAGCGGTACGTCCATACGGCGGACCTCGACAAAGTCTACGACGCGGTCGACAAGGTCCTGGCCGACGAGAAGCCGGCCGGCTGGAGCTTGAAAGCCTTCAAGTACTACTACATCCCTTGGAAGGACATTGGCCTTGCGGGCATTGTAGCCGAGCCGACAGACGATTTGCTCAAACTCCAACAAAAATTGATCGACGCAGTTGCCCCTTTCACGGCTGAAACAGGGACCGCTGCAGCCTTCGTTACGACGCCTGAGGATCCCGATATCAATAAGCCGACGATAGACTACGTCGCGACGTTCGTTCCGAAAGCGAGCGGCAAGGATTTCAATCCGCATGTCACCGTCGGCATCGCGTCCCAGGACTACCTGAAGAAGATGCTCGCCGAACCGTTTAATGTCTTCACGTTCTCACCAGCGGGGGCATCCATTTACCAACTCGGCAACTTCGGGACAGCTCGGAAGAAACTCAAGGAGTGGGAGTTCAAGCCCTGAGCGCCTGTCAGAAAAAGAGGCAGAACCGCGGACGTGCGGCGAGAGCTTCCGATTGATCCGTTTGAAGCGCTCCTGAGAGACAGCGCTATGTCCGAAAGAAACCCAATATGAAGACTCAACGATTGAAAATGTTCTTCTCAACCATCGCCGTGCTGGCGCTCGTTGTGGGTGGCGCCACCGGGGCAAAAGCCCAAGAGCCACTGCCCTCGTGGAACGACGGTCCCGCCAAACAGGCCATCTTAACCTTGCGGTTGCTTCTGATGCACTCGCTAGCCGACCGAACTCCTTGGAGCTAAGCCATACTACGTGTTTCCACTCTGACTGTTTAAGGTCGTTTGAAAAATCCCACACGTCTACCGGTCATGCTTAACATCTTACTTTCGACCAAATGGGCAGCGCGATGGATCCAATGGCACAATACAAGCCCTGAAAGCCCTCAGGTGCAGTTGAAACACGTTTTCCCTGCGGGAGCCCGAGCAATCAAACTTGCGCAACTGGGCTACGACATTTCAATTCGGGATCGCCGGTTGCGCAGTGCCATGCAATGCGACTTTTAAAAAGCCTGTGTGGTTAGTTTTTCACGTTCAGAATTTGGGAAAAACTGACCTGAAGTAGCGACTGCCAACTTTAGAAAACATACTTCGAATGGAGAATAGACTTCGATGGCAAAGGCGAGGCAGATAGTATTGCTAGCGTAGAAGCCGTGCTCAGGGGAAGACGGGCTCTTTTCAAACTGCAATGCACAACGCCGCGAGAGCATGAAGATTTTCCTCTCAGCCGTCTCTGGCCAGTTCAAGGCCTGTCGCGCCGCGCTGCGTAGCGATCTGAGCGCGGTCGGCGCGGAAGTGGTGGTGCAGGAGGATTTCCAGCAGCATGGCGCTTCACTGCTGGAGAAGCTTGAGCGCTACATCAGCTCATGCGATCGCATCCTAGCGCTTGTCGGGGATGCCTATGGCTTTGAGTCAGAGGAAACAGCGCTTCCGGCCGGAGGAGCGTGGCGCTCTTATACGCAGTGGGAGTATTATTTCGCCAAGGGCGAACGGCTAGACGGGTCCTGGCAAGCGCCCAAGGGCATTTTCCTCTACATCGGTTCGCCGGAATTCCTGGCGATGCACCCGGTGTCTCAGTCGGAGGAGGAGAGGCGGCTGCAACTGCAATTCATGCAGGAAGTGTTGCGAAGCGGAAAGGATCGAAACCAATTCGGCCAACTGGATGAATTGTGCCGTCTATTATAGTGCTGCGCGACGGTTTTAGATTACAGAGGCGCGAGCCGCAGGCTCGGAAGGAAGTCAATCGTCGCACCGGTGGAGTCCACAGCCCGGTACAAATACACCCACTTGCCCTCAACCCTGATGTAGGTTTCATCCGCCCGCCAACTGTCGTTGGTTGGTTTGAGTCGCCGACGCAAACGTTGTTCCATTTCCGGGCTATAGCGCTGGACCCACCTCCAGACGGTGACGTGATCGGCGCGCAGGCCCCGCTCGGCGAGCAACTCCTCGACGTCGCGGTACGAAAGGGAAAAGCGCAAATACCACCCCACTGCCAGCAGGATGACCTCCGGCTCAAATTGCCGCCACTTGAATAAACCGCAAACCGAAGAGGCCAGGAGGAGCATCCAGCCAGCCTATCACGGGCTACCTGTAAAGTTGCAACACTGCCGACCATGCTACGTCGATAATCGCTCTAGCAAGTCTGTGGTTCCTGATCATCCCTTGGATGTTCAGGCTTTCCACAGCAATCTTGCCGTAGCGAGAGATCTGGTCGTTGGAAACTTTGTGCCGGTGTACTCTGCGAAGGTTAGCCACTCGAGCGTGCAACCGGTTGACCTTTCGACGCTGCTTTGCCCGGTTGCGTCCACCCTTTTTCTTGTGAGAGGGCGATCGTTGCGAACGCCGCAGCTCCGGCAGATCGCTTTTCAGAAATCGCGGGTTGGCAATCTTTTCTCCGTCCGAAGTCGTCGAACTGATTGAGCCCAACGTCCAGACCGATAGCAGGAAGCGCGTTTGGACCTTGACCGGCTCCGGAACTTCTCAAGCCACCACCACGAACCATTTGTCGGCTTCACGCTTAAGGCTAAGAGTCTTGATCGTTCCCTCAACCTGAACGGTGCAGACGACACGGATCTTGCCAACGTGCTGTACTCTCAATCGGTTGCCTTTGAGTCGGATTCCGTCGCCGTGACTTGGGTAAAGAATCGAGTTGAACCGGTCGGCGCTTTTGAATCGCGGGTAGCCCGGTTCCTCACCGGCTTTGACACGTCGAAAGAAGTTCTGGAAAGCTTTATTCCAATCGGCGATTCCTCCGCTACCTAAAGAAAGCGGCTCCCTCGTCTTTCAATTTATGGAAGAGCTAAGTCAAAAACTCGCGCTATAAGAATCCTCCGATTTGCCAAGTATAAGTTCGGCTGTCTGGATTGCGGACGTTATATAATAGCTTGGATTGGTCTACTTGCCGCTCCTATGACAACCTCCATCGCGGCGACGCTTATGCTTCATATCAGAATATTCGATTGATCACCTGATTCCACTCGACCTTGGCGGGTCCAATTTCGAGTAAAAATCTCTGGCCGGAGTGCAATCGAATGCAAGGACGACAGTGGTATTGACGTAACCTTGAGCCGATTCTGGCGGTTCGGTGGCTGTTCGCGATAAAACCTACCAAGTCCGAGTATCTTAGATCTAATGGTAGACTAAAACCTTGGGTTTTCTCGGTTTTTGCTTGTAATTATGTACCATCAAGAATGCGTGCGCAGCATCCATACCTAAATAATTTAAAGTTGTTGCAATGTTGATGGAATTGAGTATTTTCACGAGATAAATTTAAATAACTCGAAATAACCAGTGCATTTTTCATCCAAGACCTTTACCAAAGCCGCCCAAATAGCGGAACAAATTGAATCCCTCGAAAAACAACTTAGTGTTATTCTCCAGGAAGGGAACTCGATAGCGGAAAAGCAGGGCACTCCAAAGGTAGCACCGAAGCGCAGAGTCGCTGTGCCAAAAAAGGCCGCCCCTAACGGTTCTGAAGACGGAAGAGGAACGCTACGACCAGCGGTGGTCGCGATTCTGCAAAGAAGCAAAAATCCCATAAAGACTGCCGATATATACGATGAGCTTGTCGCCCAAGGGTATAAGTTTACTTTTAAAGAAGCGAAGAAAGTCCTTGGAATTCGCCTCTACAAGATGTTAGGTGTGCAGCCGCTTGGCGGAGGACTCTTTAAGGCTAAGTGACGCAGGCGTCCGATACGCGCATGTCGTTTGCCACAGAGCGAGCCTTCGCTAAGAACCTGTCTGAGAATGCATGGAGTATGGTGGTAGGATGAATGAGCTTCCCTATCCGAGCGATTTGACGGCGGCGCAGTGGGCGCTGATCGAGCCGCTGCTTCCAGCACCGAAACCCAAAGGACGAAAGCGGAGAGTTGATCTGCGCAAGGTTACGAATGCCATCCTTTATGTGCTCAAAGGCGGCATCAGTTGGCGCATGTTGCCGCGTGAATTTGCTCAAGACCGTGTACCATTACTTTCGTCTTTGGCGGCTCGCCGGGCTCTGGGACCGGATTCATGATCAACTCTGGGATCAGGTACGGGTTAGCAAAG
>Ga0210396_10003966_pt1 | contig 14597 bp, 12 predicted proteins | sample IncBWH17OmetaG_FD_155466 | JGI IMG/M metagenome (GOLD analysis project Ga0210396, IMG submission 155466) | Forest soil microbial communities from Barre Woods Harvard Forest LTER site, Petersham, Massachusetts, United States - Inc-BW-H-17-O ...
ACTCGATATTCTGCTCTTGCTGGGCCACCCCAAATTGTCAGGCCAACAGCCACCGAGCCCCACTTTATGCAACGACCCAGGTTTCTTCCAAAAACATCGAGATGGAAACAACCGCGCAGTCTGGAGTTCTGCATAGTAACAATTCCCTGTACGGACGTGGTGATTAGGTGAGATCCTTCAATATGGCCGTGGAGCACAGCCCATCGACATCGCCGCTCCCGAGCAGCCGTCCACAGGCAATCTGCAAAACTAGTCGTCTGCTCCCCTTGGCGCCGGACCGCACAGTGCTTTGACCATGTGCGATTGACGAGCTCCATCGATTCGCCTCCTCGCCTATCCTAAGCGAGGCCGCATTTCGCGCGGATTGCGTTTCGACAACTGTAATCCCGCACTTCTGCGGCTCAATGGACCATTGTAGGTACCCATTTATAGCAATTCCCCGACCCGTACCCTAATGCTACCGAGACTCCCACCCTGCATTGGCCGGGACGATTTGGCCGGGACGAGACGAATGGAAAGCTGGGTCATGGGGTGCTATGAGTTATGCGTCCGTTACCAATTTGCCGGGCTCCACCGAATTTCCGGCGCACTCGGTCACTGTCGGCAGGGACATCCCAGTTTTCGGTAAGCGCCGGTTGACCGCCCTGTTAATATCGGTGGCGGCTACCGAATTCTTGCTCGTTCTCGTTGCGGCCTATTTCGCAGCCGTGCTCTATCATTGGTTGACCCTGCTGTACTCGCCGGATCCGGGCAAGTACATTCCTGAAGCCTTCCTGATTGCCACCCTAAACCTGCTCGTTTCCATCGCAGTTCCGCAATATTCCCGAATTCAGACGCGGCCCCCCCACGCCTTCCTATGGAACGGCGTTAGCGGCGTGTTCCTCGTATTCTTTTTTTTCCTCTCGACAATGTTCGTTCTGAAACACTCGGAAGAGTACTCGCGCGCTACTATCGTGGTCCAAGCCGCGAGTGTCTGCCTCGCGGTACTCTGCACGCGAACAATATGGTTCTCGTTACTGCAGCGTGCCATTGCGTCAAGCCTGGTCGACGCCAGGCGCGTCATTCTTATTGGAGACCCGGATCACTGCGCGCATTTTTCCGCTCGCGCGCTGGCCACCGGAACCCGCACCATCCGCACGTTCGGGCATCCGGTGCCCGACCGGGCGCATCGCACCATCTCATGTGCGAAGCATTAGAAGTGCAACTGTTAGTGCTGGCAGGAATAACATCATGCTGCAGACGCCTATTAGATCGAATCATTCGATAAGTCGCGACACTGTGCCGCCCGAAGGCCTGCCGGTCGTGTCCTTGGCAGATGTGGCGGACTTCATACGGCGGCGTCTCTGGATCATATCGTTGACGTGTTTGGCAACGTGGGGCATCGCTCTCCTCTACCTCATCGCTGCGGTACCGACGTTTACCGCCGAAGCCGATCTCGTCATAGAGTCAAAAGCGTCTTTAGGCGACGCTGCGTCCGTTTCAACGATCGTGGAAAGTCAGATCGGAATCATAAAATCCGAAAGTGTCGCTCGTGCCGTGATGCAAAAACTCGACCTAACAGAGGATCCGGAATTTGTCGGGCGAATTGGCATCGTAGGCGGCATGATCCGCTCGCTAGCTCAGTTGCTCGGCTGGAGCAAGCCGGAACCGGAATCAACGGTGATGCGACATGCCTTGGAATCCTTCCAACGCAAGCTTTCGGCTAAACGCGTGGGTCTCACCTACATCGTCGCGATGAGCTTCGAATACATTGACCCTGAGCGAGCTGCGCAGATCTTAAATACGATTGCGGAAACATATATCGCTCGTCAAATGGATGCAAAATACAATCTCAGTTTGCAAGATGATGTGTGGATTCAGAATCGCCTGACCGAATTGAGCAGTCAAGCTTCAGCTGCCCAAAAGGCACTGGAGGATTATCATAAGGACAGGAAAGATATAGCGGATTCTGTCGATGCAGGCACAGAGCGGGCGCTAGCTGCCGCTGCTGAATCATCCAGAGGCGTCTATGATAATTTTCGGCACGTGCTGCGTCAGAATGAGGCGGCGCGACAGCAATCCGCGCCAGTGTTCGAGGCGAGTCTGGTCAGCAGGGCCTTGCCTCCCCTAAAGGCCAGTTCGCCAAAAGGCGCAATCGTGCTTGGATTATCGACCATTGCGGGGGTGTTTCTTGGCATCGCCTTCGGAGTGTTGCGCGATCTATCAGATCAACGCATCCGTGCCGGTGCGCAGGTCTGGAATGAGCTTGAAGTGGCTTGCATCGCAATTGTCCCAATGGTCAAGTCCAACGGCGTCCGGAGAAGGTTGAAAACGTTTTTCACTGGCCTTGCTCAAAGGCTGCCGACGAACCGGAGCGCAAAGAGTCCAGTCATTTCGATGCGAAATGGCCTGGCCTCCCAATCCCCGGAAGGCGAACGTTCCTCCAAGCGTGCTTTATCCAACCCAACATCGACAGATCCAAGATCGCAAAACATTGTACGTATGGAGAGTCCAATTTGGACCATTACAGATGCACCACAGTCCCCGTTTACCGAGTCAGTTCTTGAAATCAAGCTCGCCATCGATTCGATGACCCGTAGCGGCAAGCGAATGCAGGTTATTGGGATTACCTCAACGCAACCCAAAGAGGGAAAGTCCACCATTGCGGCGGCCCTGGCGTTACTCATTGCACACACTGAGGCTGAAGTTGTTCTGCTAGACTGCAATTTGCGAAATCGATCGCTGTCGGCCGGACTAGCTCCGGCTGCCGCATCTGGCATTTTGGATGTTATGACAGGGACGGTTTCGCTGCCTGCAATAACGTGGACCGATCCATTATCACGGCTGTCCTTTCTACCAGCTGGCAATAGCTCTCGACCAATTTGCGCGAGCGATGCTCTGAGATCGGAGACCCTCGATGAGCTGTTTAAGGCTCTTCGCAAGACCTACGAATATATCATTGTCGATCTGCCAGCCGTGGCCCCGTTTGCGGACGTTCGCGCCGCAGCCCATCTATTGGATTCGTTCATCCTTGTTGCCGAATGCGGGCGCACGAATATCGGTGTCGTCGAGCGTGCGCTTAAAGTCTATAGCGGCATAAACGAACTTGTGCTCGGGGTCGCGCTGAACAAGGCAGATACGAATTTACTGAAAGGATTCGAGCTAGGATCGTGATGCGATGCTGCGCAAACATGATGCGCGATATGCTTTTAAGGAACGCAAGAGGCTTGGATCGGGCGCCAGCGCTCGCGTCTCACTCGCGTGGTTCCTACTGGCGGTGCGAGCCCGGCGAGAGCTGACAGTAACGGATTCACTGGTGCACTTGATTGGGTGGACACGTTGTCAATACTTAGGTACCCGCGCTGCGGCCAAACCGATCGCATTGGCGGTGATCACTGCAGGTCTGACGTATCTTCTGCTTCAACCTATCAATCGCGGTGTTTTGGCATCTACCGTCTTTGCAGTATTCGTTTTCTCGCCTCTTTTCGCGGGATCGTCATGGTTTCTGATAACGATGGACCATGATCGCGAGATCATTTCGTTGGTATTCGCCCCCACCCCGCCGATCGAGGGGAGCTGCGAGTGAGGGTGGCTCTCGTATCGTTCCACTACGCGGAGTATGCGTCCCGACTCGCCTTGGCGCTTGATAGACACCACGAGGTGTTGCTGATCTTGGCTTCCTCCAATGCCGAGTATGATCTTTCCAGGTCTTTGCGGGATGCGCTCGTCAGACGTGGGAACGTTGTGTGGTTTAAACAGCTAAGACGTCGCAGTGCGCCGCTCCACGTGATGAGGCTGACGCGTGAGATGCGACGATTTCGACCCGACGTGATTCATGTTCAAGAGGTGTTGAGTTGCGTTCCAACGTGGACCAACGACGTTCTGAGATATTCAATTCCGCTCGTCGTTACCGTGCACGATCCAGTCCCGCATAGTGGATCTGATCAGCGCTGGGCCGAGAAATTCCCTTGTCGTCTCCGTTTGCGCGCCCGCGCAGATCGTTTGATAGTACATGGCGAAAGAATACGAGAGGAATGGCGAGGGAGAGAGCCGAAGCTGAGTTATCAGCTTGCTTCAGTTCGACACGGCGTGTGTGGTGATGATCAAGGCCGGGTGGAAACCATTCCCGAGAAGCCGCCGGTGTTTTTGTTTTTTGGACGAATCGAGGCCTATAAGGGCCTCGGATACGCATTGCAGGCGGCAGAATTGTTGGCTTCGAGAGGCTTACAATTTCGTTTGGTAGTTGCAGGGACGGGAACCGAACTGGATCGGTATCGCGCCAAAATCGGCCAAATGCCTTGGGTCGAGTTGATAGATCGTCATTTTCTCGCTGACGAAATTCCGCAGATATTCCGCCGAGCGAGTGCCGTTGTGCTTCCGTATACGGATGCCACCCAGAGCGGGGTCGCCGCGATGGCCTTTGGGTTTGGGCGGCCCGTCATCGCAACCTGCGTCGGGGGGCTGCCTGACGTAGTCACGAATGAGTTTAATGGTTTGTTGGTTACACCGAAAAGCGTGGGTGCATTGGCTGACGCAATGGGGCGGGTTATTGCGAGCGAGAAGCTGGACGAGAGACTTCGGCGCGGGGCAACGCAGAGTGCTCGCGGGGAATTGAGCTGGGAGGTCATCGCCCGAGAAACTTCGGGCGTCTACGAAGATGCTATACGAGCTCATGGTTAGGCTTACTCGGGTTTGTCCCACTTCACCGAGGGTTCCGGGGAAGCGCGTAGGGCCAAATTTGGCGTTCTCGTTCTAAACAGCCTTCAGCCGCCTGGCATCAGACACTTCGAGGCCGCTACTTGGCTTCCAGTTGTAGGACTTGCCGCTGCTGATCCTGTATTGCGGCACACAACGGCCGTCTTTGCCGCGGCTTCCTGCTCCCGCAAGATCCCGATGATCTACTCTTCCGTGAACCGCATCGTCTTCATGTCAATCCCCCGAGGTGACGGACGCTACCCATTTTTGGATGAGGTTGCGGGACTAGCTACATGTCTGTCGCGCGTGCCCCTCTTATCCGCCAACCCGCGATAAAGGCAGAGATATGCGTTGGCCATCGCATCGAGCGAGAACGCTGTTTCAATACGCCGACGCCCCTCCATACCGAATTGATTAGCAAGCGCACGGTCATTGAGGAGTCTGAGTACACGATCGGTCAACACCCCAGCGTCGTGGCTCGGCACAAGAAATCCAGTCTGTCCATCCAGGACCAATTCAGGAGTGCCCCCATCGTTAGTTGCCACGATCGGCTTACCCAGCGCCATGCATTCGGTTATTGCGTTGGAAATACCCTCCCCGTGTAGACGGCTGTTGGTAACGAGAACTCCCACAGTGAAGAGATTAGCGATTCTTTCTACATCTTCCCGCTGCCCCAGAAACTTTATGCGTAGGGAATGTTCCGGTGGCACGGTGTCGCGCACTCGTCGCAACGTTTCACCGGCGCCGACAGCCAGAAAAGTCACATCGTCCCTAAGACGGCAAATGCGGCATGCCATTTCGACAAAGGTTGCGTAATCTTTTCTAGGCGAGAAGTTAGCAACCATCCCGACAATGTGGGGCGTCGTGATTCCCAGAATGCTGCGAAGCTCTGCTACGTCCGCCAGGTTAAGGACCCTTGCAGGATTGAACCCATTGTAGATCCATAGACCTTTGTGCTCGGGAATATGGTAGGCAGCTAGGCCCGCGCGCGAATTGGCGACGACAATGTCTGAAAATGGGATAGTCACCTTGCCCATTAAATAGTTTTTATTCCACAGCGTCATGTGAGACGGCGCGTCTCGCACAAAGCCATTGACGAAGGCTGTGCCGCACAGTTTCGCAACCGGAGCTGCATAAACAGAACACATCGAGCTCCAGGAATGGACGATATCTATTTTCAAATTGGAGACCAGTTCGTACAAACTCTTGAAAAGGCGCAAATCTCTCTTGCTTCTCCGAAAGAGCTGAATAACTTGCGCGTGTTCACGGTCGAGTTCGTAACGAAATCCATCCACCTCGTCCGTAACCGCGACAAATGACTCTATGTCACGGTGAGGGAAAAGCCCCCTCAATAGTTCCACGAGTTGTCGTTCCTTCCCTGCCCGGCCTAGAGATTCAGTGAGGTGCAATATACGCATGTCAGAGCTTTCCCGCGCAGATTGATTCAGTCCACGTCGCAACGAGGCGTTCAGCGCAAACTTCAATGTCTCACCGCGTTCGATGATTACTATTTTCTCCTGGACGCTGTCTCAAGTCTGGACCCTCAATGAGGCGCCGCAATGCAGAAGCGCGTCCCTCGATATCAGCTGGTTTGACGATTAGTCGCTGGAGGCGTTTTGCGAAGCGATCTATTTGTGTCACGCCGCGCGGGTCGTCCATCATGCGATCGATCCACCTTTAACCCCGCGCCCAGGGGAGCAAAAATAACAAATTGGAAGCGACGAGCCGTTTCTTTATCGGATTTCGTTTCGCTTTCACGAGCCTTATCGGTTTGTTTGCAACGCGGGAGTCGTACATGTCCTGCACGAAATCACAACAAGGGCGTCTATACAATTCCCCGACCGGCTGGTCTCGGCTCTTTCTGCAGATCGAGAATGGGTAATCCGAAAGGGTCGAGCCGCAGACCGGTTCAAAAGAATATGCTCGTGGGGCGTGAGTTTGGATGCCATGCGTTGACGTCCTCTCATTAGGGAGTTCTTTCAAGCATGTGCGGAATTTCCGGTATTTGGGAGCGTAATGGTTGCAGCCTGCAAGATCTGAAAAGGCACGCATCTGCAATGACGCAAACCCTGAGTCACCGCGGGCCAGACGACAGTGGAGTTTGGTTGAGCCAGGAAGCCAGCATTGCCTTCGGACAGCGTCGCCTTGCAATTATCGACTTGTCGGCAATGGGACATCAACCAATGATCTCGGCCAACGGCCAATATACAATTACGTTCAACGGTGAAATATACAATTTCCGAGAACTGAGAATCGAGTTGGAGGGTCGTGGAGTTCGGTTTCGTGGGCATTCAGATACAGAAGTTATTGTCGAAGGCTTCGCCCAATGGGGCGTCAAATCGACCATCGCTCGCTTGAACGGAATGTTCGCAATCGCAGCGTGGGACGCCGGAGAGCGCCAACTGTTCCTGGCTCGTGATCGAATGGGCGAAAAGCCGCTTTATTGGGCGATTTTCGATGGACTAGTGTTATTCGGATCAGAATTGAAGGCGCTGCGCGCTCATCCCGGTTGGAAGCCAAGTCTCAGTCGTGGAGCGATCGCCGCTTTTCTTCGGCATGGTTATGTGCCGGGTCCATTCACGATCTATGAAGATGTCTACAAACTACCGCCCGCCGGGTTCCTGAAAATTGCGAGCGGCGGCGACGCGGAAGTGGGCGCGTACTGGGATCTCGCCGGTATCGTTTCGCAGGGTCGGCGCAATACGCTTCGAGCCGACGAAGAGGAACTGGTCGATGAACTCGACGCGTTGCTGCATGATGCAGTATCGCGCCGCATGGTTGCGGATGTTCCGCTTGGCGCCTTTCTGTCGGGCGGTTATGACTCATCTACTGTCGTCGCACTGATGCAAAGAGCTTCTCCGAGACCAGTCAGGACGTTTACCATCAGCTTTGAGAACCCGGCATTCGACGAATCGAAACACGCTGAGGCTGTCGCTCGGCATCTTGGGACCGAGCATACAACGTTTCCTGTCAGCGGCGCTGAAGCTCTCGACGTGGTGCCGAAGTTGGCCGAAATGTATGACGAGCCATTCGCCGACCCCTCCCAGGTTCCGACCCATATTGTTTCCGCGTTGACGCGGAAGCGCGTCACGGTGGCCCTCTCGGGAGATGGTGGAGACGAATTGTTTTCCGGGTATAACCGGTATCAGTGGACGGAGAGCGTTTGGCGGCCGGGTGCGAAGATGCCGCTTGCGCTCCGCCGCCTCGCGTCTTCAAGCATTCGCGTTGTGCCGCCTAGCGCCTTCGACAGGATGGCGCGCTATGTACCATACCTTCGGCGCGTGCCACAGGTTGGCCAAAAGGCCCATCGGTTGGCGCAAATCCTCTCATTGCCATCGATCGATTCCGTGTACTATCAAGTTGCTTCCTCGCACCACCAGAACCCAGACAATCTTGTAAGGGGGTCACAAGAGGTGCGGACGGCCTGCTGGGGTCAAAACCTCCAGGTCTTGTTGCCGGATCCGGTGGACCGTATGCGCTACCTGGACATGTGCACGTATTTGCCCGATGACATCCTGACTAAAGTTGATCGTGCTTCTATGGCTGTCGCTCTTGAGGTGCGCGTTCCGTTCCTCGACCATCGCCTGGTTGAATGGATCTGGAAGCTGCCGTCATTTCAGAACGCGCGTGCCCAGCGCCCCAAACACTTGCTCCGGCGTGTTCTTGCCCGCTATGTGCCCGATGGTTTGGTCGAGCGCCCGAAAATGGGCTTCGGGGTTCCGCTCGCAGATTGGTTGCGCGGCCCGTTGCGGAATTGGGCCGAAGACCTGATGAACGAAGCTAGCCTGGGCGCCGGTGATATTTTTGACGTCGAGGCCATTCGCTCGCTCTGGGCCGAATTCTTGAGCGGAGACAATGGGCACTATTTCTTCATCTGGAACGTTCTGATGTTTCAGGCTTGGCATCGTCGGTGGGGCGGTGCATTGGTGGCGGACACCGGAACAAGACGCTTGGCATCCCTTTTGAATTGAAGATATGGCCATGACGCCTGCATCGTTTTCGCCGAACTCCCGCAGGTCGTGCGACCGTACACGAGCCCTTTTGACGTTGGCGTCCTCTGTAGTCTCTACGAAGCGGCACCCCTTGCCGCATTGGAAATGATAGCAATGGGTCTGCCGCCTGCTCGACAATTACAAAGAGACTTTTTGACTTAGGCTTTTGGTGGAAAACTGCCGATGCGATCCCTGACAAGGTCAAATGCACATCCTCAGATATCCGGCCTTATCTACTCGAAAGTAGCCAAACTGCTATTCATCGGTCTGCTGCTGGTCTTTGTATACCCGTTCTTTTTCGTCATTTCCGGGGTGGATCCGACCGTTCCGTATGAAGGGCAATCGCAGATCAAAATAGTTTATTATCTACAGATGGCGTTTCCCCTTTTTTGCATCGCAATCGCCCTCTTGTATCGGGGTTCAGACGTATGTCTTCCTAGCGTGATCATGATTTACCCCATTGTTTGCCTCGCATCGACCATATGGTCTGTTGATCCATACGACACATTTAAGGAAGCTTCCTTGTTGCTTCTATATATTCTTGCCATTGCCGCCATCTGTCAGATTTTGGATATCGGGGTCTTTTGCAAAATCATAGTCAGAGTATTGGCATTTTTAATACTCGCGAGCGTGGTGATGGCGGTCGCTTTTCCGCAATATGGAACACATCAACTGGATGATGCCCTCGGAGATGTTCGTGTCGGCCTGTGGCGCGGGGTATTCGGGCATAAAAATCAGCTGGGCGCCGCGGCGTCTACCAGCGTTTTCACCTTCTTGTTTTTCCGGCGTCTCATAAGCGCGTCCGTTGGTTTTCAGGTGATATGTATTGTCGCGGCGATTGCGTGCCTGATATTCGCCCAATCGGCTGGCTCATGGGTCGCTCTGTGCATGCTGGTGGTCTATTACTTTCTCTTACGAACTGCTCCCGTTTCCCGAAACTTTCTACTGCTGATTGTCTTTGGTGTAAGCGCATTGGCGTTGACAGTCTTCTCTTTTTACAGCGCGGACCTCGTAGTTATCGTTGGGCGCGATGCGACTTTCACTGGACGCACCGACATCTGGCGCATCGTGCTTGACGCAATTTGGCAGAGGCCCTTGCTTGGGTTCGGTTATTACGCCGGAACGCACGATTTCATGAGGCCTCTTCTCGCGGGCGAACTCTTTTCGGCTGCCGTCGATGCCCATAATGGATATTTTGACGTGATGCTTGGAACAGGGACTGTTGGTCTGACACTGTTGCTGTGTTGCATTGCGTCAGTCACAGTAACAGCTATTGACCGCCTGAAGACGTCTGCCGGACTCGAAAGGGATTTCTTTTGGCTGCTTCTGGCTTTTCCAATCTTGAGCTTGTTGTTTTCATTCTTCGAGACGGAGGGAATATCCGGAGTTCATGACCTGCTCGATGCGCTGACTTTCTTATCTTTAACCGCGATCCCATTGTATTTGGGACTCGCTCGCGGCACTCGTCAATCGCCGACATCTGCCGCATACGCGGGATCAGCAGCGCGACTTTTTACAAATGAAAGGCGAGATACGGCGCGCTGGAGGTCTCCAACGCTAGGCGGATGAAGGCGGTGCGTCTGAGCGAGCTGGCGACCTAGCGCCGTCTGTTCGGATATCGCCGCCTGCAGATCGCGATCCGCCGTGAAGATGTCGCCATGAACTGCGAGAAGTTTCGTCGCTTCTATTGTGAGGAACGGCTGCAGGTCCGTCGGGCGGCGGATGCAAACGCGTCCTTTCCACGGAAAAATAATGGTCAGGTCCATAGAAGGCGCGCGCGCCATCGAACTCGGTCGAGCCGAGCCAAAGCCCGTGGATGCGTGGCCCCATGATCGGTGCATTGTCCTCCTGCCACTGGCCTTGGAAGAATGTCCGTGACTGCGAATGGCTGACGGACGTCCTGCTGGGAACCCGTGACGGCCCTCGATATGGGGCGACCGCACATAGAAACCTGTTATGGCCGGAGATGACATTAGGAGCCACTGATCATCAGGAGCCGCTATTTACTCCTTTTTAGGTAGGCACGATATCCAAATGGCTGGCTGTATCAGGCATCGCCCAGTTGGCAATATTTGGTAGCATCACTAGGATAGGTCAGTCGTCGCTCAAGAATACTGGTTTGGGGAATTGACGATGTTAGACAAGGCCACCGAGATTTCACAGTACGCGCGATTGGCAGAGATGAGATACTGGCTCGGGATGCGCAAGCATTTCTGGCATGAGTATCTCCACACTGGAGAATGGGAGCTGCGCGAATTGAACAAGTATGTGCGCAGAGATGGTGTTGCTCTCGACGTCGGCGCCAGTACTGGGGTCTATGCATACCATCTCAGTCGGATGGCCCGCTACGTTTATGCTTTCGAGCCGATTCCAGAAACCGCCGAGCGCGTTCGCCGGTTGAGAGTGAGGAATATAGCGGTCGAGAATGTTGCATTATCATCCCGGGAAGGCCAGGCAAAGTTGCGAATTCCGCTCGTTTCCACCAAAGGAGAGGATAAAGGTATGGCCAGCCTGGAGCCGCGCGTGGTCGCTGACGAGCGCCTTTCTCGGACGATCGACGTTCCTCTGCGTCGGTTGGACAACTATGGATTCAAAAACATTTGCTTCATCAAGATCGACGTCGAAGGCCATGAGGAGGACGTGCTTGACGGAGGACAAGAAACAATCGCCCGCGATCGCCCCTGCTTGCTGATAGAGATCGAGGAACGGCACAATCCAGGTGGGCTTAGCCGAATTGATAAGAGCCTCTCCGCTCTTGGCTACGAAGGGTTCTATTTTGAGCGTGGCAAGCGTCGTCCTGCCAGCACGTTCGACAGTGCTGGCAATCAACCGCCGTCGCTCGCTTTCGAGACTGGGAACGAAAGCCGGAGGAGTCTCTCCTATATCAATAATTTTCTGTACTGCCCGACGGTGCGCAACGTCTCGAATGGGAGTTGAAAAAGATCGCCAGAGGACATTGCGTCGCGCGCTCGGACAGGGAAGCTAAAGATCAGTGTGCCGCCCGCCCCCTCCGCCGAGGTTGAGGATCCTTGCATCGAGAGGCAGATCGACCATGTGCGCACAAGGAATTCACCGCGTCTCTTCCATCGCGAGGCGGGACGAATATTCAGCATAATGGAATGATAAAAGCGCAACTCTCATTTTCCTCTCCCGACTAATGCACGAAATGGCCCGAAGACAGTTGAAACAGTATCGCGGTCTTGATCGGTCATGAGCAGAGTGCATGCGGCGGCAGCAAAAAGCGTGAGGAACACAGTCGCTTCAAATACCGTGAACAACAAAGTCCGGTCATCAATCGGTCTCAACAAAAGCCGCACTATGCCGGCTGTTGCGACTGCCAATGCAGTCGTAGTGATGACAGGCTTTCCGATGATCCGAATGCGAAACATCCTCAGCACGAGGGCGTAGCGGACGAAGTTTATCATCGATATTGTCGTGAAGCTTGCCAGCGCAGCACCGAGTTGTCCAAAGAGCGGCACCAGCATCGCGCAGGCAATCACCGAAAGCAGGAATCCGCAGCCCAAAAGCATTGTCTCCCGGACGTGCCATCCAGTCATGGAAAGTGCAAACCCGCTGTAACCAAATATGGTCTGCAGGAACATTCTTGCGGCGACGAGCGCAACCACGCGCGCATCGACCGCGAAGGTGGGCCCAAACACGAGATCGATGCGATCTCCCCAAAAAAGGATGGCGGCAAAAATGGGCGCCGAAACCAGCGTTATTCGACGAATGTTTTCGGCCAGAAGGTCTTCCATTGCGGCGAGGTCGTTGTTCCAATAGCGCAGCGCGATACGCGGACCCAACGTTTGCCCCAGCGCGTCCCCGAGAAGACCGATAAGTTGCGCAACCATGAGGATGGCCGCATATTGGCCGACATCCGTCGCGCTCCCGAAATGACCAAGAAAGAGCGAGTCGGCGCTGCGGATCCAAACGAAGAAGACCAGCGAAGCGCCCAAGCTCGGCGAATATAAAAGAACCGATCGGATGTCCGGCCAATCCCATTGATCTTGGGTGCCGCTGCCGCCGAGGTCCTTTCGCGCAACCAAGGCCAACACCGCCCAGGAAATGATGTATGACGCGCATGTCGCGACGACGACTGCCCACAACCGAAAACCAAAAACAAACATCAAGCCCATGATTATGAGTCGGACGGTGGGCTGAACCACAAAATTTGCCAGCATGAAAGGTGCGGGATTCAACACTCCTCGATAAGCCCCGCCCAACACCGCGATATCGGTCGCAAACGGTAGCGCTATCAGTGTTACGAGAAGGACATTCGCGAAGTCCGGATAGCGGTAGATCGACTGCTCGACGTAGCTGCTCAACCCGGTTGCCGCTAGCGCGGGGGGAATGATTGCGATGCTGAAGGTGAGGAGCCGGAAGAATGGCAATTGTCGTAGTCGGGACGAAAGCCGTTCCGGTGCGGATCCCAAATGGCGTTGCAGTGCGAGGTCCAGCCCCAGCGGGGTCACAACGCCACAGCTTTCCAGTACGCTACGGGCAACGTTGAACATGCCGTACTGATTTGCTCCAATCACTCGCGCGATCACGATGCCCACGACGAAGCTTACCACTTTCGCGTAGGTCATCGCGGCGGCGTTGAGCGGCGCTCCTTTCAGGGAGTGATAGGAGGAAGCAAGCCCTGTAGTCCGGCTGGAGCCCATAACTGGAACATCCTTTCAATTTTCGGCGTAGGCCAGGAACGATGCGGCCGGAAGCGCCGCTAGATCCGAGCGGTGAGCAAGGAGGACGGTCTCTTCGACGGTGAGGCCGGTAGCGGTTTGACTCGCGTTGGCGTCATCCTCGTTTCGAAATTGACAGCAAGTTACGGAAGGTACTTGTCATCGGGCTTCTCTTTGGCCGAGTCCGGATCACACACCGGCAGGCTCTGGTTGCCCGTGCGGGTAAGGGCCTTCGACACATGATCGTGTTTGCACAATGAGTTCACCGGCGTCGCGTCGATTGTCTCGACGATAACACGGAATCCAAGTGAACCTGACGGGGTAATCCGAAAGTGTCGACACCCGAGGCGAATTTTACGGATAGGACGCGTGCGTCTAACGAAGCGCGCCGCGGCAGCAAAAACACCTGTCGCCCGGGGCAAGAAGCCTTACGCCTTGGCTGAACATGAAGCCCTTGTCCGCGAGCTGGTAGCGACCCAGCCTGACCTGACGCTTCCAACAGCCAAGCCGGCGAATCTCGTGAGGACGAGCAGGAGCACAATATTCGGACCGGACGGCTGCATGACCGGTTCGGCCCGCAGCAGCATCTGGCTGGCAGCGAACCTGACCATGCCCTCTGACCGCGCCGCTCCTCGTTCCCGAGGCATCACCGGTTCCCTGAATGCCGGCGAGGAACGTGCTCCCGGCGGCGCGCAAGACCGGCGGCAGCGATGCCCTCTCGAGACCAGAGCAGCGCCTAACTTCATTGCATATCTCTTTCGCGCCACAGGCGCTTGCTTGCTTCGCGGCCACCCTCCAGCGACGTTGCGCATCTTGTGCCTCGATCGCCGTTCGACCTTTCCGCAACACAATGCCTGATCGGCGGCCGCGCGGGAGGCCGAGTGACGACCGATCGAACGCGACGTATCGGGTCAGGCGTCGGAGTCCGCCGGAGCAGGAAGCGATCTGCATGATGCCAGGAGCATCGTGCCCGGGCCGAAACAGCATGACCACGCTCGTTGCGGTCCGCCTCCCGGCTACACGCGAAAACGAAACAGGTGCCCGTAATCGTCACGAAGTTCGGATAGATATCGCCGAACCGCCACCCCGAGTCGGTATGAGACCGATTCTGAATCCGGGAAAACATCCGGCTGTTCGTGATAAACGCAGCGTACATCCGCCGTCCTGCCGGGCGGGATATCGACGATCACTCGAAGACATCCATCCGTGTATTCGTACGCGACGACGTCTTGGTTGACTGTAACATCTT
>Ga0210396_10003967_pt1 | contig 14595 bp, 12 predicted proteins | sample IncBWH17OmetaG_FD_155466 | JGI IMG/M metagenome (GOLD analysis project Ga0210396, IMG submission 155466) | Forest soil microbial communities from Barre Woods Harvard Forest LTER site, Petersham, Massachusetts, United States - Inc-BW-H-17-O ...
TCGCCGACCCCGATCGCGTGGATCGGAATCCCATATTTCTCCGCCAGCGACACCAAGACACCGCCGCGCGCGGTGCCGTCGAGCTTGGTCATCACGATACCGGTGACCCCGACCATCTCGCGAAAGATTTCCGCCTGCGCGTGCGCGTTTTGGCCGGTCGTCGCATCGAGCACGAGCAATACTGAATGCGGCGCCTGCGGATCGACCTTTTTGAGGACGCGGACGATCTTCTGCAATTCCGACATCAGATTGGCCTTGTTATGCAGCCGCCCCGCCGTGTCGATCAGCAGGATGTCGCTGCCCTCGGCGCGGGCCTGCTCGAAGGCCTCATAGGCTAGCCCCGCGGCATCGGACCCGGACGGGCGGGTGATGACCCGGCAACCGGTGCGCTCGCCCCAGATCTGCAATTGCTCAACCCCAGCGGCGCGGAAGGTGTCGCCGGCCGCGAGCATCACATCGTGTCCCGCGTCCCGGTATTGCTTTGCGAGCTTGGCGATCGTCGTCGTCTTGCCGCTGCCGTTGACACCGACGACGAGAATCACGAACGGCTTGCGGCCGAGATCGAGCCGCAGCGGCTTCATCACCGGCTCGACGAGGCGGATGACCTCCTCAGCGAGTGCGCCGCGGACCTCCTCGGGCGAGACCTCCTGGTTGAAGCGGCTCCTGCGCAGTTCCTCGGTCACTTCGGCAGCGATGCCGATACCCATGTCGCTCGCAATCAACAGCTCTTCGAGCTCGAGCAGCGCCGCATCATCGAGTCGGCGACGGCTGAAGATCGTGTTGATGCCGGCGTTCAGCCGCTCCGAGCTACGCGCCATGCCGGCCTTGAGCCGGGCGAACCAGCCGCGGCGTTCCTCAGCTTCGGCGTTGGCAGAAGGGATCTGTGCCGGCGCGACCTCTACCCTTGCAGATTCCAAGGGCTCTAAGGATTCGGTTTGTTCCGGGTGAGCCGCCGGCACGGGGCGCCGCCAAAAACCGCCGCTCCACAGCCCGCGCTCCTCCTGGCCCGCATTGCTCGACAGAGCCTCGGCAGCGGCATTCTTCTGAGTAGCGTCGGGTTCGGGTGAAGGCGCCGGTTGCAGTTCTGCGACCGCCGGTTCCTCCTCCGGCTTTCGGTTTTCCGTTTCTTCCGCAACGGCATCGGCTTCCGGATCGGGTCCTGGAACCGCTCCGGGCGTAGGTCGTCTCCAGAACCTCATCGAACAGCTGCTCCGATAAGATTGCCTCCGCTGGCCCCAACAAGGCGCATGCGCCGAACCGACGCCACCACATCTGCTCCGGAAAAGGCCACCGGAGCATAAAAGGCGGCGCGGCCCATACCGGGGCGCTCGATCAAGACATCGGTTTCACTTCCGACCCGCGTGGATAGTTCCGCGGCGAGCGCGGCCTGCCCTGCTGCCCGTAGCTTCGCCGCCCGCTCCTTAATCACTGCGCCGGGGAGTTGCGGCATGCGGGCCGCGGGTGTCCCCGTCCGCACGCTGTAGGGGAACACATGAATAAAGGCGAGCCTACATTCGCCGAGAAGGTCAAGGGTATGTTGGAACATCTCCTCCGTCTCGGTGGGAAACCCGGCGATCAGGTCCGCGCCGAGCGCCACCTCGGGACGCAACTCTCGGGCGCGCTTTGCGACAGCAATTGCCTGAGCTCGGGAGTGGCGCCGCTTCATCCGCTTTAGGATCAAGTCGTCCCCGGCCTGCAACGACAGATGCAGATGCGGCATCAGCCGCTCTTCGTCGGCCAGCAAGCGCCACAGCTCCGCGTCGAATTCGGCCGGGTCGAGGGAGGAGAGGCGCAGGCGCCGCAGTTCGGGCACGGCTGCAAGGAGCCGCCTCACCATCTGTCCGAGGCTGGGCTTTCCAGGCAGGTCGACCCCATAGGCAGTCAGATCGACACCGGTCAGCACGATCTCCCGGTAATCGGCCGCGACCAGACGGCGCGCTTGATCGGCGATGACCCCCATCGGGACCGATCGGCTGGCCCCCCGAGCATAGGGGATGATGCAAAACGTGCAGCGGTGATCGCAGCCCTGCTGGACCTCCAAAAACGCGCGGCATTTGCCGTCGAAGCCGTCGACGAGGTGCGGCGCGGTTGCGATCGGATCGGGCGGCGCGCCCTCCTCTGACAGGTAGCTCTGCGGCAACAGCTTGGCCTGATTGTCGAGTACCCGGTCGACTTCGGGCAGCGCGGCATAACGCTCCGGCGCCAAGTGGGCGGCACAACCCGTCACGACGATTTTTGCTCCAGGGTGCCGTCGTCGCGCGCGCCGGATCGCCTGGCGCGCTTGCCGCTCGGCCTCGGCGGTGACCGCGCAAGTATTGACGATGACGGCATCCGTCAGCCCGGCGGCGGTCGCCGCGTGACGAATGACCTCGGATTCGAACGCGTTCAGCCGACAGCCGAACGTGATGATCTCGTTGTCAGGCATGACGCTCAGCCCGCGGTCAGCAGATCCGTGTCGAACACGCCCTCGAAACTGAGCGTTGCCGGCCCGGTCATGATGACGTGGCCATCCTCGCGCCAAGTTATGTCCAGTGTGCCGCCATCGAGCTCGACGTCGGCGCGGCGCTCGGTGAGCCCCCGCCGGTGGGCGCCAACGAGCGCGGCGCAGGCACCGGTGCCGCAGGCCGGGGTGATCCCGGCGCCTCGCTCCCAGACGCGCAGCCGGATGGTGCGGCGATCACCGATTTCCGCGATACCGATATTGGCGCGTTCCGGGAAGAGCGGGTGATGTTCGAGTGCCGGCCCGAGCGCCGCGAGGTCGACCGCGTCAACGTCATCCACAAAAAAGGTCGCGTGCGGGTTGCCGATGCTTGTGCAAACAGGCCCCGTCAGGGGACCCCATGTCAGCTCGACGCGACCAGTGTCCATGGCGCGGGACAACGGGATCTCGTGCCAAGCCGTCCGCGCCTGTCCCATATCGACGGCAAAAGACCGGTCGGCACGCGCCTCCGCTTCGAGCAGACCCGCCGCGGTCTCGATCCGCACCCGGGGCGCCCCGGTCTCGCGATAGAGTAAGCCGGCGACGCAGCGGGTGGCGTTGCCGCAGGCCTCGGCCTCGCTGCCATCGGCGTTGCGGATGCGCATCAGGACCCGGGCCGCGGGATGGCGCGGCGGCTCGAGCAGGATGAGCTGATCGCATCCGATGCCGGTCCGCCGATCTGCCAATCTGCGTGCGGCTCCGGCGCCAAGAGGGATAGCGCAGCGGCGAAAATCGAGCACGACAAAATCGTTGCCGAGCCCGTGCATTTTGAAAAACGGGACCTTGCCCATCGCGCCGCTTATATGGCGGCAAGGGCGGCTCTGTCCAACGCCGCAGAGATCCGGCGCCGGACAGACGGTGCTGTGTGTCAGTTCACCGTATAATGCGCCACACCAGAGCTCGCGTGTCTGGCGCTCGGTTTGCCGTGCTTCGCGCTTATCGTCCTGACCGCACCGCGCGCCGACTGCACACTGCCCGCCGCTCTCCCCGCGCCATGTCGGCCGGATCTTTGGGCGACGGCGTATCTGCCGTGCCCTCTGCTGTGGGTATAGGCCGAGCGGGTTCCCTCGAAAGTCGGCCGTGCCGGGGCCATTTCGTCGACGGCAGACCAATCGCTCTGGGTCGTGTCCGCGGTCCTGGCGGATACCGGAGTGCTCTCGTTGGCGAAGTAACTCGGCGTGTCGTCCGACGGGCTGAAATTCTTCGAACCGTAGTCGGGAAGTTCCACGGCGAGTGCCGGCAGGCATGCAAAGGCGAGCGCACCCGCGAGAAAGGTGATCGTCAGCTTCAACATTGCAGTTCCCCCTGCCTTTCCATAGCTGGACGGCGAGGGAACGCCAAATTGGGGCTGCTAACCCGCGGAATCCGTTAGTGCGGATCGGCGCCGGCCCGGAATGTTCGAGAGAATCGATCGCCAAGCCGCGATGCTTCGTTACGGCTTATTGGCCTGCATCCCGGCATTTGATCATGCGCAGCGGTGTGTAGGTCAGCGCTACGTTGCCGTCCTGCTTGATGACGCGGATGCGGGTACGCACGAGACCGCGGTCGGGGCGGCTCTTGCTGCGCCGCGCCTCGGCGACCTCGCATTCGGCATGGATCGTGTCGCCCGCAAAGACCGGGTTCTCGACATTGAGGTCCATGTGCAGGAACGCGAAGCCAGTGTGCTGCATTGTCGACTGCACGAGCAATCCCTCGGCAAAGGCATAGACCAACGCCGCTGGCGCCAGGCGCTGTTTGATATCCGACTCATGCGCGAGGAATTCGAGGTCGGTGAACAACACCTCGACCATGCCGGTGCAGTTGACGAAATTGGTGATGTCGGCCTCGGTGACGGTGCGCCCGATCGTCTTGAACTGCCGTCCGACCGGCAAATCCTCAAAGCAAAAACCGAGCCCCACCGTCTCCATACCGGCCTCCTCGAACCAGTGATTCTATCGTCATCCCCGCGAAAGCGGGGATCCGGAGGTTTCCAACGCCGAAATTTGCCATCCTGGATTCCCGCTTTCGCGGGAATGACGACGATCAACCGATTTTCCCAGGAGGCCCGAATAGCGCGGCCGAGGCGAACTGCGGCCTCTCGCTGCGATTAGCGGTCGGCGACGGGGGGCAGGCCGGCTTCGCGGCGGGTGTCGTTGATGATCTGCAACACGCGCTGCCGGTAGGGCAGATATTGCAGCCCGAACTCCTGGATCAACCGAGTATTGTCGATCAGGTAATTGCCGGAGGTCTCCTTCCCGCCCGTCTCGCGCTCGAAGCTGATCTGCGCGTCGGGCAGGAACTCGTGCACGAGAGTGGCGAGGTCGCCAAGGCTGATCGGGGTGCCCCCGGTACTGTAGACCGCGTGGCGCGGCTTGTCGGTCAGCAACACCCGGGCGAACACCTCGGCGATATCGTCGACATGGACCGGACAGCGCATCGCGTCCTTGTACGGGAACGAGATCGCCTCGCCGCGCGCCGGGAAGGTGATGCATTTGACGTGGTCGACTGACCCCACGATCTTGTCGGGGCCGGTCACGTTGGCCGGGCGGATCGCGGTGATCTCCATGCCGTATTTCTCGCGGTAGTCCTGCGCCTGCCATTCGTTGAAGATCTTGTGCATCGCATATTGGACGTGGCCGTGCCGGAAATCGTCTTCGGTAACGATGCGGTCGCCGTAGAAGTGCTGCTCGCCGCTGACCGCAAGCGAGCTCGCGAACACCACCCGGTTGACCCCGCAAAGTCGCGCCGCCTCGAAGCAATTATCCATGCCGACGATGTTGAGCTTGGTCGCGACGTGTGGGGCGTGCTCGCTCCCCAGAAAATAGGCGAGATTGACGACCCGCGACGGTTTCGCCGCGACCGTGACCGCCATGACGTCGTCGAACTGCGTGACATCGCCGCGCACAACCCGGACTTGATTGCCAAGTTGCCCGTAGGACGCGGTGCCGGGGTTGAGGTCCATGCACACGACTTCCTCACCGCGCTGCGCCAATAGCGGCACGAGACGGCGGCCGATAAAGCCCGTCCCGCCGAGGATCAAAGTCGACATAGGTGTTGCCTCGCTGTAGCTGGCTAGATTGCCCGTCCCGACGTTATCTCCGCGGCGCGGCGTTGGGCAATGACCCTGATAGGCCACCGCCGAGATTGCGCGGCGGTTGATCGGCGATTACACGAACAAGGTCCGCAGGGTACTCAGCAATTATGAGCCACATTACGACAAACTTCTGGTGGGTGCGGCACGCGCCGGTGGCGCATGGCGGCCGGATCTACGGCCAAACCGACCTCTCCTGTGACTGTTCCGAAACTGTATTGTTTACCGGCCTTGCGGAAAAACTGCCGCGCCGCGCGATATGGTTGACGAGCAACCTGCGGCGCACCCAGGAAACGGCGGCGGCGATCGTCCGCGCCGGTCTCCCCGGCCCGCAGCCGATCCCCGGCCCCGAGGCCACTGTGATGCCGGAGCTCGCCGAACAGGATTTCGGTGAGTGGCAGGGCCTGACGTACGAGGAGCTGGAGGAGTCGCGGGCCGGCGATTTTCATCGCTTCTGGCACGCGCCCGCTCACGAGATCCCACCGGGCGGCGAGAGCTTCGTCGCCGTCATCGAGCGGGTGTCACGGGCAATTCGTCGGCTGGTCGAGATACATCCCGGAAGCGACATCATCGCCGTCGCGCATGGCGGCACGATCCGCGCCGCGCTGGCCCTGGCGCTCGACCTCGATCCCGAAGCCGCGCTCGCCTTCACGATCGAGAACTGCTCGATCACCCGCATCGACCGGATCGACGGCCCCGGCATGGGTCACGGCTGGCGCGTCGTCCGAGTAAACCAGCCGCCGCGGTGAGCCGGGATGTGACGCGCGTAAAGGATTGGTCAATCACAACCCTGGATAAAGAAGTTGATCCCATCGTGGGGTGGGTCCAAGCTGCACCTGTCCTCAAAAAAACCGCGCCTGCGAAGGGATCGCTTGGCGCCAGAGCAGCGAGGAATACGGACATGGGAAACCTGAGCCGGCGGTCGGTGCTCCGCAGATCTCTCGGGCTTGCTGCGGCTGGCACCTTGGCGCGCCCCTATATCGCCTATGCGGCGGCTACGACCGCGGAAGTATGGTGGGCGCAGGGCTTTGTCCCGGAAGAGGACGTAGGCTTCAAGAAGGTCATCGCCGATTACGGGAAGGCGAGCGGCAACACGATCGAGTTGAGCATCGTGCCGTTCGCGCCGTTGCGGCAGAAGATCGTCGCGGCAGTCCAGAGCGGCGTCGTCCCGGATATGTTTTACGGTACTCCAGGCGAGGTCATCGCGCTCTACGCCTGGGATGATAAATTGGTGGATGTCAGCGACGTCATTCAGTCACAAAAGGAAGAATTCACCGAAACAGCACTACTCTCTGCTTATTGCTATAACAGCAGCGACAAGAGGCGCAGCTATTACGGCGTGCCGTTCACGATGGATGTATTGCCCAACCATATCTGGCGGCCGCTGGTCGAAAAGGCCGGCTACAAGATCGAGGATATCCCGAAGACCTGGGATGCCTTCTATGATTTCTTCAAGGAGGTACAGAAGAAGTTACGCGCGCAGGGCGTGCGCAACGTCTATGGCATCGGTCTCAATGTGACGACCAACGGGGGCGATCCGAATAATGTCTTTAATTATTTCTTGATAGCCTATGGCGGCCTGGACATCGTCACCAAAGACGGCAAACTGCACCTTGATGATCCGCGGGTGCGCGAGGCGGCGATAAAGGCGCTGACCTACCCGGCCACCGCTTACAAGGAGGGCTTCATACCGCCGGGGGCGATCAACTGGAACGATGCCGACGACAACAACGCCTTTCACGCCAAACAGATCGTGATGGACCTCGACGGCTCGCTCTCGACCGAGGTTGCGGTGTTGTCACAAGGAAAGAAGGCAGAGTACGACGATATTATCACAATGGGCCTACCGTTCAGTAACGACGGCAAGCCGGTGCCGAGCCGGGCCGAGCCAGTTTGCTGCCTGATACCGAAGGGGGCAAAGAATGTCCCCGTGGCCAAGGATTTTCTCAGGTTCCTGATTCAACCGAACGTCTGCAACGAGTATCTGAAGACCGGACTGGCCCGAAGGGCGCCGGCCATGCCTGCGATCGTTAAGGCCGACCCGTGGTGGCTCGACCCTGCAGATCCGCATCGTGTGGCCTATGTCAACCAGGCCCTGCTGGGACCGACGGTACCGAACTTCTGGGTCTACAACCCGGCCTATGCACAGGTCCAGAACGAGCATGTCTTTCCCAACGGCTGGATCGACATCATGAAGGAAGGGATGGCGCCGCAGGCCGCGGCGGAGAAGGCGTTCAAACGGGTCGAGGAGATCTTCGCGAAATACCCGATAACGTCGGCTTAAGCGGGTTCAGCGCGCCTCGGGCGCACAGCGCCGCCAGGCATCTCCGGTCAAACAGCGACTGGCATTTGAGCCTGCAGCGCCGCCGTTCTATACTGGGCTTGGGAGTAATCAGAGCACGCGCGCCCCGATGTGCGGCGTGATCGGGGAAGGAAAAGTGGCATGAAGTTTTTGACCAGGCGTTCGCTGCTTCGCAGCTCTGTCGGCCTCGTTGCGGCCGGGACTTTGGCGCGGCCTTACATCGCGAATGCGGCGGCTACGACCGCGGAAGTGTGGTGGGTGCAGGGCTTTGTCCCGGAGGAGGACGTCGCGTTCAAGAAGGTCGTGGCGGATTACGAGAAGGCCAGCGGCAACAAGATCGAACTCAGCATCATACCGTTCGCGCCGGGGCGGCAGAAAATCGTCGCGGCGATGACAAGTGGCATCGTGCCGGACATGTTTACAAACAATCCGGCCGAGATTACCGCAATATATGCCTGGGACGACAAGCTCGTCGATGTTACTGACGTCGTCGAGACGCAGAAGGAAGAGTATACGGAAACCTCTCTGCTCAACACCTATTGTTATAATAATATTACGAAACAGCGCAGCTTTTACGGGGCACCTTATACGACCGCTACATTACCAAACCACGTCTGGCGGCCATTGGTCGAGAAGGCGGGGTACAAAATGGAAGACATCCCGAAGACCTGGGATGCCTACTACGATTTCTTCAAGGAGGTTCAGAAAAAGTTGAAGGGCCAAGGCTTGCGCAACGTCTACGGCCTCGGGTTGAATGTGACGACCAACGGCAACGACCCCAACAATGTGTTCAACTACTTCCTGATCGCCTATGGCGGCCAGGGGATCGTCACAAAGGATGGCAAATTGCATCTCGACGATCCGCAGGTGCGCGACGCGGCGATCAAGGCGCTGACCTATCCGGCGATGACCTACAAGGAAGGTTTTGTGCCGCCGGGTGCGATCAACTGGAACGACGCGGACGACAACAACGCCTTCCATGCCAAGCAGATCGTAATGGATCTCGACGGCACGATCTCGACCGAGGTCGCGGTGCTGTCGCAAGGAAAGAAGGACGACTACGACGATATCGTCACGATGGGCCTGGCGCTCAGCAACGACGGCAAGCCGGTGCCGGCCCAAGCGGATAATGCCACCGCCCTGATCCCGAAAGGCGCAAAGAACGTCGAGGTGGCCAAGGACTTCCTGAAATATTTCATCCAGCCGAAGGTCAACAACGAGTGGCTGAAGACGGGCCTCGGCCGCAACATTCCTTGCATGCCCTCGGTCGTAAAGAACGACCCGTGGTGGTTTGCCGACCCGCATCGGGATGCTTACGTCAAGCAAGGCGTATTAGGTCCGACCCTGCCGCAGTTCTGGGCCTTCAATCCGGCTTATGCCCAGGTCCGCAACGAGCACGTTTGGAGCGTTGGCTGGGTCGACATCATGAAGGAGGGAATGGCGCCGCCGGCGGCCGCAGAAAAGGCGTTCAAGCGGATTGAGGAGATCTTCGCGAAATACCCGATCGCCTAGGCTGAAGCGGTTACAAGGCACCGTCTATGGTGCCGTCTAAAAGGATGGAGGAGTCGCGCGGTGATGCCGGCGCGAAGAGGGGAGGAGCGGAGCGATGAGGAGTCTGAGCCGGCGGTCTGTGCTTAGCGGCTCGCTCGCGCTGACTGCGGGTGGGAGCTTGGCGCGGCCTTACATCGCGAATGCGGCGGCTACGACCGCGGAAGTGTGGTGGATACAGGGCTTTGTGCCCGAGGAAGATGCGGCATACAAGAAGATCGTTGCCGATTACGAGAAAGCCAGCGGCAACAAAATCGACTACAGCATCATGCCGTTTGCGCCGCTGCGCCAGAAGATCGTTTCCGCGGTGACGAGCGGCGTTGTTCCGGACCTTTACCAGAGCACCCCGACCGAGCTCATTGCGTTGCACGCGTGGGACGGCAAGCTGGTCGATGTGACCGACGTCATCGAGACGCAAAGGGAGGAATACACCGAGACCGCTCTGCTTTCCGCCAACTGCTACAACAGCGTCGAAAAAAGGCGCAGCTTTTACGGCGTACCCTACACTCAGAATACGCTGCCGAACCATATCTGGCGGCCGCTGGTCGAGAAGGCAGGCTACAAAGTCGAGGATATCCCGAAGACTTGGGACGCGTTCTACGATTTCTTCAAGGACGTGCAGAGGAAGCTCCGAGCCCAGGGCACGCGCAACGTCTACGGCCTCGGCCTCAACGTCACCACCAACGGCAACGATCCCAACAATGTGTTCAATTATTTCCTGATCGCCTATGGCGGCCAGGACATCGTCACCAAAGACGGCAAACTGCATCTTGATGACCCGAAGGTGCGCGAGGCGGCGATCAAGGCGCTGACTTACCCCACCACCGCGTACAAAGAAGGGTTTGTGCCGCCGGGGGCGGTCAATTGGAACGACGCTGACGACAATAACGCCTTCCACGGCAAGCAGATCGTCATGGATCTCGACGGCACGATCTCGACCGAGGTAGCGGTGCTGTCACAGGGAAAAAAGGAGGACTACGATAATATCCTGACAATGGGCTTGGCGCTCAGCAATGACGGCAAGCCGGTGCCGAGCAAGGCCGATAACGGCTGCTGCCTGATCCCCAAGGGGGCGAAAAACGTAGACGTGGCGAAGGATTTCCTGAAATACTTCATCCAGCCGAAGATCAACAACGAGTATCTGAAGACGGGGCTCGGCCGGAGTACTCCGGCGATGCCGTCGGTCGTCAAGAATGAACCGTTCTGGCTCGACCCGAAGGACCCGCATGTGGTGGCCTACACTCAGCAGGCGGTGCTCGGCCCGACCCTGCCGAATTTCTGGGTCTACAACCCGGCCTACGCGCAGGTCCAGAACGAGCACATCTGGAGCGTCGGCTGGGTGGACATCATGCAGGGCGGGATGACCCCGCAAGCCGCGGCGGATAAGGCATTCAAGCGGGTCGAGGAGATCTTTGGGAAATATCCAATCGGGTAGGGCTTAGGAGGGACCAAGATGACCACCCTGACCCGGCGCTCTCTGCTACGCAGCTCCCTTGCTCTGACCGCGGTTGGCGCTATCGCCCGTCCTTATGTCGCTAACGCTGCGGCGACGACCGCGACGGTGTGGTGGGTTCAGGGGTTCGCCCAAGAAGAGGACGTGGCGTTCAAGAAAATCGTCGCCGATTACGAGAAGGCCAGCGGCAACACGATCGACTACAGCATCGCGCCCTACGCGCCGATGCGCCAGAAGATCGTGTCGGCGGTGACTGGCGGCGTCGTCCCCGACATGTTCCAAAACACTCCGGCCGAGATCATTGCGCTGTACGCCTGGGACGACAAGCTGGTCGATGTCAGCGACGTCGTCGAGACGCAACGGGAGGAGTTCACCGAGACTGCGCTGCTGACGGTCCGCTGCTACAACAATGTCGAGAAGAAGCGCAGTTTTTATGGTGTGCCTTATACCGTCGGCGCTTCGATGAACCATATCTGGCGGCCGCTGGTCGAGAAGGCCGGCTACCAGATGTCGGACATCCCGAAGACCTGGGATCCCTATTACGATTTCTTCAAGGACGTGCAGAAGAAGTTGCGCGCCCAGGGCATGCGTAATGTCTATGGTCTCGGTTTTCAGATGAACACCGCCGGCAACGACTCCAACGCACGGGCCAACGATTTCCTGATCGCGTATGGCGGTGAGGACATCGTCACCAAGGATGGCAAATTGCACCTCGATGACCCGAAGGTGCGCAAGGCGGCGATCGAGATGCTGACATATCCGACGACGGCCTACAAGGAAGGCTTTGTCCCGCCGGGGGCGATCAACTGGAACGATGCCGACGACAACAATGCCTTCCACGCCAAACAGATCGTGATGGATATTGAGCGCTCGCTCTCGACCGAGGTCGCCATCATCAAGAACGAGCAGGATTACAACGACATCGTGACGATGGGCCTGCCTCTCAGCAACGATGGCAAGCCGGTGCCGGTCGAGCAAGGAAGCCTCTGCGGCCTGATCCCGAAGGGGGCAAAAAACGTCGCGGTGGCCAAGGATTTCCTTAGATATCTGATCCAGCCGCAGATTCTGAACGAGTTGCTGAAGACGGGGCTGGGCCGCAATCTGCCGGCGATGCCGGCGATCGTGAAGAACGACCCGTGGTGGCTCGACCCCAAAGATCCACACCGGGTGACCTATGTCCGGCAAGGCCTGTTCGGCCCGACCGTACCGACCTTTTGGACCTCCAACCCAGCCTATGCCCAGGTCCAGAACGAGCATGTGTGGCAGACGGCCTGGGCCGAAATCATGAAAGACGGCGCGGCGCCGCAGGTGGCGGCCGAGAAGGCGTTCAAGCGGGTCGAGGAGATCTTTGCGAAATATCCGATCGCCCAGGGTTGACAGGCGGCACACAGCAATTTCTTCCAGTTGATAGGCGGCACCTGGCTTCACGGCGCCGGCACTTGCACGGCTCGGATTTCGCCTGGTCGGTCGCCTTTGCCGTTCCCTATGCGGCGGTGTTCTGCGCCTTCGTCGTGTATCCGATCGCGTATGCGCTGTGGATCGCCGCCCGGCCCTCGCTTTACGCCGATCTGATCGCCGACCGGCTTTATTTGCCGACGGTCGTCAATACTCTAGTTTTTGTCGGCCTCGGCGTGAACGTAAAGATGTTCTTGGCCTTGCTGCTGTCCGGATTCTTCATGCGGCGGCGATGGTGGATCAAGGCTCTGCTAGGCATTTATATTTTGCCTTGGGTTCTGGCAGCGGTACAAACCTGCATTTCATTTCACTGGATGCTGATCGGAGAACAGGGTTTGGTCGATGGCTTATTGGCCGCCCTGTTCGGCATAGACGGTCCGATTTGGTTCAATAACCGCTGGCTCGGGCTCGGCTCGAACATTGTCGCTTACGTCTGGAAATGGATGCCCTTCTGGACCGTGATCTTCCTGGCCGCCCGGATGACGATCCCGAGAGACATCTATGAGGCCGCGGAGATTGACGGAGCGACCGGCCCCCGCAGCTTCGTCCATGTCACCTTCCCGATGCTGGCGAACCTCTATCTGATCTGCATTTTGGTCTCGACCCTCTGGACGCTCGGCGAGTTTACCACCGTCTATCTTGTCTCGGGCGGGGGACCGGCAGGTTCCACGGAAGTGCTGGCGACGCTCGGCTTCCGGTATGCTTTCGACGCGAACAGACCGGAGCTCGGCATCGCCGCCGTGATGTCGGCGCTGCCGGTCTTGATCCCGATCGTCATCGTCTTGATGCGCAGGGCTCAGGCAAGCGAGGTGCAGCTGTGAACCTCGGCCTCACTCTGTTGCAGCCGCAGGCGGCGCGCCGTTACCGGTTGCGGCGGGTCCTCACCGAAGCGGGCTCGGTGATGCTGGGCGTCGTTCTCGCGGGCTGGTCGCTGTTGCCGGTCTACAACATGCTGCTGATCGCGCTCGATCCCGAAGAAGGGGAAATTGAGTTCGCCGGCAACCTCTGGACGCCCGAACCCTCGCTCGACGGGTTTATCGAGACGGTGATGCAGGAGGCCCGGTATCTCGAGGATTTCTGGAGCCAGTTCGAGAACAGCGTCTATATCGGCCTGCTGACGATGGTTCTGACCGTGCTGATCGGGTCGCTGGCGAGCTTTGCGGTGAGCCGGATGCGGCTGGGCAAGGGTTCGCTTCTGACGAACGCCGCGCTCCTTACCTACGCCATCCCCGCATCCTTCCTGATCGTCCCGTACTATTCGATCATGCACAGCTACGGCCTCTCGAACAGCCTCTGGGCGGTAATCGCGGCGCAGGTGACGTTCGCAAGCCCGTTTGCGATTCTGATCATGCAGCTATACGCGAGATTGATCCCCGGCGAACTGGACGATGCCGCCCGGATCGACGGCGCATCTGCCGTCCAGCTGTACCTGCGCATTTATCTGCCCCTGATGACGCCGGCGCTGGCTGTCGTTGCAATTTATGCACTATTGCTCGCCTGGAACGACTATCTGTACCCGGCGGTGCTGCTCTCGCCGCGCAACGCAACCGTATCGGTGGTACAGGGCCAATTGTTCTACGATAACGATGCCCCCTGGAACGCGATGATGGCTGCCGCGATCATTTATGTGCTGCCGCCTCTCGCCGTCTTGTTTGCGCTCCGGCGCTACGTTGCGGCGAGCCTGACGATGGTGGGTCCAAGGGTGTAGAGCACGCGCTCGGAATTGGTTTGGGATGCCGTGCTTCGATCGAGAGGCGATCACGGTATCGAGAGCCCGGCCAGCCGCCGCCGATTAACATTTGAGCCGAGCGCACTGTCGTTATATATTGCGCTCGGGAGACGACAACTAAAACGCGACCGTGTTTGCGCGCGGGTGTGAACGGGGAAGGAAAGGCGGGCATGACGATCTTGACCAGGCGTTCGGTGCTGCGAAGCTCTGTGGGGCTCGCCGCGGCCGGTGCCCTGGCACAGCCCTTCATCGCAAATGCGGCGGCGACGACCGCAGAAGTTTGGTGGGTTCAGGGCTTCGCCAAAGAGGAGGATGCCGCGCTCAAGAAGATGGTCGCCGATTACGAGAAGGCGAGCGGCAACAAAATTGATCTGAGCATCATCCCGTTCGCGCCGCTGCGCCAGAAGTCTATCGCGGCGATCCAGAGCGGGGTCGTCCCGGATATTATGAACACCCCGGATCTCGAGTTTGCCCCTTTGAACTCGTGGGACGACAAGTTCCTCGATGTCAGCGACATCGTCGAAAGTCAGAAAAAAGATTTCGCGTCGATCGCTATCGA
>Ga0210396_10003968_pt1 | contig 14595 bp, 13 predicted proteins | sample IncBWH17OmetaG_FD_155466 | JGI IMG/M metagenome (GOLD analysis project Ga0210396, IMG submission 155466) | Forest soil microbial communities from Barre Woods Harvard Forest LTER site, Petersham, Massachusetts, United States - Inc-BW-H-17-O ...
GGGGAGGCCGGCCGCTGGGCCGGCAACACGAACGAAAGCTCCTCCGAGATCGACGCCCTCGGCTCGAGCGCCTACTACGACAACGCCGGGCACACCGCCGAATCGATTCCCGGCTGTCATCGCTCGCAGTCAGCCGAGGTCTACATCGGCGGGGGCGTGAACGGGGAGAATTTGGCGTGCTCCGGTGCGAAGACCTCCTCATTCACCTCCGGAGAAGACTTCAAGCCAGGCCTTGATTTCTACAACTCCGGTGGGCACGAAGGCCAGGCGCTGATGCTCGAAAAATTTGCGAAAACTCACAACGTGAAGCTTGTGCCGATTTCGATCGGGGGCAACAATTTCAATTTTGCAAGCATCGTGCAGACGTGCATAGAGGACTTCCTGTTCACACCGGAATGGTGGCCCTCCTACTGCAGCGAAGAAGAATCGGTGACAAGCAACTTCACCCCAGGCAACGTCGCCACCCAGCAGGCGGCGATCAAGGGCGCGATCCTGAACGTGGCCAAAGCGATGACCAACGCCGGCTATACGAGTGCGCAGTACACGGTTCTGGTGCAGAACTACCCCTCGCCGATCCCCAACGGCGAAGGCTTTCGCTATGCCCAGAAAGGCTTCACCCGTCAGACGGTCGGAGGCTGCGGCTTCTGGAACCACGACGCCAACGAAGCCAACGCCACGATGCTGCCGACGATCAGCTCCGCTGTCTTCAAAGGCTCCGAAGAAGCAAAACTGACAAATCTCAAGACGATGAACATCTCCTCTGCCTTCAACGGTCGGCGCCTGTGCGAAAAAGGGGTGGGGCTGCTCGAGGAAGAGGGGCTGACCTCCTGGAAACAGACCGCAGCGGTCAACAAGACCGAGTGGGTCAACCAGGTGCGAACGGTCACAGGGATCTTCCCTCCATATGAAATCCAGGAAGACCTGCACCCCAACTACTGGGCACAACTCGCGCTGCGCAACTGCGTGACTCAGGCCTACAACGCAGGCACGCCCAAGGGCGGCACCTGCACGATCTCCGCGGAAGGACTCAACGCGGCCGGAGAGCCGAATATGTCGCTGCACTGATCGAGGACGGCGGCGTGGGACGGATTGCCCGTCACACGCCCGCTGTGGTCGCCACGCGGTCGGTCCGGGCGTCTGCGATCGCAAGGCGCCCGGACGGGACGGTTCTGACAAACGCGCATTCCCAAGCCGATAATTGCTCCACCCGTCGAAAGCGGCGGGTCACGCTCGTCGCGAGAATCCACGCGTGAGCCCTCCCGCAGGAACGCTTCCAGCCGGCCAATACCACCCACGTGCCCCTTTTCGAGACGAGCTGTTCGAGGACGGCGGCACTCCGCGGCTGGCCGTCGTGGCCTTGATCGAGGAGCTGGGACGACTCGGGCCGGAGGGCCTGGTCGAGGCCGGGCGCCGGCGTGACGCGATCTTCATGCAACAGGGGATCACATTCGAGACGAGCGGGGAGAGCGGGTCCTCACATGAACGACCCTTTCCCCTCGATCTTGTGCCGCGAGTACTCACCGGTGAGGAATGGAGGGCGATAAAGCGCGGCCTGGCCCAGCGCATTCGAGCGCTCAACCACTTCGTCGATGACGTCTACCACGCACGCGAGATCGTGCGCGAGGGCTTCGTGCCCTGGCGGCTGATCGCCGGATGTCCGCACTTCGCGCGAGCAGTGCACGGCATTCGCCCACCTGGAGGCGTCTACTGCCACGTGGCCGGCTGCGACCTGGTGCGCGACAGCGATGGGTCCTGGCGGGTGATCGAGGACAACGTGCGCATTCCCTCGGGGATCTCCTACGTGCTCGAGAACCGTGCCGCCATGGCGCGTCTGGTACCAGAGCTGTTCGCCTCCTATCGGGTGCGTCCTGTGGATCACTATCCACAGTTGCTACTTCGGGCGCTGCGCTCCGTGGCTCCGTCGGCTGAGAGCGAGGCCACGGTGGTGGTGTGGACGCCCGGGCCCGCCAACTCGGCTTACTTCGAGCACGCATTCCTTGCACGACAGATGGGAGTCGAGCTGGTCGAGGCCTCCGATCTCGTCGTGCGTGACGATGTGCTCTACATGCGAACCACGCGCGGGCTCGAGCGAGTCCACGCCGTGTACAGACGCCTGGACGACGATTTTGTCGACCCGCTCGAGTTCATGCCCGACTCACTGCTCGGCGTGCCGGGTCTCGTTCGCGCCTACCGGGCCGGGAGCGTTGCAATCGCCAACGCGTTCGGCACCGGCGTGGCCGATGACAAGGCGATCTACTGCTTCGTCCCCGACATGATCCGCTTCTACCTCGGCGAGGAGCCGATTCTCGAGAACGTGAAGACCTACCTGCTGTCGGATCGCGAGGTGCGCGAGCACGTCCTTGGGCGGCTGGGAGAGCTGGTCGTCAAGCCCACCGGCGACTCCGGGGGCAAAGGCGTGATGATCGGCCCGCACGCTCACGAGCAGGAGATCGCCCATATGAGCAGGCTGATCAGGGCCCACCCGGAGCGCTGGATCGCCCAGGACGTGGTGCGACTGTCAACGGCGCCCACGGTATCGGCAGACGGCAGCCTGCAACCCAGGCATGTGGACCTGCGCCCATTTGCCGTGTTCGGCGAGCGCATCGACATCGTGCCGGGTGGGCTGACACGAGTGGCCCTCGAAGAGGGGTCGATGATCGTCAACTCCTCACGCGGTGGAGGATCAAAGGACACGTGGGTGCTCGAGGATGGCGACAATGCTGACCGTGCCGGGCCACCGATCGCAGACACACTGCCACCGGCGCTGCCCGACCTGCGTTACGGCGCCTGGATGGGTCAGCAGCAACAACAACAGCAAAACAGTCTGCCCCGGACGCCAGAGCGCGACTGATGCTGGCGCGCATCGCACACGATCTGTACTGGCTCGGGCGCAATCTCGCGCGCGCCGAGTTCACCGCTCGCGCTGTGGAGGCCGTCTTCCAGGCCGAGGTGCAGGGGGCATCGCACGCGACGCCTAGCGTCAGCTTCGGTTCCAACGGCCTGCTGGCGATGCTGGGCGATGACTTCGAGCAGGAGTACGCAGACAGCGCCGAGGCGCTTGCACGCCTGACGCTCGATGCCCAACGACCGGGCTCGATGCTCGCAAGCGTCGAGCGAGCGCGCGAGGGTGCGCGAACGGTGCGTGACGTCATCAGCGCCGAGATGTGGGAGGCGATCAACACGACCACCCTCAGCCTGCGCGGTGGTGGACAGCCAGGTTGGGGCGCGCCCGCCGGGCCCTATTTGGCGGCTCAGTACGTCAAGCAGCGCACCGCGCTGATCTGGGGGGTAGCGGCCCGCACGATGCTGCGCGACGAAGCCAAGTGCTTCCTGGACGCAGGCGGCACGATCGAGGTGTCAGACATGGTCCTGAGAATGCTGCGGATCGCCCTGCCACGTGGAGAAGACGCTCCGGCCGATGGGCACGCCCTGATCCTGCTGCAGGCGGTCGGTGGATTTCACGCCTATCTGCGGGCGGTCACCGCACCGCCGAATGCCCATCCCGTAGCGCGCTTTCTGCTGTTCGAGCGCGCCTACCCCGACAGCGTGGCCGCCTGCGCCGATTCCTTGCACGATGCGTTCACGACAGCCGATGCGGGCCCCCGCAACTCAAAGCCGGTGCTGCGCGTCAGCCGTCTGGTCGCCGATCTGGACTTCCAGCGACGAGCGCTTCCTGATGGCGCCGAGCTGTCGGGCATCTGCGAGCGCACCCAGCAGGAGCTGGCACGCATCGACGGGGATGTCGCTGAACGCTACTTCGCGGGCGCCACCCCGGGGCAGGACAGACGCTAGGTCCCGATGCACTTCGCGATCCGCTACATGACCGAGTACCACTACGAGGGCCCAGTATCGGACAACCTCAATGCGCTGCGGGTGCGTCCCGCCACCACCTCCTCCCAACGTTGCGACGAGTTCCACACCCGCATCGAGCCCGAGGCGCGCGTCAGCCGACATCTCGACTACTTCGGCACCGAGGTGCTGGAGTTCGGCGTTCCCACGGCCCACGAAGATCTCACGATCGATGTGCGCGCCCGCGTGGTGACCTCCGAGCCGCAAGAGCCGCCGCGGGGCTCGTGGGAGAGCGTCGACAGCGACTCCTATCTTGACGCCGCCGGCGAGTTCGCGCTGCCGTGGCAGGATCAGCCCGCGATCGCCGGATTGGAGGATATGCAGGCAGAGCTTGCCGGTGTCAGCCCACTCGTGATGCTCGAACAGCTGTGCGAGCTGATTCCCGACCGCTTTGAATATCGGCCCGGAGTCACCTATGTCGGCTCGAGCGTCGAGGACCTGCTGCACACTCGCGCCGGCGTGTGCCAGGACTTCGTGCACCTCTCGCTGGTGCTGCTGCGTCGCTTCGGGATCGCGGCACGCTACGTATCCGGCTATCTCTGGGCGGCGCCCGAGGATGGCGGCGCCGACTCGCTGGAGCTGGACACCCACGCCTGGCTCGAGGCGCTGCTACCCGGCACCGACGGTCACGGAGAGCCGATCTGGGTCGGGGCCGATCCGACTAACCGCCGACTTGCCGGAGAGACCCACGTGAAGATCGGCCACGGACGCTTCTACTCGGATGTGGCGCCGGTCAAGGGTCTCTATCTGGGCGGCGGCGAAGCGGAGCTCAAGGCGGCCGTCACCATGTCGCGACTGGATCCGCAGGCGGGGGCCAAGGCTTAGGAGTCGTTCTAGGTGCGCTGTGAGCGAGTCGATGGCATGCGATTCGTGCGAACATCCAATCGAGGGGGCTGCCGCTGCCCAAGGGGATGAGTTCGATCCCCAGACTCGAACGAAGGCGGTTTGCGATGAACGAGGCTCTGGAGTTGCCCATTGTGCGGGAGCCACAAGTGCGGGCTGAGGGGGCAGCAAGCGCACCTCCGCGAATGGGTGGCTCGGCGCTCCTGCACACGTTGCGCTTCACGCTTGACCCAGAGGGCTATTTTGCGCGCGCACACCGCCGCTATGGCGACGTGTTCACGATGCGGGTGATGGGACAGCAATGGGTCGCGATCGCCCATCCGGACGCGGTCAAGGAAGTCTTCTCCCACGGACCGGAGGAAGTGGATTCCGGAGAGGCCAACCAGGCGCTCAGTCCCGTGCTCGGAACTCGCAACCTGCTGTTGCTCGACGGAGGAGAGCATCTGCGTCGCCGCCGCATCGTGCTGCCGCCGTTTCACGGAGAGCGGATGCGCGCTTACGAACAGGTGATCCGCACAGCGATCCGCAGGGAGATCGCCGGCTGGCCGATCGGCGAGCCCGTGAGAGCGCTGCCACGCATGCAGGCGCTCACATTCGCGGTGATCATGCGTTGCGTGTTCGGAGTCCAGGAGCACGAGCGCGTCGGGCAGCTGGGGGACGCGTTGCAGGGAATGGTCTCCTGGGTCACGGACACGCGTCGCGTGCTGTTCTTCTTTCTGGTGGGCCCCGAACGCCTCAACAGCGTGCCCGCCTTTCGCCGCCAGCTCGCCCGCGTGGACCGCGAGATCCTTGCGGAGATCGCCCGGCGCAGAGCGATGGGCGATCTGAGCGAGCGTGAGGACATCCTCTCGCTGCTGATCCAGGCCACCGACGAGGACGGCGGTCAGCTGTCTGACGCCGAGCTGCGCGACGAACTGATGACGCTGCTGATCGCCGGCCACGAGACGACCGCCACGCTGCTCTCCTGGGCTGTTCACGATCTAGCCCGGGACCCCGTCTCTCAAGACCGTCTCGCGCAAGAGGGGGGAGCGTTCGGCGATGCGGTGATCACCGAGACGCTGCGCCTGCATCCGCCGACCGGAGGGGTTGTGCGCCGCCTGCGCGAACCGCTCACGATCGCGGGCCACGACCTGCCGACGGGGACCGACCTGCTGCCGATCACGCTGCTCGTTCACCGTCGCGCCGACGTCTATCCGGAGCCGTGGACGTTCAGGCCGACACGCTTTCTCGACAACAGGCCTCCGGCGGGCGGATGGTTCCCCTTCGGGGGCTCGGTCCGCCGCTGCATCGGCGCCGCCTTCGCGCAGTTCGAGGCGAAAATCGTGCTCGAGGAGCTGACTCAGGCGCTGCGTCTGGTCCCGGTCGAGCGCCGGCCGGAGCGTACGAGCCGCCGTGCGATCGTGCTCGTGCCGTCCAAGGGCGGAAAGGTGATCGCGCAACGCCGCTAGCGACCTCCCCAGGAGGCGGGGAGTCTGCCAACGCTTCCATCGAACACGACGCTCATGTCGTAATACCGCCAGACATTCGCCTCGGCGTCGGTAAGACTGAATACATGATCGAAGACTTCGAGCGCTGCTATCAGGCCGCGAGCTCACGGGACCCACGCTTTGACGGGTGGTTCATCACCGCCGTGACCTCGACCGGCATCTACTGCCGTCCGAGCTGCCCCGCGATGACCCCAAAGCGCGAGAACGTGCGCTTCTATCCCTCCGCGGCGGCGGCCCAGCAGGCCGGCTTCCGGGCCTGCAAGCGCTGCCGGCCGGATGCGGCGCCGGGCTCGCCCGAGTGGGATGGGCGCGCGGACGTCGTTGCTCGCTCGATGCGCCTGATCGCCGACGGCGTGGTCGATCGCACGGGAGTGCCCGGCCTGGCCGAGCGACTGGGCTACAGCGTGCGCCAGCTCCAAAGAATGCTTGTGGCGGAGGTGGGCGCCGGGCCGATCGCGATCGCGCGCGCTCAGCGTGCCCAGACCGCACGCGTGCTGATCGAGACCACCACGCTCACGATGACCGAGATTGCGTTTGCCTCGGGATTCTCAAGCGTCCGGCAGTTCAACGACACGATTCGGACGGTTTTTGCAACGGCTCCCACACAGTTGCGCCGCAAGGCAGGTGAGCTCTCAACAGGCCCGGACGCCTCGCCAGGCACGCTTGTCCTGAGGCTCCCGTTTCGCCGCCCACTGTGCCCGGACAACCTGTTCGGGCATCTCGCGGCAACCGCGATCCCGGGCGTCGAGGAGGTCTGCGGAGATGCCTACCGGCGCACGCTGCGCCTCGCCCACGGCCCCGGCATCGTCGAGCTCACCCCAGCCGTCGACCACGTGACATGCCGAATGACGCTCTCTGACCTGCGCGATCTCACCACCGCGATCGCGCGCTGCCGCTGGCTGCTCGACCTCGACGCCGATCCGATCGCGATCGACGAGCTGCTTTGCGGCGATCCTGCGCTTGCCGCGGTCGTGACGGGCTCCGCCGGGCGTAGAGTGCCCCGCTGCGTCGACGGCGCGGAGCTAGCGGTGCGCGCGGTGCTCGGCCAGCAGGTCTCGACCGCAGCCGCCCGCACCCATGCTGCCCGGATCGTCGCCCAGTGCGGTGAGTCGGTGAGCGACCCTCGGGGTGGGCTAACCCATCTCTTCCCGGCGCCCGAGGCGCTGGAGGAGGTGTCCCTCGCGATGCCCGCCTCGCGCAAGCGGACGCTCGCGGCGCTCGTGGAGGCTTTGCGCTCTGGGCGCCTGTCGCTTGACCCTGGATGCGATCGGGCAGAGGCCGTCTCGATTCTCTCCGAGCTGCCAGGTTTCGGGCCGTGGACGATCCAGGTGATCGCGATGCGAGCCCTCGGCGACCCCGACGCATTCCCAGCCGCCGACCTCGGCGTGCGCCGCGCAGCGCAGGCGCTCGGGATGCCAGCCTCTCCCGTTGCGCTCACTGCGCACGCCGAGCGCTGGCGGCCATGGCGAGCTTATGCCGTGCAATATCTGTGGTCGGCCACCGATCACGCCATCAACCGCTGGCCGCTGCCCGTGAATGGCAACGGCGCGGTCGAGCTCAAGGAGGCCGCATGACATCGGTAGCGACATCGCCGCAAATATCGCAGCACACCATCACCACGTCGATGGACAGCCCAATCGGGTCGCTCACCCTCACCGCAATCGACGGGGAGCTGACGGGGGTGCACATGAGCGAGCAGCGACACATCCCACAGATCCCAGCCGCCTACAGGCGCGATGACGCTGGGCTCGCGCACGTCGTCGAGCAGCTGGATGCCTATTTCGCCGGCGAGCTCCTCAGCTTCGATCTGCCGATGAGAATGCACGGCACGGAGTTCCAGCGTCGGGTATGGGCGAGCCTGTGCGAGATCCCCTATGGCGAGACGATCAGCTACGGCGAGCTGGCTCGCCGGGTCGGAAACCCCAAAGCCTCCCGCGCGGTCGGTCTCGCCAACGGTCGCAACCCGGTGGCGATTATCGTGCCCTGTCACCGAGTGATCGGCGCCGACGGCAGTCTCACCGGCTATGGCGGAGGACTGGAGCGCAAGGTGTGGCTGCTCGAGCACGAGGCGCGCGGGTCCGGGTCGCTCGGTCAGACGAAGATCGACTGGTAGCGTCCCGCCGGTGAAGATCGCCAATCTGCACGAGTGCGCCTCGCGCGAGCTCGCGATCGGGCATATCAAGGGTGTCTGGCGCGATCTCGGGCGAGCAGCCGGCTCACGCACCGTGGGTATACAGCGCATCGAGATCCCAGACGGACACTTCTCGACGCCCGCGCATGCCCACGGCGCAGATGAGGAGATGTTCTTCGTGCTCGACGGTGAGGGACTGCTGTGGCAGGACGGCGAGACCTTCGCTGTCAGGGCCGGCGACTGCATCGTGCACAGGCCCAAACGCGCCCCGCACACGTTGCGTGGCAAAACAGGCGGGCTTGACGTGCTCGTGTTCGGACAACGACGAGACGCGTCGCTCACGGCGCTCCCTCGCGCCGGCGTAGCCTGGTCCTTCCCTCACTGGGTCGGGCTTGCAGCGGGGGAGCACCCGTTTGCGCGCGAGGCCGCGGCCGGCGCGCCAGAGTGCTCTGCTCCAAAGGCCGAGCGGCCACGCAACCTGATTGCGCTGACGGACGTGCCTGCGATCCACGACGGCCGAGTCCATCCCGTCGGGAGGGCCGCCGGAGCGCTCGCAACCGGTCTGAACCATGTGAAGCTACCGCCGGCAGGCCAGGGCGCGCCCGCGCACTGCCACTCCCAGGAGGAGGAGTTGTTCGTGATGCTCGACGGCGGTGGGACGTTGGAGCTGTGGGCGGGCGGTGCGCAAAGCCCCGAGGAGCATGAGCTGCGCGCGGGAGACGTCGTCTCGCGCCCCGCCGGCACAGGTGTCGCGCATGCGCTTCGAGCAGGCACCCAGGGACTCACCTATCTCGCCTACGGCACCCACGAGCCCAACGACATGTGCTTCTACCCGCAGTCGGGGCGGGTCTCGCTGCGTGGCCTTGGCATCGCCCTGCGCTCTCCGGAGATCGAGCACCTGCCCAAATAGTCGCCCGGTGCGTTGGCGGTATGGAAGCCGCAAGGCAAGCCATCCCCACGATTGCCACCATCCAGCGGATGGCACGGCAGGCGGCGAGCGACACCCACGCAGCGATCCTCTCGCGTGTGCGAGCCATCCCACCGGGCTACGTGCGCACCTACGGCGACGTCTCGCCCGGCGCTCCGCGACTGGCGGGGCATGTGTTGAGCCAGGTCGATGCGCCTGACGTTCCGTGGCATCGAGTCGTCAGGGCTGACGGCTCGCTCGCAAAGGGAGCTCGCCAGCGGCGACTGTTGGAAGCCGAGGCTGTCCCCTTCAACGGTGAGCGGGTGGCGCTCTCCAGGGCGCGACTGGACGATTTCGACGCCGCCTGATCAGGCGGGCCGATGGCCTGTACCCTGGACGGCGCGATCCAGAGTGGGGCAGGGCGGATGCTGGAACTGAACTTCGCGATCTCACACCACTTCCTCGACGACCGCGGACAGCGCGCCGGCTTCATCCTGCTCGGCTCGTTCCTGGCGGCGTTCCTCTTCATCCGCACGAGCGCCCGTCTGATCCGCAACCCCAACGTGAGCTGGTGGCCGGGCAGCGTGACCACGAAAGGGGGGCTGCACCTGCATCACCTCGTGTGGGGGATCGTGCTCATCCTGGTGTCCGGTTTCCTGAACTTCGTACTGAGACCCACCAGCCCCTGGCTTGAGATCTTCGCCGCCATGTTCGGGATTGGCGCGGGCCTGACGCTGGACGAGTTCGCGCTCTGGATACACCTCGAAGACGTCTACTGGTCCAAGGAGGGACGGTCCTCGATCGACGCGGTTGTCGTCGCCGCGCTGCTCGGCGGCCTGGTCGTGCTGGGGCTCGCGCCGTTCGACCTGTCCAATCGCGCGTCTCCGATCAGCTCGCTCGTGCTGGTGATCCTGATCGACCTGACGCTCTCGGCGCTCGCGATCCTCAAGGGCAAGCCGATGACGGGGCTGATCGGCATCTTCGTCCCGCTGTTCTCGATCGTGGGCGCTGTGCGCCTGGCGATGCCGACCTCGCCGTGGGCGCGCTGGCGCTATCCGCCCGAGGGGCACCGGATGGCGCGATCACGGGCGCGATTCAAGCGGGTGCGCGAGCGCAGGCGCTGGCTGATGAACGCGATCGGTGGAGCTCCCAGTCGGCCGGCGGACGGCGAACCGTGACGCGGATACCATCTGGGACGTAGGTCGACCCGAACCGACACGCGGACGTAGGTCGACCGGATACCATCTGAGGTGGGGAATGTTGGGACGCGCGATCATGATCGTCACTGTGCTCGTCCTCGGGATGGCGCCCGCCACGGCGATCGCCACTCCGCAGGATGTGAGCGCCACCCATGCCTACATACGGGCCAACTACGCATTTACACGGGCCACCGAGGCGAAGGTCAAAATCGCCCAGACCAACGTCGAGAGCCTGAACCGAAAGCTCGCTCAACAGTGCCCGAACGTGGGCGTCGGCTCACCCCAGAACGACGAATCCCAACATCTCAGCTATGAGGTCGTGGTGGCGTTGTGGTCGGTCACCTACGGAACCGATGCGGGGGCGATCAAGAAGTTCGTCGCCTCTGTAAAACGGTTGCACTGGAGCAGCCCCAAGCTGGCACGCATAGCTCAGAGCTACGCGAGCGGGCTGCATGAGCTGGCAACCCTGCAGATGCCCGACATCTGCGACGACGTGCTCGCTTGGAAAGCCACCGGCTTCAAGACCGTTCCAGCGGTCACGGCCGCTCTGGATCGACGGGTGGAAGCGATCGAAACGAAAACCATCCCATCGTCATTGCTCGCTCCCTATGTGCAGCCGGCGGACAGAGGCATCCTGGCGCGCACCACGCGCTTGGAAGCCAAGCTCCAGCGGACCGAAACGGTCGTCGGATTCAACGACTGGGATCTCGTGCTTGAAACCCTTGGGCTGAATCAGTAGCCACGGGAAGTGCGGGGCTGTGAGCTTCAGTCCGCCGCGCGCACGCCGTATTCTCGCGGCCGGCCGAAGATCATGTGCAGGATCCAATTGACGGCGCTGACGATCAAGGCCGCGAGCACCGCCCACCAGAAGCTCGCGATCGTGAACTGCGCCACGATCCAGTGCGTCAGATAGAGCATCAGGACGTTGATGAGCAGATAGAAGATTCCGAGCGTGACGATGATGAACGGGATCGAAAGGATCGCGAGGACGGGCTTCAGGAAGAAGTTCACGAGCGTGAACACCAGCCCGGCGATCAGCAGCGCCCACCAGTCATCGCCGTAGCTCAGCCCTGACAGCAGCCAGGTGGCCACGAACAGGGCGATGGTGTTGAACACCCAGGTGATCGCCAGCCGCGGAATCATCCCCACAGCTTATGAGAGCGCCGGACACGCTGGCTGCCTGGCCGGTTCCGGGGGCCGCCGACCTGCGACGGCCCCCGGAGCTCAGCCGAGACATCTCACCAGGGCGTCTGTGTCCACGAGCTCGCCAGACCCACTCGGTCGACCTGGCCGCTGAGTCCACCCGGACCGCCGCTGGCCGGCAGGACGCCATAGTTGGAGACGTAAACGGCTCCCTGCGGAGTCACGGCCATACCGGTGGAGAACTCCAGTCCGGTGGAGGCCAGAAGCGCCTGGGCGCCGTTGCGGTGCACCCCTATGATCGCACCTGGCGTCGGCAGTTCTCCGGCGGCCAGAGCGGGATCGTTGAGCCCCTGCTGGTCGATCTCCAGCACGAGCAGACGCCCTCGCGGGTCAAACGCGATGTCGCCGATCGCGGTGAAGCCGCTGGCATACACCGTCGGTGCGTGGCCAGGCACGACGCGGTAGACGCTGGATGCGCCAACGCCGAAGGGGGCTCCGCCGAGCTCGCCCACATACAGCGCGCCGTCGGGTCCCACCGCCACGCTGTCGGGCACGGGCTGAGCCTGTATTTCGACCGGAGTCGTCTGACCCGGACCGAGGGTTCCCGGTGCAGCTATCTCCGCAATGGTGGGCAGCACCGCCAGCACCGAGATCGCGCCGGAGGGGGACACGAACAGCAGGTCGTCGCCGGCGGCGTCCGCCACGACGATGCCCCCGCGGTAGGGCACAAACGAATAAGGATCGCTGTCGATCGCCGACTCGGCCCCGATTTCGATGGCCGTGCCCTCGCCTCCATCGGGATTGTTGTGAGCCTCGAACGGCCCAAAGCTGGCCTGTATGTGTGGGAACCCGAAGAAGATCGGGAATCGCACCAGATCGCCGAGGAGTCGTCCGGCAGGACCGTATGGCTCTTCACCGGTGGTCGGATCGATGTTCGTGTCCTGGAACAGCACCTCCAGGCCACCGTGCATGTAACGGGCCTCCGCGGGTCCGGTGGCCTCTCCTTCGGATGAAACCGAGGGAAGGCCCTGGATCAGCGTCTTTACCTGGCCACCTGGGGTCACCCGGTCGATCGCTCCAGATTCGTCAAGGCAGGAGGGTTCTTCGCCAGTGGTGCAGTCGGTCGTGGCGGCGCCGTCTCCGGAGAGCGCCACGAGAAGGCTTCCGTCAGGCGCAACCGTCAGCTTCTTGGGCTGGTTCAGTCCCGTGACGATCGGCTGAACTCCTTCGGGCGCCGGCGGTGGCCCAAAGTGCTGTCCGTGTCCGTGGTGGCGAGGCCCGTGTGAACCGGAGAGTCCGTCTCCTCGACCGAAATTGCCGTGTCCACCGCTGAGTTGTCTGGCGCCGGCCGGCGCCGTCGCCGCCACACCAGCCGCGCCGGTCGTTGCGGCGGCCAGCGCTGCCATCAACGCCAGCCGGTGCAGGATCCTGCTTTCCCGGATGGCTCTCGAGCATGCGTCACAGGCGCGACGGGTCATGCCCATGATCGAGTTGGACGGAGGGACTTCTGTGCGCATATCAGGTCTCCCAAGTTCGATTACTTGACGGCGACTCGCGCGACTCGCTCCAGCGCGAGTCCCCCTGTGATTTGACCGTTTGCCCCCCGCGAACGATCGGGGCGAAGGCTATAGCAGTTCGCCGAAGAGCAGGAGACGGTCTGAGGATCAGGGCAGCCCAGCATGTCCTGCTGACGCCGTGACATGCACAGGCTCGAATGCCGTCGACGGCTCACACGAGCAGCGTGCCGGTCTTCAATCGCTCGGCGAGCAGGGCGGCTGTCGCGTCGGCGCTCTGCCTACTCTCGATGGCGTGTGTCTCGAGCGGACCGAGATCCGCGAAGTCCTGCCACAGACGCTCGATGACCACGGTGTCGGAGAGCTTGCTCGAGGCGCGACTCTCAGTTCTGGCCAAACAGACAGCCAGCGGCGCCTGCAGCACCGCATAGGCGACCGAGTGGCCGCCGGCGCGCAGCGAATCTCGCAGTGGCTCGTAGAACCATTGCGGACTTGCGATCCCGTCGATGATCGTGAAATAGCCAGCTTTGGCGTAGCCAGCTGCGGCCTCGGCGACGATGCGCATGACGGTCGCGTTCTGCTCGTGAGACTCGGGCTTCCACGGCTCGACATAGCCGGCTTGGATGAAATGGAAGAACCGATCGGCCTCGAGATGAACGGCGCGCTCGGATCTGGCGGCGAGCATCTGAGCCACCGTGGTCTTCCCCGAGCCGGGAGCTCCGGTGAGAATCAGAACAATGTTCGTGTCCAACACCTGCATGCGCTGACGCTACCGCGCTGCAGCCCTGAAGGGCAAGCTAGGCCGGCTGGTCGACCACGCCCTTGTCGATCAGGCTACGGGCGCAGTCGACGATCGTCTCCTGGGAGGAGCGAGGCGACCAGCTCAGGACGGTCCTGGCCTTTGCGCTCGAGGTCTCAGTCTTTTTGCCGAGCTGGCCTGTGATCGACCGGATGCTGGGATCGAAGATTCCCATCGCACGCACCAGCAGGTTGGGGACCGTCCGCGTCGGCACTTTCGCCGCCGTCTTTCCAAGGTGCTCGCGCAACGTCTCGGCGACCTCCTCCATCCACCGGAAGGACTCCGCGGCGATGAAACGCTCGCCGCCCGCCTCGGGAGCGGTCATCGCCCTGAGATGAAGATCGGCCACGTCGCGGACATCGACGATGTTGAAGCCGATCCGTGGCACACCGGGCATTCCTCCCAGCAACCGCACGATCATCTCGATCGAGAAGGAGCGATCCTCGCTCAACACAGGGCCGAGGATGGCGCCCGGGTTGACCACCGCCAGCTTCTCGGTCTCGCCCCGCTCGCGCACGAAATCCCATGCCGCACGCTCGGCGAGCGTCTTTGACTTTGCGTACGGCGTCAGCTTGGGATTGTCAGGGTCGCTCCAGTCATCCTCTGTGAGCGAGGGCGAGCTGTGCTCGCCACCGGTGACCGCAGCGATCGAAGAGGTCACCACCACACGCTCGACGCCCGCGTCAAGGCTCGCCCTCAGCACCCGCAGGGTTCCCTCCCGCG
>Ga0210396_10003971_pt1 | contig 14587 bp, 11 predicted proteins | sample IncBWH17OmetaG_FD_155466 | JGI IMG/M metagenome (GOLD analysis project Ga0210396, IMG submission 155466) | Forest soil microbial communities from Barre Woods Harvard Forest LTER site, Petersham, Massachusetts, United States - Inc-BW-H-17-O ...
TTGCAAAAGCGCCTCGTCTACGGCCGCATCATCGTCATCGCCCTCGCGTTTCTCGTTGCCGCTCCCTTTCTCCTGCTCGCCATTCAGTCCGACGAAAAATGGGTGGTGCTCACCGGCCTCTTCGTTGCTGGATTTTTCATGTCCTGGTATCACGGCCCCACCACCGCCGTCATTCACGACCTCACCCCGCAGCGCTCCCACGCCACCGCCATCGGCGTCTATATGTTCGTCACCCAGTTACTCGGCGCACTCGGCCCGCAACTGATCGGCCGCATCTCCGATAACAGCGATCTGCAAATCGGGTTGCAAGCCGCTGTTGCCGTCATGGTCATGGGCTCTCTGCTAATGCTGCTGGTAATCCACTTTGTGCGCCGCGACGGCTTGCACAGTTCGCGTCTCCCCGCATTCCGCTCCGAGCCCGATCCCACCGTGCACACCCCCACCTAGCCGCGAATACGCGAAATTCCTCCTGCCCGCCTACGCTCAATTCCCTTCAATTTTTAGGAAAAACTACTCAGGACTACTTGATTCCCGCCAATTGAATCAGCCGCGTCACTTCCTCGTGCGGCACATCGTACAGCGGCCGCTCGTCTTCCTCTTCCAGCCGCTCCCGCAAATATTCCGCAGCCACGAAACTCGCCTCGCGGTCCGTAATATCGCGCCCATTCTTCGCCCGGAAGTCCACAAACGCCGTATGCGCCAGGCCCACAATTCGCCCGGTCCCATCCACTGTAAATTTTGCGTCGATCGTATCGCTGTGCCTCGTCGCAATCGCATTCCAAATATGCGAGAACCGGCAATCGTAGACGTGACCCGTCAATTTCGACGTGACTTCAAATGGCCCGATGAACTGATTCATCGCACCCGCATTCGCTAAGACCGGCAGTGACGGCACAGGTTCCTCTTTCCCAATCAATCTGAATTTCTAGTGTTCAATAGACTCCCGCCCCTGTCAATCCTCGACCCGCTTTTCCGCGAACCCACTCCCGTCCTTTGGTCAGACAAATGCTCCGATTGCTTCGGAGGCTTCAGCACTCATTCGTAGCGTTGCGCGTGCCATCTACGCACACCCCACGCGAAACAAATCAGAATCTCCACGGATCCAAAAATCGTGGAATACTTGATGGATGGCCCGCCAAGCCAATTCGCCGCGTCGTGAAGAAGCGCGGGGAGGATAGGCCGTTAGACGCCACGTGCCGATCATCGCGCTCACCGCCAACGCTTCGACGAAGATCGCCAGCTCTGTCTCGCTTCTGGAATGGACGGATTCCTGCCCAAGCCAGTAAGCGCCGCCACGCTCCGCGAACAAATCAATTCGCATTTCACCGGTGGCAAAGAATTGGAATCGTCAATTTCCGAAAAGCTAACGTAGCGCTGCCATCTTGCTGCTCAGTCCTCAAATCTTTTGCAACTTCCACCGTCCCCGCCGAAACAATAAAATACCCGCCATCGCAATCGCCGCCTCCGCAATCACAATCGCGTAGTACGCCCCACTCGCCTGCATCCCCATCGGTATCGCCAGCGCGTACGCCAACGGAATCTCCAGCAACCAGAATCCGAAAAAATTCACGATGGTCGGCGTTAACGTATCGCCCGCGCCATTAAATGCCTGCAGCATCACCATTCCATATGCGTACGCGATGTTCCCGTAACTCAATATCCGCAAGCAAGACACCGCCAGCGGTATCACCGCGGGATCGTTGGTAAACAGCCGGATAATCGGCTCCGCGAAAATCGAAAAGAACACCCCCACCGTCCCCAGAAAAATCATGTTGTACAAACCTGTTTTCCAAACCGAGGATTCCGCGCGCTCCGGCTGTTTTGCCCCCAGGTTTTGTCCCACCAGCGTAGCCGCGGCGTTGCTTAGTCCCCAACTCGGCAGAATCACAAAAATCACGATGCGAATTCCGATCGTGTAGCCCGCTAGCGCCGCCGATCCAAAAATGCTAACGATGCGTACCAACCCGATCCAACTCATGTCCGCGATCGCAAATTGCAAGATTCCCGTCAGCGAAACTCGGACCAGTCTCACCAATACTTCCCAATCCACGCGCACCTGCTCTTTCAGAATCCGAATGCGCTCCGTTCCCTTCAGCAATCGATAAAACTGAAAGAGCACACCGATACTTCGCCCCGTAAACGTCGCCAATGCCGCGCCCGTCACGCCCAGTTTCGGAAATGGTCCCCAGCCGAAAATCAAGCAAGGATCGAGAATCAAATTAATGATGTTAGAGACCCACAATAGCCGCATCGCGATCGCAGCGTCGCCCGCACCACGGAAAATTGCGTTATTCAAGAACAACATCACAATCGCGCCGCATCCTCCCAGCGCGATTCGTGCGTAGCCCGATCCCACCGCTACCACGTGTGGCGAGGCTCCCATCAATCGCAGCAATTCTGGCGCGTAAAACCAGCAAGGAATTCCTATCAGTGCAGAGGTTGCCAGTCCCACCAGAATCGCCTGCACCCCGGCAACCGCCGCGTCCGCCGGGTCCTTTTCGCCAATTCGTCGCGCCACCATTGCCGTGGTCGAAAGGCTCAACCCGAATCCCACCGCAAACACCAGACTCAACAACGATTCGGTAAGCCCCACGGTGGCCACCGCGTCGGCTCCCAGCCGCCCCACCCAGAAAACGTCCACCACCGCGAACAGCGACTCCAATACCATTTCCAGAACCATCGGAATCGCCAGCAGCAGAATCGCGCGATTCAGGCTCCCCGTCGTGTAATCCTGGTGCGAGCCGTGTACCGCTTCGCGGATGGACGCCCACAGCGACGGCGATTTTGCCTCCAGAGTCTCTATGCCCGGCATAAACCCAATCATTTCTCGCGATTCGCGAATCGTTTCGGAATCACGCGAACAGAAGTCTATTAGTAAGGATGAATGAAAAACAGTTTCGCCCGGAGGCGATTACCGCGAGGTGGCAATACGAGGAATGAACATATTCGTTTCCTGACGCCCAGCCAATCTTGCAAGCTCGGCGAGTCTTAGGAGTTTACTTGAAGCCAAGCCCAGTGCCAACGATTTTCCCACGCCTCAAACTCGGTCGCCTAGTCTCAGTTCCATGTGCGAATAATCGTCCATTATCGGTTAGGTGGCGCGCCAATTTTCGCCAACCCGCGTCACCTTATACTGGATGAATCAGATAAAAGCTTTTTTTGGGAGTTCATTCTCGCGGCCCATGCAAACCACCGATCTAGCCCCGGCATCCACGCAACAGGTCGTTCTCCCGACGCCTGAGAAGCCGTCGGACCTGCGCGGATCTTCGAGCTTTTCCCGGAAACAAGTCGCCATTATTCTGCTTATTTCCATTGGCATCCTGATTCCCTGCTTCTGGCTCCCCAAAATCGAAGCCGGCGACCTCCCAAGCCACACCTATAATGCCTGGCTCGCCAGCCTTGTTCAGAAAGGCCAGGCGCCCGGTCTCTGGATCGCTCCCCAACACAACAATGTTCTTGCCGACATTCTTTTGCTGCGGCTTGGAACGCTTTTTGGCTTTACGACCGCCGAAAAAATTGTAACTGCGTTAGCCGTCCTGCTTTTCTTCTGGGGTGCCTTCGCCCTGGCCACTGTCTTGAGTGGCAAACCGCCTTGGTTCCTGGCTCCGCTAATCGCCATGTTGGCCTATGGCTGGACGTTCCACATGGGTTTCCTCAATTTTTATTTTTCCCTGGGAATTTCCTTCGTCGGGCTCGCCCTTCTCGGGCAACCCAATCGTCGCCTTTATCCGATTGTCCTTCTCCTCGCGCCGTTCATCTGGCTCGCGCATCCGTTAGGCTTCGTTTGGTTTGCGGCAACCGCCATCTACATTCTCGCCGCGAATTCGTTGCCTACGCGTGTTCATCCGCTGCTATTCCTCGCCGGCCTTGTCGCCATGTTAGTAGTGCACCTGTACTTTTCCAGAAGTTACGACGTCCGCTGGTGGCAAGGGCACTTCTACGATCTGAGTGGCAGCGACCAACTCGTCCTTGGCACACGTTACCCCTTCATTGCGTACTCCGTTCTCGCGGCCGTCGCCGCCTTCAGCGTATTTCATTCAGTGCAATCTCTGCGCAAACCTTCACCAGATACAAATTATTTTCCGCCAGCACTGCAACTATTCTTAATCGGACTTTTGGCACTGCCTTTTCTTCCCGAAAAGATTTTTCTATCCCAGTACCCCGATCCCGTTTCCTTCATCTGTTCCCGATTCACCCTGGCCATCGCCATTCTCGGCTGCTGCGCTCTAGCCCGTCTTCGTCCGCATCTTATTTTTTCCGCTGTGCTGGCTTGCATCTCCGCCGCTTTTTTCGTTCTCGTGTATCAGGACGCTTCTCGTACCTACGGCATGGAACAACAGGCAGACTTACTCGTCGCAAAGCTTCCGCAAGACGCGCGCGTCATTACCACCATTTTCCCTTTTCGTGATTCACGCATTTTCACTCATCACGTCATGGATCGCGCCTGCATCGCACATTGCTTCAATATCGAGAATTATGAAGCTTCCTCCAAACAATTCCGTTTGCGCGCCACTCCGAAAAATCGCTTTGTAGAGACTGCGCCGCTAAATGCAGCCCACATGATGATTGGCGATTACGTCGTGCAAAACGAAGATTTGCCGCTCTGGCAAATTTTTCAATGCGGCCCTGCGGAAACTGATTTGTGTCTGCGACCCATTCACGCTGGGCCTCTCACCAATTTCATTCCCAGCGAAGCGGTGCGCGCCCGGCCGCTGCGATAATCCTTCCAGAATCAGCTGCATTTGATTTCTTTCATCTCGCCTGAGAACATTCTGTTTAGCCCATGCGAGCCGCAATCGAATGAGCCAAGTGTTTCCTCACTCCTTCTCCCGCCGTTTCATCCACCAACCGCTGCGATTCCTTGCCGCGACACTCCTCATTTCTGTCTTTCTAAGTTCGCATGTGCACGGCTCGCAAGATCCAAGAGTTGCCTTGCAGGTAAAAGCCGTCAGCATTCTGGCTTCGGTGCGCGATAAGCACGGCAAAGTGGTAGCAAATTTAACTAAAGATGATTTCGCCGTCGAAGAAGATGGGCGCCCGCAAACCATAAATTACTTTGCACAGGGGAATACCGCGCCTTTGCGTCTCGGACTCCTCGTCGACACCAGTCTCAGCCAAAGCAATCTGCTCGATCAGGAACGCACCGCAAGCTACAGCTTCCTGGATCATTTATTGCGCGCGGAAAAAGACTTGGCGTTCGTAATTAAATTCGATCGCGAAGTGGAGTTGCTACGCGATTTCACTGCGGACCGCGGCAAGTTGCAATCTTCTCTGGGCTTACTGGAAACTTCGGAATTTCGTCCCAGCAGCGCCAGCGGCGGACACTCTGGAGGATTTGGACCGGGAAGCGGAACACTTTTGTACGATGCGATTTTCCTTGCTGCGGATGAATTGATGAGCAAACAGGAAGGGCGCAAAGCGCTGATCATTTTGTCGGATGGAGTGGATCGCGGCAGCAAAGAAACGGTGGATGAAGCAATCGAGCGAGCGCAACGCTCGGACACTCTGATTTATTCGGTTTTATTTTCCGACGAAGAAAGTTTCGCCGAAGGCCACAAGAATCATGGCGGCCCGTATGGCGCTCCGAAACCCCGCAACGCGTCGCGCGAGAGTCCGGACGGAAAATCGATTCTGGAAGAAATTTCCGAAAAAACCGGCGGCCGTTTTTTTGAAGTTTCCAAAAAAGAGCCCATCGAAAAAATCTATTCCGAAATTGCGGAAGAGCTCAGTGCGCAATACAGTTTGGGCTATACGCCCGATAAAGGTGCTGAACCCGGCTACCACAAAATCCATGTTGCGACGCGGCAGAAAGATTTACGAGTGCAAGCGCGTCAGGGATATTACGGCGGCCCGTAGTCCGGGCACCGCTGATTCCGCGTAAACTACCAGCGAACTTTTTTCCAGCCTCCAAAACTCAAACTGAAACCAAACATTTCCGTTCAAAAGCACTCACCACTCGCTTAGCGGGCAGCGGCTAATGGACGTTCTGCGTTTACGTAGACTCCAACTGCTGCGCCAACTCCTGCTCCCGGACTCATGCGATGGCCCTGATCGATCAGCACTTTTTCCATGGCGGCGAGAAGTTGCAGCACGAAGGGCTTCTGGCTGCAGTAACCCATCAAGCCGAGTCGCCAGATCTGGCCTTTCAGCGCGCCAATACCACCGGCAATTTCGATATTGAATTCATCGAGAAGCTGGCCGCGCAGTTTCGCGTCATCAATTCCCGCGGGAATCATGACCGCGGTCACGGTCACCAGGCGATCTTCCGGTTTTTCGACAAGCAGTTTCAGCCCCATGGCTTCAACGCCGGCAATCAGCGCAAGCTGATTCTGCTTGTGGCGTTCCCAGCGGGTTTCCAACCCTTCTTCCATCACGATGCGCATCGCTTCGCGCAACGCGTAAATCAGTGAAATTGGCGGGGTGTGATGATACAGGCGATCCTTGCCCCAATAATTCATCGCGGTGGACAGGTCGAAATACCAGCTCTGCACTTTGCTTTTACGATTACGAAATACTTCTTCCGCGCGCGGGCTCACCGTGATGGGCGACATGCCCGGAGGCGCGCTGATGGCTTTTTGCGAGCCGCTGAAACAAATATCGATGCGTTGCTTATCGACATGCAGCGGTTCCGCGGCGAGCGACGCAACCGTATCGACCACCAGCAATGCACCACATTCATCCGCGACTTTGCGCAGCGGATCGACTTGCGTGACCACTCCAGAGGAAGTCTCACCCTGCGCGAAACCAATCATCTTGATGTTTCGACCCTTGGATACCTTCCGCACTTCTTCGGCGTCAATCGGTTTGCCGTAGGGCGCTTCGACCAAATGAAGCTTGGCGGGCGTGTGCTGCGCAATGACGTGCATACGTTGCGAAAACAAGCCGTTCACGCAACAAATCGCCTCGTCGCCAGGCTCCAGCGAATTCAGCACCGACGCTTCAATGCCGCCCGAACCAGAAGCCGACAGCGGAAACGTAACCCGATTTTCTGTCTGAAATATCTGGCGCATAAGAACTTGCGTTTCTTCCATGCAGCCGCGGAACCACGGGTCAAGGTGCCCAACGATGGGACTAGCCAGGGCGCGATACACACGCGGGTCGATGGAGCACGGACCCGGGGTCATCATTAAGCGCATGGGAGGATTGAGTTCGCCGATGGGGTTGGTCATGGAAGCTCCTCAAGGATGGGGCGGGAAAACAACAACAAACAAGTTCTAGTCTCCCGCAGGAGGCAGGCTCGCGCAACGGTCAAATTGGATGGAAGCCGCACGGAGCGGCAAGCGTTAAGCCTGAGCGGCGACTTGGACTTGGTTTTCGCCCAGAATATGCGTCGGAACTTTGCGCAGTTCCCAGACGATGCCGAACCAGGAAAGCACCTTGAGCACGTAGTAGGTGAGATCGATTTCCCACCAGTAGAAGCCCTGGCGCGCGGACGCCATGTAGTGGTGGTGATTGTTGTGCCAGCCTTCGCCCAGCGTCATGAGCGCCAGCAGCCAATTGTTGCGGCTGGTGTCGGTAGTTTCGTAGCGGCGGCGTCCGAAAAGGTGAGAAAGCGAATTGATGGTGAAGGTATCGTGCCAGAGAATCACGGTGCTCAGACAGAAGCCCCACGCAAATAGTCCCCAACCGCCAATCAGCCAAAGGGCGATGCCGAGAATGGCGGGCGGCACCATATAGTTTTTGTTGAGCCAGCGCAGTTCGGGAAATTTGGCGAAGTCGGCGATGTACTCGGTGCGGGTGCCATTGTACTTGTCGGAAAGAATCCAGCCGATGTGCGCCCAGAAAAATCCGAACAAAGTGGGCGAATGGAGATCTTCTTCCTGATCGGAGAAGCGATGATGATGGCGATGATGCCCAGCCCACCAGAGAACGCCCTTCTGGGTGGAGGAAGTGGCCATGACCGCGATGACGAACTGGAACCAGCGGCTGGTCTTGAAAGAGCGATGTGCGAAATAGCGATGATAGCCTGCGGTGACGAAGAACATGCGCACCAGAAACACGGCCAGGCAGATGATGAGATACGACCAGCGGAAATGAATCCAGAGAACGGATAAAGCCGCGATATGAATGATTGCGAACGGGATACACGAAAGGATTTGCAGACGAGCCCCGTTGGGCAAGGGTATAGATAGAGAATTTACTGCCGATGCCATACTGCTCAGCTCCTACGCGTGGGTTACACGCACTGATTGTTGATGTTGCGCGCAAGAGTCGAGCGAAGCTCAGCGCTGCGGAACAGCTAGAGACAAGTTTACGGTGCGGGGTGGGAGGGGTCAATGGTCCGAAAGGGCAGGGATTCGCGAGTGGTGACGAGGGTTTCGGGTAGGCGATTAGTGAAGTTCTGATGGTTCGGGCTTGGTGTGTCGTTCCGAATTGGAACCGGGCACAGAATGGAGTAATGCACGTTGCGCGGAAATTTTTCTCGTAAGAGACGTAGACAAAGGGGTTAGGAGAGGGTGGCTGGTAAGAGACGCAGGGATTGGAGTTAGCTGAAGTTGGGGCGGTGGTATTCGAGCGTGCAGAAATCGAGCACGCAGTACGTACCCCGGGTGTTTTTTGGTAAAGACGTGCAAGTGATTTAGATGAACCGGGATAGGGGGAAAAGAACTTGGTACGACAGTGGTACGGAACTGGTAGAGGAGTGGAGGGTGGGGAGACGACGTGGTGGTGAGTGTCGAAACGGAACTCAAGTAAAGGTTGAGGTGGGACGGTTGAGTGGAAGGAGATGTGCGGAGAGTGTTCGAACGAGGATCGAGGGTACATTAGCTAGTGTATCATAGTTAGTACTTAGTGTCAAGTAGTAACAGACAGAGCTCTAGTTCATTTCCAGTCGTTCCACAGTCCGTCCGCACACGCCCAGCAAGTGGGGCGGTTATCTCGAAAGAGATAGTACTGCCCATTTGCACACTCAAACTTCGTGCGATCCTTAGTTTCGTAGAGCCAATTCAGAATCTTCAAAAAAATGTCCTGATAGTCGCCAATGAACTCATCGTCCGGCACATTATGGAGCAACCCTTCGATGTAGTAGGAGGGTGCCGAGCCCTCCGGAATCAACCCATCCTCGATCATCTTTGACCTTGCGTTCTTAAAGATACGTACCATTGGCTTGAAATTGTTGAAAGTGTTTTGGTGCTTGGTGGTTAAGTTCTCGGAGTGAAGGTTCGGGTAGTTGGCGACGCGAGTGCCGTTTTTAAGAAAGAAACACATTCCCGTTTCGTGATTCTCGTCGTAAATCGATTTGAACTTGTAATAGCGGTGGAACTGAAAGGCAACAATTACATCTGCCTTCCTTCGATTGCCGCTTGCTTCGACCTGTATTGCCTTCGTGCCCGCTACCACGGAAGCTCCGAACTTCGATCGCAATGCTTGTGTGACGTGCTCCTTAAAATCTTTGTAGACATACTTCGATTTGGCAGGAAAAGCTGCGTGGAATGCAGCTTGCTCGTCTGCTGGTCGCTCCTCAATATCATCGTAGAACGCTCCATCATAGCGAATCACCACATCAACGTCGCTCTCCGCCCAGATATTGGTGTCGTTTCCATACGAGCCTTGAAGAAAGACTTTGAATTTCCGATCAGGATATGGTGCATTCGCGTCTTCCAGAGCATTCTTGATGGTTGCGTGGGTAGACGCGGACGTTACGGTCGCTCCCTGACCTGACCACGAATTGAGTTGGGAAAGTGGAATTGTCATTCTGACTACTCCACTCTTTCTTGCTGCTCAATCAACAGTTTCTTGAGCGCGGGTTCATGGGCTGCAAAAGATTCCCAACCTCTTAGGTACAACATATCTAGCTTCTTGAGATCGGCTTCCAACAAATCCGTAGCCATCTCAGGCTGCTTGAATATGTCGTTGATGCGAACAGCCTGAATTTCTTTGAATAGGACAGCACGCAATTGCTCCATTGAGTTCGTGTTTACGTCTAGTGTTTTCTGTAAGAGTTGAAGCCCTGTGAATCCGATCAATGCTTTCGCTATCCACCCAACCATGTATTCTGGGGTCACCCAATGTTTCGGCTCCGGATACATACCAACACCAACGCTCAACACACGGAGATCGCCGTAATCCTTTTTGTATGCCATCACCGGATCGGCGATGGCATATAGCGTGGGGTTGTTTGCACAATAGCCACCATCAAAAAGTTCCACAGTCGTACCTTGTCCGGTTTTAAGGACAAGTCTCTGAAAATATGGATAAGCGGAGCAAGAAGCACGGACAGCTTCTCCCACCTTGCATCCGAATCCCGGCAAGAATGTGGCTTCACGACCATGAGCTTGTGCGACCGAGGTCTTGAAAATCATGGGCTTCTGCAAATCCCAATAGGTTGCAACTATCCCAATTCCTGTCTTAACGTCCGTGAAATCCTTGTCTCCGAAAACCTCCACAACAAGCTTGTCTAGCGCCTTTGTTCTACCGTTCGCTGACTTGTGCTTCATCACTGTGGGAACATGCTTCCTGTAAAGGTCATGGATGTCCTTGACTTTGTAGCCTAAGGACAAAAGGGCTGCGATGATCGCTCCAGTGCTTGTGCCAAAAATCAGGTCGAAGTGCTGGTACGGTGGTTGGCCCTTGAGCATCGCTTCCACTTGGGCAAGCACGCCGAGCGTATAAAAGCCCTAGGCACCACCTCCATCCAATGAAAGAATCCGACATGGCGGTACAGGCGCAGCGATTTCGGGGATGGGGTTCACTGAGTCCTCCTAATGAATACAACACGTTATTCATAGCATAAGACAGAAGAAAAGGCGAAACCGGCGGGTTCCGTCCAATTGAGTAAGTACAAAGTCCCCACGAGGAATTCTTGTCTGTCTCACACTCGATCCATCACGAACGCTGCCCTAGGTTCGCCTTTTGAGCCTGGGTCCTAGGTGTCTCTTCCGTTGCCTCGGATCTTTGTTTTCTTCGTGCCCTTACTCTTCTAAATCCATCCTCACCAACCCCGCCGTCCCGAAATACTCTTCCCAACTGCTCCACCCGCCTCCCCTCTCTTCAGTGATATCCTCCCAAACGTGCTCCGCAAATCCCAGCAAGGCATGCGCCACCCGCCATTACTAGAACCGGATCGGACAGACCGCATGAGATACGCTCATTGAGAATTCTCGTTTGGAATTGCAAGATGGGGTTCTCACAGAAGCGCCGTTTCGTGCGTCACCTCGGCGCGGACATCGCAGTAATCCCCGAATGCTCTAGAGCCTCCACCGAATCCCCTAACGGGGACGGATTTGATTGCCTTTGGTTTGGAGAGAACCCAAAGAAAGGGCTTGGAGTCTTGGTGGCCAAGCCGTGGCGGATTGTTGAGTACCGAGAACCAAAGAGCCGATGGGTTGCACCCATCTGGATAAGCGGCCCTTTTGACTTTCTCCTGCTCGCGGTCTGGACGGCGAAAATTACCGAAAGCAACAGAAAGAGCTACGTCGGGCAAGTTTGCGAAGCTCTAGAGTGCCATCCTGAATGGTTCAATGGTCAACCGTTGGTAATGTGCGGTGATTTCAATAGCAACGCGATTTGGGATGAAAGCCGAGAGAAGAATCACTCATGGCTTGTGCGGTTTTTAGAGGACCGGCAGACTGTTAGTGCTTATCACCACCATTACGGTGAGCCCCACGGACAAGAGACTAGACCAACGCACTACTTTTACCATCACCAAAATCGTGGCTTCCACATTGACTACATCTTTTTGCCCAAAGCTTGGGCACAACGAATCAAGCAGTTTGAAGTCGGTAGCTATGAGAACTGGGCAAAGGTCAGCGACCACGTACCATTGGTTGTCGATGTCAATTTGGACATGTCCTGAGCAACACCCAACCGCGAGTCTGCGCTCAGGGCTTGGAGGCGGTCGCCGTGGTTTGTCCTGCCGTGGTGCGATAAGAGTTCAGGGCTTTTTCAAATGCCGGCTGCATATCGTGAAAAAGAGGTTCGACGCACCAGGCGCTTAGTTTGGTATAGGTGTTGCCCGACGGGATTATCGCAGAGACAAATTCTACGGGAATGTTCGAGCCTTTCTGGAGCGTGCCTCGATAGAAAACCAGCAGAGCGGACTTGCCGTCGATGGTCACGGAAGACTGTGCGAGCTCTTCAAAGTTGCCGAGGCTTCTGCGGGCGTTGAGCATGGTTAGCTCCTTATAGCTCTCGAGCGAGCCCGGATATTGCTCCTGCATGACCAGCAGATAGCGCATTTTGTCGCGCGAACTGAGGGCCGCAAGTGTTTCAGGAGCTCTGTGGAGGTCGGTGGCAATCACCCAGTCTGGCGGAAGAGTGAGCGTGAACTTGCCGGTGCGGTTCACGTACTGGAGGCCATTGAGAGCTTCGTCCACCTTCGGGGCATCCGCTTTTGCGGCGGTCGGCTCGACAGCATTCGTCTGCGCCGTGCCGTTTTCCGGAAAGGTGATGCTGAGGACATCGCTGCGCTTCAACTGCATCTTGCCGTAGGACGTTTCTACCTCAATCTTGTCGGGCGTCACGGCAGTCATGTGTCCAACAATCTTAGTGCCGTCCTTTAGAGAAATTTCCTCGGCGGCCGCCGGAAAGAACGCGACGGTGTGGAAGAGGAAAACGGTGGCAGCGATCACACGATACACGGTGGCCTCCAGAAGTTGGTTCAGGACTGGCGGACTGTCACCCGCGCGGACTTTGTTCACACCGCCGGGTGACCCTCCCTGACAGGCTGTCTCGATATTGAATTGCTTGAGGGAAAAGTGTCTATGGGCAGGAGGTACTACGCGCAGGAAGATGGAATAACGGAATAGACACGAGGAAGGAGGTGTCAGGAATTATTTCCGTTCAACTCAAATGGAAAAAGTGTCGCACCTACGGTGCTCTGGCATTTTGATTATCTTTTCCCAGCGCTTACGCGCTGGGCTACTTATGTCGCGCCTACGGCACTGGTGCCTGCGAGTCGATTTGATCCGAAATGAAGTGAACCTAAAGGGTGCGGACGGGCATCCATAGCGGGGATGAGGACGGCTTGTGATGAAGGGGTGATGCGGGCGGCGGGAGGCGGAGTTCCGTGTGCGGCGGAAGCGCGGAAGTGGATCCTGGTGGCTACGATACTGGGATCGAGCATGGCGTTTATTGATAGCACGGTGGTGAATGTGGCGCTGCCGGCGCTGCAAGCGAGTTTTCGAGCGACAGTGGTGGATCTGCAGTGGGTGGTGGAATCGTATGGATTATTTCTTGCTGCGCTGATTTTGGTGGGTGGCTCGTTTGGAGATCGCTTTGGGCGGCGATTGATGTTTTTGCTGGGCGTGGTGATTTTTGCGGCGGCTTCGGCGGCTTGCGGGCTGGCGACGAGTATTCAGCAACTGATTATTGCGAGGAGCATTCAGGGGATTGGCGCGGCGCTGCTGGTGCCGGGCAGCCTGGCGATCATCAGCACGTCGTTTGACGAGCAGAGTCGCGGCGCAGCGATTGGGACGTGGTCGGGGTTCACGGCGATTACCACGGCGATTGGGCCGGTGCTGGGCGGTTGGCTGGTGCAGCACGCTTCGTGGCGCTGGGTGTTCTTCATCAATTTGCCGATTGCGGCTGCGGTGGTGGCGATTTCCGTTTGGCGGATTCCGGAGAGCCGAAGCGCGAGCGTAAATCGTTTGGATTGGTTGGGCGCGATTCTGGCGACGGTGGGGCTGGGCGGAGTGGTTACCGGATTTGTGGAGTCGGTGGAGCTGGACTGGAAGAATCCGCTGATCGTGGGAAGTTTGCTGGTGGGCGGCGGCTGTTTGCTGGCGTTTTTGTTTGTGGAGGAAAGAGTCAGCGCGCCGACGGTACCGCTGGCACTGTTTAAGTCGCGGAGCTTTAGTGGAGCGAACCTGCTGACGCTGCTGCTGTATGCGGCGATTGGAATTTTCTTTTTTCTGTTTCCCATGAATTTGATTCAAGTGCAGGGCTACTCGACGGTGAAGACCGGCGCGGCAGTGTTGCCAATGATTTTGCTGATGTTTGTATTGTCGCGCTGGAGTGGCGGGCTGGTGGCGCGATACGGAGCGCGCGGGCCGCTGATTGTTGGTCCACTGATTGTGGCGGTGGGATTTGTTTTATTTGCGGTGCCGGGTGTGGGAGGAAGCTACTGGAGGGAATTTTTCCCGGCGGTGATGATTTTGGGATTGGGCATGGCGGTGACAGTGGCGCCGCTGACGACCGTGGTGATGAATTCGGTGGGCGAGGATCGGGCGGGAACAGCGTCGGGAATTAACAACGCGGTGGCGCGGGTGGCGAGTGTGCTGGCGATTGCGGTGCTCGGGATCGTGATGGCGAAAGCGTTTGGTGTGCGGCTGGATGCGTTGTTGCAACATGTTTCGTTGCCGGCGGAAATTTTGCAGGAGTTGCGAGGGAGTGAAACGAAATTGGCTGGGCTGCCGGTGCCTGCGGGAGCGGATGAAGCGGCGCGGGTAGCGATTCAGGGGAGCGTGCGCGAGGCGTTTGTGTTTGGATTTCGAATGGTGATTGGGATTTGCGCGGGATTGGCGTTGGCAAGTGCGGCGGTGGCGGGGGTGATGATTCCGAAGGAACGGAGTGGAGGGATTTTTTGAGATCTCGCGGCCTGGGGCACGATATATCGTGCCCCTACGTGAAGACGGTTAGGCGTAGGCCA
>Ga0210396_10003973_pt1 | contig 14585 bp, 15 predicted proteins | sample IncBWH17OmetaG_FD_155466 | JGI IMG/M metagenome (GOLD analysis project Ga0210396, IMG submission 155466) | Forest soil microbial communities from Barre Woods Harvard Forest LTER site, Petersham, Massachusetts, United States - Inc-BW-H-17-O ...
TGCAGCTTTAAAGGTGGCAGTTACCGATAACGGACACGGCTTTGATCCCAAATCTCTGGCCATCGCCTCGTCGAACCGCTTGGGGATTCAGGGTATGCGAGAAAGAGCCGCCATGTTGGGTGGAACTGTCAGTTTCACATCCAAGGCCACGGGCACCCGGATTGTGGTGCAAATTCCACTGCCAGGCCACCAGGAGATCCAGGCGTACTTACCGGGTGCGAAAATCTGAAATGCCCGCGCGAAAATCCAAAATTAGAGTCATGATCGCGGATGATCACGCCATTCTGCGCTCTGGGCTCAGGCTGCTGGTTAATGCCCAGGCCGATATGGAAGTTGTCTCGGAAGCTCCCGATGGAGAGCAGGCCGTTCAAGCGGCGCGCGAAACAAGACCGGATGTGGCATTGATGGACCTTACTATGCCTCGGACTGGCGGGATGGTGACGCTTCAGGAGATCGTGCGAAACTGCAGGGACACCCGAGTGCTGGTCCTCACAATGCACGACGACCCTGCCTATTTACGATCGGTGCTGGCCGCGGGCGCCTCAGGCTACGTCTTGAAAAGGAGCGTGGATGCGGAACTGCTTGCAGCCATACGAGCGGTGCATAGAGGAGGAACGTTCGTGGACCCGAGTCTGGCCAACGTTCTTGTCCAGGACCTGGTTGCGAAAAAAGGCGCAAAATCTCGCCGCACACGGCCGGTGAACATTCTGAGCGGCCGTGAGCTACAGGTGCTCAAACTTGTGGCCCGGGGTTACAGCAGTCAGCAAATCGCTAAGCAGATTCTCGTGGGCGTGAAAACCGTCGAGACGTATCGTTCCCGTCTGGCTGAAAAGCTTGGACTTCGGACGCGCAGTGAGGTGGTTCGTTTTGCTGTACAAATGGGACTATTGACTCCAGAAATGCTGGAGGCTGAGGAAGGCCCTGTCAGGCATTTCCCTGACAAGAACCTCGATTTTTAGCAGCATCCCCTATAGCCTCCAAGCGTCCGTAGCGGCACACTTAATGTAGGCGTGTCACCTGAGAGTAACAAAGCGAAGAGCGCTCGCGTACGCAGTGGCGCTCGACCAGGGAAACCACGTGGCACAAAGCAGAATCGCCCTATGGCTCCGCAACTCAAGCCGCTTTTCGATCCCAGGCTCTTTCTGGCAAAGGTTGGTAAAGGCAGGACAATTTCTGAATACCGCAAAAACCAAGTGATTTTCTCGCAAGGTGACCACGGGGACGCGGTTTTCTATATCCACAAAGGCAAGGTCAAGCTCACCGTGGTTTCCAGCGCCGGCAAAGAAGCTGTCATCGCGCTTCTGGGCGCGGGCGACTTTCTTGGAGAGGGGTGCTTGGCGGGTCGTCCTTTGCGCTTGTCGACAGCCACCGCAATATCGGACTGCTCGATCGCACGGCTTGAGAAACTGGCCACAATTCGCGTTCTCCGCACCGAGCCGGCCTTTTCCGAGATGTTCCTGGCCTACGTGCTCTCCCGGAACATGCGCATTGAGGAGGACCTGGTCGATCAGCTATTCAACTCTAGTGAGAAGAGGCTGGCGCGAGTGCTTCTTCTTCTAGCCAACTTCGGAAAAGAAGGCAAACCGGAGCCGGTAATTGCGAAGATCAGCCAGGAAACGCTGGCGGAGATGATTGGGACAACTCGCTCAAGGGTCAGTTTCTTCATGAACAAGTTCCGCCAGATGGGTTTTATCGAGTACAACGGCGAGCTTCACATTCATAGCTCACTGTTGAATATCGTCCTGCACGATTGACGCCCCACAACACTTGATTCAACCGAGCGGCTATGTTGTCAGTCGTAACTGAAGCAGGCCGAACTCACTTTCCTCAAAAGGCGGAGTCCCCCGCCACCCGACGAAATGGACTCGGCCTGCTTACTCCTCCGACTTAACACGAGGTCGATCATTGCCGAGGCTACAATCGTCCCCCGTACTTCAAGACTCTAAGGCATAATTTGTCGGTAGGCTGTTCAAGTTTGCTCACTTTCCTATCGGCGCGCGGATCACTCTGATATTTTGACCGCAGTTCGTCATCTGACTGCGCGCCGTCACTGCTCTGGACGCGAATCTTGTTTCTTAAAAAGCAAGGCCGTGGACAATGGCTCGCCTAGCTGCAGCAACTTTTTCCGGGGCAACCTAGGTCTCGGTCGAGTGGGTAAAGGATTGCTTCTCACCCGTGTTGAGGAGTAAGAACATGCCTCTAATGAATCTCGTCGTGGTGTTGATCATCGTCGGGCTTGCGCTGTGGATGATCAACAGTTTCATCCCCATGGCATCCGGCATTAAGACGATTGTGAACGTCGTTGTCGTGGTGGCGGTAGGTATTTGGGTATTGCGGGCAGTTGGATTGTGGGGACAAATGACCAGCTTCCGGCTTTGACGAGGATGCTGGACCAGGGGGTCCGGCGCGGACGAGGGCGTCCGCCCCACCACGAGTTTTGTAACGAACTCCTGACACAAGATTGCAATGAGAGGAAACTGGAATCGAGGACTATGACGAAAATCAGTGTGGACAAACTCCTGGGGCTGCTGTCCAGGATCGCGCACGCAGTTGAAGTAATAGCAAAGAAGTTATCGCCAAACTTCAGGCCAGCGTACAAACCGGAGCCTCCCGCAAAAACCGGCCGCTAGGACCGCTTTTTCGTGAACCGGTTCCGGAAGCTCACAGTTCGCTGTTGAGAGCGGGCTCCGATCATGAAATCGAGATCCACGACATGCATCAGAAAGAGGTCGCGAGCCGTGCGAAGCAGCATGGAGTCCGAAGCCTTCCCGCTGTCGTGATCGATGGAAAACTTGCGGGATGCTGCGCTGAACGAGGCCCAGACGAGCACGTCTTGCGAGAAGCTCTTCGGAGTCCTTGACGCCTCAACTGCTGCGGGACCAGAACGCCTCAGCCGGGCGAGGCAATGCCAAACCGAGATACGCCCGGTTGACGCGAAACCCGTCTGGCGCAAAGGACGCGACCCCGATCGCGAGACAACGCTACGGCGTAATTCCCTTCTTGCCTACCCCCTGCAAAGTCACCACGGTTGGGCCATTTTGTGCATTGCTGATCAGTTCCAGGATTTCAGTGACCGTGCCCGGCGCGCGGGGCGTAAAGGATATGGGAACTGAAACCGGCGCATTGACGCCGACGGTATAGTCTCCTGCGGCCCAATGAAACGATCCTTCAGGCGATGGCGAAGGAAAGGTGACCACCGCTTTAAAGGTTGCGGAGATGACCAACTCCCCGGTCTCTGTGTCCCCGACGCCAATTGAGCCGGGAAAGCTGGGAGCAGTGACCTCAATTGTCATGGTCAGTGGCACATACGCTATTTTGATCAGCGTCGGCGTCTCGACCGTAGTGGTCGCGACGATTGCGTTGCTCGCGCCCAGGTTGAGCACCGTATCGGTACCGGCGTTGACGACAAGATCGAGACCGCCGCCACCGAGGGCCGAGTCGAAGTAGATCTCGCCGAAGTTTGGCAATTGTGGGTTCGCCCCGGAGTAGCCCGGAAGTTCCATGATCCATTCGACCTGATCTTCGTCGTCCGACGCCATTCCGGACGGCGCGGAGAAATCGAACGACACACTGAGACCCGTGGTCACGTTTACGAGATTCGCCGATGCCTCGGTCGCGGACTGCAGGCAAATCAAGCCGTTCACGGTGTCTCCGAAGTTGACCGGAAAGTTGCCGATCGGCGTCCAGTTGTTTGGCCACCATTCAAAGGCGGCATAGCACCCTGTGCTGACGTTGCCTTGCTTATCTGTCGATACGTACTGCACCGTACCGATCTGGGCGATGTTTGATTTCCCGATACCGATCCAGGCGAAAGAATACCAGAGGCCTTGGCCTTTGGCGGGTGGCTGGACATCCGGGACGTTCCACACGCCGTGAACCCACGTGAACTTCTGGTTGGCCGCGGCGTGCACCACGCAACCCGACCAGTTAAGGGTCGTGAAGGTCGACAATGCCGGGTCGAAATGGCCACGGGGCTGAACACCGGGCAGCAACTCCCCGATGGGCTGGAAAGTGGGCGTGATGTAGGTGAGCTTGCGCGAGAAAACTCTGTCCCAGAGGGATGCGAGTTCCGGGTGTTGGGAGGCATCGGGTCGCTGTGGGAGGCCATAGCGGCGCAATTCCAGCGGCGATACGGTGCGCGCGTCGAATCCGGCCGGCGGCAAGGGATAAGTCCTGACGCGAGCGAAAGCGCTCTCCGGGTTAGCGGTGGACATGAAAGACACTATACCTCCGATCCGAGGACCGCCGCGCTGTTCGAGGGCTCAAGAGTCCTCCGGCGAGTCTGGCTGCAAAGCAGCTACTTTCGCCAAAGGAGGCTCCGCCTTTCTTGGGACCCCTCCGTTAAACACATCTGCGATCAACGATTTCTAGTTTCCGAGTGGCAGTGATGGGGGCCATCGTCCAGGGGTGCGGTGCCGCCGTAGATCCACAGCCGCGCGGAAGACGGTGCTCACCGGACGCTTACGTTGAGAGTCGTTCTGGACGATTGAGCCCGCCCGTCGGCCCGACCTCGTATGAGCAATTTTGACCAGACTGCTCAGTGGCCTGTCCCTTACTCTATACAGTATTAACGCGGGACTGGTTACTTGGTTTTGCATTTATGGCGACGCAGGCGCAAGAACAGCAAGCTGCCGCTAGCATTAGGCACATACAACCCGACGGGCACATACAACCCGACGGGCACATACAACGCGACACGATTTTGGTGGTCGACGATGACCAGGAGATTCGCTTTCTCTTAAAAGTGTTCTTAGAAAAAGCGGGATACATCGTGGCCACCGCCGCCGATGGAGAAGAAGCGTTCAGCTTTTTCAGGCAGCACCAATCACGCATTGCGATGCTGTTGACTGACGTTAGGATGCCGAACATGAATGGCATCGACCTGGCGGATCGCGTCCTGGAACTTGACTCGCAAGTGCCGGTTCTCTTCATGTCCGGTGAAACCTGGAATTTTGGCCACGGTCTAGGCTGCATCGTGAAGCCCTTCAACTCTGTTGAGCTGGTCACACGAGTGAATCAGGTAGTTGGTGCGCCAGACAAACGGCCGGAAAAACAGCCAGAGCCGTAAATCCGCTCCCGACCTGAACCAATACGATACCGGTATTTCGAGGCTCCTGCTGAAGTGGGCGCTGGCGAAAATGCTCCGCTATGAAATGCGAATGACATCTGATCGTTACCGCGGTGGCCGAACAGATTCTGGGGAATCGGTTGTTGGGGCATAGGAGGCATTGAGGTGGCGATCGGCAATCTGGCTCCCTTCTTTTTGACCTTATTACGTCAATTGGCAGCCGGTGGTCGCTGCAACATCCGGGGGACCGGAGACCAACAGTCATGATCTTAATCACATAGCGCAATTCCGCCTGGAACTTGCCTTGCGCTTAGGAAGGTTTCGCAGAATGTGTTTTTGAGGTGACCGACATGGCAGCCACAACCCTGGACGGCTTTCGAGCTTTGATCGAGAACAGCTCCGACGCGATCTTTCTGGTAAATGCAAAAACCGAAATTATGTACGCCAGCCCCTCTACAGCCAAGGTCCTCGGATACCAGCCCGAAGAGCTGGTGGGCCGCAACGGCTTGGAGCTAATTCACCCCCAGGATCGTGAACAGTCAACCCAGGCACTGAAAGAAGTGATCGCCAAGCCGCAAAGTCCACTACAAATCCACACGCGCGTCCGGCGGAAAGACGGGGAGTGGTGCTGGGTGGAGAGCACAGCTTCAAACTTATTGAATGAACCTCACGTCCAAGCCATCGTCCTGAACGCGCGAGAAATCAGCGCCAGGAGAGCCGCGGAAGAGGAACGGCAGCGCCACAGCGAGGAACTGGCCCGCTCCAACGCGGAACTACAGTCCTTCGCTCAGAACGTAGCGCATGATTTGAAAGAGCCTCTCAGGACGATTTCGGCATTCACGCAGCTTCTTCTCCGGAAGGCGCCATTGGACCCGATTAACAGGCAATTCGCCGACTTCATAGTCGATGGAGTGAGCCGCATGACCACATTGCTGGAGGAGTTGCTCGCCTCGGCGACCTACGGGTTTAAGGGTGCGCTCGAGCGTGTTGAAATGGGAATAGCCGCGCGCCAGGCCATGCAGAATCTGACCGAGGCAATCGCTTCCAATGCGGCCATTATAACGATCGGTACGCTTCCGGCCGTGCAGGCGAACGAATGCGACGTGATACGCCTTTTTCAGAACTTGATCAGTAATGCGGTGAAGTATCGAAGTGCAACACCGGTAGAAATTCGCATTACCGCCGAACGGTCCGAACTGGACTGGATCATAAAAGTCCGCGACAACGGCATCGGAATCTCAAAAGAACACCAGCAGCGTGTGTTCGGTCTATTCACGCGACTGCATACCCTGGACGTTCCGGGCGCGGGCATCGGCCTGGCGGTCTGCAAGAAGATTGTCGAAGAACGAGGCGGCACCATCTGGGTGGAATCCGAACCCGGGGCAGGATCAACGTTTTGTTTCAGTTGGCACTCAGACTAAATGAGCCGCGTTGGGCGGCGGAGATCGACCCGAACCGGCCGGCGTAGGCCCGGGTGAATTCAGCGCCGAAAAACAGAACCTGAGCCGAGTAATAAACCCACACCAGCAAAACTACAAGTGAGCCCGCCGCGCCGTAGGTGTCCGCAAAGCCCGCCCGTCCGAGGTACACGCCCAAGAGAGACTTTCCAGCGGTGAATAAAAGCGAGGTGATTACCGCGCCGATAATTACATCGCTCCATTTCAGGGACACGCTCGGCAGGACCTTGAAGATGAAGGCGAACAGGACTGTAATCACAACCATGAAGATTACCCAATCGATGGTTTGTAGGAGAGCCCTGGGCGGCGCGATTGGTTTGACGTACTCTCCCAGCGTGGAAATCCCTGCGTTCACAAACAGCGAAGTTAGTAAAAACAGCCCGGCGCCCAGTACGACCGCAAATGAGAGAAACCGCGCTTTCACGACATTGAAGACGCCTCGAGCCGCGCTGCAAGTCTTGTCGCCGGGGACCTGCCAGATGGTATTCAGGGCATCCTTCAGCTCACTGACGGCAGCCGAGGAGCCGATAAAAAGCGGCACCAGTCCGAGCAAGATGGTCGCGACGCCGCTTCTGGGCCGATGCACGCCCTCGATCATGGCCTGGATGATTTTGGCGCCTTCTGGTCCTACCAGGCCCTGAACCTCCAGGATCAACCGGCCCTCAGAGGCTTTGGCGCTGAACACCAAGCCGGCGATAGCGAGCAGGATCACCAGAGTCGGCGCCAACGAGAGCGCAATGTAAAAGGCTAGGGCTGCCCCGAGGCGCGGCACTTTATCGTCGATCCAGTTCCGGACTGTCACCCGGATGAGCGGACCGATCTCTTTAATGGGAATGGCGGTCATTTCCGTCGTGAAAGAACCCGCCTGCGGACGTTAGATTACCGGCGGGCTGATTTTAGCTTGCGTAGCCATACTTGCGCAACCATATGAGACCAGGCGCGCCGATCAGGAACAGCAATGAGGCAGTCGAGGGCTCGGGTACGGGGCTGCCGGCCGATGTTTCGCAACCAACCGAGTTAATGTAAACGTCATTCGTATCCATCGTGACAGCGCCATTCCGTGCCAGGGCTCGGCCGCAACCAATGTTGGCGCCGGTGTCCAGCGAGATGCTCGTGAGCGCGAGAATGTTCCCCGCGAACGTCGTAGTAGTGCCGAGGGCGGCCGAGCTGCCGACCTGCCAGAAGACATTATCGCCTTCACCGCCGTTGCTAAAGAGAACAGACGACGCGCTGGCGGTAGTCAGCGTGCTCCCGATCTGGAAAACGAAGACTGCATTCGGGTTGCCCTGGGAGTTGAGAGTGAGTGCTCCGGTCAACTGCGCCGACGACATAAAGCAGTACACACCTGGCGTGAGAGTGAGTCCCCCAAGATTCTGACCGGTCAAGTTGGTCCCACACGATTCGCCTGAAGCAAAGTTGTAAGCGGTGGTGAGATCATTCTGAGCCTGGATGGCGACGGCGTCGGTATTGTGTGTAGTTCCAGTGACGGTTCCAGGCGGAAAACCAGTGATGGCGGAGCCCGGCGCAACGCCCAGGTCGCCACCGACGATAGACGGGCCAGTATTGGTCACGGTCGATCCTGCCAGCACCGCAAATGGATCTGCCGTACCAAGATTGACGTTTATGGCAGTGGCATAAGCGCTCAGCGGTAAGAATGCGAGAATCACTAAACAAATACCGTCGACTTTCATATTGCAATCCTCCGATGCTGACGTAACAGCTAATCTTTCGCGCTTAGTGGAAAATCCCTAGCATGTAGGCGATGAGGAGAATCACCAGTACGGTTCCTAAACCGATACCCGCGCCGCCGCGAGAACCCCAGCGGCCGTAGCCGTAATATCCTCCACCGCCTCCGAAAACCAACAACAGGATGATAATGAGGAGCAGCATACTGATCCTTCCTTTCTCTCGCCAAAAGCCAAATCCTCAGAGGACCGCGAGGCTCCGTCTTTCGAAGAAGCCTCGCTGCCGTTTCCTCCGATTCGGCGCAATAACAAAGGCACCTTAGTGGCCAAGACTTGAAGTTCGCGCCAAGGCCATGGTTGCAAACGAAACCGGCTGGAACCATCCTGGCGGCGGCGAACGCACCCTGACCATATTTGGCCATATGACCCCGTGCGGTCAGTTTACAGACGGGTTACCCAGAGGCCAGGGTCACTGCGGTGTGGACAGGTAACGACTAATGGTGCTTTGGTGCTTACGGACCTCGGAATGCCATTGCACAGGTGCATAACAGAGGAGAAATATTAAATGAATCGATTTAAAACAATAACAACGGTGTGTGGCTTGGCGCTCGCATGCGCTTTGCTCGCACCGAACGTAAAGGCTGATGACTGGAATCGGAAGACCGAAATCACGTTCAGCGCTCCGGTGGAGATCCCTGGGGTTCACCTGGTCGGGTGGGGCGTATTGCCCGCCGGCACTTATGTATTCAAAATTCTGGATTCGCAGTCGGACCGCCACATTGTCCAGATCTTCAGTAAGGATGAGCTGACCGTTTACGCCACCGTCCTGGCCATTCCAAACTATCGCCTCAAGGCCACCGACAAGACCGTAATGACGTTCAGAGAACGACCGGCCGGCGAGCCGGAAGCATTACGGGCGTGGTTCTATCCGGGCAAGAATTGGGGCGAGGAATTTGTCTATCCCAAGGCCAAAGCAATAGAAATCGCCAAGGCCACCAATACGCCGGTGCTCTTCGCCGCCGTGGACATCCCGGTGGAAGTGGCCGAACCGATCAAGTCGGTGGATGAGCCGGTAGTGGTCCAGTTGAAACAGGCTCCGATCATGGCCATCCAGCCCACCGGCGAGGAAGTACAAGTCGCCCAAGTGGTCACGCCGCCGCCGGTGGAAGTAGCCGCGACCGTTGCCGTGGCGCCGGAAGCGGAACTGCCGAAGACCGCCAGCCCCTACCCGCTGATCGGGTTGTTCGGACTGCTGGCGCTCAGCGCGGCATTAGTGATTCACGTAGTCGCAAAACGCGTTTAATAAGGGTTGCTTGTGATTTGTCATGCGGCGCGCAGTGACCCTGCGCGCCGCGAAATTTATTTTGGCCTCAAAGAGAGAAGGTAGCAACATGCGACAGAGAGTCATCCCGCTGCTGGCGCCTGTGGCCAAGCGCACGGAGAATCCGATCGCTTGCTACGAGACCAGGACTCGCGGGCTGGCCGTGCTCAATTCGCCGCTCCTGAACAAGGGCACGGCCTTCTCAGCGGGAGAACGAAAAGAGCTGGGACTCACGGGCCTGCTCCCGCCGGACATCAGCACGCTGGAAGTGCAGGTCAAGCGCGCTTACAATCAATACGAACGGCTCCCGGACGCGCTGGGCAAGAATGTCTATCTGACTGCTCTGCATGATCGCAATGAGGTGCTGTTCTACCGGCTTTTTTCAGAACATCTTCGGGAGATGATACCCATCGTCAACGATCTGACCGTGGGTATGGCGATGGAGCAGTATCACCACGAATGCCGGCGCCCCCGCGGCGTGTACCTCTCGATCGATCACACGGATTCCATCGAGGAGGCCTTCGCCAACTTCGGCGCCGGAGCGAGCGACATCGATTTGATCGTGGCCACCGACGCCGAGCAGATTCTGGGAATCGGCGATTGGGGCGTAGGCGGCATTGAGGTGTCAATCGGCAAGCTTGCGATTTATACCGCGGCCGGCGGCATCGACCCGACGCGCGTAATCCCGGTGATGCTGGATGTCGGCACCAACCGCGAAAGTCTACTGAACGATCCCATGTACATCGGGAATCGGCACGCTCGAATCCGCGGTGATCGCTACGACGCCTTCATCGACGCTTACGTCAGTGTGGCGACCAGGCTGTTCCCGAACGCAGTGCTGCAATGGGAGGACTTTGCGGCCAGCAATGGCCGGCGGATCATCCAGAAATATCGCGACCGAATCTGCACCTTCAACGACGATATGCAGGGCACCGGCGCCATCACACTGGCAGCCGCCATATCCGCAGTCCGGGTTTGCGGTGCGCCGCTGCGCAGCCAGCGCGTCGTTATCTTTGGAGCCGGCACGGCCGGTATGGGTGTGGCCGACCAGATTCGCCATGCCATGATGCGCGAGGGGCTTTCTAAAGAGGATGCAGCCCGGCGCTTCTGGTGCGTGGACCGCCAAGGTTTGCTCACCTCCGACATGATCGGACGGCTGCCCGACTATCAGGCCACGTACGCGCGCCCAGCCGCGGAAAGCGTAGCTTGGAAGCACGATGAGAGCGACTTGGGCGTGAGCTTGGATGAAGTGGTTCACCGTGTTCGGCCGACGATGCTGATTGGCGCGTCAACGGCCGCCGGTAGTTTCACCGAATCACTCGTTAGGGAAATGGCCGCGCACACCCAGCGGCCCATCATTTTCCCGCTCTCGTATCCAACCGCGCGCGCCGAGGCTACCCCGGCTGACCTGATTGCGTGGACTGACGGGCGGGCGCTTATCGCCACTGGCAGCCCGTTCGCTCCGGTCACTTATAAGGGCATGACCTACGTGATCGGCCACGTGAATAATGCGATGTTGTACCCGGGTCTTTGTCTTGGGGCTATAGTCTCCCGAGCGCGGCGGATCAGTGATGGTATGTTCGCCGCCGCCGCGAATGCGGTGTCCAGCCTGGTGGCCGTACGCCAGCCCGGTGCGTCGCTGCTTCCGCATGTGGACGACCTGCGCAGCGTTTCGGCGACGGTCGCTGTGGCAGTTGCCGAAGCAGCGGTGGCAGAGGGCTTGGCCGGCATCAGATTTTTCGACATCGTCCAACAAGTGCAAGACGCGATGTGGCAGCCGGAGTACCGGCGGATACAGGCGTGTTGAAGCCGGGACCGGCACTGGCGTTGATTTTTCTGATCGCGCCCGCAGGCCTGGCACAGATGCGCGTCGATGTCGATTTGGTGGTGCTGCCTGCAACGGTCCAGGATCGGCATGGGCAGCAGGTTTCGGACCTGCAGCAGGCCGATTTTGCGGTTTCTGAGGATCGGGTGGCGCAACGAATCCGGTTGTTCCGGCACGAGGATATTCCGGTCACAGTGGGACTGGTGGTGGATCACAGCGGAAGCATGCGCGCGAAACTTGCCGACGTGATAGCGGGCGCGAAGGCTTTTGTGCGGTCCAGCAACACCGATGATCAGATGTTCGTTGTGAATTTTAACGAGACTGTTTCACTGGGCCTGCCTGACTCGCTAGGATTCACGACTAACGCCGGGGAGCTGGAACGCGCCATCTGGCGAGCTCCGGCGGCTGGTCAGACGGCGCTTTATGACGCGATCGTAAGCGCGTTCGTGAGATTGCAAGAAGGCCGACGCGACAAGAAGGTTCTGGTGGTCGTCAGCGACGGCGCCGACAATACCAGCAGGCACAACCTGGCGCAGGTCCTGGATATGGCTGCGAGTTCCAGCGTGATCATTTATACCGTCGGCCTGTTTTCGCCCGACGATCAGGACGCCAACCCACGAGTGCTTCATCGCTTGGCGCAGGCTACCGGTGGCCAAGCGTTTTTCCCGCGAGAACTCAGCGATGTCGTGAATGTCTGCGAACGCATCGCCCGCGACATTCGTAGCCAATACACCATCGGGTATGTTTCGAGCAATGTAAAACAGGACGCCGTATACCGGACCGTTCGAGTAGCCGCTTTGGCGCCGGATCATGGCAGACTCTTCGTTCGCACCCGCGCCGGCTACACGCGATGAAAGCCTTGGTTAGACGGCAGCCTCTGAAGAAAATTCTGCAAGGCGTCCAGTGTTTGTTTCTGGCCGCGGCTGTCTTGCTTTTGGGCTACTGCGGATTCGTGACGCTGGATGCCTGGGCCTTTGAGCAGCGGGAGAACCGGGCTCTGGCGGGGCTTCTGGAGAATCAGGCGACGCCCGGCCCACCGGCCATTGCCACCAGCGGTCTGATTGGCCGGGTCGACATTCGGCGTCTGGGCCTTTCGGTGATCGTGGTTGAGGGAATCAGCGCTAAGATACTGCGGCGCGCAGCCGGGCATATTCCCGGTACGCCGCTGCCGGGGCAGCCCGGGAACGTCGGAATTTCCGCGCACCGCGACACTTTCTTTCGTCCACTGCGGAACATTCGGCTAAACGACATCATCACGCTGACAACTTTGCAAGGCGAGTATCACTACCGCGTCGTATCCACCAGGATAGTGGGACCGAACGATGTCGCGGTCCTGGACGGCGCCGCAAATGAAATCCTCACGCTGGTCACCTGTTATCCGTTTTACCTGGTCGGATCCGCTCCCGAGCGGTTTATCGTGCGAGCCGAAAGAGTCACCTGAGTGGGACGCCGGCGGCAGTGCTAAGCGTTGGCCGCATCATTCAATCAGCCCGAAGGCGAAGACGTTCTGGCCCGCAACGATGGTTAGGTACTGCTTGCCATCGAACACAAAAGTCATCGGCGAGGCTTTGAAGGCTGCGTTGGTCTGGAATTGCCATAGGAGCTTGCCGGTGGTGGTATCTACCGCACTGAACATTCCTCCATCGCTGCCAACGAAAGTGATGCCGGTGGCAAAGGCCAGCGTGCCTCCCCAGGAACTGGCGGGACCCGTCTCCGGCAACTCCCATGCGATCTTTCCTGTGCGAATATCGATGGCCCTTAGGATCTGGCGGGGAGTTTCGCCCTGGACCAGCCGCTGCGAACCACCCGAGTAACCCCGGCCGGCTTCCCATTCCTCGGTTTTCCGCGTGGCGTAAATACTGCACTTTTCGAGAGTCTGAACGAGATAGAAACCCGACTGCGGATCGAACGAAGCAGAGAACCAGTTTGTCGCGCCATCCTGCGAAGGGCAGACGCGAACGCTGTTTGGCGTCGGGCCGGCAGGCAAAGGCAGGAGCACCGGTTTGCCGTCTGTCCCAATTTCCTTCGCCCAGTTGATGCTATTTACGAAAGGTTTCGAAAGCAGCAGCTTGCCATCGGTCCGGTCCAGGACATAGAAGTACCCGTTCCGATTCGCCTGAATCAGCAATTTCCTCGGACGGCCATCCCATTCGCGATCGATCAGGACCAGCGGCTCGGTCGCATCCCAGTCGTGCGTATCGTGCGGCGTGGTCTGGTAGTACCATTTCAGCTTGCCGGTCTTCGCATCCAGCGCCAGAATCGAAGACGTGTAGAGGTTGTCTCCCTCGCGCTCTTCGCCGTTGTAATCGGGCCCCGGATTGCCGGTAGCCCAATAGAGCGTATGCAGATCGGGATCAAATGATCCGGTCAACCACGCCACGCCGCTAGGGTGCTCAATCGCTTTGCCTCGCCAGGTTTCAGAGCCTGGCTCGCCTGGCCTGGGAACGGTCCAGAAACGCCAGACCTCCTGGCCCGTCTCGGGATCCCAGGCGGCAATGAATCCACGCGCGCCTTGTTCACCGCCCGCGGTCCCCGAGATAACAAGGTTATCCGCGATGAGCGGGGCGGAGGTGGCGTTGTAGTTCCGATGCCAGTCCGCCATCTCGGTTTCCCACACGAGCTCGCCGGTGTAGCGGTTGAGCGCGAGCAGATGGGCGTTGTCGGTCACCATGAAAACGCGGTCGCCACGCCATGCCACGCCCCGATTGAATCCTCCCGCTGCATTCCCCACCAGACCCTTCGTGCGAGGCCGCTGGAAATGCCAGATTTCCCGGCCGGCTCCGGCATCGAGCGCCCAGCATTCATTGCCGCTGGTCACATACATGATGCCCTGAACCACAACCGGCGTCGTTTCCGCGCGCGCGACGCCTTCCATCGGAAATACCCACTTCGGCGCCAGCCGCGCAACATTACGTTTATCAATCTGCTCGAGCTGACTGTAGCGGTTCCCGCGAACGTCCCCGTTGTAGGTGGTCCAGTCCACTTGGGTGGTCACCTCGCGGAAACGATTCCCTTCGGGCCGCAGCAGATGAATTTTCCGATCGGGCGTTCGCATTTGAAGGTCCGCGACGGTTTCGTTCATCACCAGACCGGTGAGGTTCGTACCGCCCGCGATTTCAACGGTCCGTTGGACCGGAGCCGGACGGCGAAGCGGCCGAATAGTTCGCAAAAACGTAATGAGACCGGCTTTTTCGTCGCCACTCAGGGCTGGAAAGGCCGGCATGCCGAG
>Ga0210396_10003974_pt1 | contig 14579 bp, 29 predicted proteins | sample IncBWH17OmetaG_FD_155466 | JGI IMG/M metagenome (GOLD analysis project Ga0210396, IMG submission 155466) | Forest soil microbial communities from Barre Woods Harvard Forest LTER site, Petersham, Massachusetts, United States - Inc-BW-H-17-O ...
CATGATCCAGTGACGTTTGGCCGCGATGGACTTTGTGCCCTTCGCTAGAACCACCTCATTGTCTGGGTACAGCGCTTGTAGCGCCTTGGCTTCTTCCGGAAGCGACGGAACCAGTACCACTTCCTTCTGTAACGACGTAGGCAGTGCGCCCAGCGTGATCTGTTTGTTTACGCGTCCATGCGTAGGTATGACAAGCGTGATGTTCTTCACAGGCTAAAGCTCCTTGCTGAATTTAAGAAATGTATCCAGAGACACGAATGCCGCCCGATACGCTGGGCGGCATTGTAGATTACAGAAAACTAATTCTGACTTTCTGGTCTTAGACTACCTTGATGTAGCCCTGCTTCGCGAGCCACGCGATCTCGATGCGGCGACCCGGCTTGGGGTTCTTCTTGTCTTTGTCCAGCTTGGCCTGCGCCTCGCTTACTGTCTTGCTGCTGAGCGCGGCGTTCACCTGAGCGAAGCAGAAAGTTCCTTCGCGAAGCTCGTTCTTCTTTTTGAGCGCCTTGATCTCGCGATCCGCGACGACGCGCTCGACCTTTTCCTTTGGAGCCTTCTTGGTTGCTTCTTTCTTCGAAGGAACTGCGACTGGTCCCTTCTTACCGGTCTTGGCGGGAGGAGCAAACTTTGCGGACTTGATGGATACGGCTGCTGATGCTGTCATGGCTACGATCTCCTTGCAGTGGTTTAGAACTGCGGTTAGGTGGCGCGCGGCCACTGGCGTTACTGCTACCGAAGGTACAATGGGATTCAGTAACTGGTTCGCGGCTTTAATCAGCTCATCTACTTCTCTGGTAATCGGCCGCAATCTGTTCAGTTTCTCGTTCGGGATTACCCCACAGGCAACCCTCACACCATTATTATACACGCAAATTGCGCCTTGTGAATTTGCGGGCTCCAACTGCATCATGGCGATACCGTTAGTTGGGTCTTCCAGAAGACGTATAGAATCCTTGTCCAAGACTACCTCCGCATCCGGCTTAGGCACCGGGTACTGTTCAGCCGTCACGGCTAGTGAGTAGATCACTTCGCGACGAGCAGCGTTATCATAAGCGGCACGTGCCTTCTTGCTCATGGGCGTGCCGGTGTCCAGGATGGTGCCCGGGACGGTACGCTCCATGACGGTAGCGCGTTTCACCTGAGCTATCTGGGCCTTCTCCGCACGTGTAGCCGCACTCTTCAGGGTGCGAATCTTAGTGCTGACTTCCTTACAGCGCTTTGCGAATGCCGTAGACTTCGCTGCAGCGGAGCGTCCTTCTACGCCTATCGCACTGTAGAATGCCTCGGTGAGATTATTGATGCCGCATTCTTTGGCTAGTATACGATCGCGTTTGAAAAGCTGCTTCAGAAGCGCCATCCGCTTACCGTAATACTTGTCGCCGCGTAGAAGGTCCAGATCGAAGCGCTGAAGCGTCAATCCGCCTAGCATCTCGACGGCTCGTACCACGTGGGACGGTACGCCGTCTATCGTTTCTACGCGTACATTCTGTGGCGACAGTAGGCCTTTCGCAGCCAGGTCCAACACGGAACGCCCCTCGGCTACAGCAGCTTCAGTCTTCGCCTGATCAGCGGCCAATCGCTTAGCACGACGCTGGTCCGACGCCAGCGCCTTATTGCAGAGACTCTTAGTAGCCGTTGAAGCCAGCGTAGCCTGCAGTTCCTTCACGCTAGTTCCGCCGCGCTCCAGTCCATTCTTCGCCATCAGCTTGTAGCCAGCACCCGGGACGTACATCACGGCGCGTCCATCCGCATGACTGTAACCATACGCTACGCGCTTACCGGTACCGCCCGGCTGCGCACTTTCCTGTGCCTGAATGAACGTGAACCTGGACTTGATCAGTTCCGCGTTAATAGCGTCCTCCGGCGGTACCAGCTTCGCTGGTGCAGGCTTCTTCTTGGAAACCGTCGCGCTGAGTTCGGTGAGACGCTCGGCCTTATCGTCTTGCTCCTTGGCTTCTTCCAGTGCTTCTATCTTCGCGGGATCATCAGCCAACGTACGACGTCCAGTCGTCGGATCTACTTTACGCGTTCTAGCGTATTCCAGAACTGGATCATCAACACCTAGATTGACCGCTGTATGCCCATTCGACGCGTGCTTGGCCTCCAGGAATTGGCTACGCAGTTTCTGCGCCGTCGCCATGTTGGTTTTCAGGCGTCCGGCCAGTACGTTCATGGGTGTATCCGCCTTGGTGGTCAGGATCTCCACGCATTTTGTATAGAGATCATCACCGGCTGCGGCTACTACGACGGCTGCGGCCTCACTACTGACTAACGGTAGACCATCGTACTTGGAAAGTACTGGTGCGTTAACATTGGACTTCGCGACGTCGGCCTTTACAGCAACTTTCTTTGTCATGTGTGTATGCGGTCCTTTCTAACCGCTGCACTACTTACCTTGTTAGAAAAGCTATGAACAGCGCAATCGCGCACAGCGCGAGCATCAAGCGTTCGTACCGTTCCTGACGAGTCACTTCCCCAGTCCTTTCTTCGGTGTACCGGCAGAAACCTGTCCGTCTAGCCCGATGTCGTCGCCCTTGGCGCGTCCAGCCCGGTACGCGCCAGAGTTCAGCCGCGCCTCGCGCCGTTCGTCCTCGCGATCCTGACGACGCCAGTAGGATTCACTGAAGCGCTCGTTACGACGCGCCTCTTTAGCTTCTTCGCGTTCGCGCTTGGCTTTCTGCGCGGGCGTCTCCAGCGCTCGCTTGGCAGCTAGCTCAGCGTCGCGTATGCGCTGGCGTTCCGCTACCGCTTCATCAGACCAGTACTTCTCCGCCTCCGCTTCACGAGCTAGCTTCTTAGCCCACGCACCGGCTCCATATTGATGGTCGTAGTTTCCAGCCGCCTCCTTACGGGCGAGGTCGGCGACCTGGATGGCGGTGGTGTAGGCCTTTTCACCTTGAGTAGCGTAATCGGCCGTTTTCATAGCCTCAGCTTTCGCCTTGACGCGTTCTACGAGCCGGTCCGCGCAGCCTTCACGCCAAAGATTGGCATTACGACTCAGGCGCTCGTTCTGTGGATACGGTAGCAAACGCTCGATGGTATCCAGCAGGTAATCCACCATGATCATTACAGCGGTGGTGTTGGCTATGCGGCCGAGAACCTTGTGGCGCTTGACGCGAATTTCCGCGCGTCCATTCTCGTCGTAGTCCTCGTAAGGCTTACGATTCTTTGGCGGGATGTAGGTCAGCTCCCGCGTCTCATCGACCCAGTAGACGCAGAAGTTGGCTTCGGCCAGGACGCGTACAAGCGCTTGTTGCCACTTGTACATCGCGCTTCGCTTGGACTGAGCGTAGTCGCGCTTGGATTCAGCTTCACGCGCTGCGGTGCCACCGGCTACCACCTTGTCCTGGACGGTAGCCAGGTCAAGGTTGTACTGCGCCAATAGCTCCTGGGCGCGCGCCATCGCGGCAGCGGCTTCCTGCTCGTTTCCTTCGGACCGTGCGCCGAGGTTCAGTAGAAGCTGAATCTTACGTACGATGGAATCAGAGGGTGGTACGTTCATCGTTGCCATTTTACCGCACCGCCATTTCTGCGTTGTTGAGTTCGCGTTGGAAACCGTTCCACTCGTTGACGCTCATGTTGTTGGAAATCGTAATTTCCTTGACACTGTAACGCTTTCGTTCGCCAGTAAGCGGAAGGAATTCCACGGTCTTCATCTTCTTGTAGTCAGCGGCGTTCACGTATCCCCACACCGACCCACCACAGAAGTGGTGTACAGCCGGAATTAGATTCGCGTTGTTCTTTAGGTAGCCGAGCCAACTAGCTTGACCGATCTTCTGTTCGTCGGCCGCGCGCTCTTCGCGGCAAGCCACGCCGTGAGCCTGACCAATACGCAGCCGTTCATCGCGGTCGGTAACGCCGTGCAGCTTATAGGCGAGTGTACCCGGGACGTGAGGATTCTGAGGAGTGGGCGCTTCCACGTACGCCCGGATTCCATCTAGCGCTGCGATGAACTGGCTAGTGTAGCCAATCACGCCGTTCCACGTCAGGTACATGTCAAAGAGTTCTTCGACGGTGGAATTCTCCATCACGAAGTCGGCGTCATCATGCGGCCGATTTTCTTCCAGGAACTCGCGGATATCGCTATCGACGTTGGATGGAAGCGAGGATGACTTGGATACCGTCTTCTTCTCTACAGGTACATCCAGTTCCAGTGCTTCTGGAGTAGCCCACGCTTGCACTCCGCCGTAGCCCTTCTTGACGACGATGTGACCGTCGCGGCGAAGGTGGACGACTTCCGTATGGATCGTAGCGCCACCATGACGGTAAATTACCTTGTCGCCCTTCTTGAACTTCGAGGTCGTTTTCTGGCTAACTGCTTGATTCTGCTTGGATTGCTTCATTTGTCAGGCCGTCCTTTCTAACGGCTACCTAAATTATAACTCGGATTTCTGGCCAAGAAAAGGTTTATTTTCTGGCCTTTAGGCCCAACTTTGCGATGCAAAGTCTACTACGGTTTCAGGCGTTTCGCGCGGCGCACTCCGTACAGCGTGTAGTCAGGTCACGTAGCGCCGAGTACCTGTCCACGCGTACAGCGCTGTACAAGCGTAGCGTACGTACATGGACGTGACGTAGCGGACTACGATGACGGTAGCCGCGCCGCTGAAGTTCGCGTACAAGCGCTGCGTGTCGACGCTCCAGGCTCTTGGGCTCCACGCAATTATGCGCAATGAAGCCTTCAATACGCCTTCCACGGCGTAGATGCCCAACGAACATGTGCAGTTCCACGTGCTCACCGAGTAGATGTTTGCGGCACATCACACGCGGGTCCACCATCCACATTCTCATTATTCCTCCTTACTACGGATACGACTGTCGACATCAGTAGTACGCCTCCAAGTATACAGAGCTCGAACAGATGTTCTCTACACTGTACGCACACATCCAGATGACGATGGAAACGTTCACCGGCGGTCATGGTAGCTTCACTTTCTGCGTGCAATACCCGACGATGCGTCCATCCGTGTACAGCGCCGTTACGGAGAAGCTTATCTTCTTCCACACACAATACGCCACCAAGTATGGAGTGAACAATCCCATCGATGAGTGATTGACGCAGCCGTCGCGTTCGAATGCTTCCACCGTCATGCGTACGTTGGAGGCCGTAGGGTACACTCGCCGTACGCCTGGAAACGTCGGTGATTGCCACGGACTTGTTACGCGGTAGCGCTTTCGTCCGTCGGCCTTGAGAATTTCCTCGATACCGAGTACGGGAATTTCCTTTGGCCAACGTATGGCGTATATCGGTTTTCCTGTCTTCATTCTTCCTCCACTCTGTCCGGGTGCTCGAAGACGTTGAACTCGATTCCGGCCGCGCTCAACAGGACATCCAGCTTGTGCTCCGTTACGGATCGCTCCGCCGCGCTGTCGCTGTACACGTCGTCTTCGAATCCGCACGTACAGGACAACGACAGACGACGCTCGGAGTCGATCGGATTTCCTTTGCGCGAGAAGTACTGGATGGTCCTCCACTGTCGGTTCACCGTATGGATAATCTTTGGCGGTTTCTTAGCACTCACAATGATCTCCTAGCTTTTGAAACCAGCAGTCCGCCGGTTTACCGTTACGCAGCACTTCTATCCATCCACTCCACGTACCTTTGCCGGCTCGCACGGTAATTATGTCGCCGGTCTTTTTAGCGTCGCGCTTCATGCGTTGAAGCGTGCAGTAATTGCAAGGCGTGAGTTCACTCATTCCACCTCCTTCAGTATCGCGATGTAGAAACGATCAGCCCACTTCTTGGTATACGAAGCGTCTTCTTCCGCCTTCAATTCCTTCGCACGACGGAATGCCGTGGCGCGATTCGGCCGCGTATCGACGACCCAGTAGTCGTCGCCTTTGGCTTCGCGGCGTAGGATGCTGTACTCTAGAATTGGCATTGTACTACCTCCTAGCGATGAATAGTTTCTTACTCGGTGGCTTAAATGGTTTCTCTGCTGGCCCTTTGATGTATGAATCAACAAATACAGCTCGCAATTCTTTGCGATCAGGTCCACAACGGTACTTGTGCCAATGTTCTTCTACCATCCATCTACAGGTGTAGTCACGATTAGCAGAGCCTTCACTTTCAGAGTGTTGTAACCGACGCAAAGTCACTACACGATACTCAGCAGGTAGGACATAACCTTTACGTTTTGCCAATGTGCGGCCTATAGACGTAGATTGCTGTCGTTCGATGGTGGCCAGTTTCTGTGCCATTAAATGAATTATGGCAGCAAACAATCTCAATCGTTTAGACTCACTACTAGCTGATTGTAAAGGTTTATTTAAAAAGCCTGTAGATTGTAGTAAATGTATTGCACCAACTTTCGCACTGATGTTTGTATACAGAAAGTGTATTGCATTCCAAGGATCTTGTTCCACAACACCAACAGTAGATGCTGTACACCACAATAAAGTATCTACTGGTTGGCCGTCAAGTAAAGTTGTTCTAGGTAAGTATAAAGCGCCTATAGGTGACAAGAATTCTTCCTCTGCCAATACAAACTCCGGAGGCATAGTTTCAGCAGCACGTTCAGCTAACAATAGAAATTCCTCACTTAGAAAGAACTTCTCACCATTTTGTAGTACCAGCCCAGCCATTGTGATGTAAGCACGCTGAACATTTGTAGAGTTATCGCCAGTTGCTCTAGGCGGCGGGAGCGCTTTCTGCAGTATTACGTTAAACACAGATGTTTTCTCAAAAGCATTCAGTATACTAGCCAGCATTACGCCATCATCCTTTCCGCACACTCCGGGCCGATTCCGCGCTCGACAGATTCAGGTACGGTAAGCTTACGGCCGCAGCGTCCGCACGTTCCCTCATGCCAGAACTCCATAGTCTTGCATGATTCACCGCCCTTCGCCATACGCGCTAGAAAGAAGGTGAACGCCTTCCAGGAAGGTGCGTCGACCGTCATGCGGCTATTCTTGGTGGCATGGAAGCCGGTGTTGTCGATCAGCCCCATGTAGGCATAATCGTTCACATTGTCCGCGCCGCGTAAGAGACTTACGAAGTAAGTTTGTCCGTACTTAGCTACGCGGTCCGCATCGTTATCCTTCGGCTTACGTACCTTGTACGTATACCTAGCTCGTGTCTGTACAGACACGAGCGTGAACGTAGCATTACCACCGAATACGAAGCGCCAGATGTCATCCCATTTCTCAAGTCGACCACGTTGACGATCAGGATCTACTTGGAAAGTGCGTGGTTCTTCAACTATAGATGAATTCATGGCACGCTCCTCCCTTGTAAGCGCGCACGATGCGGCTCAACGGTCCGAACGAATCGCGCTCGCCCATGTGGAACGTGACGCGTTCGTAGCCGGCAGCTTCCAAGGCAGGCTTGGCCACCAAGTCCTCCCACTGCCAGTAGAACTCACCGCAGTAATCGTGCCCGGCGGCCAACGATTGCGGTATGACGTCGAATAAGTCTTTGTATCTACTACGCACCTTGGGCATCGAGCATGTCCTCCTTCAGAGTATAGCTGACCAGCTCCTTTGGCCCGTCAACTACGCAAGCCACGAATAAGTCGCGGTTGTTGAATGCTGGGTGATTCATAAACAACCAAAGCGCGTGCTTGGCGTCAGAAGCTTGCACTTCCCATTTACTCGTCTGACGAGGGAACCTATTGCTGCGCAAAAAGACTACGGTGAACGGCTTAAGCACTGAGCTCATGTCGCCTCCATGCTCCACTGGGTGATGGCATGTAAACCGCGTGGACGTCCTTCTTGACGCTGCGCCCTGTCAGCGATACGCGATGGGACACCCAATTGCCGCTGTACGCATCCAGGTTCTCGATCCATACCGTAGGGTCGACGAAGTACAGCGGCACGTACTTACCCTTGAGTTCGCGCGCTTCGCGGCGGTCGCGGTCGCGCCTCTTGGCCTTGCGCTGCCGCGACGAGTCTGGATGCGGGTGCGGCGCGCCGAAGAAGAGCTCCGTCAACATGCCCTGGATGAACAGCTTGTGGCAGACTTCCGGGTGTATCTCAATCACTTTCATCATCGTCCTCCGTATCCACGAAACCCAGGTCCGCGTTCAGCCGCTCCACGGCGTCGGCTTTCAGCATCAAGCGTTTTGCACCGGCTGGGATGTCCAGGCACGCGTCGTTCAACAGACCCTCCGTGATGTCGTCGTACGTAAGTACGAGTACGTTACCAGTCAGTATCATAGCACCACCTTCGCGCAGTTGACCGTCAAGTCCTCGTACTTCTCACTGATCAAGTCGCACGCCGTATGCATAGCGTGCCACAGGTTATCCAGCACTCGGTATTGGCTAGTGCCGTGCATGCGGTCTCGCTGCTCCATTATCTTCAACGAGGTGTCGAAGTTACGGAACGGCCAGACTACATCTATCTTGCGATCCAGTGGCTTGGACCGCAGTAGCAACTGCGCTAGGAATCCGTTCTCACGCGCGGTACCGAACTTGGTTTCATCGCCTATCTTGCACCCGGCCATGACACATACGCAGTCGTAGTGCAGCTTCGCCAACTCCACCAAGGCGTGAGCCTCCTCGCGGTGAAGGAGACCTTGAGTTCCACATGGTAGGAATACTCCAGGTAGTTCACGGCTGTACCTCCTCGATGCCGCAGGACGTGAACGTCATGTCGTCTCCGCTGGAGCTGAACGTCACGGTCTTGCCGTCGTCCAGCGTCAGTATGTAGGTTCCCTCGTTGGTCGGATCGTAGTCCACAACGTTGATGGTGCGTCCGACCAACACGCGCAGTCGCTTTACCTCAGCCTTCGCCGCCCTATTCGCGTCGCGCTTCGCAGCTTCCACGGCGCGCAATTCCTCGCGCCGACGTTTCATAACAGATTTCATCGCCGGATAAGTCACAGACGGCCTCCTTGCACGAGGTGCGTCTCTACATATGCCACCACTACTTGCGTCACCATGAACACCACACGGATGGTTACGAGTCCTACTACGAACGGTACGATGCGCTGCGCCCAGCGCGCGGCGTTCACGCAGCACCTCCGGTGACAAGGCAGCCCCACATCAAAACAGGGGAGGCAATCGGATGCAGTTTGACGTTCGTCATCAATTCAAAGTCCGACCCACAAGGTACGTAGGACACGCTGATAATGGAGTCTTCGACGTACAGCGCATCTTCGTAACCAGCCGGAACATACCTAGTGCCTTCTTCGAGTATGAGTTGCTCCAGAAGAGTCGTCATGCGCTCACCGCCTTCATCGCGCCGATGTGTCGAATGCCGGTATCCAGCGTTATGACGCTGTAGCCGGAACGTAGAAGATCCAGCTGCGCTTCTGCGGCTCCACGTGAGCCCCATGTGGTGGACGGAACCACACCGTTGTAAACAAGCATCCAGTGTCCCCTGAGACAGAACACTTCGTTGGGAAGTAGCTTCACTTTCGCGGCTACGTCGTAGTCGCGGTTTACCTTTCTGGTTGTCTTCATGATGGATAGCGGTCCTTTCCGAGCCGCTGTATTCATTATAAACCAGCTGGTTTATTGCGTACGAATTACCTACGTTTAACAGGCATCTTGCGCTTGTACTTCTTCTCGGCGTACTCCTTCATGGCGTCCAGAAAATCTTTCTGCTCCGTTCCCTTGCGCTTAAGATTTCGCATCTTTGCCACGTCTACAGTGTCGTCAGTGTAGAAAAGATGACGCATGACAAATTCAGCTTTATTACCCTGACGCCATACACGACGAAACGCCTGATCGAAGTGATCGTAGTCGTCCGGTATAAAGAAGAACCCAACGTGACGCGCATTGAACTTCTGGAGATTCAGTGCATGTCCGGCCGAAGCTGGGTGGATCATCATCAACGGTAGCTGGCCCTTGTTCCAGGCTTCGATGTAGTCGGATGCTTGACCTCGCGTCGTCTTACTATTGATACAAGGAATATTCTTACCAAGAGCCTTGCGAATAGCGTCCACGTCGTGGTGGAAGCCTATGCAGAGTAGTAACGGTTCACCCTGCAGTTCGTTGTACAAGTCTACGACGGCGTCCACCTTGGCAGTATGTACGATCTTGTATGGACGCTCGCCGCTGTAGCGTTCGTCGTCGCTGTCTCGAGCGTCCAGGTATACAGCGCCATTGGCTATCTGCATACACTTGGCACGCGCCGAAGCACTGGAAGTCAGCGGCGCTGTGAATAGCGTACTCATGAGACTTTCCTCAATGGAGTCATACTCCTTCTGCACGCTGGCCGGCAACTCCACACGATGGTCGCGCTCCAACACCTTTGGAAGCTTCAAGTAATCGGCTGCATCCAGACGCAGAACTAGCGGAGCTACTAGCTTGTTGATTTCCTTATCCTTACCTGGTACTAACTGCCATTCGTGCATCTGATAGCCAGTCTGGAAGAAGAAGTTATTGCGGTAATGCGAGATATACGAACCTAGTGCAGCTCCACGATCCAGGATGAAGATCTGTCCGAATAAGTCCAGGTAGTTACGCGGGCGCGGCGAGCCGGTCAGGATGTGCCGACGCTTGAAGTAGCCCTTCTCCACCAACGGCCGAAGACAACGGAAGCGTACCGTGGTGGGGTCCTTCCACCGCGACGACTCATCAATGATTAGCTCGTCGGCCTCCAGCATGTTGAGTCGCTTCTTACTGTCAGTGAGCCACTGGAAGCCTTCCGGATTGATCAGCGCGATAGGTTGATTGGTAAGCGTGCGTAGTGCGCGCTCCTTTCCAGGTCCATGAAGTAGAGCGATGTTGAGATCGTTGAAATCCTCCCAGCTACTTATCTGCTCCGGCCACACGTCGTATATAGCGCGTAGTGGTGCGACGATTAGTACGCGCTTTGTCAGGCGTTTCTTTAGAAGTATCTTTATGGATGCGAGGCTTATGCTCGTTTTCCCAAGTCCTGGATCTAGAAGTAGGCCGCTTTGTGCGAACTCCAGTACGAACTTCAGAGCTCGCTCTTGATACGCGTGCGGATTCCATGGCTCGGCGTTTGACTTCCACCCATTCATCTTCAGTGCTAACGACGCAGGTACTATATCCGTCATCTTTCAATTTCTCCCTGTGCCAACGCTGTAACTTCTCACGTCCTGGTGATGTCTTTCCTTTAGGATCTTTGAACTCCACGATGAGTGGACGTCCTCCCGGTACCCAAAATACATGGTCGGGAAAACCAGCAGGATCGGTAACTTTACTTACTGTCCACCCATCGTTACGAGCATCTGCAACGCATTCACGTTCCAACTTGGATTCACGAGCGCGAGGGCGACGCATCTTCCAATTCTCCGCACCCAATGCATTTACCGTCTTGGAAGTCGTGTCTAGTGCATGCTACCGACGGTTTCACTTCTGGCTTACACTTACCAGCGTGACCTATTGGCTCCATGCAGTAAGTGTTACTGAGCATACGCCCGTGTTCATCGACAATGGTAGGTATAACCTTTTGACATAGAATCATAGCACGTCATCGTTTCCGGGCGCATACTCAACCCTGGGTTTACTTACGTCCACAAGTGCAGCCTTAACTGCCTTCTTCCACTCCGCGTTGCCGGCTTCGCGGTCCTTCAGGTCCGCCCAGATAGATTGTAACCACCGTGCTTGATGCTGTGCGTCGGCTAGTGCGTTATGGCGCGTACCCTGGAACGCGGGCTCCGGCGTGCTGGCATGCTGCACCTTCATGGTGCGGAAACATTGACTGTTGTAGTACTTCCACGGCAACAAGATATTACATGCCTTGTAGGCGCACCCGAGTAGCACGTTGTCGAAGTCCGATCCATTACCCCATAACTTCGCACCTGATGGGAAGAACTCCGTAGCGAACTCTGTCAGTGCCCACGCAATGTGATCACCGCCTGTCTTGGCCGCTTCAAATACGCGCCGCGCTGCTGGTTCTTGTTTTTCCCACCAGTCCAGCGTGGCTGTGTCGAACGTCAGTCCAGCTTGCCGGCAAGAAGTCATGGATATCACCGGCACCTCGAAGTTACGCCAGTCACGCTCCGCCATACCTGGTGCGAATGCCACTGCGCCTATGGCAATGATACCGCTTCCAGGCGCAGTCCCGACCGTCTCGAGGTCAAGCATTACATCGGTGTATGCAGTCATCGCGCCAGCCCCAGGTCGTGCTTGAACTTGATCCAACGCAACTCTTCTTCAGCGGTCAGTATACGCGGTCCACCGTCGCCTGTCACGTACGGACGTGCGCCGTCTTCTTGCACGACCGTCAAGGCCGGTTTGCCATCGCGTTCTGTTATATTCCAACACTGCGATCTGCCCACGGTCATTTCGACACTCCCATTCTGATGTAGTTGACGGCCAACTTCTTGGCTTCCGCCAGCACCGCCGCGTCCTCCTTAGTTACACGTCCCAGCGCTCCGAATATGGTGGCGTCGTACGACGACTTCTCCACTTGGTCGGCTACGAATTCCAAGATATTACGTGTCGCGCTCTTGAGATCAGGCGCTGGCTTCTTTGCTGCTTTCTTTGTTGCCATGTGTAAGCCTCGCTTCTATTTGTTGGTTGTGGATGGTAGCAATGTGCAATCCTACGGGCCACTTCGTGGCGTACGCCACAATTACGTAGCTACCATCAGCTTGTACTGCGTAGATAGGATAAGCCGTCCTAATCATCACAGTCGCTTCAATATCACTTTGTATCCACTTCACATCTTCTCCGGGCACGGGCCTCCTTTGGACTTCGCAAACTTACACCACTGACAATGCCGCCCGGTGCGAGTCTTGAACGTGGTGTCCGTCATCATCTGACGGGTACGCGCTATCCACTCATTCTGTAGCGGCTTCAGGTTCTTCATGGTGAATTTCTCCGTGGCTGACTGGCCGGTATCAGCGTACACATGCTGCGCCGTTAGCTGCACGGCTTTGTCACCACCAGCCAGCTGACCTATCTGCACCAGTCGTAGACCGCCCAGCGCGTACAGGCTACGCTGCTGCTTATGCTCTGGATGCACGCGCCCAGTCTTCCAATCGATGATGTCCACCGTGGGCGGAGTAACTGTATCCGCGCAGATGTCGGTCTTGATACGCAGCCACGCAGCTTTCCAGTCGCGCCAATCTACCGGATTCCACTTCTTGTCGAAGGCCCACTCCTGCTCTGTACGCGCTTTGGCTGCGCGCATACGCATAAGCTGTTCCTTTATTGGCTCCATCTCCGGAGTAAGCTTCGGTACCTTACCTTTACCGCTTACAATGCTTGCAGCCGTGTCATGTACACGATTGCCCTTTACGAACGCAGGATTCTCCGGCTCCTGGATGCGTATGCGCATGATTTTATCCAGGCACACGCTGAACGGGCAGTTGATGTATTGCTGGTAGACAGAATACGACCAAGACGTTAGAGTTGCAAAGCGTCTCTTAGCCAATTGATGCTTCCTTCTCCGCCACGGCGGATGTTTCGGTTTCATCCACGGTATACACCGCTACGTGATCGTCCAGGTGACCCAGCGCCATCGGGATAAGCCACCGTAAGTTCGGCATTACGTTACTTGGTAATCCTTTGACGTAGAACGGGCCGACTATTTCGTCCTCCGTTGTAGCGCCGTGATTGACTACAACATCGTTGAAGCAGTGGAAGAATACAACGTTGAAGCCGTCGCCACGCAGAACCAAGAACTTATCCCAGATATACTTGGCCGTGTCGACGCCAGTTTCCTCCTTGAACTCGCGACACATAGCTTCGATTGGCAGTTCGCCTGATTCTATCTTACCGCCAACGCCGTTCCACTTATCCACCATGTGGGGAACGTTTGCTGGTGCGCGTTTCTTCTTGATTAGAAGAACACGCGTCTTATCGCTGCTGAATGCGAATCCTACTACGTACTCTTTCATCTTCATCTTCTCCTTCTTTGTTCGTTCTGCGTATACTGCGTCACTCTCCACGTACGCACCATGACCAGGCTCGAAGAAGTCAGGTACGTACACTGCGTCCGGATGACTGGCCGGCAACATCCGTCTGGAAAGATTCACGGCTTAACTCCTTGTGTACTTACATCTCCGTTGTAACGACCTCGTTTTGCATACGACGCCCACTCCGGTACGGACGTATGCTTGAAGAATACCATCTGACCTATCTTATCACCCTGGCGTAGCTTGACTGTATGACGTCTAGTCATGTTCTTCAACTCCAGGGTAAGCACCGAGCCATGCCAACCTGCATCACACCACCCGGCATTTGCGTGATCTACGCCGGTACGCGCTAGTGACGACTTCAGCTTGTACTCAGCGCTGATCCAATCAGGTAGGTTGAATACCTGCTCGCTCTGCGCCAGTATGAACTCACCCGGTTCCAGGCTGTAGTAATCGTCGTCCGCATCAGCAAACATCCATTCACGCATTCCAAGTAATGATTCACGTTTTCGAATGTCAACAACATGCTCGTTACGTGATTCATACAGTATCTTGTTTCCAAGCGTGATGTCGATGGACGTCGAATTTACGTGTTCTGGTAAGGAGTTAGTGATGACTCCGGCCTTCTGCAACTCGAGAAGCTCTGTGTAACTTAGTAGACTCATGCTACCTCCTTGAATTTTTCCAGGAATCCCCAATTGGGCCCTACTTCACCGTCGCTCAACATTGGGATGTCTGTTTCAATGCTAAGCATGCATTCCTTCATGATTTTCTGTTCTTCCTTCATAGCTTTAGGTGGGC
>Ga0210396_10003975_pt1 | contig 14577 bp, 14 predicted proteins | sample IncBWH17OmetaG_FD_155466 | JGI IMG/M metagenome (GOLD analysis project Ga0210396, IMG submission 155466) | Forest soil microbial communities from Barre Woods Harvard Forest LTER site, Petersham, Massachusetts, United States - Inc-BW-H-17-O ...
TGGCTATGTGCCGGTAAGAGGTAACAATCCGAATGGGCGGAGGGGGAAGAGGATAGGAGTGAAAGGTGAAAAGTGATTGGTGATCGGTAGGGTCTGGGCCAGACAAGCAAAGGCTCGGGCAGGCGTGAATTCTGACAAGGCACTTCGCTCTCGTCCTCGGTGATTTGCTGTGAGGCGACGATCGAACGACTCGATCTGGGCGGGGCTGCGCACCGGGCAGAGTGCGTAGCAGGGCAAACGGGATAGAAGCCGGAACAAAAAACGCTCTACAATCGATTTAGAGCGCGTTTGATGAACCGGCCGCTACCGTAACACTCGGTTTTTTGGATCGAAATGTGGCCCCGAAAGCCCTCATCTAGCTCTAGTTGGAGCCGTGAAATAGATTGGTGCGTAAATTGAAGTGTCAACGTTAGCCGCCACCTATGATAAAATCTGGTCACCATTGCAAGCCGGCGTGGAGAAGACCTAGCGCCAAAGTCTAAAAGGTATCGATGATTGTCTCGCGCATGTGACTCTAGAGCGGCGCTGATCCGTTTAGCCGAGTCTCTTCAGAATCGGTAAGCCCAATAGCTGACTTCGAAACAGAAGGTTAGGATCATGAAGTCCCGGCTTACTTTCATGAGTACTCAGATGAACACAGGCCGCAAGTCTTGATTTCGTTTGAGCCTTGGATAACGCGAGTGGGACTCCCTAAAATTGGCGGCCTAAAGTGCGTTACAAGAATAATTCAATTTACGAGGCGGAGGCGGCCGTCCAGCGGCTGCGCAAATTTCTGCGGCTCAATTATCTGACGGGAAACCAGGTAGCGCGACGGATCGGCGTTAGAGATACGACGATTTATTCTTGGCTGCAGGGGAAAAGTACACCGAGGTCTGCTACTGCTGCGCGTATCACAGCTTTTCTGGACTCTCTGCCGGCGGAGCGAGCCGGCATCATGCCGACCGGGTACGAGTATCGGGAATACAAGAACTGGCGAGGGATTCCGAAGCCGAGGCGTTGTCCGTTTTGCAAGCAGGCGAAAGGGGAGATACGACAGGTCCGAACCGGGTTTCAAGGAGCTTGTCCGAACTGCGGAGCGACGGGGTCGAAAAGGGAGGGCTATGATCGGGCGTTATTGGCGTGGAATGGGAAAAGGTGAATGAGAATTATTGATTGACTGCAATTCGAACTCATAGCTTGGAATCGCCGAATCCAGCTAATCGAACTTGTCGCTAAGTACTATCGGCTTTGTATAAATGCTTGTTTTTTCCGAGGGCTGGGGAGGAGGGCGTTCAGGGGCCCGATGCCAACGTTATACTCAAGAAGCAGGATGATCCGCTGACAACTATTTCGATGTATTAGCATTCAACGAAATCGCTGGGCCACCTCACCGATATTAAAAGCAGCCTAAATGCACTTTCGTTTATGTCGCACTTCACGAGAGCTTTGAGTGCTCTTAGCACCGCCCGCGTTTAAGAGATGGGGACATCACTTCCATTATTTACCTGGACTATCTTCCAATGTTGAACTCGTCCTTCTCGATCTACGCTTATCTGCAAATCTACATCTACCTCGACCTCGCGATTGAGGATGTTGTCACGCTTAGACCCGCGCTGGCGAGGATAGTCTTCGGCCCACTCAAACGAAGACTCCACAGACACTTCGGCTGTAAATTTTATGTCTGCGCGCACTCCCGCGAAAGCCTGGTCTGCGTCAACTCCTACAACAGTTGCGTCGCGGAGGCTCCTAACTCCTACGTCATCGACCTCAATAATGTCCCCTCGGGAATCTCCAACCCAATAGAAACCAAGTCCTCGAAACGATTCTTCTATATCGACTAGAAGATTACCGGGTGGTTTAGCCAAGAAAGAATATACGTTCTCGACGGTCGATTTAAGACGCGTTCGCGTGCTGATAATCTCCGCCATGACGTCTTCGACGGCGGCAACACTTCGGAGACTAGGAAAACGGGCGCATGCTTTTTTAATGTCCGAGTCATCACTAATCACGGCCACGACCTGTCCTTTCTTATCGGCGAAGGCGGCGGCCGCGTATATCGATATCGCGTCAGGGAACTCCTTTCGTTTCTCGCCGGTTCCAAACGGAGGGGTTGTACCGAAATAGTCATTTAGAAGCGCCGGAACAAGATCCGCTGGAATAGGAATCTCTTTGACTTTTGCTCGGCTCTGAAAGTCCTTGAACCCGCGAAGCACAGTCTCTCGGATGCGTTCCTCGGTAATTGCTGTCAAGGCCGCCTGGAGGGTCTTTAGGCGTTTTGCCGCACCTTTACGTTCGATATCGTGGGCCAGGCCCTTACACTGTTTCCACAATCCATCAGCTCTTTCATTCAGATCGGCTTCCACCTCCCTCCTGATAACCTCGGTGATATATAGCTCGACCGCTCCAGCTGTAATCAGTTCAACGAGTTGAAGAAGCTTCGGATTTTCAAAATTAAGACCGAGGTGGACATACGCTTGCGTGTCCAACAAGATCAACTGTGGCTTGGCTCGCAGAACCACTGATTCCTTATAGCAAGAAGGAATACACGGAAACAATCCCCAAACGATCGAATATGTCGGTAACCGGCGTTTCTTAAATGGTGATTCGCTCGATTTCATCGAGCGAGATTTCGTCCTGTCGCCGCTCATAAAGCTTGGTTGTCCGCGGCGATTCATGGTTCACGATCTGTTGCGCGACTTCCAACTTACCGCTGTTCTTCAGATACGCCGTGATGCCGGTCGCGCGGAAGGTATGATTGCCGATGCGCGTCTCGATGCCGGCCGCCTTCGCGCGCCGGCGGATGATGCGATGGGCGTCCTGCTGGGAGAGGGGATTGGTTGTCAGCTGTCCGCTCTTTCGGCGGGCGCTGCGGAAGAGATAGCCGTCGACATCATCGGTGATACCGGCCGCTTCAACGTACTCGTGCAGACATTGATCGAGGCGACTTTTATGAGGCCGAAGTATCAGGGGAACCTGGGTGCGCCTAGGAGAATGAGGAAGGAGAGATCCGCCGGCGGCGGAGGCTTGACGGGGAGAAAGTCTTTTCTCCCGGAGAGAATTAAGATAACGGCTATGGCCAAACCTGTGTCTGAAGCCAGAGGGTTCGAGCTTCGACCTGCGAGGAGTCGTTCATGCGGAGACGATCCACCGTAGCTCTGCCACATGAGGTTTTGCCGCGGATCTCTGTAAGCGTAGAATCCAGTTCAAAATGGGTATCCCAGTCGTCAGTCCTCGGATTGAAGAGGGGGACAACTGCACCCGAATCCGGATCAACACCATCGACGTGCTCAGCTTTCTTATTATTGCAGTTCCAGCAACTGAGAGCGAAGTCTGCATCCATATTTCTGCCACCTCTCTTTTTCGGCTTTAAATGTTCCAGATGGAACGTGTAGGCAGCGATATTCTGTGGTGCGTGGCAGTATTCGCAGCGCCCGTGTGCTCGTTGTTCGATTCTTTGACGCCGCGTCAAGTCAGGATATTTAACCGCTAAGAAGAGACCTGGACTCGTTTCTTCCTCGAACCGATGGGTCTGTTTGCTCGATTTCTGGGCCTATTCTTTTGGGCAGGATGCTTTAGAAACCGAACCGCAACCTCTTGCCTTGGGAGCTGATTTACACTGGAGTCTGGATTAATCTTTCGGTAAGCCGCAAAAATACGAGCATTTTGCAAAGACAACTTCTCTGCTATCTCTCCTAACTCCTGCAATTCCTGTTTTTCCTCGTCGGTCAGACCCGCACGGTCATTCTTCGTCATCAGCGACGAAAGCCGTTTGTCTGCAATCGGATCGAGCTTTTGGAGTTTGGGGATATCGAATGTGATCAGTCTTTCCAGCGGCAACTGAAGCTCCTCACCGACAGCTCGAAGGATTATGGCATCAACCCGTTTTATGGGGATAGGATAGGTGAGGCGATAGATGGTTTTTCGATTGAACTTGTGGCCCCGCTCTCGTAGGCGTTTCTCTAGATCGGCTACAAGCCAGTTTCGTTCCGACAAAACTTGGCCGATCAGTGAAAACACTCCGATGCCGCTCATAAGGAAGTGTACCACGTAGACGGTACGAAATCAAAGAGCATCTGAAGGTCGACGAAGCGGTTGAACTCTCACCATCAACGCCCGATCGCGTCGAACGCATCGTTCGCGCGGCCACTCGCGCCTACGAAGAGCGCTTCTGTCAGAGCATCCGTGATCGCCTGACGCCTGGCACGCGCGCCCGGCTTGAGGCCCTGCTGCAACCGCCTGACTGACAGCGCAACCTGAACCGATCAACCTGGCTGCACTGAAGGCAGAGATCGCCGAAGCCTGGCCCATGACCAGTCTACTGGACATGTTGAAGGAAACTGATCTTCGGCTCAACTTCACTGATGTGCTACGGAGTCCAACAGCGTATGAGACCCTCGATCGTGCGATCCTGAGACCGCGATTACTACTCTGCTTGCATGGCATTGGGACCAATGCAGGGCTCCAACGCATGAACGCTGCCCAGCACGGCGCAACCTACAAGGACTTGGTTTACGTTCGGCGGCGCTACATCACGGCCGATCAGTTACGCCAAGCAATAGCGACCGTGACAAATGGCACTTTGGTCGCGCGCAACCCGGCCATCTGGGGTGAAGGTACAACAGCATGTGCATCGCACTCCAAGCACTTCGGCGCTTGGGACCAAAATCTGACCACGCAATGGCACGTACGCTACGGAGGCCGTGGTATTATGATTTATTGGCACGTCGAGCGAAAATCATTGTGCATACACTCCCAGCTTAAATCGCCGTCGTCCTCTGAAGTTGCAGCCATGATCGAGGGGGTTATTCGCCATTGCACCGAAATGTCAATCGACCGCCAGTACGTCGACAGCCATGGTCAAAGCGAGGTTGCTTTCGCCTTTTGACATCTCTTGGGCTTTGACCTCTTACCGCGGCTTAAAGCCATCCACATCCAACGACTTTACCGGCCGGAAAGTGGACGGCCCGAAGCCTACGAGCATTTGCAGCCAATCCTAACACGACCAATCGATTGGGACCTCATCCGGCGACAATACGATCAGATGGTCAAATACGCTACAGCACTTCGCTTAGGAACGGCCGAAACCGAAGCGATTCTGCGCCGATTCACTCGCAGCAACGTGCAACACCCTACCTACAAGGCTCTCGCCGAACTCGGAAAGGCGATCAAGACCCTTTTCCTCTGCCGATACCTGCACGAAGAAACTTTGCGCCGCGAGATTCATGAAGGCCTTAACGTGATTGAGCATTGGAACGGCGCGAATGATTTTGTCTTCTTTGCCCGGCGTGGTGAACTGGCCAGCAATCGGACCGAGGATCACGAGCTGAGCATGTTGTCGCTGCACCTCCTGCAGAACTGCATGGTCTATATTAACACTCTTATGATGCAGCAAGTGCTCTCGCGTCCGCACTGGGCCGAGCGATTAACGACGACGGATCTGCGCGCTCTTACACCGCTAATCTGGGAGCACGTTAATCCGTACGGGCGCTTCGAGCTCAATATGGAAACCCGTCTCGATCTCAGTCCAAATGGCCCCTGATGACACGACTGTTGGGAGAACCCCAATGTTTGTCCTGCCAACCATTTGTAATTCGACGCGACTCTAATTCGTGCGGGGTTTCTCTGGCAAGTTCGCAGAATAGGTATGTTCACTGGAACGATCATCACATGTGGACCTTTTTGTAACTGCATAAGACAAAGACCAGTGTTTTTACGAACATTTTCTCGGCTGGTGGTTCGATCGAGCAGCTACGGCAGTGCACTTTGAGCGCCGCGGTCAGATGCTCCGGATCGTGGCTATGCGCCACAGCGTGATCCCGTAACCACGCCACCATTGCCTCGCCATCTGCAACCGTCGGCTCGCGAAAGCCAAATAATATGCGGATCTCAGCTCGGTGGCGTTTGCCGGTTCGGCCCTGCCAAGCCTGGTCAGCTATCGGTCCGGTGTCGACGCCGAGTTGTTGCGCCACCAAGGCCACAATAGATGGATGGATTTCGGCCACATCTGGAAACCGCCCGTTCGCTCGAAAGAAAAGCAACAGAACGGCAAAGGCCAGCCGATTGTCTCGGCTCTTACCGGCGATGCGGACATGATCCTCCGGAGTGAGCGTCCATGAGTCGATCAAATCTTCCGAATCGTACGCTCCTTGCACCATGCTGAATGCATGCGCGTTTTAATGGCGCCGTACGAGAAAGAAAGCCTTACAACCTCCTGTCTGGGGGCTGTTGTGTGCCATAAAAGTCAGGCTTGCCATTCCTTACTAGGGAAATTCGTTCAAGTCTAAAGGAAGGTAAGTCAAATGGCCCCTGGTGACACGACTGTTGGGAGAACGCCTATCTGCAATGAGGTCGCCAACAGGTGACGGCGTCGACGCGGCGCGGCGGCAGAGAAGAGGTCAAGCAAAAGCTGCATGGCGAGAACGCCGATTTCCTAAAATGAGGTGCGATTTGGAGTTCAGGTTGTGCGACTAGGCAGCATACGACTCCGCATAGAGCTTTTTCTGATTTTCTCTGCCGTAGTGTTCCGTGATTTGCTCCCAAGTTTGATAGATGTCGTCGAGGGCCGCTTTTGGTTTCGTGCCACCCGCCAATACTGACGACACGCGGACATCGAGCTCGTGCCAATACTCCGCGGCGCCGGGAATTCTTAGATAGATTTGCTGCTCGGGCAGCACAAGATTTTTGTAATACGCGTCGAGGAAGGCAGTCGCGTCCCCTTTATCCCACCCCTCTTTCGCCCACTCGTTGAAGGTTGCGGTCCCAACCGGTGGAAAATACTCGTACTTCATTCCCGGCTGGACACCGGTCCATCCGTTGGCGGAGTTAAAAAAGGCGTTTTTCTTGTTGGCCATGAAGGCGAGGAAATCATAGGTCGCCTCTTTCCTCTTCGACAAACGCGAGATTACGCAATGCCAGCTCCCTCCGTTCGTGTTCCCCACAACGTTGAGTGGATATTTCTCCCATTGACCTGCTAGGGGATTAAACGCCTCAGTCGTACCGGGTATGATGGTCGCGCCGACTCGACCCTGAACACTGGAGCGGGCGCGGTCTTGGGCCAACGTGGGCAGATCGCCCCAAGTTGCTTCCATGACAGCGTGTCCGGTCAGGAACGGATTCCATCCCTCAGGAAGAGTCCAATTGATTTGTTCTTTTGGGCCGTTGGCGAGAAATCTAACATAATCCTCGAGGGCGCGCAGATGTCCCTCAGAATTGATCAAGGGCTTCATGTCGTCCGGGTTGAAGTAAAAATACTTGTTATTTTGGGAAACGACATAGGGGGCGGCGAGTGTCAGGAAATGGAAGAAGCCCTGCTCGTTGACCTTGGCATGAAGCGAAATTCCCCAATCGTCCTTCCCATCACCGTTCCAATCCCATCCGGTAAAAAATGATGCCACATCATGCATCTCTTTCATATTCTGCGGAGGATTGGGTAACTCATATGCGAGCTTGCTCTTGAACTTTTCCTGATAGTCAGCATTCCCCAAGACGTCTTTGCGGTAGTACAAAATCTGAGCGTCGGCATCAAACAGCACGCCGTACAGTTTGCCCTGCCAGGTATAAAGCCGTTTCATTGCCGGCAAAAATTGATCGGGGTCCCAGTAGGGGAATTTTAGATCTCTAAGAAACGGCGTGATCTCGGTCACGTAGGGTTCGTCAGCCGTGAAAAAATCTCCATAGAACCAGGCAGCGGTCTGATAAGCGTCGTATTCGCCCCGCCCGGTTGTAAGATCCTCGAATATTTGTTGATGAAGCGTATCGATAGGAACCTTGGTAATGTTGATGTGGGCTCCTGTTTCCTCCTCCCATCTGGGCGCGTGATATTCAACGCAGTCTCCGACCGCCGATCTAAGAACCATGACGTTGATGGTGGTGTCTTTGTATGGCTTGGACTTCAGATACTCAATGCGTTCTTTGGTGATGGGCGACTCATTAGGCGCCAATGGTGAAGAATCGACAAGGTCGTCATTCGCCGCTAAAGAAACTGGTACCATGCGGGTTAACAGGGCCGCGGAAAAGCCGAGCTGCGCTGCTCGCCGCAAAAATCGACGCCGAGTGATCTTTCTTTCAAGAAACCCGGCGGCCAATTGCTTGAACTCTTCTTCTTCCGAGCGATGCTGGGACATATTCTGATCCTGTTCGCCTATCCGGCTTGACCGCGCGTGCGCAATTTGTCCAGCATCACAGCCAGGATGATGACCGCTCCCTTGATGACCAATTGCCAGTAAAAGGAGACGTTCATCAAAGTAAGTCCATTATTAAGGACGGCGATGATCAGAGCTCCGATTAAGGTTCCAAAGACAGTTCCAATTCCGCCAACGAAACTTGTACCGCCCAGAATGACCGAGGCGATTGCATCCAGTTCATAGCCGATGCCCAATTGTCCCTGGGCGCTGTAGAGACGGCTGGCGCTCATTACACCGGCAAGTCCCGACAGAAGCCCGCTTACGCCATAGGCGAAAATCAGTACAAACGGTACGGCAATACCGGTCAATCGGGCCGCCTGCGCGTTACCGCCGACAGCATAGATGTGCACTCCTAAAATCGTTCTGTGCAGAATGAACGCGCTCACAGCGATGATTAAAAGAGCGATAACGACCAGCCATGGAACCGGCCCGACATAGCCATTGCCTATCCAGGCAAAGCCGATTTTACTGTTGATAACGGTGGTCCCGCCCGCCGCGAGATACGCGAGTCCGCGGATCGCCGTGTAAGTTCCAAGGGTTACGATAAACGGAGGCAGGCCGATGTAGGCGACCGTTGCGCCCGTCAGCACTCCAACCACCAACCCTGCAAGCAGCGCCGCTGGAACCGCCGCCCAACCTAAGGCGGGGATCAGTGAAACGACCACCGCGATAACGGCGGTAAATCCAAGCACCGATCCTACCGCCAGATCGATCCCTCCCGTCAGAATGACAAACGTCATCCCGGCAGCCAGCACAATGTTGATAGACGCCTGGCGGACAACGTTGACGAGGTTATTCTGGGTGAGAAAATTCGGCGTAAGAACCGCAAAGAGAATGCAGATAATAACGAGAACCGGAAGCATCCCGGCCAACTCGATCATCGATCTGGTAAATTCTTTCCGCTTAGCCGCAGCCAGGGCGGATGTCTCTGTTGTACCTTCAGTTGCAATTGGTTGTTGCACTCCGTGTGACATCGGTTGCAAACTTCATGATGTTCTGTTGAGTGATTTCGATCCCGGTCTCGCCCCCGACCTCACCGGTGATTTCTCCTTCCCTCATGACTAATACGCGGTCGCAAACGCCCACGATTTCCGGCAGTTCACTGGAGATGAAAAGAACCGCCATCCCTTTCTCGAGCAATTGCTGGATTAACGCGTAAATCTCGGCTTTCGCGCCGACGTCGACTCCGCGCGTTGGTTCGTCCAGAATAAGGACCCTCGGATTTATTTCGAGCCAGCGTGCCAATAAAAGTTTCTGCTGGTTACCGCCGGAGAGCCCTCCGGCTCGCTGTTTCAGCGATGCGGTCCGGACCCGCATGGCCTTCACTTCTGCATTCGCGCGCTCGGTCAACTTTTTGAAGTTGAGCACACCGGCGGTCGCGCACCGCCCCAATATGTTCATTGTAATGTTTTCTCCCGAAGACATCTGGAGGAAAACACCTTGAAGCTTGCGGTCTTCTGGCACGTAGCCGATCCCGGCGCTGATCGCATCTTTAGGCTGGTTGATCCGGAGCTTTTTCCCATCCAGATAGACCTCACCCGATTTGCGTTTGTCGGCGCCGAAGATCAAGCGCGCGAGTTCGGTTCTTCCTGCCCCGACCAAGCCGGCTAACCCAAGCACTTCTCCCTGCCGGAGCTGGAAGTTGGCGTTCTTCACACGGTCGCCATCGGACATGTTTTTGACTTCCAGAACGACGCGCCCGGCCGAATGCTTGGCGTGCTTGTAGAAATCCTCCAGTCGCCGTCCAACCATCATTTCAATGACCTTGTCGGCTGAAAATTCCGCGCGCTTCAGCTCGCCGACATATTCTCCATCGCGCAGGACTGAGAGCCTGTCGGCCAGTTCGTAGACTTCGGCCATGCGATGGCTGATGTAGATGATGGCCATCCCTTCCGAACGAAGTCGCCGGACAACCTCGAACAACCGATCCGTTTCACGATCGGAGAGAGCCGCCGTCGGTTCGTCCATCACCAGGACCCGACTCTTGTAGAACAGCGCGCGCGCTATCTCGACCTGCTGTTGTTCGGCAACCGCGAGATGAGCGGCGCGCTGGGTGGCTTTGAATCTTGCACCAAGCCGATTCAGCACTTCCTGGGTCTTGCGATCCATTTCGGCCGTATCTGTCATGAACCCGAGACGTTTCAGTTCTGAGCCCAGAAAGACGTTGCCGCTCACCGTCAGGTTCGGCGCGACGGTCAGTTCCTGGTAAATGATGCCGATCCCTGCCAGGCGCGCTTCGTGCGGCGTACGGAACTGGACCGTTTTACCATCCAGGATGATTTCACCCGAGTCCGGGTGATACGCCCCCGCGAGGATCTTCATCAGCGTGCTCTTGCCCGCACCGTTCTCGCCCATGAACGCGTGCACCTCGCCGGGCCAGATGCTGAGATTAACGCTCTTGAGAACCCGTACGCCAGGGAAGCTTTTGCATATCTGGCGCACCTCCAGGATCGGCTGAGCGCTACCGGGTCCAGCCTTTATACTGGTCGACATTTTCTTTGGTGATCAATTGTACCGGAATAAGGGTAAGCGGCTGCTCCGGTTTCTTGCCATTGATGATGTCGTACCCGATCTCAACGGCCTTGCCCGACATAGTGTAGGGGTCCTGCGCAGCACTTGCCGCGATCAAGCTGTCCGGATCCTTCAAGGAAGGCACCACATCCGGTGCCCCGTCTACACCAACGATGAAAAAATCCTTGCGTTGCGCTTGTTTTGCCGCCAGGTCGCAACCGATGGCGGTGGGATCGTTAATCGCAAACACCGCGTCGATTTTCGGAAAAGCAGTCAGAAGATCCGTCATCACCCGAAGACCGCCATCACGGCTGCCACCGGCGTTTTGGTCCTGAGATACGATCTTGATGTCCGGATACTGTTTGATGACTTCGACGAAGCCCGCGACACGATCGGTCACCGCTGAAACCGGTGGCCCGTTGACAATCACAACCTGGCCTTTGCCCTTCAGTCGATCCGCCACATATTTGCCGTCAAGTTCACCAGCCTGCTTGTTGTTCGAAGTAACCGTTGCGTCCACGCCGCCTTCGGCAGCCACATCGACCGCCACCACAGTAATCCCGGCTGCTTTTGCCCGGAGTACAGCCGGCGCGATCCCTTTACTGTCAGCGGCATTCAAGAGGATCAAATTGACGCCAGACGAGACAAAGTTATCCATCTGGTTAGTTTGATTGTTCACGTCATAGTTGCTCGATTCGGCCGTGAATTTAACAGCGGGGTTGTACTTTTTCGCCTGCGCTTCCGCTCCATGCGCGATCTGAACAAAAAACGGGTTACCAAGATCGCCGACGGTTACAGCAACGGCTTTCAGCGGCTTCTGTGCATAGGACGGCGCAGCGAGTCCGAGTGCAAGGAGCAATCCGGCCACCGACTGGATAGTAAATCGGGGAAAAGATCGTTTTTTTATGGATTGGGTGAAACTGAGTGTTTTCATGGGTTGGGGGGCATCTGAATGTTTTTCGGAATCAAAATGACTTCGAACTTAACTGCATCCTGAGGACCACGCGATGTCCCTAGAATGCTTCCTCCGAATATGCGGATATTCCTTACCGCGTCCGGAGTCCGCTCCGAGACAGGATGTCCGTAGTCCTTGATCAGGCCCTCGTAGCCACAGCGGATTCCATCGATCTTTTGGACGCCATGTCTGCTGTACGCTTGCATTGTGAGGCCGCGTATGACGTTGTTAATACCCGGGCACAATCCTCCACAGGTTACGATCGCACAAGAAAGTTTTGGCAGGGTCAAAGAAAATCCTTCGCCGCGGACCTGCTGACTCAAATGCCGGCGTCGTTCGCTGCATGTCAGCGCGCCGGAAACAGTCGTCAGTGAATCATCCACTATTTCCGTGGGCCTTTCGACCGCTAAATGATAAAGGGAGCTTGAGACTCGATACAGCCTTTGAACAAGCCCAAGGTCTGCTCCATGTTGTTGACGTTGTAGGCAGCAATTAGCGTACTTTCCGTACGCAAGGTGAAAGAGATTTGAGCTAGGAACTATCATGGGGGCGATTTCATTTCGGCATCAAATCGCTCTCCAACTCTTCATTCTTGGCTAAATTTCCAGGAAGCTTCTGTAATGAATCTCGTCGTCGCGGCCATCGTGCTGTGGAATACAGTCTACCTCGGGCGCGCTATTCACGGCCTGCGCGAACAGGGCGAATCGGTCGATGAAAATCTTCTGGCCCACCTCTCGTCGCTAGGCCGGGAACACATCAATCTTACCGGCGACTACGTCTGGCATTCCAACAAGCGGGTGGCCAAGGGCCGATTCCGACCCTTGCGAAGCCCCAAAGATTCATGACCCGTCTGTTTACGCCACAACCTGGAGCTTAGCGTGCTTTATTTTCCGTTTTCAAAAAGATCCCCTTCCTTAACACGATAAAATACATTTTCGTGTTTAAAGAAGGATTAAACCATGGGAGTTGGTTCCGCTTAAAAAACGCAGTTCTGACTGACGCGCGGGAATATTCGAAGCGTCCAGGATGGCCCAGGATCGACTTTTCTGAGTGACCCGCTATGCTGACACACCCAGCTTTTTTTAGATCGTGATCCGCTCGATTTCGTCGAGCGAGATTTCATCAGTGCGGCGGTCATAAAGCTTGGTTGTCCGCGGCGATTCGTGGTTGGCGATCTGCTGCGCACTTCCAGCTTCCCGCTGTTCTTTAGATAGGCGGTGATACCGGTCGCGCGGAAAGTATGATTGCCGATGCGTGTCTCGATGCCGGCCGCTTTCGCCCGCCGGCGGATGATGCGGTGGGCGTCCTGCTGGGAGAGGGGATTCGTGGTCAGCTGTCCGCTCTTTCGGCGGGCGCTGCGGAAGAGATAGCCGTCGACGTCGTCAATGATACCGGCCGCTTCGATGTAGTCGTGCAGACATTGATCGAGACGATGATGACAGGGAACGTCGTGCTCCTTGCCGCCTTTTTCGTGTAGACGTATCCAACGGCGGCGCCCCTGGACAAAATAGTCACCGACCTTCATCTGAATGACGGCGCCGATGCGGGCTAACCCAGAGTTTCGTTAGCCTACGATTTTGGACGTTTGGTGTAGTGACTCCATAAAGTCCTCAGCCCGAGTTCTCAGTTTGGCGATCGAGGCCGCGGCGGCGGCTCTGGTGTCCGACTTCTGTTAGACCGCGGAGTTCCGGTTTCCGGCTGACCTGCGTGATGCGATCTCGATCTCGATCTATACGACCCCAGAGTCAATCGACCGTCGTCGTTGGTTCGCGCACTCGATATCATCTCGTTCAATTCCGCACCTTCTCCAGCACGATGTGTGTAGCGTGTTCCGTAGCCTTGTGCTCTGTCACAGAAAATCCGAGTGCAGGCAGGTCCAGATCGGTAAACAGTGCTTCTCCTTGACCGAGTACGACCGGTGCAAGCGCGAATTGCAGAGAATCTATCAACCCAGCTCGTAGATACTGTCGCACGGTGGAGACACCGCCTCCGATCTTGACATCCTTGTCGCCAGCTGTTTCTTTCGCCAGCCTCAGCGCCTCTTCGATCCCACCAGTGACGAAGTAGAAAGTTGTTCCTCCCTCCATCACCAGCGGATCACGCTCGTAGTGGGTTAGAACGAAGGTTGGCGCATGATACGGTGGGTTGTCGCCCCACCAACCTTTCCATGAGTGGTCCGGCCATGGGCCGCGCAGGGGACCGAACATGTTGCGACCGAGAATGAAGGCGCCAAAATTCTCCAGTGCTCTCCGCGCGAACTCATCGTCGGTATCGACAACTCCACCTTCCTGCCCGTGCATCGCGCAGAATGACTTTGTCCGAAAGAACCACTGGAAGATCTCGGTACCCCGTTTACCTAATGGATCACCAAGGCTCTGCTCGATCCCAGCGCTGAAGCCGTCCAATGAAACACTAAATCCTGCGACCCGAATCTTAGGCATGTGTGCTTATTTCCTCGATTATGGCGAGTTGTTCTGGTTTGGCGTATAACACGGATTGCGACCGCCAAACTGAACAATCAAAAAGAATACTCATTTCGGAATACGACGAACGGCGTCCGCCACTAAGGACAACGATGTTATGGTCTTCGATTCTGGCCAAGGTATTTCCGCGACGGTCGCGCCGGAGACGAGCTTTCTGTCCTCCAGACTAAAGAAGGCGCGGTATAAGAATGGTGACCTTTGGCAGGCTTATCATGCGTTTTTTTAGATCGTGATTCGCTCTATCTCGTCGAGCGAAATCTCGTCCTGTCGGCGATCATAAAGCTTGGTCGTCCGGGGCGACTCATGGTTGGCGATTTGCTGCGCCACTTCCAACTTGCCACTGTTCTTCAGATAGGCCGTAATGCCGGTGGCGCGGAAAGTATGATTGCCAATCCGCGTTTCGATGCCGGCCGCTTTCGCGCGCCGGCGGATGATGCGGTGGACGTCCTGCTGGAAGAGGGGATTG
>Ga0210396_10003979_pt1 | contig 14563 bp, 13 predicted proteins | sample IncBWH17OmetaG_FD_155466 | JGI IMG/M metagenome (GOLD analysis project Ga0210396, IMG submission 155466) | Forest soil microbial communities from Barre Woods Harvard Forest LTER site, Petersham, Massachusetts, United States - Inc-BW-H-17-O ...
TCAGCTTGCCCTTAACCAGATCGGCCGCAGCGGCAATCTCGTCGGCGATCGCGACCTCGGTGACCAACAATTCGTTGCCGTGCCGGTCGACGGCACCCGCGTAGCTGTGCAGCACGGTCAGGCCAGCCGCGCCCACCGCAGCGTCGGTTTGGCCGTTGCGCCATGCGCGGCCCATGGTGTCGGTGACGACGACGCCGACGGTGACGCCCAACCGTTCGCGCAGCCCGGCGCGTAGGGTCGCGGCGCTGGCGTCGGGATCGACTGGCAGTAGCGCCAATTCGTTCGCGTCGACGTTGGAGCCGTCTATGCCGGACGCGGCCTGCACCACGCCCAGCTTGTTCTCGGTGATCAGCGTGCGACCTTTTCGGGCCAGCACACGAACAGCTTCAGCGTCGACAAGTTTGCGCCGCAACGTATCTCGTGCATCAGGATCGTCGGGCGCGTCCACCAGCCGGCCCTCGCATTTGGACACCACCTTGCTGGTGACCACCAGGACGTCGCCGTCGCGCAGCCACGGCGCTGCCGCGGCGATCCCCGCACCCAGGTCGTCGCCGGGCCGGAATTCGGGCAGTCCGGTAACCGGCAGGATCTCAACCGCTGACGCGGTGCCGTGCTCGGCGCCGGCCGCGGTCATGCTGCCACACCCGCGACGTCCAGGCCGGCGCTCACCATCTCGGCGGTTGCCTCCGGGTCGTTCATCAGCAGCGGCACCGACCGCACTGCGACCCCGTCGATTTCGGCATGATCACCCTCGTGTATCAGCCAGCAGTCCAAGATGCCGGTGCCGGATCGCGCGCCATAGTGCTGCCCCACCGCCTCTGCGGTAGACGCCACCCCGATCACGGTCAGGCACGCATCTGCCATGCCGCGCAAAGGTTTTCCGCCGATGATCGGGGAGTAGCCCACGATGGGCGCATTGGTCGACCGCAGTGCTGCCCGGATGCCGGGGACGGCCAGGATCGCACCAACGCTCACTACCGGATTTGACGGTGCCACCAGGATGATGTCGGCATCGGCGATAGCCTCCGTGACTTCAGCTGTGGCGTGCGCCTTTTCAGCGCCGATGAACGCAAAACTGTGTGTGGGCACCTGCGCTCGATAGCGCACCCACCATTCCTGGAAATGGATCGCACGTTGACCGTTGTCGACGGGATCGGTGATCACGACGTGGGTTTCGCAGCGGTCGTCGCTGGCCGGCAACAGCCTGGCGCCCGGCTGCCAGCGGTCGCACAGCGCCGTGGTGACTTGCGACAGCGGGTAGCCGGCCCGCAGCATCTGGCTGCGCACCAAATGGGTAGCCAAATCGCGGTCGCCGAGCTCAAACCAGTCGGGCTGCACGCCGTAGCGGGCCAGTTCCTCCTTGGCATGCCAGGTTTCGTCGCGATGGCCCCAGCCCCGCTGCGGGTCTACACCTCCACCTAAGGTGTACATGCAGGTGTCCAAGTCGGGGCAGATGCGCACACCGTGCATCCAGGCATCGTCGCCGATGTTGACGATTGCCGTCAGCTCGTGATCGCCGGGGAGTGCAGGGCCGGAGGCGAACTGGCCAAGACCGAGCAGCCGCTGGACGCCAAGCAGAAAGCGGGCGCCGCCAACTCCGCCGACCAGAACCGTGACCTTCACATCGCACGACAGTACGCGCGGCGGGGTGCTTGGGACGGTTCGGTTGGGGGTGTGACCGACACGCCGCGGCGGCAACGGCCTCAGTGTGGCAAAAAAATGATCACGAGATGGTATGGAAATCCTCCGAATCGCTTGCAAAGAGCTTCTTACCAGTGTGTAATCACAGCAGTGTCATTTCGGTTGGCCGGCCGGATTCGGTGTCGCAGACCGAGATTCGATCATTTGTTCGAATCGAGATGGCCACACATCAAAACAGTGGTGATATTCACGATCAACGAAACCAGGCGAGGAGGCGGAGCATGTCCTATGAGCACCTTCGGGGCGTAATGGGAGGCACACCGCACACCACTACCGGCCAGCCGATGACAGCGCTAACGTCAAGGCCCCATTTGAGTTTGGTCCCGGATGCGGTCGAAGTCTTTGACCCAGAACCGGTGGCCACCGACCAGTGGCAGGACCGCGCGTTGTGCGCGCAAACGGACCCCGAGGCGTTCTTTCCCGAAAAGGGCGGCTCCACCCGTGAGGCCAAGAAAATCTGCCTGGGCTGCGAGGTCCGGGCCGAATGCCTCGACTACGCGTTAGCTCACGACGAGCGGTTCGGCATTTGGGGCGGGCTTTCCGAGCGGGAACGCCGCCGCCTCAAGCGCGGAATCATCTGACGCAGCCGGCTCGGCTACTCGTCATCGATCGTCGGGTCGATGACCGAGGGTTCGACGTCCAAGTACGTGGCCACTTGAGCCACCAGGATCTCATGTAGCAATTCGGCGAGTTCGATCGTGTCCTTCGCGCGCCGTTCAATCGGCTTGCGGAACAACACAACTCGCGCCCGCGTAGCGCTTCCACGCACGTCGACGCCGGCGCTGATCAACCGGGCCAGCGCGATCGGCCCGTCGGCGACCACTTCCGGCGGCCACTGCACACTGTCGGGATCCTTCGCCGAGATCCGTGGGATCTCGTCGACCGCCACGTCGAGTCCCGACAATCGCTCCTGCCAGCGCCGCTCGATGGGCTCGTAGGCCTCGAGCACGGCCATGTCGAAGCGTTCGGCGCGGCTGCGCCACCCGGGCACCGTCGGCGGCAGCAGCGGCCCGCGCATCTCACGCCCGCGGCGCGACACCCTTTTGGGCGCCGAGCGCCCGTCGGGGTGGGAGCTGCGGGAATCGCTCACCCGGCGATGGTAACGGTTGGACATCGTGGCTCGGGCGAATGCGCGTGTCCGGCGCTATGGGGACGTTTCCGCACGATAGCCTCTCGTTCGTGAACGTTCCGCGTCGCTGTTGCCGACCCGGCTGTCCGCACTATGCGGTCGCGACGCTGACGTTCGTGTACTCGGACTCGACGGCCGTAATCGGCCCGCTGGCAACCTCACGCGACCCGCACTCCTGGGACCTGTGCGTCAGTCACGCCGGCCGGATCACCGCGCCACGTGGCTGGGAACTCGTGCGGCACTCCGGCCCGCTGGCCACCAACCCCGACGAGGACGATCTGATCGCGCTGGCCGAGGCGGTGCGCGAGGGTCACGATGCGATCGCTGCCGGTCCGCCGGTCAATGGATTTCACGATTTCGGAGGCCAGAACGGCGGTGCGCCGGCAGCGGCACCCTCCGCCGGCGTGCTGGCCCAGGCTGGCCAGCGCCCCGCGGGCAACGGCCGCCGCCGCGGCCATCTTCGGGTATTGCCCGACCCCACTGACTAGTAACGCTGGCGGAACCGTCCAATTGGGCGACCCCCCCGACCGGTAACCCTGCCGGGCTAGGCTGACTTCGAAAACGTCCCCACCGTCAGGAGCCCAGTCATGTCTCGGTCCGCCGCGGCTGTTCACCGCGTGATCAAGGCATACGACGTGCGAGGTCTGGTCGGTGAGCAGATCAACGAGTCGTTCGTCACCGATGTCGGCGCCGCGTTCGCCAGACTGATGCGCGGCGAAGACGCACGCCAAGTCGCCATCGGCTACGACATGCGGGACAGCTCGCCGTCGCTGGCCGCCGCCTTCGGGGCCGGCGTCACCGCGCAGGGCCTCGACGTGGTGCGCATCGGCTTGGCGTCCACCGATCAGCTCTACTTCGCTGCCGGGCTGTTGGACTGCCCCGGCGCGATGTTCACCGCGAGCCACAACCCGGCCGCCTACAACGGCATCAAGATGTGCCGGGCGGGCGCCAAACCCGTCGGCGCAGAGACCGGATTGACCGCCATCTGTGACGACCTGATCGCCGGCGTTCCCGCTTTCGACGGGCCGCCCGGTTCCGTCGGAGACAAAGACGTGCTGGCCGACTACGGGGCCTTCCTGCGCTCGCTGGTCAATACCTCGGGTCTGCGCCAGCTACGGGTGGCCGTCGATGCGGGCAACGGGATGGCCGGTCACACCGCGCCCGCGGTACTTGGCCCGATCGGGTCGATCGCGCTGTTGCCGTTGTACTTCGAGCTCGACGGTTCCTTCCCCAACCACGAGGCCAATCCGCTGGACCCGGCGAATCTGGCCGATCTGCGGAAATACGTGCAGGACACCGGCGCCGATATCGGGCTGGCCTTCGACGGCGACGCCGACCGATGCTTCGTGGTCGACGAGCGCGGCCGGCCGGTGTCGCCATCGACGGTGACCGCACTGGTCGCCGCCCGCGAGCTCGGCCGTGAAATCGGTGCGACCGTGATTCACAACCTGATCACGTCCCGCGCGGTGCCGGAGTTGGTGGTCGAGCGCGGTGGCACGCCGGTGCGCTCAAGGGTCGGGCACTCCTACATCAAGGGGCTGATGGCCGACACCGGCGCGATCTTCGGCGGTGAACATTCGGCGCACTACTACTTCCGTGACTTCTGGGGCGCCGATTCGGGAATGCTGGCCGCGCTGCACGTGCTTGCCGCGCTCGGCGAGCAGCAGCGGCCGCTGTCGGAGCTGACCGCCGACTACCAGCGCTACGAGTCGTCCGGCGAGATCAACTTCACCGTCGGCGACGCGGCCTCCTGCGTCGAAGCGGTGCTGAAATCCTTCGGCGGCCGGATCCAATCCCTCGATCATCTGGACGGCGTGACCGTGGACCTCGGCGAGGGTAGCTGGTTCAACCTGCGCACCTCCAACACCGAGCCGCTGTTGCGGCTGAACGTGGAAGGACGCTGCGTCGAGGACGTGGAAGCGGTGGTCGAGCAGGTGGCCGGCGAAATTCGCCAGACGAAGGCCACGACGTGAACGCCACCCAGGCCATGATCGACCTCGACGACACCGAAGGCCTGCTGGCCGCGGATCGCGACGGGCTGTTGCGGGCGGCGTCGACGGCGGGTGCACAGGTGCGTGCGGTCGCGGCCGCGCTCGACGAGGGTGCGCTGGAGGCGGTGCGCGGCGACGACCGTCCGCGCACGGTGATCTGGGTTGGCGGGCGAGGCACCGCCGAGACCGCAGGCTCCATGCTGGCCGCGACCTTGGGGAGTCGGGCCGCCGCGCCGATCGTGGTCGCCGCCGAGGCGCCGTCGTGGATCGGCCCGCTCGACGTGCTGATCCTGGCCGGCGACGACCCCGACGATCCGGCGTTGGTCGGCGCCGCCGCCAGCGGGGTGCGCCGCGGTGCGCGGGTTGTCGTCGCGGCGCCCTACGACGGCCCGCTGCGAGAAGCCACTGCCGGTCGGGCCGCGGTGTTGGCGCCACGGCTGCCGGTTCCCGACGAGTTCGGCCTGTGCCGGTACCTGGCCGCCGGGCTGGCTGCGCTGCAAAGCGTCGATCCCAAGCTGGGGGTGGACCTGGCCGCCCTGGCCGACGGGCTGGACGCGGAGGCGTTGCGCAACAGCGCCGGCCGTGAAGTGTTCACCAATCCGGCCAAGGCGTTGGTCGAGCGGATGTCGCGGCGCCGCGTGGTGCTGGCCGGGGACTGTGCCGCGACGTTGGCGCTGGCCCGGCATGGGTCTTCCATTCTGCTGCGGATCGCCCATCAGGTGGCCGCCGCCACCGGGCTCGCGGACGCCTTGGTGGCGCTGCGCGCCGCCGCGGATTCGGGGTCGGTGGACCCGGTGGAGGCTTTGTTTCACGACGAGGAGATCGACGGCCCGGTCGCCGAGCGGCTGCGGGTGCTGGCGTTGGCGCTGGACGCCGAGCACTCGGTGGTGGCGTCTCGGGTCGCTCAGCTTGACGACGTCGACCTCGTCGGCGCCGAGGATGTGCCGGAGGGGCCGGGTGTCAGCTCAGCGCCGGTCGGCGCCCAACGGGCCGAGCAGCAACTGGCTATATTGGCTGTCCGGTTGGAGATGGCAGCGGTTTATTTGCGGCTGGTGCGGGGATAGATAGACAGTGCAGTTGCTACGCGGAGCGATACGGACGTACGCATGGGGATCGCGGACGGCCATCGCCGAATTCACCGGGCGGCCTGTTCCGGCGGCCCACCCGGAGGCGGAGCTGTGGCTCGGTGCTAACCCCGGTGATCCGGCCTGGTTGGAAAACCCTGACGGCGAAACGTCACTGCTGCAGGCCCTGCAAGCCGATCCGGACGGGCAACTCGGTTCGGTGGCCCGCGCCCGGTTCGGCGATGTGCTCCCGTTCTTAGTCAAGGTGCTCGCTGCCGACGAGCCGCTGTCGCTGCAGGCGCATCCGAGCGCCGAGCAAGCCGCCGAGGGCTACCTACGCGAGGAACGGCTCGGTATTCCGGTGACGTCGCCGGTGCGCAATTACCGCGACGCCAGCCACAAGCCCGAGCTGTTGGTGGCGCTGCAGCAGTTCGAGGCGCTGGCCGGATTCCGTCCCGCGGCCCGGACCGTCGAGTTCTTGCGCGCCCTGGCGGTGTCCGACCTGGATCCATACATCGATCTGTTGAGCGATCAGTCCGATGCCGACGGCCTGCGCGCATTGTTCACGACCTGGATCACCGCGCCGCAGCCCGACATCGACGTGCTGGTGCCCGCCGTGCTGGATGGCGCCATCAACTATGTCAGCAGGGGCGCAACGGAATTCGCGGCTGAGGCCAAGACGGTGCTGGAGTTGGGCGAACGCTATCCCGGCGACGCCGGCGTGCTGGCCGCGTTGCTTCTCAACCGGATCACGCTTAGCCCAGGCGAAGGGATCTTTCTGTCGGCTGGAAACCTGCATGCTTATCTGCGCGGTGTCGGGCTGGAAGTAATGGCCAACTCCGACAACGTGTTACGCGGTGGTCTGACTCCCAAACACGTCGACGTCCCGGAACTGTTACGGGTGCTGAATTTCACCCCCACCACCGAGTCGCAACTGCGTGCGCCGACCCATCACGATGGACTCGGGCTGATCTATGACACTCCCACCGACGAATTCGCGGCGTCGATGCTGACGCTCGGTGACGACCAACTCGGCCATGAAGTCGACGCGCCGTCGCGCCATGACGGTCCGCAGATTCTGTTGTGCACCGAGGGTTCGACGACCGTTTCCGGAAAATCCGGGGCAGTGAAACTCACGCGGGGCGCCGCCGCCTGGGTGGCTGCCGACGACGGGCCTATCCGGCTGATCGCCCAGGAACCAACCAAGATCTTCCGGGCCACCGTCGGCCTTTGATCCGCACGGTCCGCGCCGACGACGATGCAGAGCGCAGCGATGCTGAGGAGCGGCGCATGATCAGCGCGTCGCCGCTGACCGGGTAACTCCGTGCCGCTCGCGGCGCACTCGGCGACGCTCGGCGAGCCACAGCCGCATGTTGTGCCGGATAGTACGACCGACCAGCGTGGCAGAGGGCACCATGTAGAGGCTGTCCAACAACGAAAACCTGCGCAAAAACCATTCGGCGAGAACGGTATCGGTTTCCGCGGCTCCCAGGAACTGGTCGAACAGGTTGCCCACCGGGCGGTACCACCAGGGCGCCGGCCCGGTCGCATGGTGGAAGTTGAGATCGCCGATCGCGGTCATCGTCCACACCGGGTAGGTGGTCTTGGCGGTGGCGCGGTTCACCTCGCGCGCCAGGTCCTCGTCCAGACCATTGGCCAAGGCCCGGCGCAGATGACCAGCCTGCAGCGAGGTCATCGTCATGCCCTGCCCGTACGTCGGGTCAAAGCTGACCACCGCGTCCCCGAGCGGAAGAATGCCGGCCGGGAAGCGGTCCAGCTTGTCGTAGCGGCGCCAACGGCTGGCGGGAAAGCGGTGAAAGGCCGTCTCGCCCACCGGTTCGGCATGCTCGAGCGCGGCGTGCAACCGGTCGGGGAGCAGCTTCTCGGCCAGCCGCACCATCTCGGAAAAAGATTGTGGCGGTTCGACTTTGGCGACGCCGAATGTCGTGATGGTCCAGAGGCCGTCTTCGTAGCCCAGCATGCCCAGCCCCAGTGGCTGTTCGCGGGACGCGCCGGCAACGATCACCCTTTCCTTGATCAGGCCGTCGGGAAGCCGGAACTGATGCGACGCATAGCCGATGCCCACGTCGACGATGTCTTCGCGAGGCCGCTGGTATCCCCACTGCTCCAGCCACACCGGCAACCTGGTGCCGCGGCCGGCGGCGTCGACGACGAGATCGGCCGGAACGAATTCGGGGTCCGCGCCGTCACCGGAATCCACCAGCACCCCGGTCACCCGCTGCGCGCCGGCGTCGAACCGCGGCTCGCGCACCGAACGCTGCTGGAGTTCGACGTTGGCGATAGCAAGGGCCCGACGCCGGATCTGCCATTCCAGGTGCGGACGGCTCGGCACGTAAGCGGTGAACTCGTCGCGCAGAGTCTGCCCGGTCCCCAGCAGGTGACCGGCGGCGCCGAAGTAGATGCAGTCCGGCCGGTTCTCCAGCTTCGGCACTCCGGCTGCCACCATGTCGTCGAGGAGACCGGGAAACAGCGCCTCGAACTCGACCGCGCCACGGGCCATCAGAAGGTGAACGTGCCGCCCCTGGGGGACCGCCGTGCGGTTGACAGGTGTGCTCGGGAGCTCGTCGCGTTCGAACACCGTGACCTGGCCGTAGAAATCCGACAACACCCGAGCCGCGCACAACCCCGCGATGCTGGCCCCGATGACGACGGCGCTTCCCCCACGCATGACCGCACAGTACTCGGTACTGTCCCGGTGCATGGCCGGTCGCTGGCGCACCAAATCCGTGGAACAGTCGATCGCCGACACCGACGAGCCCGGTACTCAGCTGCGCAAGGATCTCAGCTGGTGGCACCTTGCCGTCTTCGGGGTTTCGGTAGTGATCGGGGCCGGCATCTTCACCGTTACCGCGTCAACCGCGGGCGACATCACCGGGCCGGCGATCTGGATTTCGTTTCTCATCGCGGCGACCACCTGCGGGCTGGCGGCACTGTGCTACGCCGAATTCGCGTCGATGCTGCCGGTGGCAGGCAGCGCCTACACGTTCTCCTATGCCACCTTCGGTGAGTTTCTGGCCTGGACGATCGGTTGGAATCTGGTCTTAGAGCTGGCCATCGGCGGCGCCGTCGTTGCCAAGGGGTGGTCGAGTTACCTGGAGACGGTCTTCGGATTGACCAGCAGCACAATCGATCTCGGGTCTTTCAGGCTGGACTGGGGCGCGCTGCTCATCGTCGCGCTGGTAGCCACCCTGCTCGCGTTGGGCACCAAGTTGTCGTCGCATTTTTCCATCGTGGTCACCACGATCAAGGTGTCGGTGGTGGTGTTGGTGATCGTCGTCGGCGCCTTCTACATCAAGACCGCGAACTACTCGCCGTTCATACCGCCGGCCGAGGCCGACCACGCCGGCACCGGCATCGATCAGTCGTTGCTGTCGCTGCTGACCGGCGCGCACAGTAGCCACTACGGCTGGTACGGGGTGCTGGCGGGAGCGTCGATCGTGTTCTTCGCGTTCATCGGGTTCGACATCGTGGCCACCATGGCCGAGGAGACCAAGCACCCGCAACGCGACGTCCCCCGGGGCATCCTCTTCACGTTGGGCCTCGTCACCATCCTCTACGTGGGGGTGTCGGTCGTGCTGTCGGGGATGGTTCCCTACACCGCGCTGAAGACCACTCCTGGCGGGCATCACGCCAACCTGGCCACCGCGTTCGCGATCAACGGCGTGCACTGGGCTTCCGGCATCATCTCGGTGGGCGCGCTGGCCGGGCTGACCACAGTGGTGATGGTGCTGTTGCTCGGCGGGTGCCGGGTCTTATTCGCGATGGCGCGCGACGGATTATTGCCTCGGCAACTGGCCAGGACCGGCTCGCGCGGAACCCCGGTGCGCATCACCGCGCTGGTCGCGTTGCTGGTCGCGGCCACGGCCTCGGCGTTCCCGACGGACAAACTCGAGGAGATGGTCAACGTCGGGACCTTGTTCGCGTTCCTGGTGGTGTCGGCCGGCGTCATCGTCTTGCGTCGCCTCCGCCCAGACCTGCCTCGTGGGTTCCGCGCCCCCCTGGTGCCGCTGCTGCCGGTCGCGTCGGTGTGTGCCTGTCTTTGGCTGATGGTCAACCTCACCGTGATCACCTGGGTCCGGTTCGGCGTCTGGATGGTCGCCGGGATCGCCATTTACCTGGGCTACGGACGTCGGCACTCGGTGCTGGCCAGCCGGGAGGCCGCCGCCATCGAAAAGGACGCGACGCTGGACCCGGCGTAACTTGTTTACAAAACATGGCTCTGTGTCTAGACAGCAGACACAGATGGCAGTATTGTCCAATCTCAAGTGATCGAACTCATCGAGGAGGTTGGCCAATATGACCGCGGCAATAGGCCCGAACGCGAAGGTGTGGCAGGACAAGAAGCGCTATCTGTGGCTGATGGGGCTGATCGTCCCGACACTGCTGCTGGCGATCCTGCCGATCGTCTGGGCAATGAACCAGTTCGGCTGGCAGGCCGCCTCGCAGGTGCTGTTCTGGATCGGCCCGATCCTGCTCTACGTCCTGCTGCCGGCACTTGACCTGCGGTTCGGGTCCGACGGGCAAAACCCGCCCGACGACGTGATGGAGTGGCTGGAGAACGACAAGTACTACCGCTACTGCACCTACGCCTTCATCCCGTTCCAGTACCTCAGCATGATTCTCGGCGCGTACCTGTTCACCGCGTCGAACCTGAGCTGGCTGGGCTACGACGGGTCACTGGGCTGGCCTGCCAAGATCGGTCTGGCGCTGTCGGTCGGCGCGCTCGGCGGGGTCGGCATCAACACCGCGCACGAAATGGGGCACAAGAAGGAGTCGCTGGAGCGCTGGCTGTCCAAGATCACCCTGGCGCAGACCGGTTACGGGCACTTCTACATCGAGCACAACCGCGGCCACCACGTGCGGGTGGCCACGCCGGAAGATCCTGCGTCGTCGCGTTTCGGTGAGACGTTCTGGGAGTTCTTGCCCCGCAGCGTCTTCGGCAGTTTGCGCTCGGCCTTACGGCTTGAGGCGCAGCGGCTGCGCCGTCAGGGTGCCAGCCCGTGGAACCCCAAGACCTATCTGTCCAACGACGTGCTCAACGCCTGGCTGATGTCGGTGGTGTTGTGGGGTGTGCTGATCGCGGTGTTCGGCCCGGCGCTGATTCCGTTCGTGATCATCCAAGCCGTCTTCGGCTTCAGCCTGCTGGAGGCCGTCAACTACCTCGAGCACTACGGGCTGATGCGGCAGAAGAACACCAACGGTCGCTACGAGCGCTGCACTCCGGAGCACAGTTGGAACTCCGATCACATCATCACCAACCTGTTCCTGTACCACCTGCAGCGGCACAGCGATCACCACGCCAACCCGACGCGGCGCTACCAGACGCTGCGCAGTATGGACGGGGCGCCGAATCTGCCCAGCGGCTATGCCGCGCTGATCGGGTTGACCTACTTCCCGCCGCTGTGGCGCAAGTTGATGGACCACCGGGTGCTCGAGCACTACGGCGGCGACATCACCCGGGTCAACGTGCAACCGCGCCGGCGGGAGAAGGTCCTGGCCCGTTACGGGGTGACGGCGTGATGGTCGCCTACCGTTGCCCCGGCTGCGACTACGTCTACGACGAAGCCAAAGGCGCTGCACGAGAAGGATTTCCAGCGGGAACACGCTGGGAACAGATACCCGCAGACTGGTGCTGCCCGGACTGTGCGGTACGCGAAAAGATCGATTTCGAAATGATGCGGACAAACATGGAGGTCACGAAATGAGCGACTACAAACTCTTCGTGTGTGTGCAGTGCGGCTTCGAGTACGACGAGGCCAACGGCTGGCCGGAAGATGGCATCGCGCCCGGCACCCGCTGGGACGACATCCCCGAAGACTGGAGCTGCCCGGACTGCGGTGCGGCGAAGTCCGACTTCGAGATGGTGGAAGTCGCCCGTTCGTGACCACTAGTGTCGCGCTTGTGAAGCAAAGGGTCCCGTATGCCGAGGCGTCACGGGCCCTTCTGCGTGATTCGGTGCTCGACGCGATGCGGGAGTTGCTACTCAGCCGCGACTGGTCGGCGATCACGCTGGCCGACGTGGCGCGCGCGGCGGGCATCAGCCGCCAAACGATCTACAACGAGTTCGGCTCGCGACAAGGTCTTGCTCAGGGCTATGCGCTGCGGCTGGCCGACCGTTTGGTGAACGCCGTCGAAGACGCGATCTACTCGAACGTCGGCGATGTCTATGCCGCCTTCCTGCAAGGATTTCGGTCCTTCTTCTCCGAATCGGCGGCCGATCCGCTGGTCATCTCGCTGCTGACCGGGGCGGCCAAACCCGATCTGCTGCAGATCATCACCACCGAAAGCGGGCCGATCATCACGCACTGTTCGGCCCGGCTGACGTCGTCGTTCCAGCACAGCTGGATCAAAGCCAGCGACGAGGACTCCGGCATCCTGGCTCGCGCGATCGTCCGGTTGTGCATCAGCTACGTATCGATGCCGCCGGAGGCCGATCACGACGTCGCCGCGGATCTGGCGCGGCTGATGACACCGGTGGCCGAACGCTACGGTGTGATAGAGCCCGACTGACCCCGCATCAGGGGACCGCCCCGTCGGGACTAATGTATATGCAAGCTAAGTAGTTGACGACGAAGGAATGGGCCTACACACATGACGACGACCGAAAGTTCGGTGACCGCCGACGTCCGCAACGGCATCGATTTCAAGGTGGCCGACCTGTCGCTGGCGGACTACGGTCGCCGCGACATCGAGCTGTCTGAACACGAGATGCCGGGCCTGATGTCGCTGCGCCGCGAATACCACGACGTGCAACCGCTCAAAGGCGCCCGGATCTCCGGATCGCTGCACATGACGGTGCAGACCGCGGTGCTCATCGAGACTCTCGTTGCGCTGGGCGCCGAAGTCCGCTGGGCGTCGTGCAACATCTTCTCCACTCAGGACCACGCCGCCGCAGCGGTCGTCGTCGGCCCGCACGGCACCTCCGAAGAACCCAAGGGTGTGCCGATCTTCGCCTGGAAGGGTGAGACGCTCGACGAGTACTGGTGGGCCGCCGAGCAGGCGCTGACCTGGCCGGATGAGCCGGCGAACATGATTCTCGACGACGGTGGTGACGCGACCATGCTGGTACTGCGCGGTGCGCAGTACGAGAAGGCCGGCTTGGTGCCGCCCGACGAAGAGGACGACTCGGCTGAGCACCGGGTGTTCCTGAAGCTGCTGCGCCACCGGTTCGAGACCGACAAGGACAAGTGGACGAAGATCTCCGAGTCGATCAAGGGCGTCACCGAAGAGACCACCACCGGCGTGCTGCGGCTTTACCAGTTCGCCGCCGCCGGGGATCTGGCCTTCCCCGCGATCAACGTCAACGACTCGGTCACCAAGTCGAAGTTCGACAACAAGTACGGCTGCCGGCACTCGTTGATCGACGGCATCAACCGCGGCACCGACGTCCTGATCGGTGGCAAGAACGTCCTGGTCTGCGGCTACGGCGACGTCGGCAAGGGCAGTGTCGAGTCGCTGGCCGGCCAGGGCGCGCGAGTGACCGTCACCGAGATCGACCCGATCAACGCGCTGCAGGCGCTGATGGAGGGCCACGACGTCAAGCGCGTCGAGGACGTGATCGGTGAGGCCGACATCGTCATCACCACCACCGGCAACAAAGACATCATCACGCTCGAGCACATGAAGGCCATGAAGGAGAAGGCCATCCTGGGCAACATCGGCCACTTCGACAACGAGATTCAGATGGCCAGGCTGGAGAAGTCCGGCGCCACCAAGACCAACATCCGCCCGCAGGTCGACCTGTGGACCTTCAAGGACACCGGCAAGTCGATCATCGTGCTGTCCGAGGGCCGGCTGCTGAACCTGGGCAACGCCACCGGACACCCGTCGTTCGTGATGAGCAACAGCTTCTCCAACCAGGTCATCGCCCAGATCGAGCTGTGGACCAAGAACGACGAATACGACAACGAGGTGTACCGGCTGCCCAAGCACCTCGACGAGAAGGTGGCCCGCGTGCACGTTACTGCCCTGGGTGGCGAGCTGACCAAGCTGACCAAGGAGCAGGCCGAGTACATCGGCGTCGACGTCGACGGGCCTTACAAGCCGGACCACTACCGCTACTGAGCAGCATCTTGGGTGCCGAGTGTGCGGGCAGCCGCACATTCGGCGTCGACGGTGCGGCCAGCCGCACACTCGGCGGTCGCGGGGATAAGCTCGCGCCGTGCTGATCGCCATCGAAGGCGTCGACGGCGCCGGCAAGCGGACACTCACGCAGGGTCTGTGCACGGCCTTCGAAGCCGCCGGGCGATCAGTGGCCACCCTGGCGTTCCCGCGATACGGGCAGTCGGTGGCAGCCGACGTGGCGGCCGAGGCGCTGCACGGCCAGCACGGTGACCTCGCCTCTTCGGTGTATGCGATGGCGATGCTGTTCGCGCTGGATCGTGCCGGTGCCGCCGCGCAGATCCGTGAGCTGTGCGGCGGCCACGACGTGGTGATCCTGGATCGCTACGTGGCGTCCAACGCCGCCTACAGCGCCGCGCGGCTGCACCAGGACGCCGGCGGCGAGGTGGTGGACTGGGTACACCAAATCGAGTACCAACGGTTGCAACTTCCTGCACCCGATTGGCAAGTGCTGCTTGGGGTTTCGGCTGAGCTGGCCGGCCAGCGCGCCCGAGACCGAGCCCGGCAGGATGCCAGCCGCTCGCGTGACGCCTACG
>Ga0210396_10003981_pt1 | contig 14553 bp, 7 predicted proteins | sample IncBWH17OmetaG_FD_155466 | JGI IMG/M metagenome (GOLD analysis project Ga0210396, IMG submission 155466) | Forest soil microbial communities from Barre Woods Harvard Forest LTER site, Petersham, Massachusetts, United States - Inc-BW-H-17-O ...
GGTCGCTGTCCGCGCCCACTGTTCCGTAGTTCAGTTGATATTTATCCCCAGGGAACCCATGCAGTCCCACATATTGATTCCACTGGTCGTTGTAGCTCTTCCACGATACCCCGCCTGCGAGCAACACATCCGCGATGCTGTGCTGCGACGTGGGAGGAATCGTAAACGGTGTGTTGTCTGCGTTGTGATCCATATACGCATCCGACCCATCGCCGAAGTATCCCGGGTTGTAGTTGTTCAGCAGGTAGTAGTGGCCTGCGTCGCAGTTCGGCTTGATCGGGCGAGGCAGCGAAGCGAGGTAGTTCAGAATCGGTGCCACTCCTGGCTGCGACGCGTCCGAGCAGTTGCTGTACGACCCGCCGCCGTATACTCCCGTCGACGCGCCGTTGTTTCCGAAACCGCCGTATCCATCGTCAATCCACCAGTTGTTTGTGCCCAGTACTGGATTCGGATTTTCGACTTCATCCACCGGTCCGCCAGCCCAAATCGTCTGGTTGTGTGGCGGAACTGTATTACCCGCTTCATCCTTGAACCAGATCGCATCGCCAAAGAACAAAATGATGCTGTCTAGTCCCGTTCCGCCCATCGCCGGCTGGTGATAGTTGTCGCTGATCGCGTAGTGATCCGCCAGATATTTGGTGTACGGCGCATCGCCATTCAACATGTTGTAAAAGCCCATCGTCGTCGCGCCTTCGCCCGTCGTCACTTTGCCCGGCGCATAATCCGTGCTGAAGTTCGCGGGCTGCGCTACACCGTTCACGTTCGATCCCACCGTCACTTCCGTCCACGCGAACAAATCCGCCTTGCATCCGCTCGGATTCTTCCTAGTTGCATGCTTCGCGCTGCAGTCTTCCTGCTGCCACATCTGGTAGAAGCGGTGCACCGGGCTGGCCGCATACGAATCATTCGTAAATGGATTCTTGCTCTTCGTGTCTGTCAGCTGAAACGGCCCCGGAAGCAGCGTCGTATACGGCGCGGTGTCGTTCGCGCCCTCAATCCGGCTGTCCGGAACTTTCCCTGTCAAATTCGTTCCGCCCGTCGTCAGATATCCGTAATAGGTCTTGTCCGGCAAACCGTTCTCGGAATTCTCCGCGTCGGTTAGCGAACAGATTCCATTGTTCTTGCAGACATCCGTCGGACCGCCATTAATCGGAGCCGGTAGCACCGAGAACAAAGTCTTGTTGGTGGGGCTTGGATTGTAGGTTGCATCTCCTGTCACGTCCGCCGAATACTGCCACGCCTTATGAAATTCGGTCCCTGGCGTTCCGTCTTCCTTGATGATCCTTTTCGACAGCAAATTTTCCACATGCTCGCCGTTCTTCGGCTTGTACGTGGCAAAGATGTGATCGAACGTTCTGTTTTCCCCTACGATCACGATCACGTGCTTGATGGGCGATTTGGTTTTTGCTTCATCGTTCGCTTGCGCCGGGCTGGTTAATGGCCCCAGCAAGCTGAACTGCACCATGGCCACCGTCGCCAGGCACAGCTTTGCTCCGTGCAGCACTTGGGCTGCGGATTTTTTAAGGGTCATACTTTTCCTCTCTAATTTTCTTATGCGAGTACCGACTGGGCAGCGCACACAGTGCCCCGCCAGCATTGCGGAGAGATTCTTTCTATATAAATTCCCTGTAACACTTAGTACGGCCAGACGCTCACGAGTCCGCAGGACTCGCCACACCAATGGCCACCCTTCTCCAGTACTACAGCCGCTCTGTAGCGCCGGCGTTCTGACAGCAATTCAAAAAATTAAATTTTAATGGCCGCTATTGTCACGGCGGCTTGCAGCGCCAGGATGATGCCGCAGCTTCGGGGGACTTAGGGTAGGCTTAAAGAATGGTCACGTTCCAGCCTTTGACCGAGATTGTCCAGGAGAAGAAAAGGGCAGCGCTGCTCAGCATTGGCTCGGCGGTGTTGTTGCTGTGCCTGAAGACATTTCTGGTGGTACGGACTGGCAGCCTTGGCGTTCTCTCGGAAGCGCTGCATTCGGGTTTGGACCTTGTGGCGGCGGTGATCACGTTTCTGTCGGTGCGAGTTTCCGACCAACCCGCTGACGAGCGGCACCCGTACGGGCATGGAAAATTCGAGAATTTTTCGGCGTTCATCGAGACTGGTCTGCTGGTCGCCACGGCGTGTTACATCATTTACGAGGCGTTTTTGCGGTTGTTCTTTCGTTCGGTACACATCGAGCCGAGCCTGACAGCCATCGTGATCCTGTTTGTTGCGTTGGCTATCGATATGACGCGGGCCCGTGCATTGAATAAGGTTGCCAAAAAACATACCAGCGAAGCTTTGGAAGCGGATGCGCTGCATTTCTCTACTGACGTGTGGAGCACGATTGTAGTCATTGCCGGGATTGGGCTGGTGTGGGCCGGGAATCGCTGGAACTTGCCGTGGCTGAATTATGCGGACGCGCTGGCCGGACTGGGTGTGGCTGGCGTGATTCTGTGGGTCGGCTCGCAGCTTGGACGGCGTACGCTGGATGCGCTGCTCGATGCGGCTCCCGAAGGCCTACAGACCGAGATCACAAGCGCGGTGGGCAGTATGAATGGCGTACTCGATGTCGAGCGAGTGCGGGTGCGGCGCGCCGGCAATCGACACTTTGTGGACGCGACAGTTTCTGTACCGCGAACCGCAACGCTGGAGCAGGTTCACACGTTGACAGATGCCATCGAGGAGCGCATTGGAGAGATCGTGCCGGCAGACGTGATTGTGCATGCCGAGCCGCGCGCGCCGCGCAATGAGCATCTGTTCGAATCGATTCGAGCAGTGGCACAAAGATTGGGGCTGGCGATTCATGATGTCGCTGCGTTTCAGCAAGATGGCCAATTGTTCGTGGAATTGCATCTGGAAGTGGACGAGAATTTGAGCCTGGGCGAAGCGCATCGCCAGGCAACCGAGCTCGAGGACGGCATTCGCGAGCTGAAGACCAAGACGGGCACCAAGAATGTGGATGTGAATATACACATCGAGCCACTGGGCCGGCACATTGCGACGCCCGACACGCGCGTAGGCGAAATGCGCCAGTTGGAAATGACCGTCGAGATGTTTCTGAATGGGCTGCTAAACGAATACGATGAGCTGATTAATTGTCATAACGTGCGGGTGCGGCAGGTAGAGCAGCACATTTTGGTTTCTTGCCACTGCACGATGAAAAGCGCGTTGCCCATCACGCGAATTCACGATGTGACCGCTGCGTTGGAAGATCGAGTAAAAGAGCACTTCCCTCAGATTTTTCGGGTGACGATTCATCCTGAACCTCCCGAAGCGCAATAATACGGCCTTTTATTTAAGGCTTAGTTGGAGATGAGAGTGCTGCTGAAGCGCGCGTAAAGAGTTGTGCGCCCATGGCAAAGAGGGCGGGAAAGCAGACAAGCACGTAACGTGGCTCCGGGGTTTCCAGGGTGGTCAGAAACGCGGTGCGAGCGAGGATGTAAAGCAACATCATCACTACGGCTGGCCTGGCGTATGGGCACTTCCACAACTTCCATGCGCCGAGCAGGCCAAGCGCAACGTAGAGAATATTCAGGAAGAAGTAGCAGACGGTTACGCGCTGATCGACACGATCTTCGACCCACATGTAGCGCAGAGGAAAAACGTGCCCGGAGACAGGGATCAGTTCAATTCGCGGGGTAAACCAGATACGAACGGCGCGGCGAAGCGGAATCCAGAGATAGGTACGAAGCGGGTGGCGAGCGGTCCGTTCGCGAGCAAGCCGCGCGAAGATTTGATCTTCCTGCGGCGTCCAGGTGAGTTCCTCGTTGTAGGTGTCGAGCACCGTAGCGACGCGCTGTTTTTCTTCTTGAGTATCAAAGGCAGTAGCGGGAATGTCTTCGAGATTGATAGCCTCGTCGTTGAGTTTCCAGGGCACGAGATAGCAGTCGCGAAAACGGTAGAGCCAAGTGCGTTCCCAGGCCATGAAACCCTTCGGGTCGACTTCGCCAGGGAGAGTGGTGTCTTTTGGCGCCAGGGGCTGGAATTCGTGGAGGGTGACGGCGTTGCGAATGGTCCAGGGAATGAGGGGGACGACACACGAGACCCCTAAGGCGAACAGCATGGCAACCAGGCGCTTTGTTTGGCGTTGGCGAAGCAGGTAGTAGGCGAGAAGGGCCGAGGTGGTCAGCAGGAGTAGGGGTGCCTCGGGGCGGACCAGCGTGCCGAGGCCAACAGTAAAGCCTGCGAGGGCAGCGACAGGCCAAATGTTTTTGGCCCAAAGAGGCAATGCCAGCCAGTCGGGGGCGGTGCCAGTGGCCTGAACGACGACCAGAGATAGGAAACAAAACGCCACGGCGGTAAAGAAGGTGGCCCAAATCTCGGTGAGGGGCACGGCCACGTAATTTGCTGTGAACGGGCAAAGAGCCGCCAGCCAAACGCCGACAATGAAGGTGCGCTGCCAGCTTAGGCGCTGATCGCAGACTTTGGATAGCAACGCGGCCAAGACACCCACAACCAGACAGGTCAGCAAGTCGACACAGACCTGAGCCACCATCAGCAGGAACCGTGCCTGTCCGCCCACCTTGCCTGACAGCGCGTAAAGGATGGCCAGGAAGGCGGGATAGCCGGGCATGCGGAGATCGACCGGCGTAGGCTGACCGGCGATGTCCATGGCAAAGAGGTGGTGGCGAAGCCAATTGGTGGCAATTTGCTCGTAGATGATGGTGTCGCCGGAATTTGCGGGAAACTTCAGGACGAAAAATAAGCGGAGGCAAGCCCCAACGAGGAGTGCCGCAAGTGCGTGCGAGAAAATTCGCTTCATCTGTGACTTGCATCTTACAATAGTGTGGTTGGCTTCCACTCGACGGAAAGCATCCAGACACCCGGCGCGTCCCATCCTGCACCGGCGGTCGACCAGGTTGAATGAAGGAACGTAAACCAATATTTTACGACGCGGAGAAAGTCCGCTGGAGACGCACGCGTCGTGTGATGGAAATAAGCGGAGTGCTGCTGACACTCCTACTGGTGTATTTTTTTGTGACCATTGCGGGCAGCGTAGAGCTACCGTCTTCGCTGCTTCCGGACACGCATCCTGCCTATCACGCCATTAAGAAAAAATTTCTGAAGACGGTGGCGTTGCGCGAAGGACGGCACACGCGTATCGCGCACATCGGTCAAGTGCCGGAAACGTACGATCCGCTGCGCGCGGCGTTTTTTGTTAGCTGGGATCCGAACAGCTTGGCTTCGCTGAAGAAGCATTACAAAGATATCGACTTGCTAATGCCAGAGCAGTTGCATGCGGTATCGCCTGACGGCGCGCTCACCGTGGTGGACTACGAGCGCGGCCAGACCCTAAAAGCTTCTCCGGAAGAGATCATCTCGCGACTGAAGCAGGACAAGCTACATCAGTGGATGCGCTCGCTGAATCCGCCGATTGAATTGCCGATGATGGGCTTGCTGAACAACTACGACGGCAAGGTTTGGCGCGTAAAGGAACTTGCTGACCTGCTGGCGAATCAGGCGTCATGCGACCGATTGATCGCGGATGTAGTTCAGTACGCGGTGCAATCGCATGAAGTCGGGATCGTGGTGGACTTCGAAGAGATTCCGGAGAAGAGCCAGCCGCGCTTTCGAAAATTCATTGGACAACTGGGGCCAGCAATTCATGCCGTTGGATTGAAAGTGATGATTGCGTTGCCGGCGCGCGATGACGCATACGATTACGGCTTTTTTGGGCGCGAGACAGACGCCATCATTCTGATGAATTACGATCAGCACTGGGAGACTTCGGAGCCGGGGCCGATCGCCGCGCAGGATTGGTTCGTGGAGAATTTGCGGCAGGTGAAACAAGTCGTGCCCGCGCAGAAAATTGTGGTGGGCATTGCCAATTACGCCTACGACTGGACAGAAACTTCAAAGAAACAAAAGCCGCCTGCGCAGGCGTACAGTAACCAGGAAGCATTGCTGCACGCGCATGAGTCGGAAAGTGAAATCGAGTTCGATTCAGCCTCGCTGAATCCACACTACTCGTATTCCGACGAGCATGATCAGACCCACCAGGTATGGATGCTGGACGCTGTAACGGCCTACAACGAGTTGCGCGCGAGTGAACGGCTCGGAGTGCAAGGTACCGCACTCTATCGATTTGGTGATTCGGATTCATCCATCTGGCCCATCTGGGATACGCCTCGTCCGGATGACGCGACTCGGCAGAAGATAACAGACCTGCCGCCTGGGCCTGATTTGATTTTGGAAGGCGATGGCGACATTTGGCACATTGCAGATACACCGAAACAAGGGCGCCGCAGTTTTACCTACGACCCTGCCACGGATCTGATTACTTCAGAAAAATACGAAGCGATCCCGCTTTCCTACGACATTGATGAATTGGGCGGGGCCAAGAAGAAGCTGGTTCTATCGTTTGATGATGGACCGGACCGGCGGTGGACGCCGAAGATTTTGGACGTCCTAAAAGAGAAACATGTGCCGGGAGTTTTCTTTGTGATCGGCGATGAGGCGAATCGGGCGCCGGATCTGCTGAAACGCGAATACAACGAAGGCCACGAAATTGGCAATCACACGTTTACGCATCCGAAGTTCGATGAGATCTCACGTACGCAGATCAAGTGGGAACTGAATCTTACACAGCGGTTGATTGAGAGCACGCTGGGCGTGAAGTCGATTTTGTTTCGGCCGCCGTATGGCATCGATCACCAGCCAGAATACGCGGAAGAAGTGGCGCAACTTCCTTACCCTCAGGAAATGGGCTATTTGATTGTCGGACAGCGCATCGATCCTGACGACTGGCGAATGACCGACGCGAAGGCGCAGCGTCCGGCGCAGGAAATTGCCGACGATGTAATTCGCCAGGCTAACTCTGGGAACATTGTGCTGCTGCACGATGGCGGAGGCGAACGGGCGCAGACGGTAGCGGCAATACCGCTGATCGTCGACCAGCTTCGTGCCAAAGGTTACGAGTTCGTGTCGGTGTCCGACTTGATCGGGAAAACGCGAGCAGACGTGATGCTGCCGTTGACCTTTCGGGAAAGACTAGCAGCACGCGCAGATGGATTCATCTTTAGCATATTTCAGTGGTCGCGATTCACGATTGCGACGATCTTTATCCTGGGAATTATTCTGGTCAGCGGTCGAGCGATTATTATCGGAATTCTTGCCATTATAGAAAAAATACGGCCGGATCATGCCGTGCTGCCTGATCCACCTCCTGCGGTAACGGTATTGATACCGGCGCACAACGAAGAAACGGTAATTGTGCAGACGGTCACATCGGTGCTGCTATCGGATCTCACGGACATTCACGTGATCGTTGTGGACGACGGCTCGACGGACCGCACGCTGGAACTGCTACACGAGAATTTTGGCTCAAATGACTGCGTGCAGATCATTCACCAAGTGAACCGCGGAAAAGCGGCTGCGTTGAGTCATGCACTGCTAGAAGCGAAAACCGAGATTGTGGTGACGATTGATGCGGATACGGAAATTGAGTCGGATGCTATTCGCAAGTTGATCCGCCATTTTTCTGACCCACGGGTGGGCGCTGTCGCAGGAAACGTTAAGGTGGGAAACCGGTCGCGCTGGTTGACGCGCTGGCAGGCGCTGGAATACATCACCAGCCAAAACATGGAGAAGCGGGCGTTTGACCTGCTGAATTGCATCACGGTGGTGCCCGGGGCGCTCGGGGCGTGGCGGCGGCAAGCTATCGAGTCAGCAGGAGGAATCACCGCGGATACGGTGGCAGAAGATGCGGACCTGACGATTGCGATTCGGCGATTGGGATGGCGTGTGACGTACGACGAAGAAGCCATCGCGTGGACAGAAGCACCGGAAAAGCCCGGACAGTTGATTCGCCAGCGGTTCCGCTGGACATTTGGAACGCTGCAATCTTTCTGGAAGCACAGCGACACATTGTTTCGGCCGAGATATGGAACGCTGGGCTGGGTGGCCTTGCCCAACATTTTCATTTTTCAGATTGTGTTGCCGCTTATTTCGCCAATTATCGATTTGCTGTTTTTTGGGAGCCTGGTGTTGTGGGCGCTGGCGCAGTTGCACATCACGCAGATACCGCAATTATGGACGGCGGCGGACGTACAGCGTTCCGTAGTGTTCTTTCTGGGTTTCTTGATCATCGATGTGTTGACGTGCGTGATTGCGTTCGCGCTGGAACACAAGGAAGACTGGACGCTGCTGATTCCTGTGCTGTTGCAACGCTTTTACTATCGGCAACTCATGTACATCGTACTGTTCCGGTCGGTGAAAGAAGCGGTAAGTGGACGACCCGTTGGCTGGCGTGGTGTGGAGCAGGAACCGCCGCGGCAAACGCCAGAGCCTGCAACGTTGTAGCTCTCGCCATGTTTGGCGAGTCTTAAAAAGTTGGATTAACCAAAAACGAATCAGTGGGATTGTGTCGGTTCGCCGGTGGGCACCACGGTTTTTGGTGGCGGCAGAAAAAACCCTCGTGGAGAAGTCATAAAACAGCGAAAAAGAGTACGCAAGATTTCTAGATGATCTTGCCGCGAAACATCTTGTGCGCGCAACGCCAGGCGCAGAGCCAAGTAAAAGCTAACACCGAGATTCATGACGAACGTAAAAGCAATCCCCAGGCTGGCAAGCAGCAACGCGCCGGTACCAACGACTTCCAAGCCTAACGACGCCGCGCCAAGCGCTAGCGTTCCGCTCGACAAAGTTACGTGGCGCACATCGAGCGGCAGGCCGAAGAAGTGGCCCATCATCGGAGTCATGCCCAACATAAAACCGAGCGCGATGGAACCGCCCCAGCCCGCGATATTTTTCGAAAACGTATCGGCGATGCGCGCCACTCTTTCCGGATCGAAAGAACTGCCAAGGCGATGTTCCGCAATCGCTTTGGGTAATTGATGATAAACTGCCCAATTTTCAATCCAGCCACCGGCCAGGCTGGAGAGCCACAGGATTACGCCGGTAATCATGGCGTAAAAAATGGTGCCGCTGCGAAATGGAAACAGCGAATGGACGTTGTACCAAGCGGTCTCTTCAGACAGGAAGGGGTGATCAAAAATCGCGCGCCAGATCACGCTGAAGACCACGGCGCCAACACTGACCGCAACAATGTTTCCGAGCGCGGCGGCAAGTTGGGAGCGTACGATTCTCTGCACATAGGTGATGAGTTCATCGCTATTCGAGGCGTCGCGCGAGTGATGGATGATGCGAGCCAGCGCCGCGCCAGTCATGGAAGGCTGCTTGGTGGCCAAGGCGAGATGGAAGTTCTGCATGAGCACAAAGCTGACTGCATAATTCAAACCGGCCAGGAAACCTTCGACGAAGGGCGGCAAGCCGCGGTGGGTGACGAGCAACTTGATAGCCGCTGTGCCAACAGTGAGAATGCCGCCACCGAGCGCGGCGCGCCACATCTGCGAATATTCTTCGCGGTTGGACGTGATGTAATGCTCGCCCGTTTTCCCAGCCCATTCGACAATCTTCTTAGCCAGCAGGCGAAAGCTATTGTGAAACAGATTAACGAGGCTGCTGTCTTCCAGCCGGCCGCGAATGACGTCGCGCAACAGGCGCGTGGTCGTGACTTTCTTCGGCGGCCCCGGATTGGCGACCAGCACGCCAGCGATAATCTCCATGCGCAGCAAGCTTTTTTCGACCACGTCTAGCGCGTAAACAATATCAAGGTTGACACCGCGCGCATCCAGATGGGCGACGATGCGTTCCAGTTCTGCGCGACACTCGCCTACTGTGGCTTTCCAACTTTGCGCGCACGAGGCAACATCCTGCTGGCGGCGCAAAGCATCAATCAGAGCATCGCCACTGCGAGTGAGGCGATAAAAACCGGATTCCTGCACCGAGCCGGCTTGGCTACGGGTGCGTAGTTTTTCAGAAAGGCCGAGTCCCTGAACTCTCGCGCCTAATAATGAAAAGGCGTCAAGCAGCCAACTGATGGGGTTGTCCCACACGCCTGGATGATGAAGAGGGACAGAAAACTCCTCGATGTCGTCGAGGAGCTGCGCCGGCATATTGAAAAACCGTTCGACCTCGCGCTGCGTGGGAAACAACCGCAGAAAAAGCTTAGAGAGATCGGTCTCTTCACGAGGCGCGGGAAGAACAATACGGAAGAAGCGATCGACAGTCTCGGGAAACAAACCACGGTCCGTGGGTAGCCCGGATTGCGCAAAGAGCGCGACGCCATCGGTTTCTTCGAGGATGGAAACAATGGCCGCATGATAACGATCGCGCACCTCATCGGACGCGGCAAGGATGGACACAAAAACGCGCTCGCGCTTCCATTCCGCGCCCATCCACACGGTAGACTCCACGGGCATGGGAAGCGGGTCAGAAATCTTATAGTCTGTACCACGTAGCCAGGAAAACAATTCGACGAACGCGTCCAGACGCTGATGCAACGTCCCGGCGCGAGTAAACGTTTCTGCCTTGTCGGCAAGTTCCTGGAGTGAGCGGTTGCCCTGTTCGGTAGCCGGAAATAGGGCAAGGATGAGGTTCCGAGTCGAATCCACTGTTATCACCTAGGATGCGCGGCGAGACGCCTGACCCGGGCGGGTTCGCCAGAGGAATGGTAGCAGTTCAAAGCCCGGGATGGCAGTAGCGCTACATTTCGAGAAACGATCAGCGGTTTTGTGCGTATTTCCATCTATGGACCGAATTGTTGTACGATACGGTTCCGACCAGAGGAGGTAGAAATGGCAACGACTTTTACGCTGAATGGTGAAACGAAGACCGTAGATGTTGATCCGCAAATGCCGCTTCTTTGGGTGCTGCGCGATACGCTGAATATGACCGGGACGAAGTTTGGCTGCGGCATGGCGCTTTGTGGCGCGTGCACGGTGCACATCAATGGCGAAGCGACACGGTCGTGCATTACGCCGGTCTCCAGCGTAGCCGGGAAAAAAGTAACGACCATTGAGGGGCTGTCCGCGGATGGCTCGCATCCGGTGCAGAAGGCCTGGATTGAAGAAGACGTTCCGCAGTGTGGCTACTGCCAGTCTGGACAGATTATGTCGGCCGTGGCCTTGCTGTCTAAGAAGGCCAATCCTACCGATGCGGATATTGATGATGCGATGAGCGGCAATATTTGCCGCTGCGGCACCTACCAGCGCATTCGTAAAGCGATTCACCACGCGGCCTCTCTACAGGCCAAAGCTTAGTTCGCTACGATCCCGCCCTATTCTCCTTTTCCCCAACAGGAGGCCCTTATGAAATCTGCATCATTTACCCGGCGAGAATTTCTGAAAACCGGAACAGCGAGCAGCGCATTGGTGGTCGGATTTCGCTTTCCGCTGAGCGCTTGGGATGATCCCGCAAAAGGCCAGGAAAAGAAGCCGCCTAACCCGTTCAACGCCTGGGTACGAATCACGCCTGATAATCAGGTGACACTGATTCTTGGAAAATCCGAGATGGGTCAAGGTGTATTCACATCGTTGCCGATGATTCTGGCGGAAGAATTGTGTGTGGATTGGAAACAGGTGACGGTGCAGCAGGCCGAGACCAACGCGAAAATCTACGATCACGGCACCGGAGGAAGCGGAAGCGTTGCGGGTTCGTGGGTGCCGTTGCGACAAGCAGGCGCTGCCGCGCGAGAGATGTTGATTTCGGCCGCGGCTAAAAAGTGGGAAGTGAGCCCGGATACATGCAAGGCACGGAATGGCGCCGTGGTGCACGGGCATCCGGAGAGATCGTTGAATTATGGCCAGTTGGTGGCCGATGCGGCAAAACTCCCAGTGCCCAATTTCAGCGACGTGCCGCTTAAGAATTCGGGAGAGTTCACGATTGTTGGACTGGACAAACGGCGTTTGGACTCTGCGAGCAAGACCAGTGGCGTGGCGAAATTCGGAATTGATTCTCGTGTTCCGGGGATGTTGTATGCGGTGGTGGCGCGCTGCCCGGTTTTTGGAGGGAAGTTGGTTTCCTTTGATGCAAAGGCTGCGGAACGCGTGCCGGGAGTGCGCCAGGTGTTTTCGTTTGAAACCGTGGGCCGCGGAGCTTCAACTACAGGCGGCGTGGCGGTCGTCGCCGACAATTCGTGGGCAGCGATGCAAGGCCGCAAAGCGCTAGTGGTGAAATGGGATGAAGGTGTGGCAGCCAAGGAATCTTCGGACGAACTCCATAAGCAGTTTTTGGATAACGCGGCAAAGCCTGGCAAAGTGGTGCGCAATGACGGTGACGCCAACGCCGTATTGGCGAGCAGCAGCAAGAAAATTGAAGCGGTGTACGAATTGCCATTTGCCGCGCATGTTTGCATGGAGCCAATGAATTGCACGGTGAAAATTGACGCGGACCAGGCCGAGGCTTGGGTGCCTACACAGGCGCCGCAATGGGCGCAATCGGTAATCGCGCAGACGACAAAGCTGCCTCCGGAGAGAGTGGTCGTCCACACCACGATGATGGGCGGAGGATTTGGGCGGCGTTATCAGGTAGACTTTGTAATGGAAGCAGCGCAGATCGCGAAAAAAACTGAAAAGCCAATCATGTTGTTGTGGACGCGGGAAGATGACCTGCAGCACGATTTTTACCGGCCGGCTTCGTACCACAAATTGCAAGGAACCCTGGACGCGAATAACAATTTGAGGGCATGGAAACACTTTCAGACCTCGACATCGATCGCGGCGAAATGGCGACCTGACGGAGACAAGAAGCCAGAGGCGGGAGAGTTTGGCACGGGAACGACGATCCCCTATACGGCGCCGAATATTCGCATCGAGTACACGCTGGCTCATTCCAGCGCGCCGCGTGCGTGGTGGAGATCGGTGGAACATTCCAGCAGCGGATTTGTGGCTGAGAGCTTCATTGATGAATTGGCTCGTGAAGCAGGAGAAGATCCGGTCGCGTTTCGCCTCAAATTGATTGGAGCAGATCGCAAGATTCCGCAATTTGAGGGTGAACCGGATTCTCCGCCGCTCGATACTGCGCGACTGAAAGCTGTTTTGCGGCTGGCCGCAACAAAGGCGGGGTGGGGTGAGTCATTGCCGCAGGGCGAAGGGCAAGGGATTGCGGCGTTTTTCTCGTTCGAGTCTTACGCGGCGGCGGTGGCCGAAGTTTCCGCAAACGCGAAAGACATCATCGTGAAGCGCATCGTCTGTGCCGTGGATTGCGGACGGCCTGTGAATCCAAATGGAATTCGCGCGCAGGTGGAAAGTGCGGCAATTTACGCGCTGACTGCGACGGTGAAAGATGCGATTACTGTGGAGCGCGGGCGGGTGGTGCAGGCCAACTTCAACGACTACGACATGATCAGGATGAACGAGGCGCCGGTGATTGAGGTTCACGTGGTGAATAGCAACGAAGCGCCGACCGGGATAGGCGAACCCACAGTTCCCGTGATTGCGCCTGCTATCTGCAATGCGATTCAGGCCGCGACAGGAAAACGGCTGCGGCGTTTGCCGCTTCGTGCCAGTGATCTGGCATAGCGTTGAAACTCATTTCGCGACAGAATGAGCTGTGTACTCAGCGACACTCCTTCTCAGTATTGTTTCCCTGCTTATCTGGGTGGTGCTCACCTTTTTTCGCGGTGGGTTTTGGCAACTCAGCGCGTTTGATGACGATGTACTTCCTCATAAAGAGTTGACGAGTCCGCCGCGCGTGGTGGCGATCGTGCCGGCACGAAACGAAGCAGACGCGATTGCTCACACGGTGGAATCGCTTGCAGCACAGATCTATGCTGGCGAACTACGGATTTACGTTGTGGACGACCATAGTGAGGATGGCACGGCGGAGGTGGTTCGCGAGGCGATGCGGGCCGAAAGGCGTGCCACGATTCTGCAGGCCGACAGTCTGCCATCAGGATGGACGGGGAAGATTTGGGCCTTGCAGCAGGGAGTGGCCAAAGCGGATACGGTAGCGCCAGATTATTACTGGTTTACTGATGCGGATATCGTGCACGCGCCGGACACGTTGCAGCGATTGGTTTCGCGGGCCGAGGCGGAGCAACGGGATTTGGTGTCGTTGATGGTGCTGCTTCATGCAAGATCGTTCGCCGAACGGCTGCTGATTCCTGCGTTCTTATATTTTTTTCTGAAGTTGTACGTTCCGAGATGGATTGCGGATCCCAAGTATCGCGCCGCAGGAGCGGCCGGGGGCTGCGTGTTGCTGCGAGAAACGGCGTTGCAGCATATTGGAGGATTTGCTGCTATTCGTGGCGAAGTAATCGACGACTGTGCCCTCGCTCGCGCAGTGAAACGATGCGGCGGGAAAATCTGGATGGGGCTGACGAGAAAAAGCATAAGCCTGCGCGCCTACACAACGTTCGGAGAAGTACGTGACATGATCGCGAGGACGGCGTTCACGCAACTAGGCTATTCGCCTTGGCTGTTGCTGGGAACGCTGGTGGGAATGCTACTCACTTATATTGTGCCAGTCGTGCTTGCGCTGCAGTCGCGACCGCCGGTATGGCAAATCGCGCTTGGTGCGTGGGTGTTGATGACGCTGACGTATCTGCCGACCGTGCGCTTTTATCGACTGTCACCTCTGTGGGCCACCTTCCTACCGGTTGCGGCGGCCTTTTATTCCTATGCGACATGGGTATCTGCTGTGCGCTACTGGATGGGTCGCGGAGGTCAGTGGAAGGGCCGCAGCCAAGCTCCCGCAATGCACTAAAACGTAGGTCCAATC
>Ga0210396_10003984_pt1 | contig 14550 bp, 15 predicted proteins | sample IncBWH17OmetaG_FD_155466 | JGI IMG/M metagenome (GOLD analysis project Ga0210396, IMG submission 155466) | Forest soil microbial communities from Barre Woods Harvard Forest LTER site, Petersham, Massachusetts, United States - Inc-BW-H-17-O ...
GAATACTCCCAGACGGCCACCACGGGCGGCGTCGACGTCGTCAGATCGGCGCTCAAGCCCTCACCCGCTTCAATCAGATCCGCGGTATAGGCATGAACGGTCAGCATATACGGTCCGGCATTGGTAAGAAAGTTGCGGTCAAATCCGAGATAGAACGCTGCCTGCGCCTGGGGCTGAGGGCCGAAAGGATAAAAATATTGTCCGTCGATGGCGTTCGACTGACTGACCACCGTATATTTTGCACCATCGAAACTTTGCAAAGCGATCAAGGTGGCGCCAACCACGGAGATCGGTTGGTCGGTTTCAAAAATGATCGGACCGTCTGCGTCCGGTTGCGTCGTCGAAATCTCCGTACCTTGAGGGACCAGCACGACCAGAGCTTCGGTATTGGGCGGGGAGCCGGGAGGGGAGGTCGGACCGGGTGACGAGAGGTGAAAGGTTAGCTCACCAGTCGCGGGCACGGGCGGATTTAGTTCAATGCCAATCAGCTTCAGGAACTCAATAAAATTTTTGTCGGGGACTTTGTTCAAACGATAAAGGATCATTTCTTCCAGCCACGCAAAAAGCTGGACCAGGGTAATCCCGGGATCGCTATCATTGAAGTCGGTCCATTCCGGAGTATAACCGGGGATCCGCCGCAGAGCGTCGGCCACCAGCGTTTCATAGGTACGATCATCCAGTTGGATATCCGGTAATGGCATCAGCTTGCTCCCTCGGTGAGGTAGAATGGATAGACGACGTTCGACGCTTCGTTGGTAGCGTTGATCGTGTACTCAATCGAGACGAGAACCTGGCTCGGTTCGTCGGGCACAAGATTGGCGCTCACTTGTGTGAGGGTGATGCGCGGCTCCCACTTCAGCAGCGCTTGCTTAATCGAACTCACTAACTGAGTGCGAATAATCGAACTGTTGGATTGAAAAACGTAATCATTCACCCCGGCGCCGAAGGTCGGACGCATCACTCGTTCACCCAGCGAAGTTTTAATGATGATCCAGATGGCATCCGAAATTCGCTCGGGTCCGGAGGACCAGTTGAGCCCACCCTTCGCGTTCACCGTAATCGGGAAACGCCAGCCGGTGCCAATAAATGCGGATGAGTTGTCCATGGAAAAATATCTGTTCGATCGGCCCACTAACACGGCAACTCAGCCAAGATCGCTTCCAACTCCTGGAGCTTGCTTTGAATGTCTTCCAGAGTTTGGATGGCGTCCTGCGCACCCGGGACACCGACTGAACCGCCTTGTCCGCCGACAATCGAATCGAGAGTTGTTTTGATCGAGCTGATCGTTTTCAGCCCGTCCTTGATTGGGTCCGGTAGGGCCGACTCCGCGGCGGTCAGGATCGGCTGAATCAAGGTTAAGAGCGCGTCGATGATCGCTAAGGCGTCTTTCAACTGGGCCATGGAAGCGTCCGCGTTGCCCTGGGCGCAGTTAAGAGATGCGATCAGCACCGGATTCCCTTGTGCGGCGTTCAAATTGATCCCCGCTCTAAACTCCAAGATACTGAGGATCGCCGATATAATACACTTTAAATAGGCGACGATGAGCCTGATCACCCCAAAAATAGTGCAGGCGAAGGTGAAAGGAGTGGGCACGCAGGTGGCCACGAAGTCGGCTGCGGCGGAGATAATATCGCCGAAGGTGGTTGGGCCGATATTGGTAAGAGCGGTGACAATTTTCAGCAACTTAAGAATGCATTGAATGCCCGCGAGTGCCGGCCCCAGCTGCAACATTAGACCGTGAATGAGCGTACAGTCGCTCGGGGGCCCTTTGGAGAGGTCGATGACAGAACTCAATTGGCCGCCGAACGGAAGAGTGATACTCAAGGATGCCGCGGTCGGGAGCTGAATACACGGAGTCTGGCCGTTTGACATAACGATGTGCCGCCTGCGTTCGTTCGATGCTGATTAAATAGGCGCCGTTGCTAGCGCAACTGGCCGTCCATTGATCACGACCTGCGGCGCGGTGAGTTCGATTTTGCTAACGCCAGTAATCGTGATTCGAGCGTTGGCGAGCTCGATCAGATTGCCGTAGGCGTCCTTGATCTGGATGTATCCTTGATCCCCTTGTGAGATCGGGGGGTCGTACAAACCGATCTCGTGCCCGTTTACTGATCGAATGATCCGGAGTTTAATATCTGTACTGGGTGTTTGATCCTTGCCGTTCCACATGAAGCCGACTACGTAAGGAAAGCGGGCGTCTCCGTGATCAAAGGCGACTAACACTTCGTCATTAACCTCCGGCATAAAAAATGACCCGCGTCCGTTGCCGCCCATCATGGTGGCAATCCGGATCCAGTCGGTTTCGTGCTGATCGTCCAACCAGGGAAAATGGACTTTGACGCGCCCATTCTTGTTCGGGTCTTGCACGTTGGTCACAAGACCGATTACCACTCCGTTGATCTGGCTCATGGCTTCTACAAAGTCTGTTCCATCCGGGCCGTAAAATCGGTGGTGTAACCGCCGTCCCCGATGGTATGGGTCGTTGACGTCACCAGGTAGGAGAATGGGTCTCCGTCCGGCGGCCCCGAGAAACGGGCGCCTAACCCTTTGATCTGTACTTTGACTCCGGCCCGGAGGTCGGGCAAGCCGATCGTTTTTCCTTTGGCTTCGACGAGTGTCTGACCGATTTGCAGGAGAGTGTTCCTGGCGAGGGTGTCGGCTTCGGCCTGGGTCTGGATCGGACGGTCAACGACAATTTCGCGTTTCTGCGCCATCGCGGCATCTTGCACGCCCAGATCGCTCGGGTTGACAATTCTCGCTCCGTCCGCAATCAGCTTGGCTCGGTTTGCCGTGCCCACGAACTTGGTCTTGCCGCTTGGATCCCAGCCCCGGACTGTTACTTCCGAAGCTTGGTTCGTCATTTGCAGATTGGGTTGCAGGCTAATGAGCGTTTTTCCCCATTCCAGGACGTACGTCGGATCTGTCACGCCGCTGGTCGGTCCGAAACCGAAAGTGACCACCCGCGGTGTGCCCGTCGAAATGTCTTCCAAAGTCAGCTCGTAACCAATCCGTCGGGCTCGTTCCATCAGGAAAACAAGCGGGTACTGGTTATTGACCAGAAGATAATCAATCGGATCTTCCGTCGCCTGATTATTTGTGACGTCGTCCGGGTCAATTTGCAGCTGCAGCTTCGGGATGATCGATTTGTTCTGACTTAGCTCTTTGGTGATTTGTTTGACCAGGGCCTGGGCGATTTGAGTATCCGTCATTTTGACGAAAGGCTGTGTCATTTGTGACGTTCTAAACCGATCAAACAAGTTCAGTCCTGTCACCGTGAGGGTCGGGCCGCCGGATGCCGGAAAGTTGGGCGAAAGCGTGGTGATCCCTCCGATGAGCATGCTGTTAAGTTCATCGGTGCCATTGCGATAGTAGCCCATGAAGAGTTCGACCTCCTGACCGGGATCGAACGTAGGATCGTCGCTATACTTGAATGTCAGCAACTCGGGGTCCCAATTCATAACGGTCAGATTAAAGGAATCGATCTTGTCCAGACTATCTTCGTAGGTGACGCTCAGGACGTCGTCATTCTGCATATCCGCTTCTTTCCCGTGAATCATGAGCCGGAAGGCGGGCACGTAGAAATCCTGGCCGACGTACACATCGAGAGGGAGAACATCTCCGGCTGGCATCAGGAAGCTCCAGGTGTGGTGGTGCTGGGAATGATCAGTTGGGTGCCGGGCATGAGCAGCCGCGGATTATCCAAGTTGTTTGCATCGGCGATCGGACGCCACCGAGTTGGATCGCCGTACACTTTGGCCGCGATGAAGCTGAGGGATTCCCCTCGCTGGACCGTTCGCACCTTCGTCCGGTCGGGGGAAAACTTCGGTGATTCGGCGAGTTGCTCTTCGATGGTCTTGTATTCGCGAAAAGCAACCGTCAGCTTGGCGCGCAGGGGAATCCCGCTGGGGCTGAAAAGATTAAACTCCTCGTTGACACTCTCGACCAGGCAACGCGGATTCAGACTCGAGCCAAACGAGAATAGCTGCCCGCCGTCTCCCCAGCTCAGCATGCACCGTGGCGGAGCGTGGGTATCCGAATTGATTTTTAGCAAATCGTAAATTTCGACGGTTCGCAGACGGACATCTACGGGGTCGTCAACCATCCCAAACTCGGTGGTGTCGTAGAATAGCTCGAGAGTGATCTTTTCGTTCTGGCCGCGCACGAACTGCAGAACCGGCGAGTCGAGACCGGGGATACCTATCTCGGCAATCTGAACGGCATTTGTTAGGGAATACTTCTCCGGGTTGAACTGGACCTCGATCTGGTTCGAATCAGGAAAGTTCCCCGTCGAATCTTCGTAAACGATCGTTAGTTTCTGCAGTGGCATGGACTAGTCTCCAATCCGCGGCTGGTAGGCGCGGTCCCGGATCGTGGTGTCCTTTGCCTGCTGAGCGTGGCGGTCCTGCTCGGTCTTAACCTGTGCCAGGACGATCGCGACGATGCGTTTCACATCTGCCGCGCTCAACGGCCCGACACCTTCCGTCACTGCAATATCGGTGACGACCTCGTTGATCCGGACGTTTGGGCTATCGGGAGGGGGCATTTGGGGGGGAGGGGGAAACAGAATTCAGGAGTCAGAATTCAGGAGTCAGAATATAGAAGTTTAAGAGGTGAGGGCGTATCCCCGAAAAACAAGCGATAGTTTGGGCTTCTTCCGATCCAACTACATACTTCCCGCATTTTCCGACTTCTGACTCCTGAATTCTGATTCAGTATCTCCTGTTCCTCACATATCCAAAAAGAGCCCTTCATGCGCGATCTCCAGTGACTCGATGGCGACGGCGTTCTGGGTGGCATTCAACGACGGACCGAGCCATTTGGTCGGGATTCCACGGGTAAACCGCCAGATTTTGGCGGGAATTCTGGACTCATCCATTAGGTAAATCAGACCGTCTCTCCGCGTGCCGCTCCCGAGAACGAAGCCGTTGTGCCAGTCCCAAAGATCGTCGTCCTCATAAATGACCCCGTGTTTAAGGGTGATGTTCGTAAAGCTGGCGCGGGTGGGAAACTTATGGGTGTAATCGTTCACCCCGCCTTCCTTGTATTCGAGGACCTCGAGCGTGGCTTCCAACCCGGAACACTCGGAGAATCCCGCGACCTGGTAATTCAACGCGGCAGCTATTAACGTCCCGTCGGAACTCGAAGCATCGATCAACGTCAGGTAGAAATTAAAGACTGAGAGCGGGTCAATTCTCGAATCAAACATAGCAAAAGCGATTATGAGTCAGTAACCGAAGATCCGGCCGGGTCTTGGTGGATTTCAAAAACGATGAACTCCATTGGCGCAGCCACCGCGACGCCTACTTCACAGATTAGTTGACCGGCGTCCACCACGGTGGGGGGGTTGTTTGTTTCGTCACATTTCACATAAAAGCCCTCCGCGGGCTTCGCCCCTTGCAAGCCGCCGGTCCGCCAAATGGTCGTCAGAAAGATCGTCAGCGAATGAACCAGAGTCCTCCGGAGCGAAACGTCGTTCGCCTCAAAAACTGCCCAGCGGGTTGAGATGGCCACCGATTTTTCGATCATCGACATCAGTCGACGCGTATGGATGAATCGCCAATCGGTATCGTTCATACGAGCTAACGAACGGGCGCCCCAGACCCGGATACCGCGACCTTGGAAAGAGCGGATGGCGTTGATCCCAAACGGGTTCAGATTTTGCTGAGCAAGGTCCGTGACGTCGTCCGCAACGTCATTAACAAATGCGAGTGGCGCGTTCGCCGGGGGTCGCGCCACCCCGAACTGATTGTTAAGACTTGCATAGATGCCGGCAACATGCCCGGCGGCCGGAATGAGCCGCGAAGGACCTTCGAGTGCCAGATCGTCCGGAACTTCGAGCCACGGGTAGTAAATGGCGCCAAAACGCGTGACGAATTGGTTCTTCCAATGCTGAAGGTCGCCGGGGCTTTTGGTGGATTTCGGAAAATCTAAAATGGCGACCCGATCGCGAAGTTGTTCGCACTGGCTGATCATCGCGCGGTAGATCACAATTGGGTCCAGAGTTGGTACAGTCTCGATTTCAGCCTGTCCAAGGGGTGGCGACTGTGCGCTGGCCGGAGGTGACGCGCACGGATCAGCAGGCGGGAGGGCCGGCGTCGGCAATGCGGCCGCAGGCTCGTAGACAGTGTCTGGAGCAGCAAGAATCGCCACTTCATCAATTTCTTGCAGGATGCGGATCCCGCGCAAATCGTCCGGGCCTCCGGTGAAATCGTCGACCGTCACACCGGCGAGGCCGTCCTCGCCTCCCTGGAGCAGCAGGGCCACGTTTGAAGAGACGATGCTGAGTGTCGTTTGGGCCGGCGCCAACGGCCCTGCTCCAACGAAAAGGGGCGGGATATTTTCATCCGGTGATGCCGGAGAGCTCAATGTAATCAGGTCGGAAACGGCGTTGACGCAATCCAGGGCGAAGAAGGGGCCGGGCGAAACCGAGAGATGACCGTAGTACTCTTCTTCGACCGGCGCCGTCGGATCCGGACCGGGCATCAGCGTGACTCGAAGGGCAAAGTCGGTCACCATTTGTCCGGCCGTAAGCGGAGTGAGAGTCAATTTCAGGCGGTTACCCCAACTTCCGGGACTCAACGCCATGACACGCAACGCGGGCTGATACTTGAACAAGACCGTGCCCTGGGGATGCGCGCCATTCAGCTTTTGCGCGAGGGTGATGGTGCCGTTTGTTCGTGCGATAACCAGGGAAATCTCAGTCACCCCGTCGCTGTCGATTTCTATCAAGTCACCGATCTGAATCCTATCCGCTTGACGAACCGAGTTGTCCTGGATCTGCAGCACTGCGTCGCCGGATGTCGCAGCTGCGGCAAGAAATCCGGCAAAGCAGTGGTGCGCTCCTGGCAACGGGTACGAAGCCTCGCGCGGGGCCGGCCAGCTTGGTCCCGGTTTGAGTCCGGCCACTCGGACGACATAACAGGTTGTGCCGCCGTTGTCGAAAAACCCTCGAACCGCGTACGCCAGATAGCTATAAGGAACGAATCCCCCGAAAGTGGTGAGAAATTCTGCCCAGCTCGTCAACCGAACCGCCACTCTGGCGGCAACATCGGGCGTCGCATCCGGTGGCGGCAACGGGCCGCGTTCGGTGAACCCGGCAAAGCCTGCCACGTCAGTCCGCACCAAGCGGATGTCGTCGCTTTGGGCCGGCTGCGATTGCAGGTAGACCCCGGGCGTGACGTAGACAGGCATCTCTCAAACCTCGCTGATCGAATTGCTAAGCTAACTCCAAGGTCAGGCCTTCGTGCGCGATCTCCAGCGATTCGATCGCGACCTCGCTGGTCTTGCCATTCATCGCCGGACCTTCCCACTTGCTGGGCCAACCTTGCCGAAAAACCCAACGAAGCGCCGGTTGACGCCCCTCGTCGAGCAGAGTGATTGATCCGCTGGTTCTGGCCTGGGAAGTATTGCCCTGGATCACTAATAATCGCCAGTTATAAGCCGATAAGTCCTTGGTGTAACCTCGCTTGAGCACGATATTAGTGTACTTGATCAGCCCGGGGAGCTTGCGCGTCGTTGATTCTCCGTCAGCGACCTCGTTCCCCTCACGATACTCGATGATGTTGGTGTCGGTGGTTAGCCCGCTTACCTCGCTGAAGCCGAATTGCCCGACGCCATCAATCTCGACCTGGAAATTAAATTGACCGTAAGGGTCAACCCGTGTGCCAGCTGCCATAACTTTTTCCTCTCTTGTTAATGTTATTGACCTTCAGTGACATCGGAACCGCCACCGGTGTACTGGCCGATCCGGAAGATGACAAACTCGGCCGGTTTCACCGGCGCGATGCCGATCAACATGATGAACTTGCCGTTGTCTAGATCGGCCTGGGTCATCGTGGTCCGATCACACCGAACGAAAAATGCCTGATCCTTCGTGGTGCCCAGGAGCATCCCGTCCATCCACAATCCGGTCAGGAAGTCAGAGACACTTCTGCGGGCACGTGCCCAAAGTGCGTCGTTGTTCGGCTCGAAAACGACCCATTGAGTGCCTAATTGGATCGATTGCTCAACGAAAATGAAGAGCCGCCGAACGTTGATATACTTCCAATCGGGATCCGGGCTAGTGGTTCGTCCGCCCCAGACCAAGTTGCCTTGTCCTTTAAAAAGGCGAAGGCAATTGACGCCTTTGGGATTCAAGATCGCCTGCTGCTGGTTATTGATCGACAGTTGCAGCTTGTCGATGCCCAGGATGATCTCGTTCGCCGGGTCTTTGTGCACGCCGACGTTGGTATCACTTCGCGCATAGATCCCGGCAAGGTGGCCCCCCGGCGGAATAGGGAGCAGCACCCCGGTGACCGGATTCGTAATCTGCAGCCAGGGGTAATAGTAGGCCGCGTACCCTCGCGCCGACGGAACCGATGGATTATTATTTTCTGGCTTTCCTGCCGTATACGGCGCTTGCAGAATGGCGAAGCGGGACATCAGGGTTTCGCACTGAATAACCAGCGCCTGAGAAATATTGGTGTCGTTCTGACTGAAGTAAAACTCATCAGGACAGCACAGGATAGAGATCTCATCCACGTCCGCGAGAGCTAGCAGTCCGGTTTTATTGGCCGGGTCGGAATCATCACCATAGAAATCCGCCAACTCCAGCGTCTCGTCTCTACCGAGGCGAAGCGCCAGCGGGCTAGGAGACCCCAAAGGGGAGAGCGATTGGGATGCCAGGTAAGTTTCGATAACTGGAACGCCGGCGGTCTGCTGCTTCACCGTGATCAGGTTGGATACCTGATTAATTTGACTTTCGTAGAACGTGCTGCTCGCTGAAACCGCCGAGAGGTCGTCAAAACTTTCGAGGACCGTCGGTTGTGCGATCGTCGCCGGAATAGGTTGGGTCAGGTCCGGAAGCGGACTCGGCGGGCCGTCGACCCAATAGGCCACAATCAGTTTGAACAGATTCTTATTCGGTAAACCCGCCGGGGCGGTTTGCACCGCGATATTGTTTCCCCAGGCGCCAGGTCCGTTGGCCGTAACCGTCATTCCGCCATCCAGGCTGGTCAGACTCGCGGGAGGGGTTACCCCGGCGACGCGCATGACGAAGCAACGCTGTCCTCCGTTCTGGAAAAAACCTTCGACGGCATAGGCGAGATAGCGATCAACCGGCACGCCTTGGACCATCTCCTGTACGTACGACCCGAAGGCATTGGTGAAGTCGCTGAAGGATGTGACCAGCGTCGGTACTAACGGGCCACGTTCTGTCACCCCCAAAAAGCCCGCGGTGCTGGTCGAAACACCTTCAATCGGTTTGTTCCCGGTGTCCACCTCTTCAATGTAAACGCCGGGATATAAGTAGTCTGGCATGTCTATTTTCCTTTCCTGGTTAGGGCGCCATTACGATATTCATCGTCACCGTCATCCCGCGGTGAACATCAGTATTTTGTTGCACGGCTGGATGAAGCGCGTGCGTTGCTTGTAAAGTGATCGTTTCGCCGACCCCGCTGATCTGGGTGAAAAAGAGGACGTACTCACCATCCTGATCGGTGAGATACTGCAGTTCGGCAGCCGCACTCTGTACCGTTGCTCCGGCAAGAGGCGCTCCGTTGGCGAACACTGTACCGCGAACGAGAGTCGCGCCGCCCGGGAATGGGTACGCTGTGCTTGGCTGAAGAGTGGCGGCGAGGCGTTGCGTGCGATAGGCCGGGTTCTGCGTCGGATCGTCGAGCGGCTTGCTGCTATCAGCTAGACTAATGTCGGGAAACGCGGGCCAGATCGGATTCTGCGCCGGGACCGCAACCGGAAGATCGGTAACGTTGACTAATATATCCGCGGGAAGATAGTACGGCGGTGTTTGGTCAGGCAAATCCACGTTACTCCGAACGTGGGCGAGGTATTCGCCGGTTAATAAATCAAAAAAGAGGAAAATCGCTTGGGGCGATTTCCGAAACGGCGCCTGGACCGTCTGCTGCAAGAACTGGAGCGGACTGTTCGGTGGACTGGTTACGGTCTCGCCTGAAAGTGATACAGAGATGTTACCAATTAATTCTGCTCCGCCCGTGAACCCGTCGAAAAGCAACAAGGCAAGACTCAGTTGTAACACTGTCACATCCGGCTCTGGTAATCCGACCGCCATAGTTTAGGCCCGACGTTGACCGAGTTGATTACGTTTGTTCACGACCGGCTGGACGAATTGTTCGTCGAGCGAATCGACCATCGCCACCCGAACCAGGTAAACGAGCGAGAGCCGGTAGCTCATCTCCATCGCTTGCCAGACGCGAGTCGTTTCCTCCAATGCGACAGGGTTAAGAATCACCCGTAACTGGTCCCCCGATGCGGCCAGCGATCCGGTGAGGTCTGCTCCCTGGAGAATCGATCGATCATAGAGAACCTGCATCACTTTTCCCAGAATGATCTGTTGATCACCCACCGTGCCGACGAGCGGAGTGACGAGATAATGGAGGTCGAGCGTCAGCGGCGCCTTCCGCAGCTGTCCGCCATTCCCTTGCACCGGAACCAGATTTTTCGTGGTCGCATTTTCAGTGATTCGGTACAGATAAATCGAGAGCTTTACCGAATCGTTGTCCTGAAGATCGAACGGCGAATCAAGGGAGATACGGTTCTCGTTATCAATCAGGCTGTTTACCTGCGGGTCGATTTGGATTTCTTCCCACAAGACGCTGAGCAACGACTCGCCGACCTCTGCTAAAACCGTGTAATCGCCCATGGGTGCAAGCAATTGTGGAGGGTGATGATGATTGCCGCGGGCCGGGAATCAGTTTCCGCCTAATTTGGGCAGGCTCCGCACAACGACGTCACAGCCGTTCTCCTTCGCAAAACCTTCGAATCCCTGGGCAGCTAGGCTGCCTCCGCCTCAACCCACCGTGTTTCGATGAGCACCCGCGCGTTCAGCAAAGTCTCGAGAAAAATCGCCACCCGCCTGCGGTCGTCCAGCTCGCGTTCGACCCGGCCCATTAAGCCTTCGAATGGGCCGCTTTGAATGGTCACTCGAGTCCCGGGTGCCAAACCGTTTGGCCGGATCCTGATGAAACCATCCGCTTGGACGCGATCCTGAATCTCTCGCACCACTTTCTCGGATACCGGGATCGGAGTTCGCCCTGAACTGATCACCTGCAAGACACCTCGTGCGCTCTTGACCAATTCTAATGAGTTGGCGGCGCAAAATCTCGCGAAGAAATAACCGGGAAAGAGCGGCTTTGCCCCTTGGTGAGCAGCGCCACGCAGAAAGCGCTCGACTTTGACCTCGGGAAACAGAAATCCGATGCCAAGTGCACCGATGTTCAACGCCGCAAAATGTTCTCGCCTCGGTTTGGCCCGTATGGCGAACCAGTGAACGTCGTTCCAAAGGTCGTTGGATTTGGCTATTGGATCGGAAGAGTTCATCGCCGATGCACCAGGTTCATCCCGTCGAACTTCCTCGCCGCGCCCGTCGCGCCGGGTTGACACGATAAAAGACCCGTCCGTCGCCTATCTTTCGCTTCGCGAGATAGCCGCGGGCCACCAAGGTCGCCAAAGAACTTCGCACCTGCGGCAGCCATTGTTTGATCGCTTGCTCCGACACCCACCAGACCATGATTCCTTCGATCGTATCCTGAGCTTCGGGGTGTTCCCTCAGGTAACGAAGAATATGACGCGCGAGTTCTGGGAGCTTCGTGTTGATAGGCGGACATCGTTCCAAAAGTAAGTAGGGATAGAGCAGTAAACGTGCCTATCCAATTCTTAATCGTGCGATGAAGCCCTTTTCCCCTCGAGAGGCTCCCCAATTTTCCGCCGGGTAGTCCGCAGTCGGGATTTCGCTCCAGCGTCGATGAGATATTATTGTCCGACCTAGGCGATAGCTCCTGGACGGATTCCCTGTTAGTCACTTGCCGATGCGGGTGTGACAAAAATGTCCGAGCATCTTCCGGAAGATGTCCTGGGAATCGGAGTTTTCGATTTTCATACGTGAGTTAGCTCGACACGCCAATGCTCGCCTAACCAGGGAGATAGTCGACGTTGTTCGCTTTTACGGGATGTTCTAACGGACATTCTTACCCGTTCGGAGTAGAATTTGCGTTTTGCACTACGAATGCGCTTAACATTTCTGAAACCGCTGCTTATTGTATTGCGATCCGCAGTTTTCGGGCGGTTCGATGAGAGCTAGGCGTCGCCGCAATCGGAAGTGCGTCTGACTCAACAGGCATGGCAGAGAGACCGGTATGGCGCACGGATCAAAGCATTGCGAATCGTCGTCGAGACGCCGCCGAAGAGCGCGTCGCCGGCCGCGCGTCTCTTATCGCGGCTGTCCAAGCCGAGAAAGTGTTTTCGATCGGCTTCTATGCCCTCGGGCAGCACGCTCCCGAGGAAGCGATCTTGCGTGCCGCGGTGGAGAATGCCGACGATTTTGTCTGGCGACCCCTTGGCCTTCAGGCCGGCGGTGAGTGCCCGATGCCATCGCCACCGGAAGTCACTGCTCTAGGTCTCGGCGCGGTCATCGTGGTTCTCAACACCGCTGAAAGGGCTATCGTCGAACCACTTTTCGCTCGGCTCCGGCTTGGTGATCCGCGGCGGCCGATTCTGGTCGCACCGCGCGGACTCACTGCCGACGAAATTTCCGACGTACTCTCGCATGGCGCGTCTGACTTTCTGTTGCCGCCCTATTGCGCAGAAGATCTTCTGCCCCGTCTGCGACGAATGTCGAGTTTAGCGCAAGCGCCTGATCCGCTGGTCGCTCGGATTCGCGCAGGTGTGGGCCTCCAGAATATTGTGGGCCAGAGCCTCGCTCTGCTTTCGGAGGTGAAAAAGGTTCCGCGGATTGCGACGTGTGATGCGCCAGTTCTCATCCGTGGCGAATCAGGAACGGGAAAAGAAGTCTTTGCCCGCGCCATCCACTATCTCGGTCCTCGTGGCGGACAACCGTTTGTCCCGGTGAATTGCGGTGCGATCCCCGAGTCGCTGGTCGAGAGTGAACTATTCGGTCACCGGCGCGGCGCCTTCTCGGGCGCCGTCAAGGATCGAATCGGTCTCATCGAAGAGGCGGATGGCGGTACATTGTTGCTCGACGAGGTTGACACCTTGCCGCTCGCATCCCAAGTCAAGCTGCTGCGTTTCCTGCAGGACGGTGAGTATCGCCCGCTTGGCGCCTCCAAACCCGCATGCGCTGCGGTTCGGGTGATCGCCGCCGGGAATGCCGACTTCGAACAGATTATTCATGAGCGAAAATTTCGCGAGGATCTGTATTATCGAATCAACGTGCTCCGCCTGGCTCTTCCGCCTTTGCGGGAAAGGCCAGGCGATCTGTCCCTGCTGGCGCATCATTTCCTGCAGAAGCAGGCGCTGCTGCTCGGTTGCTCCGCCAAACCGCTGGCGCCGTGTGCGGTCGAGTGCATGGCAATTTACCGATGGCCTGGCAACGTGCGCGAACTCGAAAACGTTCTTACTCGCGCCCTGGTGCTTTCCGAGGGCGCCGAAATCCAGGCTGAAGATCTCTCGTTACCAGTGACGCCGGAAAAGTCGAGCGACCAATCCTTTCGCACCGAAAAAGCGCGTGTGATCCGGGCTTTTGAGCGCGATTATCTTCAGAAAATGCTCGACCGCCACGAAGGCAACATCACCCACGCTGCCCAGGCTGCGGCAAAGAACCGGCGAGCGTTTTGGGAACTCCTTCGTAAACATGGCTTGTCCCTGGACCGAAAACGTTTCGCCCTCGGCAAAGAGCCTGTGCTGACAGAAGAATGACCGAACGACGACGGTAAGGCGAAACATCCCGGAACGATTCTGGTCCGGTTTCCGATTGAATCCTCGAAATCCGATACCGAGGACCCGCACCACTAGGTTGGCTTTCGCTAGGAAGCATTGGCTGCATACCTGAAAATGCCAGGCTGTACGATCGGAATCGCTCTCCTGACGCGTTTGACATTCCTGGCGTTCCCGATCACTTTCACCGGTGTACCGATCTGTACTTGGGCAAAGAATTTAGCGGCCAGGTCTCTGGGCATCCGGACACATCCGTGCGACGCCGGATAACCGGGCAGGAAGCCTGCATGCATCCCGATGTATTTGCGAAATTCCATAAAATACGGCATCGGAGCAGGCAGGTAACGGCATCCCGGGGGGACGTAGGAGACCGGCGTCGCGTTTGGATTGAGTATTCTGCCGGAAGGGTCGGTGATCAGGCCGAAGTTTCCGGACTGGTGGTTCAAGTCTTTGCTGATGACCCTGAAGCTCCCGGCCGGGGTGGCAAAACCCTCCTTACCCGAAGCAATGGGCGAAACGTAAGCGACCCGGCCATCCTCCAGCAAGTAAGCCATTTGCTCGGTAAGATCGATCATCACCGCAGTCTGTTTCGCGCTTAGTTTTGCACAGAGCGCTAAGGTAAATAACAGGATCGCCATTTTGGTTGCGACACTCATAGCTGCCTCGTTTCTTTATTCATTAGACAACACCGTGGGTGAATGGCGGTGAAGATAGACAGGATTGCCCCGCGTGAAAATTCCCCAAATGGAGTAGATTCTTCGGAGGAGCCAAGGAGTCAAGGGTCCAAGGAGTCAAGGAGTCAAGGAGCACTGGAGTGTTGGAGGATAAATATAATTGGGGTGGGGTCGGCTTGGTTTTAGTGTG
>Ga0210396_10003986_pt1 | contig 14546 bp, 11 predicted proteins | sample IncBWH17OmetaG_FD_155466 | JGI IMG/M metagenome (GOLD analysis project Ga0210396, IMG submission 155466) | Forest soil microbial communities from Barre Woods Harvard Forest LTER site, Petersham, Massachusetts, United States - Inc-BW-H-17-O ...
CTTCATCAACCAGCGCGAAGTGGAAGTGGACACCGCGTCCTTCTCCACCGCGCTACGCGCCGCATTGCGCCAAGACCCGGACGTCGTCCTGGTCGGCGAAATGCGCGACCTGGAAACCATTTCCACCGCCATTCTCGCAGCCGAAACCGGCCACTTGGTTTTGTCCACTCTGCACACTCTCGACGCGACGGAAACCATTCAGCGCATCATCGCCGTTTTTCCGCCGCCCGAACAAAAACAAATTCGCTTGCAGCTTGCCGGCACGCTGAAAGCTGTCATCAGCCAGCGCCTCGTGCGCAAAGCCGATGGCTCCGGCCGCGTCCCCGCCGTCGAAGTCATGATCTCCACCGGATACATCCGCGATTGCATCATCAATCCCGACAAAACGCGCATGATCCGCGACGCCATCGCCGCCGGCGTCAGCCAATACGGCATGCAAACCTTCGATCAATCGCTCTTCGATCTCTACTCGCGCAACCTGATCACGTTCGAGGAAGCCATCCTGCGCGCCAGCAATCCGGACGATTTCCGTCTGCGCGTCCAAGGCGTCCGTTCCAGCGCCGATTCCGCCCGCGAAGACATGGAACGCGCCATGTCCGAATTCGACAGCACTAACTCCTCGCGCCGCTAAGATCTTCAAGGCGCGCCGTGGATGTTTAGGCGGATCGCCGCACCGTCGCGCCCGTCATCCTAATCCCGCGGATGCGGGAGAAGGATCTCTCTTCGAATTCCCACAATCACCCGAGTAAGCCGCCCTAGAAGCCTTTCTCTTCGCTCGCCTTCATCAATGCCTTTATCAGTGTTCATCTGCGTTCATCTGTGGTGAATCTGACGTTCCCGTCGACCTCCTTTACCTCCTCCCCCACCTGCTCTATCCTCAATCCATGCGCTCGCGCACTCCCTCCCGCAAGCTGCTCACCGAAACCCAACTCTACATGTCCGCGCAACGCGCTCTGATGCGCCGCGCCCACTCCATTTCCGAAATGAAAAAGCATCTCGAGCGCCGCGCCGAAAATAAGGACCTGATCCCCGCAGTAATCGCCCGCCTCCGCGAACTCAACTATCTTGACGACGCCAAGTACGCCCTGAACTACGCCGCGCAGCACGCCAAGCTGCGCCGCCAGGGCCGGTTCCGCATAGCCCGCGAACTCCGCGCCCGCGGCGTCCCCGACCGCTACATCGAGTCCGCCGTGGACGCGGTCTTCGCCGAAACCGATGAAGCCTCGCTCGTGCGCGCCCGCCTCACCCGCCGCCTAGCCCATCTCCGCGGCGCGCTCGACCAAAAGAAAATCGCCTCCCTCTACCGCAATCTTCTCGGCGCCGGATTCTCCTCGGACATCATCCGCGCCGAACTAAAAGGCGTCACCCACGGCGACCTCCCCGAACTTCCCGACGCGTCCGACTCTGAACTCTCCGAGCCGTGATATGGAGTGCGGCGGCGGCTTGCTTGTCCTGAGACCGCGATTCCATCGGGGCCGAAGGGCCGCCGCTTACTCCTCGCCGAAGCTTGCTTCGGCGCCGGTATCCGAAAATCCATCCGCCCGCCGAATAAAATCGCTGCGACCGTGAGATTTTTCCCGCCCCACAGCAACCCACGGGGATGTTCGTGAAGCTAATTGCCCTTGCAGACTCCAGGAAATTGGGCCTTGGCGACGCGCGCAATCCGCAATCCGGTGTAACCATCTCGACTCCGGACACTGCGCCACCAGCTTTACCGATTTCGGACAGTGTGGTGCCCTGCGGGACGCACGACTAAATTCGCAGCATCTACTTTGCAAAGGAGAACCACAGATGAAGAAACTCTTGATGTCTGCAATGGCTCTGGCCCTGCTGCTCACCGTCGGCGCGTCCCACGCCAGCCAAGCGGCGCAGGCCGCTCCCGCCGCGCAATCCAAGGATAAGACTCCCCCCAGCTACGACATGAAGCCGCAGTCACTGCAGGACTTCGACATCATGCACAAGAAATTCGTGGACCTGGCCACCGCCGTCCCCGCCGATAAATACAGCTGGCGCCCGGCCGAAGGCGTGCGCTCCATCGGCGAAGTCTTCCTGCACATCGCCAACGCGAATTACAACATTCCCAGCTTGATGGGCGCGCCGCTTCCTGCCGGATTCGATCCGAAAACGTTCGAAAAGTCCACCACCGACAAGGCTCAAATCATTGACGCGCTCAATAAATCCTTCGACAGCGCCCACAACGCCATCGAAGCCATGACCAACGCCGATTTCAATAAGCCGCTGCCCAAGCTCGGCCCAGACGCCAACTACGGCGACGTGGTCTACCTGCTCGTCACGCACGCGCACGAACATCTCGGCCAGTCCATCGCCTACGCGCGCATGAACGGCATCGTCCCGCCCTGGACCGTGGCCGCCGAAGCAGCAGCCAAAGCCAAGAAACAAGCCGCGCCAGAAAACTAGTCCAGCGCCTCGGCTTACCAGCGCGCTAGGTCCCGCGCAGACCGTAGGGGCGGCTCTCAGAGCCGCCCTTTCTCCGTCCGCCGTGATTTTGCGGTGGCTGTGCTGCCATGCGCGCGGTCTCTATATCTTCGACCAAATCCGAATCAACCCAATCGAATCGTATAACTCGTGCGCCACGATCACCGGCAGCGCGCGCCGGTAACGCCCGTAATACAAAGCGAAAATCAGAAACGTAAACCCCAGGCACGACGCGCCAAACCATCCGTAGTAGAGGTGATACGAGATTTGCACCACCACGCTGACGACGATCGCCAGCGCGGTAGAACCCGTCAGTTCCACGATCTCCGGCATCAGGTACGCGCGCACGATCAGCTCTTCGAAGAAGGGGTTCAACAAAAAGTACGGAACCCCCGGCAAGCCGGGATGCGCAAATAAGGCCCCACTCGAGCTCCCCGTCACCATATCCCCAGCCATTAGGTAGTGAATCGTCTGCAACACCGTTCCGCCGGCGATACACGAAGTGTAAGCAGCCACGGCGACGAGCAGCCCCACGCCGCAATCTCGCAGCGACCACCGCGATCCCAAATCCCGAATTCGCCGCCCTCTTCGCGCCAGCACATAACCCAACAAAGCGAGCGTAACGACTTCATGCACGAATCCACTGATCCACCGAAACGATGAGACGTGACCGATCGCCGACGGTCCGTGAACCAAAATAAGCGCGCTGTTGAGAAACGGCGTCGAAAGCGCCACCAGCAGCACCAGGCATAGCTCAAAATACCGAAGCCGCTTGTTTTCAACCGGTTTCGCCGCCGCATTCACGGGTGGTGGGGTATCCACCGTCGTATATGGAATACTAGTCATCACCACCTTAAACCGTGCGCGGCGCCCTCCTGTCGTTCCGAAAACGTCCGCCGCGTGCGGAAATGACACTCTGTATTAAAAGTATTGGACTTAGCGATGCCACGCAGTTATATCTTGAGTTATCATAACGACTGTGTTATCTTCAGTCGGGGCCATACACCGCCCACACAAGGGGGCCGCATGCACCGCGCCGCTTGCGCCACAACGACTTACGCGCCGCCCCCTCGCCCGCCCACACTTAACCCCATCAGGCCACAAAATCGCAGCGCCGCTTATCACTCATCACTCCTCACTCATCACTGCAGTTTTCTAATCGCTAGTCGCGAGATATTAGAAATCCATCCAACTCACTCACAACAAACGAGAAAACTTTTTCTAATCGCTAGTTTTTCGGGCTGTTTGGCATAAGCTTCGCACCTCAGCAATCACACATTCACCGGCCGCCGTATTTCTAACCGCAACACACCCCAATTCAGAAATTCTCCAACCCCATGAATCCAAACGAGAAACGATTTTCTAACCGCAACACGCAAACGGCATGTAGCGTAGGTGGTCCGGCCTGGGCTTTCTCCCCCGCCGTTGCTAGCGTTGTGACCCTCTGCGATAATGGACCGTTTTTACAGAGGGCATCCTTGACTGAGAAGCAGTGGACCGGCAACGAAGTCCGCAGCACATTCCTGAAATTCTTCGCAGAGCGCGGCCACCGCGTGGTGCGCAGCTCTTCGCTCGTCCCTACGAACGATCCCACGCTGCTTTTCACCAATGCGGGGATGAACCAGTTCAAAGACGTGTTCCTGGGCCTCGAAAAGCGGGATTACAACCGCGCCACTACCTGCCAGAAATGCGTGCGCGCCGGCGGCAAACACAACGATCTGGAGAACGTCGGCTTCACCAACCGCCATCACACTTTTTTCGAGATGCTGGGAAATTTTTCCTTCGGAGATTATTTCAAGAAGGATGCCATCGCCTTCGCGATGGAGCTGATCACTTCGCCGGATTGGTACGGGATTCCGCTCGAAAAACTTTCTTTCACGGTTTTCGGCGGCGCGGAAGTCGCGCCCGGCAAGACGCTCGGGACTGATACAGAAGCGGCGGACTTTTGGCTCACGGCGGGCGCTGCAAAAGACCGTGTCGTTGCAGTGCCGGGCCTGAAGGACAATTTCTGGGCCATGGGCGATACAGGCCCCTGCGGTCCGTGCAGCGAGATTTTCTACGACATGGGCGTCACAGCCGTTGACGACCCGCGAACGCCACAGTGCGCAGCGGGAAACTGCACGTTCCCCTGCGACTGCGGCCGCTACGTCGAAATCTGGAACCTCGTCTTCATGCAATTCAATCGCGACGCTTCCGGCAACCTCAATCCCCTGCCGAAGCCGTCCGTGGATACTGGCATGGGCCTTGAACGCACCACCGCCGTCCTCGAACACGTAATCTCGAATTACGACACAGACCTTTTTCTCCCACTCACCGGACGCGCGGCCGAACTCTGTCGCGTCGACTTGAAGAGAGAAGAATCGCGCGAGGAAGGTCGGGGCGGTGCCGCCTCGCTACGAGTCATAGCCGATCATGCTCGCGCCACAACGTTTCTAGTGAACGACGGCGTGACTCCTTCGAATGAAGGCCGTGGCTACGTGCTGCGGAAGATTATTCGGCGAGCGATTCATCACGGGCGCTTGCTCGGACAGGACGAGCCTTTTCTCTTTCAGATGGTGTTCGCGGTACGCGACGAAATGAAATCGGCCTATCCCGAACTCGCCGAGACCGCTGATCGAATCGCTGGCCTTATCAAAGGCGAGGAAACGCGATTTACGCGCACGCTAGACGCGGGTCTTCGGCCTCTGGAGGACGACGTTTACAACTTTTCCCTCGAAACGCTGCGCCCGATGGGAGCCGTCATCGCGCCCCGAAACAAGTCGACTCGCGAAATTGAACGGGAAGATCTTTATGCAAAAGTCAAAGAAATTAGCCAGGGTGGCCAGCGCGCAACATATCCGGGCAAGAATGCTTTCAAGTTCTACGACACGTTTGGGCTTCCCCTGGATTTCATTCAAGACGTCGTACGCGACTTCGGCCTCGAGTTTGATCAAGATGGATTCGACCGCGCCAAGGAAGAGCAGCAGGCGCGAGGCCGAGCGGCATGGAAGGGCGTACACAAAGACGCTGCAAATCCCGTCTATTCGAAGCTGGCGCAATCGTACAAGACTGAGCAGGAGTTCTACTTTGGGACGAAGACGCGCGACGCGCGCGTCGAAGCTATCGTCACGAAAGATGGTGCGGTAAATGAAATCAAAGCCGGCACCGAAGCCGAAGTGGTGCTGGACCGCACTTCGATCTACTCCGAATCGGGCGGGCAGGTCGCGGACACTGGCGGCTTCTTCGACAATTCCGGGGCGCTCGAAGTTGCTGAAGTGCGCGGAGCGTACTACCCCGTCACCGGACTGATCGCGCATCGCATCGTCGCGAAGGAAGACCTGCACGTGGGCGATCACGTCGCGACGATTGCCGATCCCGAACGGCGCGTGCGCGACATGCGCAACCACACCGCAACGCACCTGCTGAACGCCGCGCTGCGTAATATTCTGGGCACGCACGTGAAACAAGCCGGCTCGCTGGTCGCACCCGACCACTTGCGTTTCGACTTTTCGCACTTCGCGCAAGTGGATCCCAGCGAGCTCGGCGAAATCGAACAGCAGGTGAACGAAGAAATTCGCAAGAATTTGGAAATGCGCACGGACATCATGAACATCGACGATGCGCTGGCGTCCGGCGCTCTGGCTTTCTTCGGCGACAAGTATCCGGAGGCCAACGTCCGCGTCGTCACGATTCCTGACGCGACCGCTCCGCGCGGTTTTTACAGCAAGGAACTTTGCGGCGGCACGCACGTGATTCGCACCGGCGATATCGGCGTCTTCAAAATCATTGGCGAGCAATCCGTCGCCGCTGGAGTGCGCCGCATCGAAGCGATTTCCGGCGATCGCGCGCTCGCCGAGTACCAAAAGTCGCTCGCAACGCTGCGCACTGTCGCCGGAATGCTGAACGCCGGCGAAGACGAAATCATCGCCGCGCTGGAGCGCCAGTTTGAAGCCACCAAGCAGCTGGAAAAACAGCTGGAAGCCCTGAAACGCAAAGCGGCAGGCTCCCTGGCCGGAGATTTGGAGGAACAGGCCCGCACCGTCAAGGATGTTCGCCTGATTGCCGCCCAGGTGAACGGTTTTGACCGCGACGCCCTGCGCCAGCTGGTGGACGTTTTGCGTCAAAAATTAGGCTCCGGAGTGGTCGTGTTGGCCTCGGCCGATGACGGCAAAGTGGCTCTAATCACAGCAGTTACCAAGGACCTGATCCCCAAGCTCCATGCAGGCAAAATCGTCCAGGAACTGGCCAAACTGGTAGGTGGTTCAGGGGGCGGCCGACCCGATTTGGCAGAGGCTGGCGGAAAAGACACATCGGGCATACAAAACGCCCTAGACCAGGTTTACCCCCTACTCGACCGATTGTTATAATTGCTGTTGTGCCAGATGCTTACGCCGGAGAAGCCTCCTTCTCCGTCGTGTGCGTGTCTATCGTTTGTGGTCGCACGTGATTGAGAGTTTAGCGCTCTGCCTTCCCCGAGGCTCGGAGTCAGTTTGTGCGTCAGCGCCCTGAAAAAGCGCAGGCGAAAACTATAACCATGAACAAGAACTGCATCCCAGTTGCAGTGCTGGTCGCGGGCGCGCTCTTCGCGCTGTCCACGCCGCTACGCGCTCAGATTGCAACTTCGCTGGACGAGAACGGCAAGCTCGTCTTCGTGAATGGAGATTCCCCGAACGGCCGTCGTGGGAGTACTATCAGTTCTACTCAGGGCGGTTCCGCCCCGGGCAGTCCGACGGCTGGCGGTTCGCGCTCTCGCTCCGCGCTTTCGTCTGAGTCTGCGGCGGAAACGCTCGGTGCGAATGACGGACGGCTGGATCGCATTGTTCGCGATGCAGCGGCGCGTCATAAAGTGGATCCCGCGCTGGTGAAAGCCGTAATCAGCACGGAATCCGGGTGGAATCCGCAAGCGGTGTCTCGCAAGGGCGCCGTGGGGTTGATGCAGTTGATCCCTGGGACGGCACAACGCTTTGGCGTCGGCAATCCTTTCGATCCCGCGCAGAACGTGGAAGGCGGGACGACGTACTTGAGAGCTCTGCTGGATCGTTATAACGGCGATTTGAGCAAGACGCTGGCGGCTTACAATGCCGGCGAACACGCCGTCGATGCCAACAGAGGCGTTCCGCCGTATTGGGAAACGCAACGGTACGTACAGAAGGTGCAGAACGCATACTTTCGCCCCGGCTCGGGCCGCGACTCGACGCTCTGGACTCCGCCAAGAAATCCAGTGCGAAAAGAAGTGGACTCGAACGGCCGGGTAATTTTCACGAACGAATGACTCACGTGGTATCCGCTAGAATTCAGCTGCCGGCCCGATGGCTCTTCCTAGCCCTGGCGCTAGCCGTTCCCCTTTTTGCGTCCGCGCGACCCGACCACAAGATGGATGCGCGCGAACAGTTCGAACGCGCGGTGCGGATGCGGACTACTCTTGAAGGCACGCCGCAGAGAGAGCGCTCGTTCACCGATTACCGCGCGACTGTCGCTGCTTACCACAAGGTGTATCTGATTTCGGCGCAAGCGGAAGAAGTGACGCCATCGCTAATCGCGGAAGCTGAGTTGTACGAGGAAATGGGGCGCTTGTTTGACGCCAAATATTTTCAGTCGGCGATCGATTCCTACCGTTTCTTGCTGAAACAATATCCGGGCAGCCGCTATCGCGAACAGGCGCTGTATTCCATTGGCCTGGTGCAAAAGGACGGCCTGCATCAGCCGGATGCGGCCGAAGCCACGCTGAAGGAATACATCAGACGTTTCCCCAAATCTGATCTGGCAAGCGATGCGCACGTCGCATTGAAGGATATCGCCGAGACGCGCGAAAAAGCCAAGGCACAAGCTCTTGCACAAGCACAGGCGCAAGCTCTTGCACAAGCGCAGGCCCAGGCACTCGCCCGAGCTCAAGCGCAGGCAAAGCTTCAGGCCCAGGCTAAAGTTCAGGCCGCCGCTGCGACGGACGCTTTTCCGGAACTGAACGGCAAAGTGGTGGAACAGCAGGAGAGCGAGAACGGAACTCCGCGGGTTTTGGACGTGAAAACCTGGAACACGGAGAATTCGGCGCGCATCGTCGTGACTTTGAACGACACCGTCGCGTTCAATGCCGCGCGGATCGCCGCTCCGGACCGCGTTTATTTCGACTTGCACCGAGCGAAACTGACGCCGGATATAGCCAAGAAAAACTGGGAAGTTAAGGATGGGCTGTTGAAGTCCGTGCGTCTTGGGCAAAACAAAGATGGCGTGGTGCGCGTGGTGCTGGATGTGAACGGCGCGCGGGATTATTCCGCTTACTTGCTGGCGAACCCTTACCGGCTGGTGATTGAGGTTCACGCGAAACCCGTTGCTGCTTCCGGGAATGAGGTTGCGAGCGCGGCGACGCCAACAGCAGCTGCGCCGAGTGCCTCGACATCGAGCGCGACGGCGAAGAATGCGAGAGCGGAATTCGACGATCCTGATTCGAAACCGCGTGCTGTAGCGGGCGAGACGGTTTCAGTGAGCGCCGAGAGCAAGGCTGCGCCCACGGCGAAAACGCCACCGTCTGGAGCAGCTGGCGCGAGACAGCCTGCCGCGAAATCGAAGCCTGATGCGAGCAAATCGGCCGCGCTGACGCCGCCGAGCGAATCCAAGCCGACGCGCGATGGCCAACGTTCTCTGACGCGCGCGCTGGGCTTGAAAATCAGCCGTATCGTGATTGACCCCGGCCACGGCGGACACGACACGGGAACGATTGGCCCGCACGGGTTGATGGAAAAGGACCTATGCCTGGACGTGGCGCTCCGCCTGGGTAAGGAGATCGAAGAAAAACTTCCCGGCGCGGAAGTGATTTATACGCGCAAGGACGACACTTTTGTGCCACTGGAAGAGCGCACGGCCATCGCCAACGAGGCGAAAGCGGACCTTTTTATTTCCGTGCACGCCAATTCCAGCCACGACGCGGCCGCGCGGGGAATCGAAACCTATTACTTGAATTTTGCGACTTCGGAAGAATCCATGGCGGTGGCGGCGCGCGAAAACGCGCTGGCGCAATCTTCGCTGCACGATTTGCAGGACATCATCAAGAAAATCGCGCGTAATGAGAAGGTGGAAGAATCCAAGGAGCTCGCGAGCGACATTCAGGATTCGCTGACGCACCGCTTGCAGTTGGTGAGCCAGGACGAGCGAAATCGCGGCGTGAAGAAGGCTCCGTTTGTAGTTCTGATTGGCGCGAACATGCCTTCAGTGCTGTCTGAGATCTCCTTTATCAGCAACCCGAGCGATGAAAAGCTGCTGCGCAAGACTGACCAGCGGCAGCGCGTCGCCGACGGGCTGTATCGCGGAATCGCCTCATATCTCGACAGCCTCAACAGCCTCTCCTACGATAAGTCCAAGCTGGTCTCCGCCAACCGTCCCTCGGGCGGTGGGTCAGCGACAGTAGCTTCCGACGGGAACCCTAAGTAGAATAGTGGCGTCTAATAGAAGGACACTATGCGCCGCGCCATACCTTTGCTCGTTCTATTTGTGCTTTTAGCCGCCCTACCTGCGCCTGCGCAGGGTATTCTGCCGAGCTCTTTCGCCGGATGGACTGCGACGAACCGCGGTTCGTTTGACGGCGGTGGTTTGCCGGTGATTAATGACGACACAACCGTGCCAGCGCCATTGTCCGTGGCGGCTGCGCGGGAGTATGGATTTCTCTCCGGAGAGCGGGTGAACTACGCTCGGGGTGTTGATGAATCCTTGTATGTCGAGCTTTATCGAATGAAGGATCCGAGCGGAGCGTATGGGGAGTATTCGTACCTGCGCAAGCCGGATATGTCACGGACTGGACCGACGGATCACTCCGCGCTGTCGCCCGCTGAGGCGGTCGTGCTCGTGGGAAACCTGGTGCTGTTCATTCAAGGCAGCGAGCTGGTGAAGGATGCGAAGGATTTAAACGTATTGGTGAACGAGGTTTCGGCCAAGGCGCAGCAGGGTCCGCTTCCAACGCTTTCGGAGCACCTGCCTACGAAGGGATTAATCGAACGCTCCGACAGGTACATATTGGGACCGCTGACTTTGGACCAATTTTTCCCGGTGTCGCAGAATGATTGGCTGGGATTTTCGACTGGCGCCGAGGCGGAGGTCGCGAGATACCGCGTGAACGGACGCGAACTGAATCTCCTGATCGCCGACTTCCCTACTCCGCAGACAGCGCAGAAAAAATTGAACGAGCTGCAGCAGGTTTATCACGTGAACGCAGCCGACGCTGACCAAAATGATTCTCCGGTATTCGGCAAGCGCTCCATCACGCTGCTGGCAATTGTGTTCGGCGCGCGCACGCGAGCGGAAGCGGATAAATTGTTGGAGCAAGTTCAATCGGGAGCAGAAGTCACCTGGAATGAGCCGACTTTTCAATTCAAAGAGCCGCCGATCACTACGATGATTGTCGGAGCGATCATTGGCACCGGCATAATCTGTTGCTTTGCACTGATTTCGGGGATTGCGTTCGGCGGATTCCGCATTGTGGTGAAGAGATTATTTCCTGATAAGGTGTTTGATCGCAGCAGCACGATGCAAGTGCTGCAATTAGGGCTGGGCAGTAAGCCCATCAATTCAGAGGACTTCTACGGGATAGAGCGGAATCAGCCGAAGTAACCACCCGGTGGAAAAGTCGCCATGCTACAAGTAAAGTTATTATTTTCAGTGTCTTAACGAAGGGATAAAAAGTACCCTTTCTCGCTTGACTGATTTCCGCACCTCGTACTAGACTGCGACCGAGGAAAGAGTTCTGCCGCCCACCGCGCAGTGGCCGTGGAGCTTTCTCCCCTCGAAGGCCCGCTGCAAGGCGGGCCTTCTGCTTTTTAGCAACGGTTATTCCTCCCGCCGTCGCTTTCTAATCCTGATTCGCCATATCAAACCTGACGCAACAACCACGGATTGAATACCAGTACTTGCCGAAGCAGAATCGAACCGCGGCGACGAAAGCGAGTTGCGGAGATTTCCCGGACGCGTGCGTGCGCGTGCCCGTGGGATGTAGCGTTGCGTGCAACTCTTCCGGCGGGACATGATTCAGAGTCACCAAGGGGATTGACGGAATGTTATGCGCCTACACCGACGTCAGGCATGTTGTTTTCGCGGCTGCGATTGCAGTGGCCGGAATGCCGGGCATCGTGTTCTGGGGTTATGTTGCGGCGGCGGCAGTGCTTGTAGTTGGCTTCGCGAAAATTTTCAAGGATGAACTGCCGCGGGCGCGGGGGATCGACAAGATCATGCCGTTCGGACGTTTGTGCTTCGCGATTCCGCTGGCGGTATTCGGGACGGAACACTTCACCGATACTTCGGACATCGCGACGATGGTTCCGAGCTGGATACCCGTGCACACGTTTTGGGTGTATCTGGTGGGCATTGCGCTGATTGCCGCGGCGCTGAGTATTGCGGTGAAGGTGCAGTCGAGATTGGCGGCCACACTGTTGGGAGTGATGTTCTTTTCGTTCGTGGTGCTGATGGATATACCAGCAGCGCTGGCGGAGCCGAACAATCGAATTGCCTGGACGCTGGCATTGCGGGAACTTGCGTTCGCCAGCGGGGGTTTTGCGTTTGCGGGAGCGCAAATGAGCGCGAAGCGCACCGGAGGAGGCTTGGTGCTAGTGACCATTGCCCGGTATTGCATCGGAATAGCGGCGATATTCTATGGCGTGGAGCATTTTCTGCATCCTACGTTCGCGACCGGCGTTCCGCTGGAAAAAATCATGCCGGAGTGGATTCCAGGGCGGCTGTTCTGGGCTTATCTTGCAGGCGCGGTGCTGATTGCGAGCGGTGTGTGCCTGGTTGCGAACAAGAAAGCGCGGGAGGCAGCAACGTACTTGGGCCTGATGATTCTGCTTCTGGTGCTGTTTGAGTATTTGCCTATGCTGATCGCGAGTCCTAAGGACATCGTTAGCTTGAACTATTTTTTTGATACGTTGTTTTTCGGCGGGGCTGTGCTGGTCTTGGCCGACGCTTGTGGTGAGCGGGTTTCGGCCAGCTCTTGATTCCGTTGCTTGTCGTCAGAGCTGCGTGGTTCGCTTACGGCGCAATGGCCGACGCGGCTGGTTGTAAACAACGGCAACGCCGGAAGTCGCAAAACGACGATTCTGGTATGCTGGGAGTGATATCCCATCGAATCGGAAAGCAGCGTGAGTCGAAACGGCGCGCATTTTCACCCGTCCCGGCCGCTTACGAGCGAATTCTGGAACTTAACGGCTGTTTGTAGTGAATTCCCAACGTTACCCGCAACGATGGATGGTACGGAAGCGATGAAACTGTCGCTGGTCGAACAGATGTGGACGAGTTCTAAGATTGCGGCCAAGAGCCGGGAGATTATAGACCTTGAAGATGACCAGACGTCGGCGGCTCGGCAGGGGGTACGCGTTTTGCGTTGGGATCGCGGTGCTTACTGCAGCCCCTCGCGCAGCGACCCAACAGCAAACGGAGCCTCCCCAACAGACCGCGCAGCAACCGTCGGGGATATTCCAGTTCGTGGAGACGCAACCCGAGCAGGCGCAATCGGGGCAAGCGCAGCAAGGGCAGCAGCAACAACCCGCAGCGGCGAATGGAGCGGCAACCTCCGCGCAAAGTTCCAGTGACCAGAAACCTGGGGATGCCAACAATTCTCAGGCGACGAACCAAAGTGGCGCGTCCTCGAAAGATCGTCTGTTCTATACCTTGCCAAATTTTCTGACGGTGGAGAATTCCGCGCAAACTCCGCCGCTGACTGCTGGCCAAAAATTCAAGATTACGCTGCGATCTTCGTTCGACTACGTGCAGTATCCGTGGTACGCCGCGCTCGCGGGGATCAGCCAGGCTGAAAACAGCGAGCCGGGTTACGGGCAAGGCGCTGAAGGATATGCCAAGCGCTTCGGGCAGGAATTTGCGGATGGCACGATCGAGAATTTCATGGTCAACGCGGTGGTGCCGTCGCTGTTGCATACGGACCCTCGTTATTACCAGCTGGGTAAAGGCGGATTTTGGCATCGCACCGAATACGCGTTGAGCCGCCTGGTGATTACGCGAACGGACGCAGGCAACCATATTTTCAATTTTGGGGAAATCGGAGGAAGCGCGGCGGCGGCGGCGATTTCCACCTACAGCTATCATCCACAAGCAGACAGGAATTTATCGAACGTTGCGTCAACATGGGGCACGCAAATTGGATACGACGCGCTCTCCATCTTCGCCAAGGAATTTTGGCCCGACATTCGCCGCAAGATTAAGAAGAAACGCACAGGCGATCAGGATTAACGAGCTCCGACTGCGGCCGTTTTCGCGTGAGAAGCGACCGTTTTCCCCACCGCTCCTGTCTTTCCATTCGAAGGTTTGCAATCCCGCAACGCATTACCAGAAATCGAGAGCTGCCGGTGATACCGACGGACTGGACGCCTGATCCGTCCCGTTGCTCAGTGCCGGGACTAAATTTGTATTGCTAGCCTGTCACACCACATTCAAACCCGTGTCGGGACTACCAGGGATTTAGACCGCGGGCTACTTCGTTGGGAGAAATTCGAACCGGCGCGTGCGCGTTGCGAGCGAGGCCTGCCAGAAGGACTGCAGGTCGTCCAAGCACGGTTGCGAAGTATCCACTTTGTGCGGGACGTAGATCTGGTCAGGCATGGCCGCTGGAATCTCCGCAGGTGATTCTGGCCGTAACGACACGGTAACGCGGCCGAACGAAGAAATCTGGACCAAGCGGTACTGAGGCCGGCAGCTAAAGCAGAAATCGGTGGCGCTTCGGACGTGGCTCGGGGATTGAAGAGCGAGGTGCCGCGCGATGATCGAGATTGATCATTGGAGAGGGCGAGGAAAATGGAAGGGGCGGCGGGCGTGTTCGCCTTACCAGCTGCGAGCGCTGGCGCCGCCCAATCGGGAGTTAATCAACTTCCATAATTCGAGTGGCTTTGACGACAGGGGATTTCTTCTGCCGGTCGGCAAACTTCTGGGCGCGGTCGCGATCAATATAAACGCGAGCAAACTTTTCGCCGTCGGCGTAGTACACGGTGACCTGCCAGTGATGGTGCTTACGCCGCTTGTCGCGCTTCATGCGGCTGGTTTTCTTGAGTCTCTGCTTAGTCACGATGAGTGGTTCCCTCCGTTGTCTGGACTATGGCAAGTTTGGAAGGGCCGCGCAAGTAACAAGTTAGGGGTTAACGTTCGTA
>Ga0210396_10003988_pt1 | contig 14543 bp, 8 predicted proteins | sample IncBWH17OmetaG_FD_155466 | JGI IMG/M metagenome (GOLD analysis project Ga0210396, IMG submission 155466) | Forest soil microbial communities from Barre Woods Harvard Forest LTER site, Petersham, Massachusetts, United States - Inc-BW-H-17-O ...
GCCCAACATCGGCATTATCGTTGGGACTCGGGCGACGCTGATCGTGGACGCGGGAATGGGACCGAGAAACGGCCAAACCGTAATGCGCGAACTGGCCAAGGTAAGCAAAAATACCGATCTCTATTTCACGACAACCCATTTCCATCCGGAGCACATGACCGGTGTGCAAGCTTTTCCTGCCAACACCATCGTGATTCGTCCCGAAGCGCAACAGGAAGAGGTTGATCGAAAGCAGCCTGAGTTCATTCACAATTTCAGCCAGAGGACCGCGGATTTGAAAGCGCTGCTGCAGGACGTCAAGCCGCGCCCTCCCGACATTCTTTTCGATCACGAAGCAAAACTCGATTTGGGCGGCGTCACGGTGAGGATGGTCTGGCTTGGGCCGGCGCATACCAAGGGAGACAACAACATTTTCGTCGTGGAAGACGGAGTTCTCTTCACCGGGGATGTGGTGATCAACCGATTTTTCCCGATTTTTCCCGATGCGGACGCCAGCGGGAAAAACTGGCTGTCCATTCTGGACCAGCTCGATGAATTTCATCCGCGCACGATTGTTCCCGGTCACGGCGAAGTAGGCGACGCCTCGCTCATCAGCAAGGAGCGCACCTACCTCAAGGCCGTGCAAACGCGCGTCGCGGAACTCAAGGCGCAGGGGAAGTCTTCCGAGGAAACCGCGCAAACGTTGTCCGCGGAATTCCGGGCGAAATATCCGGACTGGGAGAATCCCGGGTGGATCGCCGACGCGGCCAAGCGGTTTTACATCGAAGCGAAATGAATTTGGTTTCAGTGGCTCGGGATTCAGCCTGCGGGGGTTAGTCATCGCAAGTACTAAAACCCACAGGCTGAAGCCTGCGCTACTTAGGAATCGGCAGCAGCGGCTTGTCCGTCGGGCGCACATGCTGGTCAAACGCGTTCAATAAAATGGTCGTGGAAGCGTAATCACCAATCAGCGAGACGATGTTCACGAGTCCCTGTTTACCAAATAAATTTAGCGCGTGGGCTGCGACGTCCGAGCTTACGTGATGTTTGCCCAGCACCTCACGGCCGAGAGTAATGATGACGGCATCTTTCTCCGCCAGCCCTTCTGTTGATTTGCGGTACTTCACGGCGTCGATCGTTTCTTGCGACAAGCCCGCCTTCAGGGCCTGCGGTTCATGAGCGGTCCACACATATTCACAGTCCGACTCGCGCGCCGTAACCAGTATCGCCAGCTCCACGAGGCGCGGATCGAGGCCGGATTTGTGACGCAGGAAATCGTTCACGCCTTCCATGTGTTCGGCCACAGGCAGGCTGTAGAGCCGTATGCCTCCCGGCCCGAAAGAATCCACCGGGCCTCTCGCGTCGAAGAGTTTCTTTCCGGCATCGTCCAGATCTTCGCGTTTAATCGCGGGGAGGCGGTTGCCGGTATTGGCGTAAACATCCTTTGGAAATGCAGCCGTGGCTGCCTGCGCTGACGTTCCGGGGCGCCGGGCAGCCGCAGGTTCCGAACGCCCTGTGAGCGCGCGGCCTGAGGCCAAGCTTGTTCCGATCGCCAATAGCAGCAATGCCAGAAATTGAAGTGATTTCATTTGCTCCTCCGATCCACTCTCTCTCGATTCAAATCCCATGCGGAAAACGGAAATCATCGGGTCAGTAAAAAACACAGGCTTTTTGTGGCGCCGGCGTCTCGCCGGCGGTTTTTCTGATCTTCACGCAAAACAAAAACGCCGGCGGGGCGCCGGCGCCACAACTTCTTAGTTCGCGGGCGGCCAGGAATGGCAAGTTGAACAGACCAACGGCGCGCCGTGCTCTTTGTGGCAACTGAGACAGACACCCATCGTTGTGACGCTGGTGGCTTCGGACATTCTGTCCATCTCCGCGACCTGCCCGTGGCACATCTGGCATTTCATTCCGGCATCCAGGTGTTTGCGATGCGTCCAGGTGACGCCGGGAAGGACCTTGTAGACGCGCACCCACGGGATGGGCTGCTTGGATTTTGAAAAGGCCGCCAGCTTCTGGATCGCAGGCTTGTTTGTAGCGATGGAAATATGGCACGACATGCAGGTGCTGGTGGCCGGAAAGGTCATCAGATTTCCGGGGGCGGGATTGGTGTGGCAAGTCGAACAAGGCAAAACCAGGGCCAGGTGGGTCTTATGGCTATAGGGGATCGGCTGGTCCGGCGGCGCGTGTTCCAGGGGGTTATCGGGAACTTCCTGTTTCACCTCTGGCGCTGCAGCGGGCTTCTGGGCGCTGACATTCAGAACTACGCAAAACGGCACCGTGAATAACGCAGCCTTAAGCGCCACGACGATGATTCTGGCGATCCCCGTCAAAAGCCTACCTCCCGGGCAGCCCGGTGAGTTCCATGTAAAAGTGGGGCTAGCACCGCTATCTGTTACGACTTCTTGCTTTCCTTTTTGCCCACGACTTCCTCGAGGCTGGTGCCCAGATCCTTGAGCATGGCCATGGCCGCGTTGCGTCCCGGCTGGCCGGAGACGGAACCGCCGGGCGCCGTAGTGCCGCCGGTTTGATAAAGTCCCGGGATCGGCATTCGATAATTGGCCCAGCCGGGCATGGGGCGCATGGCTCCCGATTGTGAAGGGCCCGATGCACCGGCATGGCAACTGCCGTGCCAGTTGTGCGGGTTCATGCGTTCGAGATCGAGCGGGCTGTGGACGACTCGCTCGAGGATTTTGTCGTTGGTCAGATTCGGGGAGTACTTCTGGATGTATTTCAGCGTGGCATCGGCCACCTGTTCCTTGATGTTGTCCCAATGGTGCGGGCCTTCTTTCAAATCGTAGGGGTGGTATCCGACGACTTTAATGGTGTGCATGCCCGGGGCCGGGACGCGAGTGGTATCGACGACGGAGGTCTGAATGATGTGCACGGGCGGCTCGTCGGTGTTGGCGATTCCCGCGCAGTAGTCATAGGCGAAGCGCAGCGCACGCTCCGGGCTGGCCAATAATTCCGAATGCACGGGGGAGAGCATGCCCTCCGCGGTGGGGTACTTGATGGGCTCGCTGGTCGCGTAATTGGTGCTCATCATCTGAAACTCCGGCTGCCAGGTTGCCACGCCGTCGATGAAGTCCGCTCCCCACAATTCCTTCGGCGCCATGTCCACCAGATGCTTGATGTGAATGGTGGAGAGCACGGCTTTGTCGGCGTGATACGCGCTTCCGTCCAGGCACTCGACGCCCGTGCACTTTCCGTTTTCAATGATCAGCCGCGCGACGGGTTTATTCGTGAGAATCACGCCGTCATGCGCTTCGATATAACGCGCCAGGGCTTCCGACAATTTTCCCGACCCGCCTTTGGGAAGCGGGCGGCCGCGGTGCTGCTGTCCGAACGCGCCATAAGCCACGCGCCCGGTCATCGGAAACTGCGGGGGTTGCTGCGACCACGGGCACGCCAGCATGAAGGAGCGGCAATGATCGTCCTCGAAATTCATGCGGACGACTTCCCAATAAGACATCGCCAGGCGCCGCTGCCAGAAAGCCTTTTTGGGGTCAATCGAGTCGGACTCTTTAAACATCCTCCAGTAGGACTCGCCGTCTTTCTTGTTGATCTTGGCAAAGGAGTCACGGGTGCGCTCCGGGTCAAGCCACTGAGTGACGTACGCGCCGTCGAGAAACGGCATGTGGAAGACGGGATCGGGGATAATGTATTCGAGGCCGTAACTCTCGAGGTCAATTTCTTTGTCGCGCAGCAGCGGATTTTCATGGATCCCGCCGTGCGCGGAAGAGCAGGTGTCATGGATGAATCCGCGCAAAGTAAACTGCGCCGATTTCACGCCGCCGCCCACGGTGGGCCGGCCTTCGAGCACCACGCAGCGGAAACCCGCTTTCGCCAGATATGCCGCGGTGACCAGGCTATTGTGTCCCGCGCCCGCCACGACAATATCGAAGCGATCCGGCGCACTGGTCTGCCGCGCCATCGCGCTGAGCGGTGTCAGCGCCAGAGGAGCGAGCGCCGCGCCTTTCACGAATCCACGCCGTGTGATTCCACTCATCCTGGCCTCCTGCCGCAAATTGATTTCAGGCGGGATCAATCGTTCCGGTGCAGAGCTTGTTGCTGTTTAAACGTTTTGTCAATCAGATTTGGTCCGCGTCGCAGCTTCTCAATCCATACGAGAAGGATGAAAATATCCCGAGGAAAGATGTTGTGGCGTATGATTGCGCCGCAAACAGCAATGCGGCTCGCTCGTTTTTTTGTGCGGAGGACACTATGCGTTTTTCAAATCTCATCGCGGCTTCGGTAATTTCGCTGGTCTTACTGACGCTGGCCGGCGCGGCTTCCGCGCAGGGCCAGGCGAACGGTACCGAAGCCGATTCAGCCGCCATCAAAAAAGTGTGCGGCGATTTTTCCGAACATTTCAGCCGTCACGATGCGCACGGCGTGGCCATGACGTTTGCAGAGGACGCGGATTTCACGAATATGGGCGGAAGGCACAGCCACGGGCGCGCGGAAATTGAAAAGTGGTTTGCATCGCTGTTCGCGGGCAATCTGAAAGACTCGCAGCGCACGGACACTGTGAGAAGCATCCGCTTTTTCACTGCGGAATTGGCGGAAGCCGACGCCGACACGGTCATCACCGGAACCAAATCGGCGGACGGAGCGGTGATTGCGCCGCGTAAAGGATTGATGATCGTAACCCTAATCAAACAAAACGGCCGCTGGTTTATCGGTACGTTCCATGAAGCGGAATATCCCGCGCCACGCGGTGGTGCTGGGAACGCGCCGGCCAGCAATTCCACGAATTGACCCCAGCGCGCGCTTGATTTGCGAACTTCCATTCTCATAAAAGCCTGCGAGGAATTTCCTTGGTACCCTGCCAAATATGGGCTGAGGGATTATCGGTGAACAGTGGCGCATGCTTCAGCTTGCGGGTTTTGGGCGCCGGAAGGACAAAACCCACAGGCTGAAGCCTGCGCTACCTTGTGCGTGGGAATTTTGGAGTTGGACATGTGCGGACTGCGAGCGCAGCCCGCACATGTGTCCCGGGAGTTGCGGAAAGACAAACGGCTCTGTTGGGCGGCTTACCTGCTGTAAATCAGCAATGTAAATGTGCCCGGAACTTGCGTTGGCCGGGGATTCGGATTATCGGCGGTGGCTGCGGGCGGCGGACCAAAATCGGACGTAACCGTGAAGACGCGATGGTTGGAGGTATCGAGCGCCATGGTTCGGGCACCGCGCTGCGTGGAAATTGTGTCCACCACGGTGTACTTGTCCGGCGAATCTTCGTGCGCCACGGTGATCGTGCCGTCGCCGCAGGAGGCGAATGCGAACCCGGTTGCAGGATCGAAGGAGGCGGCGTCCACGCCCTGGCCGATGGGCACGCTGGCAACGATTTTGCCGGCGTAATCCGTCACCAGCATGACTTTGCTGTGGCAGCCGATAAACAGCCGTTTGTGGGCCGTGTCGATGGCCATGCCTGTCGGTTCTTCGCAATTCGCCAGAGGCCAGGTGTTGAGCACCTTGTATTCTTTCGTATCGAACTCCACGAGCTGCGCTTTGTCCTCGATATTGACCCAGGCGTGGCCGGCGCCATCGGCTTGCGCGGCTTCGGGCTTGCCGCCCAGTGGGACTGTGCCGCCCACTTCTCCCGTCTTGGCGTTCACGGCGGTGGCATCGTGGCTGCGGGCGTTGAACACGAAGACGCTCTTGGATGCCGGGTCGTACATGAAGCCATCAGGGCCGTCGGCTGCGGGCAATTTAACTTCGCTGATGGGCGCGAGCGATTTCAAGTCGAAGATGGTCACCGAGTTTGAGCGCCCGTTGCTGGAAAATCCGCGGCCAAGCTCTGGAACGATTTGCGCGCCGTGGGTTCCTTGCAGGTTGGGAATATCGCCGACGACCGCGCCGTCGGCGTCCACAACGGCGATGTGCGTTCCCCGCGAGATGAAGAGACGATGAGAAGCGGGATCGGCGGAAAGATAATCCCATCCGCCATCGCCACCCAGGGTAAGCTTTTTCAACAAGTGGTAGCCAGAGCCCTGCGGCGCGGGAGCCGCCGCAAGAGTCGCCAGCGCTGCAGAGGATATCAGGAACAGAACTGCCCAGCTTGTTTTTCGCATAAATTTCTCCACCACATTCAGATTTAGGATTTCTGTTTGGCCCGCGGTGTGTTTCTTCGCTCACCATCAGACGTTCGCAGCCGGCGCCCAGTTATAAATTTTTTAGCGATGCCGCGAATGCTTTGGCTTCCGCCGATGAGATTTAGTTCCCGCCTGCCATGGTATTTTTTCCTGATGCGGGTTCCAGGCGAGCCTTGATCCAGGGGGTAATGACTTCCTCGGAGATCCGGGAATTGGGCCACTCCTGAGAGCGGCCCGTGTGTCCGCCGTCGGGATTCACCCAGGACCACTTGGCCGAGCCGCCTGACTGCATCAGCATGTACAGATCGGAGATCGGCACCTGGCTGTCTTTTTCTCCGTTCACGACGAGCATCGGCGCGGAGGGCTGCCCGAGAAATCCCTGAGTCTTCAGCGACAAACGCGTTTCGTACGTAAGCATTTCATCCACAGACTCGACGCCATAAATGGCGGCGCGCGCCGCGAATAGATCGAACAGGTACTCGGGCGTGCCCAGGGATTTCTTTTGCCATTCCGGAGTGTAATAGTCGTGCACCGGTCCGCCCTGTACGACTGCGCCGCGGAGGCGGGCCTTCTCCATGTAGGCCAGGCTCGCCGCCCAGTGGCCGCCGTAGCTTACGCCCCAGGCCACGATGCGTTTGCTGTCCACATCAGGCCGCATAGCCAGATAATCGAGCGCGCGCGAAAACATGCGCTCTGCGCCCACGTCGGCCTTGATGGGCGATTCCCCGGTGCCGGGCATGTCGATCGCGAACACGCCGATTCCGCTGCGGAAGAGTGAATCACGCCCTTGAACTTCGTCCTCTTTACGCGAATCGGTTCCGTTGATCATGAAGATGAGCGGCGCGGAGCGAGCATCTTTCGGCATCCGGATATATCCGGGAATGTCTTTGCCCTCGAAAGGAATGTGCACGATTTCGACGGGCGGATCGAGGAAGCGCCCGTAGTTGCGAAACGCGGCCAGGGCATTCAAATAGGCTTTTTGCTTGCCCGAAGAATTCGGCACGGGCCAGCGGGCCGCCGTGTAATAGCGGAAGGCCATGAAATAATCGTCGCGCGCCGCAGTCACGTTCTTGTCCGCTTCTTCACTCTTGGCGCGTTTGTCATAGCGATCGCCGATGGCGCTCCAGGCCGCCGCCCATTCGTCGCGGTCCAGGCTATGGATATTCGAGAGCGCTTCGCGCGCCTCCTCGGACTTGAGACCGCCCACCGGACCCAGGTTTTTGTCCACGCGCCGTTGGGTCTCTTGCTTCAGTTCTTCCCAAGTGCGCGTTGGCGCCATTTGTGCCGCCGCCGAAACCCCTGCGAGAAGGATAATCAATACCGGGATGACGATTTGGCGCGAATTGAACCAGCGTTTTAATGGGTACATGGGAGGCCTCCCTGTTCGCGGCGCATGATGACACGAATTCACTTTGTTAGGCAATGGAAGAAACCGGAATGGATCGCGCATCGTTCGCCCGAAAAGAAAAAGGGCCGGGTTAGTAAACCCGGCCCTTTTGCTTCAAGACGCAAGAGACTACCAGATGAGTTTCAAGCCCAACTGGATGGAACGGTTCGCGCCGGTCCCGAGGACCGGATTGGGAGAGGCCTGGTCAGGCGTGTTGCATCCGCACCCGAATGTCGCCGGCGCCGAAGGGTCGTTGAAGCCGGCACCCGCGGGCCCCGTGGGATTGTAGAAATTGGGATGGTTGAGGACATTGAAGAACTCGGCACGGAACTGGGCGGTGAGGCGTTCCTTAATTTTCTCGTCCTTGACCACCGACAAATCCCAGTCTTTAAACCCTGCACCCCGGAACAACCCGCGACCGGTATTCCCGATCGTGCCCAATGCCGGAGGAATGAGCACCGTGTTGCCTTGCATGTAGCACCCGCCGATGGAATTAAGAGAAGCGAGTGTCGCAGCGCTTATGTTCGTGGCCGCGGTAATACAAGCTTGCGGGATGGTTGGACTTACCGCACCACTTCCACAAAGTCCGGTACCGTAGCATGGAAGAGCCTGGGGGCCGGAGGTAAAGCCGCTCGGGGGACCGGAGATATTCCAGAATTGGCCATAGGTGTCGAGCTCGCTCACCTGTCCAGTTCCGCTGAAGTCATTCGACAAGTCTTCCGGTGTCCACGGCGACCCGCCTTGCAAGGTCACGATGGAATTGACTTGCCAGCCTTCGAGGAGCTGTCCTGGCGACTTCTTGCCGGGGAGGACATAAGTCGTCGTGAAGGTTACGCGATGTCGAATATCGAAGTCGCTATTCCCGTACATTCCCGCCGGGTGCGTGCTGTCCACAGGCAGGAAATTGGAACCGAAATTGGCGGAGGCGTTGTCGAGGGCGTGGCCGTACGTGTAACCGGCCAAAAACGACAGGCCATGTGTAGGCCGCATGGTGAAGGTCACCTGCAGGGCATTGTAGTTAGATTTGTCAATGTTGGACAGCTGGTCGATCTGCGCCAAGTAGGGGAACTTGCTTGCGTATGGCCGGGCCGCCTGCTCACATGCCGAAACAGAGGACAATGTGCAAGAGGGATTGAACCCGGCGCCAAGCGGCGGCTCGTTGATGTCAGAAAATCCCAGGAATTTGGTGCCATGGTTGCCCACATAGGAGACGTCCAAGGAAATATTATTCGTGATTGCTCGCTGAATGCCCAGCGACCAGGTGCTGAGATATGGCGTGCGCATATTCGGATTCAACGCTTCCGTGTTGCATGGCGCTGGATCGGTCACCCCCGTGGTCGAACCTGCGGGAGTAAAAGTCAGGCCGTCTCCACATTGGTCCGCGAAAACGCTGGCGGGGAAGATGCTGCCGCACGCGGTGGTCCCGCCGCTCACGCAGGTGGGGGATTGCGCTTGCCATCCTGCCGAGAGTCCGGCGCTGCCGGTTACGTTTTCCGTGAGTACATTGATGTTGCCCAGTCCCGGTCTTACGACCTGAGTGCTGCCGTTCACGCAAGGATTCGCGGAGCAGAAGACCTGGGTTGCCCCGGTGGGAACCTGATTGAGCCCCAGTTGGTTGCCAACGGCGGTGAACACGCTGTAGGGCAGTTGCTCGTACATAATGCTGCCGCCGCCGCGCACGACCGTCTTCCCGTTGCCTTGCACGTCCCATGCGAAACCTACGCGCGGCGAGAAATTGTTGTGATCGCCATGATAGGCGGAAGTCTCCCCGAAGCCGACCTGCACCAATCCCGTCGGCGAATTCGGATCAAAGTTGCCTAGCTGGTTGTCGCGATCTTTCAACACCGTCTGGATTTCGTAGCGCAATCCGAGATTCAGGGTAAGTCTCGGCTTGATGTGCCAGTCATCCTGCATGAATGCCGCGTATCCCTGGTTGCTCAGATGACGCTCCGGGTTGCCGGTGAGAATCTGGGACAGGGTTCCGGTGCTTCGTATGTTGCCTTCGAGAAAATTGGTAAGGTTCGAGAATCGGATGCTGCCCTTTCCGTTCGCGGTTACGAATACATCGGCGGTATTGTTAATGATTTCTCCGCCGAACATGAAGGCATGCTTTCCACGCAAGACCGAGACGTGATCTAAAATCTCCAAGGCGCCAGTCGGCCCCGGGTGCTTGGGCCAATTGCCTCCCAGACGGAAATTTCCCGACGAAAATGGATTGATGCGGATGAAGGGGAAGCCGAAAAATCGCGGATCGACCACACCGGTGTCGATTCCGTAAGAAAGCGGATTCACATTGGCGTCGACGGAATCATAAGTCTGGTGGAAGTAGGCGTAGCCACCCCGAAGCTCATTTACGACGGTTGAATTCGGGGTCCAGGTCCACGCTCCCGAGCCTACTTGAACGCGTCCAAACAAATTCGACATCCACGGGGAATCGCTCGACCCCGGCAGGCCAACCTGGTAAGCGCCGTCATTCCAAATCCCGCCGCCCCGGCCGTTGAAGTACATCCCGGACAACGAGTGGCGATCGTTGATGTGATAGTCGATCTTGGCTACGCCGTTCTCTTGTGTGTTGTTGCTGACCATGCCGAGAGGTAGAGAGGCAGTGCTCGTGTTGGTTGGGAACAAAGATTCGCTCGTGCCTGGTGTGAAATTCGTGGGCCTGACGGAACAGTCGGGGTTGAGTCCCGCGAGTTGCGCGCTGAGCGGGGTGACATTGCTAAACCCAATCGCGTTGCAGGCATCCACGATGCTCTTCGCGGGGTTCGGCCCGCCAGGAGTCGTGACGGTGAGGGGAGGGGTCAACAAGAGCGTGCTGCCCACGCTGTAGCGCTGGCCTTCATAGTTGACGAAGTAGAACAGTCTATCTTTTTTTATGGCCCCGCCGAGGCTGGCGCCGTACTGCTCCAGGGCCACCGGCGCCTTGTTGCAAATGGCCGGGGTGGCGACGCACTGGGTGGAAGCCGCGTTGTTGAAGAAGTTGCGAGCATCGAGCACGGTGTCGCGGCCAAAGGCGAATGCGGTGCCGTGAATCGCATTGCTGCCTGACTTAATTCCGGCGTTGACGATGGCGCCGGGCTTCCAACCGAATTCCGCCTTTGGATTTTGCTCGGTATTGAATTCCTGAATCGCGTCGATGGGCAGGGAAGTGGAAGCATCGCCTGCGGGGATCACCGCGTTCAGGACGCTCGATCCCGTATAGGGATCATCTTCTCTCACGCCGTCCAGCAAATATCCGATGTCCTCCGGGCGAGTCCCATTGGCGGAACGGGCGGCGCTGCCGCCACCAGGGTAAACCGTCATTCCCGGGCGCAGCGTCAGCAGGTTGATGTAGTTGCGGCCATTCAAAGGCAAATCGTTGATGGTCTGGTTGCTGAGTGTCCCGCCCAGTGTGGCATTGGTGGTTTCCACCATCGGAGGCGCCTCGCTGATGGTGATCGTCTGGCTGATCTCACCGGGTTGCAGAGTCAAGTCCACGCGAATTTCCTTGCCCACCTCCAGCAGGATCTTCTGTTGCTCGACTGTTTTGAACCCTTTGGCTTCGGCGCGAACTTCATATTCGCCCGGGAGCAGGTTGGGCGCGTTGTATTCACCGGAGTCTCCGGTCATCAACGTCCGCGGGAGGCCTCTCTGCACGTCCAGAACTGTCACGGTAGCGCCGGAAATAGCGCCGCCAGATTGATCGGTAATTGTTCCCGTGATGCGGCCTTCATTTCCCTGCGCAAACAAGGAAGGAGTAATGAGGAACAAACCCATCGAAAAAAACATGATGTAAATTGCTGGCCCTGCGAAAAAACGGGAAAAAGCAGAATGATTCTGCAACGGGGAATTCATGCCCGGCTCACCTCGCAAATCGATTTTAGATTCTGTCGCTTTCCGAATGCTGACTTCTGGCCCTTGAATCCGACAAAACCCTGATCGGTTATTCGCGAGGCCCAACTTCTAAGCGAGGAAGGAAATAACACCTAGTCCCACGAAATGTCAATGCTTTTCATCCATATTTTGCATTGAAAGACAGGAAATACGTGACTTACCTGCAAATCAAAGAGTTTCAAACTCGATGTTTAAGCCAAGCCGGAACGTCGGACTAGGAGTGCTAGACCCTGGCGGGCACGTGAAACTTGACGCGTGAGACTGGTTAGCGTGTATATTAGGCAGTAGCCGGAGAAATGGAATTTATATTCCAAGTCTAATTTGCAACGGCCACCGGTGAGAAGATTGAATCTCGAAGGTTCGCTTGAGTTCGCGGGTCTGTGGTGGGCTGAAAAGGGAATCAGGGCTTCCGGCAATTCAGGAAGTCTGATTGGCCCGGAGCGGAATTGGGCGAACCATATTTGAAGGTGGCCGGAACGAACCTGCCAAGACTTTTTCTTCGGTACGTCAGCGGAGCTGCGGGACCACACCGATGTTTTTAGACTTTTTTGGTCTAAAGGAACAGCCGTTTGGAATGACTCCGGATCCGGCGTACCTTTACTCCGGCCGGACTCACGGCGAAGCGCTGGCCTCACTCTCGCTCGGAATCGCGGACAACCGGGGATTTTTTGCGTTGATTGCCGAGCCGGGGATGGGCAAAACCACTCTCCTGTACCAACTGCTCGAAGATTTGCGGGACAGCACGCGAACCGTTCTGCTGTCCCAGACGCAGTGCAACCCGCGTGAATTTATCGAGTACGTCCTGCAAGGCCTGGGAGTCGATGTAAATGGAATGGGCCTGGTCGCGATGCACGGGGTATTGAACGAGATCTTGTTTGAAGAATTACTGGCGGGAAAACGCTTTGTCCTGGTGGTCGACGAAGCGCAAAATCTGGATGATTCGGTGCTCGAAACCGTGCGCATGCTTTCCAATTTCGAGACGCACAACACCAAGTTGTTGCAAATCATCCTGGCCGGCCAGCCTCGATTGGCGTCGAAACTCGCCCAGCCCGAGCTTTCGCAGTTGCGCCAGCGCATCGCGGTTCTCAATCATCTGCAACCTTTCACCGTCGAGGAAACCGGACTTTACATCGAACACCGGCTGAAGGTAGCGGGTTATTATGGCGAACCCATTTTTGACGGCGCGTCGGTCAGGCTGATTGCACGGCACAGCAAAGGCATTCCCAGAAATATCAATAACCTCTGTTATCACTCGCTGCTGTTGTCCTCAAACCGGGGGCAACGAAAAGTGACACTCGAGGTCGTACAAGAGGCTGTGAAGCGTCTGGATATGGAATCCCTTGCTCCCGAGCATGCGGCTTCCGCGGATCCCGTGGCTGCACCGGTGGTGGCCGCCGTGCCTGCTCCCGTTGTCCCTGTTGGGACGGCTGGAGTCTCTGGACCGCGGCCCGCGCCGATAACTCCCGCAATCAACAAAGATCGTCCGTCGAAGGGATATCTTTCTTATGATGCGGACAGAAAAATCAGCCCGCCGAAATGGCCCACGCGATCGGCAGTATTAGCCGTGATTCTTTTGTCCGGGACCTGGTTACTCGCCATCCTGGGCCGGTCGGAGTCAATGCAAGCGATTGCGTCCGGCCTTTTTCATCATTCTTCCAGCGCCCTTGGGACACGCGTATTTGCCGAGCCATCCGAAGGCGCGATCGCAAGTTATGACGCCGAGCCCCTGGATACGGATGGCGGACAGGTGCTGACCGTCATGGCCGGTCCCCAGCAGACTCTGAAGGAACTCACTCTAAGATACCTGGGACATTTCGACAGCGATCTGTCCAAAAAAATCTGCAGCCTCAATCCCGATCTGAAAGACCCCGATCATCTGGAAGCGGGGCAACTGATCCGCATCCCCTTGCCCCCAGGCGCAATGAAAAAAGTGAACGATACAGCGGAAGATGCCGAGCCTTCCCAACCAGAATCTTCAGGAAACTTTATCGGCAGGTTCAGCGCGTTCCTGCGAGGCCGAAAATAAGGAAACGGTGAACTGGCGCATGGCGGTAACCTGGCAACATGCCCCGCCTCTGCAGAGGCGAAGCGTGGTTGATACGTTCCCCCCATCCAGCCTGGGCCGCTGGCAGATTCCGACTGAGTTTGGAAAATTACCGGCTGGCTTCGTCCAGGTATGGACGGAGGACCGGTGGATTATCCCCGGAGTTGACGAGCCAGACGCGCCGCCCGCTAAAGTACTGCACCAGCTCGCGATTTTTTTCAGTTCCCATGTCCCACGCCCGGACGATCTTGGAGTGATCGATATCGGCGCCATTGTGAACCCATCCCATCCACATTTCACTACCCGGAGGATAATGAACGAGAACCAGATGTTTATCCGGTGAATTAACTAACTGGCTAACAAACGAGTGACTGGGGATATTTACTCGAACTGTATCATAGATCGAGGGCAGAAGGCTCTGCTTCATCGGGATATGCAAGGGAACAGCTGCCATCCGAAGAGCAAGCATAAGAAGACATACGACCGGAATGGCGCGCGTGAGGAATAACCCGAAAGGTAGACCATGATGCTGTTGCCGTCGAAGATAGCGCATCGCCAACAGGATGAGCGCAATGATGATGCATGCGATTGGCGCCGCATAGTGAGGGTAAGAGAACAGTTCCGCGGCAAGACCGGCGGTAATCACGGCTGCACTAAGTAAAAGGAAACGCGTATTTGAACCAAGTTGCTTCCAGCCAAATCCGTAAGGAGTAGCCGCTATCGCGGCGAACAAAGGAAGCGAGAGAATGGGCCCAAGATAAAACGCCCAGTCCTGGCCCAGCCTGACGCCCCAATCCATCAGCAAGCCTTGGAGGCTGCGCGTGGAGGCATACGTTGCATATTCCCAAACGTAATAGCAATCCTGAAGGGCGTTGTGGCGAAGGGCTGCCGCCTGTTTGGGCCTCAACGACTGCCAAACAAATTTAGGCATCATCCCATAGGTTTCCCAATTCACCTCATAGGGTGTCCGCAGAGGATTTCCGGTGGTGCGCCAGAAGTAATAACCGGTGGCTAAGCCGGCGATCACAACGACGGTGAGCAGTGGTACGACTACGCGCGCTAGCGCTCCGCGCAAGGTCATACTTCGTTGTTCAAACAGCCAGTATAAAAGCGCTACCCCGGTCAGCAGGCTCAAGATGGATCCTTCGTAGGGCCGGCTATTGGC
>Ga0210396_10003989_pt1 | contig 14540 bp, 9 predicted proteins | sample IncBWH17OmetaG_FD_155466 | JGI IMG/M metagenome (GOLD analysis project Ga0210396, IMG submission 155466) | Forest soil microbial communities from Barre Woods Harvard Forest LTER site, Petersham, Massachusetts, United States - Inc-BW-H-17-O ...
CGGAGGCTCCCCACTCGGATGTGATGGCGCCTTCCTGCTCGAGCCTGAGGAGCACGGGATAGAGCGTGCCCTGATTGACGGCAAGCACGTCTCCGCTGATCTGCTCGATCCGCCGCGCGATTCCGTAGCCGTGCAGCGGGCCCAGAACCTCAAGAGTCTTGAGGATCATGAGCGCCAAAGTACCTTGCTGAACGTCGACCTTGCGCCCCATAAGTATATATGTTGGTTACCAACAGGGAGGATGCCACATTTTCTGTGGGAAAGCAACAGGAGAGAACAAGCCACGGCTGCAATGACGCTGCTTCAGAAAAGTAAGCCAGTTCGTGGATGGTCGGCAAACCTTACCTTGAGAGCTTGAGATTACTTCCCGCTTGCCCGTCCTCTGGGAGCGGAAAGGCCAGGCTGCATCGAGCACGGGTCAAGTTGACTCGATACACTCAGTCGATGCTGGCACACAATGGAAGACGAACGCCTGTGAGAAGACAACGCGAACCTGCGGGTCAGCAATGGCAGGAATCAGGGAGCGGGCGATTTCGGCGGCCTATCACCCGAAGCTGATCAAGAGTGGTAAATCGTGGTAGATTTTATACGACCTCTGGGGTGAAACCGCATCCATATGCTTAATTGATTGCGCCAGCGTTGCCTGACACGCTGTTTTCGCAATCGACGACTGATAGCCTGCTCCGTCGCGGGTCCTCGAACCGTTCTGCCACTACCTGCGGTTCGCAGTACCGGGCGGCGTAAGCAAAATTGGGGGAGACAACATGACCCACGTGCAGAAACGCTATCTGTTGATCGGCGGAATTCTTGGCTTGATCGTAGTGGCTCTGATCGTTGGAGCCGTTCGGCCGTACAAGCGCGCTATGGGTGCGCCGCCAGGCGCAACCGATGTCGAGGTGGCGCAGGTCCAGAAAGACGATATTCCCATCTACGGGGAATGGATCGGTACCCTCGACGGACTTGTCAATGCTGACGTCCGAGCGCAAGTCACTGGTTACCTGCTGAAGCAAGGCTACCAGGAAGGGGCTTTCGTTAAGCAGGGCCAACTCCTTTTCCAGATCGATCCGCGGCCTTTTCAGGCGGCGCTCGATCAGGCTCAAGGCCAGCTTGCTCAGGCGAAAGCCGCTCTGGCCAATGCGCAAGCGGTACAGCGCCGGACTGAACTTGATGTCCAGCGTTATAAGCCTCTAGCGGAGCAACAGGCCGCAAGCCAGCAGGACCTCGACAATTCGGTGCAGAACAACCTCGCCGCCATAGCCACCGTAGAAACCGCCAAGGCACAGATCAAGACGTACGAAGCAGCGGTTGAAACCGCGAAGATCAATCTGGACTTTACTCGCCTGGTTGCGCCCATAGACGGCATCGCGGGGCAAGCCCAGTTGCAAGTCGGCGCACTGGTAACGCCCGGTAGCGGTATCGTCACGTCGGTCTCGACCGTGGACCCGATCAAAGTTTATTTCACCGTTGGTGAGCCGCAGTATCTGGGCTGGCGAAAGCGCTTCCCAACCGAGTCCAGTCGCCTCGAGGCAGATAAAAGATTGCGGCTGAAACTGATTTTGGCGGACGGCTCAACCTATCCAGAGGAAGGCAAGTTCTATTTTGCGGACCGGCAAGTCGATGAGAGCACCGGCGCAATTCGACTTGCGGGACTTTTTCCAAATCCTAACAATGTTTTGAGACCGGGCGGTTACGCTAAAGTTCGCGCCGTAATCCGAACCCAACCCGGAGCGCTGCTTGTTCCGCAGCGCGCGGTGTCGGAACTGCAAGGGGGATATCAGGTCGCGGTCGTAGACGCCGACAATAAAGTCAACGTACGAACCGTGGCCGTGGGCGACCGGGTGGATAACCGGTGGATCATTGCGAGCGGCCTGAACCCCGGTGACCGGGTCGTAGCGGAAGGGGTGCAAAGAATGCGCACCGGCGTGCACGTGAATCCCAAGCCTTTCCTAGCAGATGCCAAGGATCGATGAGTAAGGGCCGATGAGCTGAAGATCGATCAATCGATAAGGACACATGATCCATGTCGAAATTCTTCATCCACCGCCCCATTGTCGCCATGGTGATTTCCATCGTCATGGTGTTGGTTGGTTCACTCACGGTTCTGAGCTTGCCGGTCGCGCAGTTTCCCAACATCACTCCACCCGAAATTCAAGTCCTCGCAACTTACGTTGGAGCCGACGCTCAGACTCTTGAGCAAGCGGTGGCCACTCCCATCGAGCAGCAGATGAACGGAGTGGACAACATGAATTACATGTATTCGTTGAACGCCACGGGGAACAACACCACCAGCCTGATCGTGGATTTCGACGTTAAGACCGATCCGAATACCGATTTCATTCTCACGCAATCTCGAGAAACACAGGCTGCCTCCCAGCTCCCCTCGGACGTCAACAACTATGGCATCACGGTTCGGAAATCGGTCACCGCGCCGCTGATGTGGGTTGCTCTCTATTCTCCCCGCGGAACGTATGACGCCAAGTTTCTGGCCAACTACGCATACATTAATATCGTCGATCCGATTCTTCGCTCCTACGGCATTGGCAACGTTCAGGTATTCGGCGCCGGCCAATACGCGATGCGCCTTTGGGTAAAGCCGGATACGCTGGCAAAGCTTGGTATTACTGTTCCAGAGATCGTCAGCGCGATTCAGGCACAAAACACCGTGAACCCCGCCGGCAAAGCCGGAGGCGAACCTGCTCCCAAAGGTCAGGAATATACCTACACGGTTCTCTCGCAAGGGCGCCTGGTTTCGCCAGAAGAATTCGGCAATATTGTGGTCCGCGAAACGCCCGACGGTGCAACGGTAAGAGTACGCGACGTCGCTCGAATGGAGCTTGGCGCACAAGACTACAGTATCTCTGGTCGCTTCAACGGCAAGCCGGGCGCCATTATTGCGGCGTATCAATTGCCCGGATCGAACGCGGTCGATGCGGCAGCCGGGGTCAAGAAGTTGATGGCGCAAATGAAAGAGCGTTTCCCCGAGGATATGGATTTCGCCGTTTCCCTCGACACGACGCTTTCCGTGACTGAGGGCATCAAGGAGATCGTTGAAACTCTTCTGATCGCGCTCGTCCTGGTCATCATCGTTGTTTTTCTTTTTCTTCAGGGCTGGCGCTCGACGCTGATTCCGCTGCTGGCCGTGCCGGTTTCGCTGGTAGGCACCTTCATCTTCTTCCCGCTGTTTGGTTTTTCCATTAATACACTTTCTCTCTTTGGTTTGGTGCTTGCGATTGGCCTGGTGGTGGATGATGCAATCGTCGTCGTGGAGGGTGTGGAGCGCCATATCGAAGAGGGTATGACTCCGAAAGATGCGGCATTAAAAGCGATGGAGGAACTCTCGGGTCCTGTTGTGGGCATCGCGTTGGTTCTCTCCGCCGTATTCATACCCACCGCCTTCATTCCCGGAATCACGGGCCGGCTGTATCAGCAATTCGCAGTCACCATCGCCATTTCGGTGATCCTCTCCGCGTTCAACGCGCTGACGCTCAGCCCGGCCCTGGCAGCGCTGCTGCTGCGTCCCCGCCAGGAGAGCCACGGACCACTGCGAAGATTCTTCGATTGGTTCAACCGCGTTTTTGAGCGGGCCAACGACGGCTATGTCGGGTGGAGCGGCGTCCTGCTCAAGAAGACGATTGTGGTGGTTGTACTTCTGCTGGGCTTTGGCGTCGCGGCCGGATTCTTTGGCAGTCGTGTGCCATCGAGCTTCCTTCCGGATGAAGATCAAGGCTACGCCTACGTGAACCTGCAATTGCCCAACAGCGCGTCGCTCGAGCGAACCTCTCAAGCTGCGACTCAGATCGAAAACATTCTGGCGAACACGCCGGGTGTGAAATACACGACCAGCGTCATAGGTTTCAGCCTGCTCAGTTTTGTTCGTACCAGCTACAACGCTTTCTTTGTAGTCACGCTCAAGCCGTGGGATGAACGCAAGTCCAGAGCCGAACAATTTCAGGCAATCAAAGCGCATCTGAATCAGCAGCTCACAAAATTGCCGGCAGGAATTGCTTTCAGTTTTTCGCCACCAGCAATCCCGGGTGTTGGCACTGCCGGCGGATTCACGTTCATCCTCGAAGACCGCTCCGGCGGCAGCATTCAGTTTCTCGCGAAAAATGTGAGCACGTTTCTTGAAGCAGCGCGTAAGCGGCCCGAGATCGCCAGCTTGAGCACTACTTTTTTGCCCAGCGTTCCGCAGAAATTCGTTGACGTGGATCGCGACAAAGTATTGAAGCAGGGCGTCAATCTTACCGATGTCTACCGCACCATCCAGGCGTTCATGGGCGGTTATTTCATTAACTACTTCAACCGGTTCGGCCGTCAGTGGCAGGTTTACGTCGAGGCCGAAAGCGACGATCGCGCCAGCGCGGATAATGTCGGGCGATTCTATGTCCGCAACAGCAAGGGCGAAAACGTTCCGCTGTCTACGCTCACCACCGTTAAATCGCAGTTCGGACCCGAATTCACGCAGCGTTTTGACGAATACCGCTGCGCGCAAATCAACGGCAGCGCTGCGCCCGGTTTCAGCGCCGATCAGGCCAGCGTAGCCCTCGAAGATGTTTTCAAACAAACCATGCCGCGAGAGATGGGATTCGACTACTCCGGCATCTCGTTTCTGGAGCAGAAGGCGCGGCAGGGAGTGCCGCCCGCGGCGATCTTTGGGCTGTCGTTGTTGTTTGTCTTCCTGATTCTTTCGGCTCTTTACGAAAGCTGGTCGCTGCCATTCAGCGTACTGCTCAGCACGCCGGTGGCGGTCTTCGGGGCTTTTGCGGCGCTTTGGCTGCGCCGCACTCTGCTCGGCGTTTTTCTGCCGCCCTATATGGTGCAGATCGAAAGCGACGTCTACTCGCAGATCGGCCTGATCATGCTGATTGGTTTGGCGGCGAAGAACGCCATCTTGATCGTCGAGTTCGCCAAGGATCAGTACGAACACGGAAAACCGCTCGCGGATGCGGCTCTTGAAGGGGCGAGGTTGCGGCTGCGCCCGATCCTGATGACATCGTTCGCATTTATCCTCGGCTGCGTTCCACTGTGGACGGCGAGCGGTGCCGGTTCAGTCGCCCGCCAGATTATGGGGACGGCGGTAATCGGCGGAATGGTCGCCGCCAGCGCGATTGGAATTTTCTTTGTGCCCGGCATTTTTTATTTGGTCGAGAAATGGTCGGGTGCGGGCAACCAGCCTGCACCAGGCATCGTTCCGGCGACTCCTTCGCCGGCGCCCGGAGATTGAGATTGTTTGGCGGGGTGATGATCCGCACAGATTCCAAACGGAGTTTTGCGCTCATGAGAATCTCCAAATCGCTCATCCCAACATTGCTCTCCACCATATTTGTGGGCTGCATGGTTGGCCCTAAGTATCACCGGCCCGCTGTTCAGACTCCCCCTGCATATCGTGACCTCTCAGAGAATCCTCAGCTTCAAGCGCAGACGGCCTCGTATGCCGATCTCCCCTGGTGGCCGGTGTTTCGGGATCCGAAGCTGCAGGAACTCATTCGCATCGCGCTCAAACAAAACTACGATCTGCAACTCGCAACCGAACGCATCAAGGCAGCCCGCGCTCAACTTGCGGTTACCCGTTCCAGCCTGTTTCCTCAGGTATCCGGCAACGCCAACTTCAGCGGCGGCAAGGAAAGTAATTTTCAATCCAGATACAACTTTCTGACGCTCACCGCGGACGCTGCTTTCCAACTCGATTTCTTCGGAAAGTTGCGCCGCGCAACGGAAGCAGCGCGCGCTGAACTCCTGGCCACGGAAGACGCGCGCCAAGTCGTCATACTCACTCTCGTTAGCGATGTCGCGAGCGACTATTTCACGCTGCTGCAACTGGATCTGCAACTGGTGATCACCCAGGATACGGTGAAAACCCAGACCGATTCGGTCAAACTTACGCAACTCCGGCTCGAGCACGGCGTCGCCACAAAGTTGGATGTGCTCCAGGCCCAGCAAGTGCTCGATACTGCGAACGCGCAGATTCCCGACCTGGAGCGACAGATCGCACAAGAGGAGGATGTGATCAGCATCCTCCTCGGCAACTATGCGCAAAGCGTTACACGCGGCGTCCCTCTCACCGAGCAGACGCTGCCGCCAGAAGTGCCTCCGGGACTTCCCTCTTCGATCATCGAGCGCCGGCCGGATATTCGCGAAGCTGAACAGTTTTTGATCGCCGCGAACGCTGATATCGGAGTTGCCAAAGCTGAATTTTTCCCGCAGATCTCGCTGACCGGAGCCGGCGGCGGTGCTTTCGGGCGAAGCAGTGTCTTCTCAAACCTCATGACCACGCAGCTTGGCATCTGGTCTTATGGCGCGCAAGTAAGCCAGCCGATCTTCACCGGAGGAGCGCTGAAAGGCAAGTTGCATCTGGCCGAGTCGGAACACAGGCAGGCTCTCATCGCATACCAGCAGGCCATCCAGCAGGCCTTTGGGGACGTCTCCGACGCGCTCATCGGTTACGAAAAACTTCATGAGGTGCGAATGCGCCAGCAGGATAGTGTTGCTGATCTGCAGGAAACCGTCCGCATTTCCACTCTTCGTTACAAAGGCGGCACAACCACGTATCTCGAAGTCCTGGATGGACAACGCTCGCTCTACGGCGCAGAACTGACGCTCGCTGCCGCGCGGGGCGATGAATACCGAAGTTTGGTCCAATTGTATAAAGTGCTCGGCGGCGGATGGCAATAGTAAAACCGTCGGCCAGTGCGTGTAGACAGCCTATCGAAAGCGGTGCTGGGGCTATGCCGGCTACTCGCTAGACCAGACACTGAGCATCTTGTGCACCGAGTCCTTACTCCCGAACCAAGAGTAGGCTAAACTCTAAGTGCTTCCATTTGCGTCGCTTAGAGGACCTGAGCCAGCCTTTTCTCGCCTCAATTTTGTGCCGAGTATACGGGGTTCTGCCCCGGCCCTGCTTCGGCGTGCGAGAATCTAGGACGGCACCATATGGACGACCGAGAGAAGATCGAAACGGTGCTCGGTGAGACTTGGAATTCGCGCAGCGAACTCCGAACCATCATCAACACTATTCCTGCGATTGCATGGTCCAGTCGCCCAGACTGTTCGGTGGACTTTGTTAACAACCGATGGGAAGAGTACACCGGCTTATCTTCAGAACAATCGTACGGCGAAGGTTGGCAGGCCGCGATGCATCCCGAAGACCTACCGGGAATGCTGAAGAATTGGGAGGGATCTCGCGATATCGTCACCGACACTCGTGAAGTACGGCTGCGACGATTCGACGGGGTGTTCCGATGGTTTTCACTTCGCCGAGAACCTCTACTCGACCAAAGCCGGATGGTGACTCGATGGTTCGGAACAGGAATCGATATTGAAGCCATCAAGCAGCGCGAGACACTGCACGCAGCGGAAAAGCGAACAATGGAGTTGATCGCCGATGGAGCGAGCCTCAAGGATGTTCTAGATCAGTTGTGCAGTTCCATCGATGTACAGGTCGCGCCATCTGTCACAACGGTTCTTTTGAAGGAAGCTGATCGTGAGTGCCTTTGGCATGGGGGCGGCCTCGGTGTCTCACGCGAGTGGATTTCAGCGATTATTCCAGTTCCCATCGTTGAAGTTGGACTATGCGGGAGAGCGGCATTCTTGAAAGAACGGATCATCGTTTCTGATGTCGCGACAGACCCAAACTGGCCCGATCAATATCGTGACCTAGCGATTCGGAACGGCATAAGAGCTGCGTGGTCCGAGCCGATCCTCGCAAAGGATCAGGAAGTGCTCGGTACTTTTGCGCTCTACTCGCACGAATCGCGAGTTCCGAGTGAGGAGGATCTCGCGCTCATTCAAGGCGCGGGACATATCGCTCGAATTGCAATTGAACGTCAGCGATCACAGGAATCTCTCAGAGTAGCTCTGAAAAGATTAGAGGACTCGGAAACCAGACTTCGCCAGGTGATCGACACAATTCCGACGCTGGCCTGGTGCAATCTGGCGGACGGCCCAAACGAGTTTCTCAACAAACGTTGGCATGAATACACTGGCCTCACGCCTGAACAGTCGAATGGCTGGGGATGGCAAACGTCTTTTCACCCCGATGACTTACCTCCATTAATGAAACGATGGCACGAGCTATTAACGTCCGGAGAGTCAGGCGAAATAGAGGCACGCCTCCGTCGCTACGACGGAGTGTATCGGTGGTTTTTGATACGAGTCGAACCGTTTCGCGATGACACCGGCAAACTCTTGCGCTGGTACGGAACAAGTACCGATATTGAGAGTCTCAAGCAAACCGAAGAAAAACTCCGTGAAGAAGAACGCGAGCTCCGCCGGATCACAGACGCGATACCGCAAGCAATTGTCGTTCAGGATCCCGCCGGCACGCCGGTTTACGCCAATCAAGCGACGCTCGATTATACGGGCCTTACCGCTGAAGACGTAATGTCTCCGGGGTTCCGACAAAGAATCTTTCATCCAGACGATCTGGAGAGACTTCGCGACTTTCGGAAGCTCGCTTTGGCGCGCGGACTTCCGTTTGAGATTGAGCAACGAGCGCTGCGTAAGGACGGGCAATACCGTTGGTTCCTGATTCGTTACAATCCCTTTCGGAATGAAAGGAACGAAGTAATTCGCTGGTATGCGACTGGCACTGACATTGATGAGCGGGTTCGTGCGGAAGAGAGAACACGCAACGAAAACCTGGCTCTACGCGAGCAAATTGATCGGGAATCGATGTTTGAGGAGATTGTTGGGTCCTCTGAAGCGCTTCGTAAAGTGCTCCACCAGGTTGCCAAGGTCGCCCCTTCCGATTCCACAGTTTTGATCCTGGGCGATACGGGCACCGGCAAGGAACTGATAGCTCGTGCTATCCACAAGCGATCGAGTCGCGCGGATCGAGCTTTCATTGGCGTGAACTGTGCCGCAATACCCCCGTCGTTAATTGCTTCCGAGCTATTCGGCCACGAAAAGGGAGCGTTCACTGGCGCGAGTCAAAGGCGGCTGGGGCGTTTTGAATCGGCGAATGGCGGAACAATTTTCCTTGATGAGGTTGGCGACCTACCCACCGACATTCAGATCGCACTATTGCGAGTTCTGCAAGAACGTGAAATCGAGCGTATCGGCGCAAGCAAACCGATTCCGGTGGATGTGCGGATACTTGCAGCCACTCACCGCGACTTGACTGCGCTCGCCGCAGAAGGAAGATTTCGCCAAGATCTCCTGTATCGGCTCAATGTAGTGCCGATCAAAATGCCTTCACTACGCGAACGGAAAGACGACATTCCGTTGTTGGTCGAATATTTCATTGGCCGCTTTGGAAATAGAGTTGGAAAGAAGTTCAGGACAATCGATAAGAAAACGCTCGAACTATTCAAAGATTACAGTTGGCCGGGCAATATCAGAGAGCTTCAGAACGTGATTGAAAGAGCTGTAATCCTGAGTGAGGGAGACAGCATCTCGATTGATGAAGCGTGGCTGACATGGGAATCCCCGCAAATCCGTGATCCGAGAATTGCACTGCACGACGTGTTGGACCAACAGGAAAGAGAAATGATCGAAGCCGCCCTAGCCGAGACTCGTGGCCGAGTTTCTGGTCCAGACGGGGCCGCGGTGAAACTGGGCATTCCAACAAAGACTCTCGACTCGAAAATAAAGCGCCTTGGAATCAACAAATTTCGATTCAAAGACCCCCGAGCCGTCTAATCGAATTAACCCCCTCGCTTTGGATAAATCCCTAAATATAAGGAATTGCTGAAACATAAGGATATCCGTACCGTACAGGTTGCTTCTTTTCAGTAGCTTGCAAATGGTAGTCGGAGTGCTCCCAAGCGTGGAAGCCGGGAGCCGCTTATCGTGACCCTAAAGATTGAACGGTCCCGAGAGCGAGTTCGGCTCAGCGGGGACCTTCGATCCGAGGATTTGGATCAAGTCAGAACTGAGATTGAGCGCTGCGGGACCTCGGCGGTGTTGGACGTTGAAGAGGTGGCCCTTGTCGACCTCGACGGGGTTCAGTTCCTCAACCGATGCGAGGCGAACGGCGTCGCTGTCTTGAACTGTCCGGCTTATATCAGGGAGTGGATGTCGAGGGAACGAGCTCGCGCGGAGTAGAGAGATGTAATCAGCAATAAAGCGCCGAGCAGATGGCGAAAATCTCAGACGAAACGAATTTGAGAAACATAGAGGAGGAGGCATGCGCGGGTAGATCCGGCTTGGAAGACAGGATCTTCCACGTAGCGACCAGTGTCGAGATGCCATTGAAAGAGATGAGTTCGTGCTTCGGCAGCCTAGCCGGGATCGGCTCCCAATATGACGACCGCACCACATCAACCGGCCGCCTACGGAGATCAAATGGCGAAGTATTTCCGAGTCGGTAAGGGGCCGAACCTCGTGATTCGCCCACCTTCGGAGGCGCAAATTGCTATTACTCGCTTGGCATCAGATGCGGGTCTTCCGGAACGGACCGCTTCTATTCCCTCCGAGCGGGCGCTCGTCGTATCCGTGCACTTGACCCCTGCGAGCGAGCGAGGATGTGAAATCTGGGTTGATGATCGCTATTCTCGGATCGCAGAATGGCCTGCAGGAGGGGTTGGAATTTATGACTTGGAGTCCAATCCTCGCGTGCGGAATCGGGGCCTCGTTGATTGGGTTCACTATCATGTTCCTCGCTCAACCCTTAATGCATTCGCGAACGACGCTGAGATTGGCGACATCTCGGCCCTTCAGTGCCCACCCGGAGTAGTTGATCCAGTGCTGCATCAGATGACAAGAATGATCTTGCCGTCCCTGAATAAAGCACACGCGCTCGAAGAACTCTTCCTCGATTATTTTCGCCTGCTGTTTTGTGCCCATGTGGCTGGGAAATATGCCCCCTCGTTCACCAAAATAAAGAATTACAGGGGTGGTCTTGCGCCGTGGCAAAGACGACGAGCAACCGAACTACTCAGAGAACATATCGATGGGTCAGTGAAGTTATCGGTCCTGGCGGGTGAATGCGGGCTTTCCGTCAGCCATTTCGCTCGATCCTTCAGACAGTCCTTTGCAACATCAGCGCACCACTACCTAATCCTGCTGCGGGTCGAAAGGGCGAAATCGCTACTGACAAATTCCATTCTCCCTCTTTCGGAAGTGGCATTTCAGTCTGGGTTTTCTGACCAAGCAGCATTTAGCCGAAAATTCAAGGCCGTCGTCGGAGCGCCTCCGGGACAGTGGAGGAGAGAAGAGAACCATCGCAGGCCCGAGGGCGTGGGCGACAACCGAGCAGAGCTAAAACGATGCGCATCGTTTCTCTCGACATGTTCGTTACAGCGCTCCTACGGTGTCGCGTGAAGTGGAATAACTGGGTAGGGGATGTCAGTTCCATGAACGGCGACCATAATGTGCGGCCCCAGGTGGTAATCGTCCAGTCCAGCGTTCGTTGTGGGCAGCATTAGGCACCCAGCCTCCAGTGCACATGTTAGGAGAGGCCGACTCGGTCGACGTGTACAGGTCTGTGAGCAATAGCAAAAGCGATGCATCTGCATCACGGCGATTGAGCATTTCGTGGACAGCGAGATGGCTCCGATCTAGACGTTCGAAGGAGCCGAGTACGATGAATCATATAGTCATCGTCCGAGGCGGCTTCGCAGGGCTTAATTGTGCGAGGAAGCTTTCCGCTCACCCGGACGTTCGGATCACACTAATCGACAAGAACAACTACCAGCAATTCCAGCCATTGTTGTACCAAGTGGCAACTGCAATCTTGACCCCGGGCAACGCGGCGTTTTCGTTGCGATCGATCTTCCGCAATCACGCGAATGTGGACGTCAAGCTTGGAGAGGTAATCTCGGCCGACCTCCTCACACGAACGATGCACACCAAAGACGGAAAGACTTATCAAGGTGACTGGTTGGTGCTTGCGGCCGGCGCTCAAGTCAATTTCTTCCGTACACCGGGAGCTGACAAGCATGCATATCCGTTGTATTCGCTTCGCGATGCTGAATTGCTCCGATCTCGCATCTTAACGCTCCTCGAGTCCGTTGATAGGGAGCCATCGCTCGTCGCACAAGGAGCGCTGAATTTCGTGGTCGTAGGAGCCGGGGCCACGGGTACTGAGACCGCTGGAGCACTGGGGGACATGACACAGAGAGTGCTCAAAGACGTTTACAGGAACTTAAATTTTAGCAAGTCGCGAGTCATTCTAGTCGACGTCATCCATACAGTCTTGAATGCGTTCTCCCAGGGATCCCAGATATACGCCTCCGAGATGCTGAAGAAACATGGAGTAGAAGTACTCCTCGGAGTCGGCGTTAAGGAAGTACACCCCAGCTACGTTGTGCTGACCGACGGAAGCACAATTCTAACCCGCACTACAATTTGGGCCGGAGGACTGAAAGCATCAAAGCTCTCGGGCGCTCTGGGGATCAGGGCAGGGCACGGAGACCGCATTGAAGTGCAGCCCGACTTTAGCGTAAAGGATTTCCCGGGTGTCTACGCGCTCGGGGACTTGCAAATATCTCCGGCGTGGACGGCAAGCCGCTGCCTCAGCTTGCATCAGTCGCCCAGCAAGCGGGCAGGTATTGTGCTGATGCTATCGCTGCTTCGATCGCTGGTGACCCTGTAAAACCCTTCCGATACTTCGACATGGGAATCATGGCGATGATCGGACGTAATGCTGCCGTTACAGAGCTTGGCGAGCATCGCCACGAGCTCACTGGCCCGCTTGCTTTCGCAGCCTGGCTGGCTGTTCATGCCCTGTTGTTAGTCCCAACGCGGGCGAAGATCGAAACCTTCATTGAGTGGGCATGGGATTATTTTGGCAGGACGCACGTCGATCCGATTCTTGATCGCCCTGAAGAGGTGGCAGTTGATTGGACCGATGCCGAGGGGAAAAATGCGCCTCAGACGAAGGGACCCCTCTTTTGAGCGTCGCCAACACCCTGCCTCTGACGAAGTCATCCAGATGACAGGTCGTCTTGAATTACCACCTGACTTCTTAGGTCCCGCTTGGTGAAAACGTGTAGCGGCGCGGAATCACAATTTTACGTACGGGCGCGAATGTGACACGCTTCCATTCTTACGGCAACAAATGACAAAGTAGGCACAAACGAGCAAGACGCGAACCCGTTACATAGCCTAGCCTCGGGGTCGCACGGGGTGTTTTCATCAAGAGCGTCCTGGTCTTGCTCCGAGGACGTCGGGCAAGCGGACACTGCGGCGAGGTTTGTCATCCACGATGTTGTTACGGAGCACCGTGATTGGTTGAACTTATTCATGAGCATGAGGTGGCGCGAGGTCAAACGCTTCGATCGGCTGCAGCCCCCGTTTCGACGCAAGGCCTCGCTCGTGCTTCTGTTATGGATGTTCCATCAACCGATCCTGGCGCAGTCCCGGCAGCTGGCGCCGCCGGGTAACGACGCGAGGGGGGCGGCTCTCGTTCGACTTCCACTGACACTGCGCGAAGCTGTTCAACTCGCCCTCAAGCAAAATCCTCGGGAGGTCGTCGCTCGCATTGAAGTTGAACGACGCAGGCGGATGAGCGACGAAGCCAGGGCGAAGTTGCTCCCGCAAGCCGCGATCGACAGCTCGGTATCCGTGAAACGGTTCAACGGGCAAAGCATCACAGGCGGGCGTATGCCCACTCAGTACGGGCCATTTCAGGTATTGGATTTTGGTGGGGAGTTCTCGCAAAGCATCATCGATCTACCCCATATCCGGCACTATCAGTCGAGCAGACAAGACATTGTTACCGCGATAGATGACAGGAATAGCACCCGGGAGGAGATTGTTTCCGAGGTCGTAACGAGCTACCTCCTCGTGCAGCGCGCCAAGGCCACTCTGGACGCGACACGAGCGCGGCGCGAACTGGCGCAGAGGCTCTTCGATCAAGCCGCACAGCTGGAAAAGAATGGAGTCGGAACTGGCCTGGACACTTTGCGCGCAAACGTGGAACTGCAGAACGAATTGCAGCAAGAGATCGACGCTTCGTCCTCTGTTCAAACCGCTTCTTACGCCCTGGCAAATATCCTCAGCTTACTGCCAGGCCAAGAAGTTGAAGCAATTGATGCGATGAAATATGATCAGCCCCCTGCGACTGACGAAGAATCGCTGAGGCAGAGGGCCTATCAACAACGTCCCGAATTGCTTGAAATCGCTTCAGCACAACGATCAGCACTTATCGAGACCCAGGGCGCACGCGAGCAGCGGTTGCCATCGGTAACATTCGAAGGCTCATATTTTGAGCAGGGTCGCGTCTTCGGCGATTCCATTCCGGCTTATACATACGCAGGGACGCTACACCTCCCGCTTTGGACGAGCGGTCGAATCTCTGCCGAGGTCGCTGAGGCCAGGCTTCAGGAGCAACGACTTTCCGAGCAGAGGCGCGACACAGCGAACTCCGTGCTGCAGCAGGTGCGGACGTCAATTGAGCAGTTGCGGGCATCGAGTAGTGCTATCACGGTCGCAAACAATGCCCTCGATCTCGCGAAGCAGGAGATTTCTAGGGCGGAGCGTCGATTCGCAGCGGGTGTGTCCACAAATATTGACGTCGTCACCGCGCAGGACGAATTGGCGCGCGCCAGCAATAACAAAATCGAGGCCCTCTATCGGTACAACCAGTCCCGTGCGGA
>Ga0210396_10003990_pt1 | contig 14537 bp, 11 predicted proteins | sample IncBWH17OmetaG_FD_155466 | JGI IMG/M metagenome (GOLD analysis project Ga0210396, IMG submission 155466) | Forest soil microbial communities from Barre Woods Harvard Forest LTER site, Petersham, Massachusetts, United States - Inc-BW-H-17-O ...
TTTTTCGTCATCTCGCGGGTCGTGTGTGAAATGCTCCGCTCGATCGAGCCGAGGCGGCCTCTCTGTTCGCGTTGCTCTTCACGGATCTCGTGCAACTCGGTCCGTATGGCGCGGAGGTGTTCGAGAACCAGGTTGGGCGCGTCCTCGCTCATAGCGATTATTGTGTGTTCGCGACAGTCGCTTTGCAATATTGCTCTTCCATACAGCCTGAATGGGAGATCGGCGCATGGAATTCGGCATGTTCCACCAGTTTCCGGCCCTGCCGGGGCGCACCCAGAAAGAGGCCTTCGCCGAGGCGTTCGAGCAGATCGATGCGGCCGAGCGCTGGGGTCTCGATACGATGTGGCTTGCCGAATTGCATTTCGATCCGCAGCGCTCGGTATTGTCGGCGCCGCTCAGCATTGCCGCCGCGGTTGGAGCCCGCACCGAACGGATCAAGATCGGCATTGCCGTCCAGGTCTTGCCACTCTGCCACCCGCTCCGGCTGGCCGAGGAGGCCGCGACGGTCGACCACATCAGCGGCGGCCGGCTGATCTTCGGTGTCGGACGCAGCGGCCTGCCGCGCACCTATGAAGATTATGGCGTGTCTTACGCCGAAAGCCGCGACCGCTTCACCGAGGTTCTCGATATCGTCGAGCTGGCCTGGTCGCAGCCGAGGTTTTCTTTTGAGGGCAAGTACTACAATTTCAAGAACATCACGGTGGCGCCACAGCCGCTGCAGCAGCCTTATCCGCCGATCAGGATCGCCGCGGCGAGCCCGGACACCTATCCCGCCGTGGGTGAGCGCGGGCTGCCGATCTTCATCAACGCGCGCTACGGCTCCTTTGAGGAATTCGCCCCGGAGATCCGGGCCTATCGCGAAGCCTATGCGGCGGCCGGCCACCAGGGCAGGGGGCAGGTCTACCTGCGGGTCCCGGCCTATCTCGCCGAGACAGAGGATCAGGCGCGCGAGGAGCCCAGGGAAAGCCTGATGCACTTCTATCGGGAGCAGGCGCAACGGCTCAGGGATTCGTTGAGCCGCGCCGGTACGCGCGCCATCGAGGGCCGGGCCGAGCGGCTCAAGCGGATCGAAAACCTGACCTACGAGGAGGCGCTGACGGGGCAAGTCCTGGTCGGAACGCCCGATGAGGTGACCGAACGACTGCGTGGCTTGCAGGACGAGCTTGGCATCGACGGCATCCTGGCGGAACTCAATTGCGGCGGCCTGGTCCCGCATCGGCAGGTGATGACCGCATTGCAGTTGCTCTGCCAGGAAGTCATGCCGCGTTTTCATTGATTTTGACCGTCATTCCCGCGCAAGCGGGAACCCAGGGCAGCAGGGCTCCAACCGTCATCCCCTGGGCCCCCGCTTTTGCGGGGGTGACGATAATGTGGGAAGGGTAAGCCGCATGGCGGGTCCTCTGCACGGGTATCGCATCGTCGATTTGACCTCGAATGTCGCGGGGCCGCTGGCGACGATGATCCTCGGCGATCAGGGCGCCGATGTGATCAAGGTGGAGGCGCCGGACGGCGGCGACGCGACACGCGGAGGCGCCGACCGCAGGGGTGGATTTTCCGCCTCGTTCCTGAACAACAACCGCAACAAGCGCTCGATCGTCCTCGACTTGAAGACGGCGGCCGGCCGCGAGGCTTTGCTGCGGCTCGTCGCCGACGCCGATGCGTTCGTGCAGAATTTCCGTCCTGGCGTTGCCGATCGCCTCGGCGTCGGCGAGGAGGCGGTGCGCGCCGTCTCGCCAAAGATCGTCTATGTCTCGATCAGCGGGTTTGGCGAGAAGGGGCCATATGCCGAAAAGCCGGCTTATGACCCCGTTATCCAAGGCTTTTCGGGGCTGGCGACAGTGCAGGCAGGCTCCGACGAGGCGCGTCCGCGCCTGTTGCGGACCATTCTGCCGGACAAGCTGACCGCGATCACCGCGTCGCAGGCGATCACCGCAGCGCTGTTGGCGCGTGAGCGAACCGGCGAGGGACAGCATGTCCGTCTGTCGATGCTGGAAGCCGTGCTCGCTTTCCTATGGGCCTCCGATATGAGCGATCAGACTTTTGTCGGCGACGAGCCGGCGCGTCAGGAGCCGGCGCCCTCTTTCGACCTGATCTACGAGACGGCAGACGGTTACATGACCGTGGCGGCCTTGACCGACCGCCAATGGGCCGGTTTGGCGCGCGTCGTCGGCCGACCGGAATGGCTCGAAGACGAGCGGTTCAAGACGCCGGCATTGCGCCAGAAGAACATCGACATGCGGCTAGAGCTGACCCAACAGGCACTGATGGCCCGCCCGGCCGCGGAATGGCTCGACGCCCTGACGGCGGCGGGCGTGCCGTGCGGCCCGGTATTGACCCGCAACCAGGTCATCCGGCACCCGCAAGTGGCGGCACTCGGCCTTGTCGTTGAAACGGAGCACCCTCGGGCCGGCCGCTTGCGCCAGACGCGACCGGCGGCACGCTATTCGCGCACCTCGCCGGAAATCCGCCGCGGCGCCCCGGCGCTTGGCGAGCACACGCAAGAAATTCTCGCCGAACTCGGCTATTCGGCCCGGGAAATCGCCGAGCTCAGCCCGGAGAAGGTGCGGTGATCGACTTTTATTATTGGCCGACCCCGAACGGTTGGAAGGTCGCGATCATGCTCGAGGAATGCGGCCTCGAATATCGCGTAATCCCGGTCAATATCGGCCGCGGCGACCAGTTCGAGCCCAAATTCCTGGCGATCAGCCCCAATAACCGCATGCCGGCGATCGTCGACCACGACTCGCCAAGCGAGTTTGGCGACGGCCCGCTGCCGATATTCGAATCCGGCGCCATTCTCATTCACTTGGCCGAGCGCGCCGGGCGCTTTATGCCGCAAAGCCGGCGAGGTCGCAAAGAAACCATGGAGTGGCTATTCTGGCAGGTCGGCAATCTGGGCCCGATGGCCGGCCAGCTCAGCCATTTCGTCAACTACGCCGAGGGCGAGCACCCCTATTCCCACAAGCGCTACGCCGACGAATACAACCGATGCCTCGGCGTATTGGAGCGCCGACTCGACGGCCGCGAATTCATCCTCGGCGACTACTCGATTGCGGATATGGCGAGCTGGCCCTGGGTACTGATCGCCAAGCCGCTGGGTCAGCCGCTCGATGATTTCCCGAACGTCGCCCGCTGGCGCGAGATGATCAAGCAGCGCCCCGCGGTGCAGCGAGGGGTGGATCTCGGCAAGGACTTGCGCCGCTCCGTTCCGCCGACCGACGCGGAGCGGCGGATCCTGTTCAACCAGACCGCGCGGGACCTGCCAGGGAAGCACTGACGGGCCGCCGCCTGCGTAGTGATCGTTTCGGGGTTACTTCGCCGTGGCCGCCTCGGCGCCGGCCTTGGCGACTTGCCCATCCTGCGGAGTTGTCCCGCCAGACGCGCCGATTGCCCAGACGATCTTGCCTACCGAGATCAAAAGGATGACGCCGGTCTGGCTCTTGGTGGTTACCGCCGGCCGACGCAACTTGTCCGAGGCCGCGACTAGCCGGGCATTTTCGCAAAGCGTTGTCTTTCGCCGCCGAGGGTGACCCAAGGCTGGGCGCTGTCGCAGAAGATCTCCATTCCCGGTTTTACCCAGCTCGGGTCGTCGAGCGTTCCGGCCAAAATCATCGCGACGTCCGGCATGACCTCGGCCTCGTCAATCAGCGCCGATCCGCATTCCGGGCAGAAGCGGCGATAGGTCGCCTTGCCGCTGTCGCCCCGACCGGTGAACGTTCTCAGCGTACCCTGTACGTTCAGCGTCGGCTTTGGAAGCCCCACGACCACGGCAAAGGCGGTCCCCGTCCCCTTTTGGCAATTCTTGCAATGACACAGGCCCACAAAAGTCGGCTCGGCGTCGGCCGAATAGCGCACCTTGCCGCACAGACAACCACCCTCGATTTTCATTGATCCCTCCCGGCGCAATGACCGCGGAAGCATGGCGTAGTCCATCCGCGTGTGCTAGCCTCAATTTCGCGATGCGACAGGGAAGTCCGGTGCGAGACCGGCGCTGCCCCCGCAACTGTTAGCGGCGAGCCCGCGGCAACCGCCACTGGCTGGGACAGCCCAGCTGGGAAGGCGCCGCGGACGACGACCCCGAGCCAGGAGACCTCCGCATCGCTCGAACTGGGACGATTCCTCGGGCGGAGGAGGAGGGACCTTTGTCATCGTGTGCCGCACACCGACCGCGGCTTCCCCGAGTGACCCTTGTGTTGGGCGGCGCCCGGTCGGGCAAGAGCCGCCACGCGGAGCAGCTCGTCGAGCATGCCGCCGGGTGCGGCACCTACTGTGCGACCGCCGAATCCGGCGATGCCGAGATGGCTGAGCGTATTGCCGCGCATCGGGCGCGCCGTGGCCCCTTCTGGCGCACGATCGAAATCCCGCTCGAGCTCGGGCCCGTCATTGCCGCCGAGGCGGCGCCACACCGTCCGCTACTCGTCGATTGCCTAACATTATGGCTGTCCAACCTGCTCCTGGCCGGCAGGCCACCCGAAGCGGAGGCCGCCGCTTTGAGCCGAGCCTTGCGCAATGCCGCCGGACCTGTGGTGCTCGTCGCCAACGAGGTCGGCATGGGCCTCGTCCCCGAGACGCTGCTCGGCCGAACCTTCCGCGACGCCGCCGGCTGGCTCAACCAAGAAGTTGCCGCGCTCGCCGATCGCGTCGTGTTCGTCGCGGCCGGCCTGCCTCTCGTCTTGAAGGAAGGTTGATCGGATGCGGCGCGTACCGGCGACGGTCATCACCGGGTTTCTCGGTGCCGGCAAGACGAGCCTCGTGCGGCATTTGCTGGCGCATGCCAAGGGGCGGCGGCTCGCCGTCATCGTCAACGAATTCGGCGAGCTCGGCATCGACCGCGAGCTGCTGCTCGGCTGTGGCGATGCGGCGTGCGCAGACGACGACATCGTCGAGCTGGCCAATGGCTGTCTGTGCTGCACCGTGGCCGACGATTTCGTTCCGACCTTGACGCGCCTTCTCGAGCGCGACGCGCCGCCCGAACACATCCTGATCGAGACATCGGGGCTGGCTCTGCCGAAACCGCTGGTGCAGGCCTTCGCGTGGCCCGAAATCCGCACCCGCACGACGGTCGACGGGGTATTGACCGTGATCGACGGTGCCGCGGTAGCTGCCGGGCTGTTCGCGGCCGACCCCGATGCTGTCGCCCGGCAGCGCGCCGCGGACCCTGCGCTGGCTCACGACAATCCGCTCGAAGAGGTCTTCACCGACCAGCTCGCCTGTGCGGACCTCGTGATCCTCAACAAAACCGACCTGATTGGCCCTGAGCACCTCTCCGCGCTCTGCCGTGATATCGAAGGGCGGCTCCGATCGGGGGTCAAGCTGGTCAGCGCACGGGACGGGAGGGTCCCGCCACAGGTAGCGCTCGGTTTGGCAGCCGCCGCCGAAGACGACCTGACCTGCCGCCCCTCCGTGCACGAGCTCGAAGACGGACACGATCACGACGATTTCGAGAGTTTCGTCGTTACTGCAGGGTCAGTGGAAGACGGAAACGCGTTTCTCGGTCGACTGCGGGCCACCATCGGCCTGCACGATGTGCTGAGAGTGAAGGGTTTTATCGACCTGTTCGGCCGCGATCGCCGGCAGGTCGTGCAGGCGGTCGGGGACCGGTTGCAGCAGCATTTCGACCGGCCCTGGCAGGCCGGCGAGAAGCGCGAGACGAGGCTCGTCGTGATCGGCCACAAAGGGCTCGACCGTGCCGCAATCATGTCTGCCCTTGGAGCTCTGAGCGGCTGAATGCACCTGCTCGCGACGACACCGGGGACGATCGCCGACGGCTCCACTGCGGTCGATCTCGCGCAGACCCCGGGTGACATCGTGCTGCTGTCGAGCGCCGATACCGACATCACGCTGCTCGCAGCAGCGCAGCAGCGGCGCCGTACGCAAGATCCGGCAGCGCCGCGGCTGCGGCTCGCGCCGATCCTGCGTCTCGGCCACAACTTCTCCGTCGACCTCTACATGGAGACCGTCGCACAGGCGCGGCTGGTCTTGGCTCGACTGCTCGGCGGCAGTGCTTACTGGCCCTATGGGGTTGAGCGGCTGGTCGAAACTTGTCGCGCCCACGGCGTCCCGCTGGCGCTGTTGCCGGGCGACGACAAATCAGATCCGGAATTGGTGCAGCTCTCCACGCTCGAGCCTCAGCAGGTCCGCCGGCTGTGGCGCTATCTCGCCGAAGGCGGACCGGCCAACGCCGACAATCTACTCCGCTATGCCGGGTCTCTGATCGAGTGCGAGGATCAATGGGCGGAACCCGCGCCGCTGCTGCGCGCGGGGCTCTACTGGCCCAATCGCCCGCTGCCGAGCCTCGACGAGATCTCTGCGGTCTGGCAGGGAAACGGCGGGATCGTAACGGTCGTCTTCTACCGGGCGCTCGTTCAATCGGGGAACACCGCGCCTGTCGATGCGCTGGTCGAGGCATTGTCGGCTCGGCGCCTTCGTCCGTTGCCGATTTTTCTGCAGAGCCTAAAAGATGGCGAAAGTACTGCGCTCATCGCCGATCTGTTCGCGGCAGCACCGCCCTCAGTAATCCTCAACGCGACGGGGTTTTCCGTCGGCGCCGGTGGCGTAGACGACCCGCTCGCAAAAGCGGACTGTCCGATCCTGCAGGTCGTCTTTGCCGGCGGTGACGAGGAGAGCTGGCGGAGCGGAACTCGGGGGCTCGGTCCGCGCGATCTCGCGATGAACGTGGCGCTGCCGGAGATCGACGGGCGCATCCTATCGCGGGCGGTGTCGTTCAAGGCATCCCTCGGCCGCGATCCCGAGACCGAGGCCGATCTCGTCGGCTACAAGCCGGTGGCGGATCGCATCACGCGTGTTGCCGATCTCGCGCTCAACTGGGCGCGGCTGCGGTCGCGGACGCCGGCCGAGCGCCGCATCGCCCTGATCCTCGCGAATTATCCGAACCGCGACGGCCGGATCGGCAACGGAGTCGGCCTCGACACGCCGGCCTCGGCGATCATGGTACTGCGAAGGCTTGCCGAGGCCGGCTATCGAGTCGCGAACGCGCCGAGGGATTCCGAGGAATTGATCCACCGCTTGCTGGAGGGTCCGACCAACGGCAACCCCGGCCGTCCGGCCGAGGAATCGCTGTCCTTGGCGGACTACTCTGGTTTTTTCGCGACCCTGCCGGCAGCCGTGCAGCGGGCGGTAACCGACCGTTGGGGCGCCGCCGAGCGGGACCCGTTTTTCCGGCCGGGTCGGCTCGATTGCGGTCGCTTCGCCATTCCCGGGTTCCGCGCCGGGAATGTTGCAGTCGTGGTCCAGCCGGCGCGCGGCTACAATATCGACCCGAAATCGACCTATCACGATCCGGCATTGGTGCCACCGTACAATTATTTCGCCGTATATGCGTGGCTCGCCGATGAGTTTCGCGCCGATGCGGTCATCCATCTCGGCAAGCACGGCACGCTCGAATGGCTGCCCGGAAAAGCGCTCGCCCTGTCAGCCGAATGCTTTCCGGAGGCGGTGCTGGCGCCGCTGCCGCATCTCTATCCGTTCATCGTCAACGATCCGGGCGAGGGGACGCAGGCCAAACGGCGGTCGCAGGCGGTGATCATCGATCATTTGACGCCGCCGCTGACCCGCGCCGGCAGCTATGGCCTCCTTGCGGAGCTGGAGCGCCTCATCGACGAGTATTACGAGGCCGCGCTCGGCGACACACGGCGCGTCGGAGTGCTTGCCTCGGCAATCCTCGAACAGGCCCGCGCCGCCGGGCTCGATGGTGATTGCGGCATCACCGCCGGCGAGGAACCCACCGCTGCATTGCGTAAACTCGACGGGTTTCTGTGCGAGTTGAAGGAATTGCAGATCCGCGACGGGCTCCATATCTTCGGCCGGAGCCCCGAAGGCGAAAGGCTGCATTCCCTGCTGGTCGCCTTTGCCCGTCCGGCCCGCGGCACGAGACCGCAAGACGCGTCATTGTTGCGTGCTCTGACCGCCGACCTGGGCCTTGGTCAGGATCCGCTCGACTCAGATCCGGCCGCGCCGTGGACTGGGGAGCGTCCAGCCGCGCTCGTCGACTCGGGCCCGTGGCGCAGTTGCGGCGATACGGTCGAGCGGCTGGAAGCGCTCGCGTTGCGGCTCGTCACGGGCAGAGCAGCGCCGGACCCCGGTTGGGAGCGCACCCGCGCGGTGGTCGGCTGGATCAAGCGCCAATTGCGTCCGGCGGTTGCGAAATGCGGCGCCGGCGAAATCGCCGGTCTGCTGGCGGGACTCGACGGGCGCTTCGTTCGGCCGGGCCCTTCCGGTGCGCCAAGCCGCGGCCGGCCCGAAGTCTTGCCGACCGGTCGCAATTTCTATTCGGTCGATACACGCGCCGTGCCGACCCAGGCGGCCTGGCAGCTCGGCTGGAAGTCGGCGGCGCTGCTCGTTGAGCGCCATGCCCAGGAATACGGGGACTACCCGGCGCGCGTGGCGCTGTCGGCGTGGGGCACCGCCAATATGCGGACCGGGGGCGACGACATCGCTCAAGGGCTGGCGCTGATGGGTGTGCGCCCGGTTTGGGAGCGGTCGAGTGGCCGGGTGACCGGGTTCGAGATCCTGCCGGCGTCAGTGCTCGACCGACCGCGGGTCGATGTCACGTTGCGGGTATCGGGGTTTTTCCGTGATGCTTTTCCCGGGCTGATCGATTTATTCGATTCGGCGGCACGCGCTGTCGCGGCGCTGGAAGAACCGCCATCGGTGAACCCGCTCGCCGAGCGCGTCGCCGAGGACCGGCGAGCGCTTGAAGGTCAGGGCGTTCTGCCGCAGGAAGCCGATCGTCGCGCCGGTTATCGGGTGTTTGGTTCAAAACCCGGCGCCTACGGGACCGGATTGCAGACCATGATCGACGAGCGGATCTGGGAGGCCGAAGCCGATCTCGCCGAGGCCTATCTCGGCTGGAGCGGCTACGCCTATGCCGCAGGTTGCGAAGGGCGCGCCGATCGGCCGATGCTCGAAGCGCGGCTCGCCGTCACCGATGCAGTTTTACACAACCAGGACAACCGTGAGCACGACCTGCTCGACAGTGATGACTACTACCAATTCGAAGGCGGCCTCGCCCTCGTCGTGCGTCAACTCTCGGGCTGCGCGCCGGCCGTGTGGCACAACGACCACTCGCGGCCCGAGACGCCGCGCATCCGCAGCCTGCGCGAGGAATTGGGGCGCGTTGTCCGCGGCCGTGCAGCGAATCCGCGCTGGATCGCCGGCGTCATGCGCCACGGCTACAAGGGAGCCGCCGAGATCTCTGCTACGGTAGACTATCTCTTCGCCTTCGCCGCGACCTCGCGGGCGGTCGACGATGCGCATTTCGACGCGCTCTACGACGCCTACCTGGCAGACGATGCGGTGCGCGGTTTTATGGCCGAGCACAACCCCGCCGCGCTTGCCGAGACCAGCGCCCGCTTCCTCGAAGCCATCGACCGTGGGCTGTGGCGTCCTCGTCGCAACAGCGCGCGCGAGGATCTGACGAAATGGAGCGGGTTGTGAGCGAGCTTGCCGAAACCGAGGAGGAGGTCAACCGCCGGCATAACGAAAAGATGGCCAGACGCAAGGCGGCGCGCGAGCGAATGCTGGCGACTAAGACCGAGGAACGCGGCCTCTTGATCGTCCACACCGGCAAGGGCAAGGGAAAATCGACAGCCGCCTTCGGCATGGTGCTGCGCTGCCTGGGGCACGGCATGCGGGTCGGCATTGTCCAATTCGTCAAGGGCGTGTGGTCGACCGGAGAACGCGTCGCCCTCGAGCGGTTTGGCGATCTCGCGACCTGCCGGGCGATGGGGGAGGGCTTTACCTGGGACACCCAGGACCGCGCCCGCGACATCGCCGCCGCGCGCCATGCCTGGGCGACGGCCAAGGCAATGCTGTCGGATCCGACCTACCGGCTGGTGTTGCTCGACGAGCTCAATATCGTGTTGCGTTACGATTACCTGCCGCTCGACGAGGTCGTGGCGGTGCTGAAGGCCAAGCCGCGTGACCTGCACGTCGTCGTCACCGGTCGCAACGCCCGGCCCGAGCTGATCGAGGCGGCCGATCTCGTCACCGAGATGACCCTCGTCAAGCACCCCTTCCGCGTCGGCGTCAAGGCACAGCCCGGGATCGAGTTCTGATGGCGCATGCGCTGATGCTGCAAGGGACCGGCTCGGATGTCGGCAAGTCGCTGCTGCTGGCCGGACTGGCGCGCGCTTTCACGCGGCGAGAGCTGCGGGTGCGGCCGTTCAAGCCGCAGAACATGTCGAACAACGCGGCGGTCACCGCCGACGGCGGCGAGATCGGCCGGGCCCAGGCATTGCAGGCGCGCGCCTGCGGCACCCCTCCGGTCACCGACATGAACCCGGTGCTGTTGAAGCCGCAATCGGACGGCGGAGCGCAGATCGTGCTGCAGGGTCAGGTTTGGCGCGCCGCCGGCGCGGGCGAGTACCGCCGGCTGGCTCCGAGCCTGTTGCCGGCAATTCTCGGCTCCTTCTCCCGCCTCGCTGAGGCGGCCGACCTCGTCCTCGTCGAGGGCGCGGGGAGCCCGGCGGAGATCAATCTGCGCGACGGCGACATCGCGAATATGGGGTTTGCCGAGGCGGCCGACGTTCCGGTGGTGCTGGTCGGCGATATCGAGCGCGGCGGCGTTATCGCCCAGCTGGTCGGCACCCACGCGCTGCTGTCGGCAACCGAGCGGGCGCTGCTCGCGGGCTACATCGTCAACAAATTCCGTGGCGATGTCCGGCTGTTCGATGGCGGGATCGCAGCTGCTAACGCACGCACCGGAATGCGTTGTTTTGGTGTGGTGCCGTATTTCGCCGCTGCCTCGGCACTGCCTGCTGAGGATTCTCTATCCCTCTCCCGCATTGCGGGAGAGGGTGCCGAGCGCAGCGAGGCGGGTGAGGGCAGGGGCCCGGTTCGGATCGCGGTGCCGCTCTTGCCGCGCATCGCCAATTTCGACGACCTCGATCCGCTCCGTGTGGAGCCCGGGGTCGAGCTGGTGATGGTCCGACCCGGCCGGCCGCTGCCGCGGGACACCGCGCTTGTCATTCTTCCCGGCTCGAAGGCGACGATCGCCGATCTGGAAGTTCTGCGGCGTGAGGGATGGGACATCGACCTCTTCGCGCATCGCCGCCAGGGCGGACGAATCCTCGGCCTTTGCGGCGGATATCAGATGCTCGGCCGGAGCATTGCCGACCCGCACGGTGTGGAAGGGCGGCAACAGACGGTGCCCGGGCTCGGTCTCCTCGACATCGAGACTGTTCTGACCGACACAAAACGGCTCGCCGAATCTTCCGGCATCGAGCTTGCGACCGGAATGCCGGTCCGGGGCTATGAAATGCACATTGGAGAGACCACCGGACCGGGCCTCGAACGCCCGATGCTGCGCCTGGCAGACGGCCGGGATGGCTGCATCAGCGCTGATGGGCTGATCGCCGGCTGCTATCTGCACGGATTGTTTGCGAGCGACCCTTTCCGCCGAGAGTATCTCGCGGGATTGGGCGCTGAGCCCGGCGAAATCGCTTACGACCACAATATCGAGACCACCCTCGATTCTCTCGCCGATCACCTCGGTCGCAGTCTCGATCTTTCGGCGCTCCTGGCCGCGGCTCGGCCGCCCCGCTTCAGGCGAGCAACGTAGCATGGGCTGCGAGCCAAGCTCCCACCAGAACCCCGCCTTGGATCAAGCATGCATGGCGGTAGAGGTGCAGTCCCCGCACGATATCGGATACCCCGGCCCGGGCGCTCCCGTCGCCGAGCCACGGATCGGCAACGAGACCCTCGGCGTAGCGGCGCGGCCCCGCCAATGCCAGACTGAGCGCCCCTGCCATCGCGCTCTCCGGCCAACCCGCATTGGGCGAGTGATGCTTGCGCCCGTCGCGCAGCATGATCATGAGGGCATGACCCGGCCGACCCTTCTTGGCGAATACCGCCGCCACCGCAAGGAGTACGCCGCTGAGCGGCGCAGGTACGGTGTTGAGAACATCGTCGAGGCGCGCGGCCGCCCATCCAAAGGCGCGGTAGCGCGGGGTACGATGGCCGATCATGCTGTCGAGGGTATTGGCCATCTTGTATGCAAAAAGGCCGGGCAGGCCGAGCAGCAGGTACCAGAAGACCGGGGCGACGACGCCGTCGCTGAAATTTTCCGCCAGGCTCTCGATCGCCGCACGGGCGACGCCGTGCGCGTCGAGGCTCGTCGGGTCGCGTCCGACGATCTGCCGTACTGCCTCGCGCCCGCCATCCAAACCGCCGCGAGCGAGCCCGGCTGCCACCGCGGCGACATGCTCGTGAAGGCTGCGCTGCGCCACGAGTACGGCGATCATGAGGGCTTCGAGCACGGCGCCGGCCAAGCTGCCGCGGCAGGCTCGTTCGAGGATCAGTCCGATCAACGCCGCGCCCCCGACCAGCACAATGACAGTCACGAGGCCGCGTTCGCGGCGGGACGCCTCGCTGCGGGTTTCACGGTTGAGCTTGCGGTCGAAAAATGCAATTGCGCGACCGGCGAGAATGACGGGGTGCGGGACATAACGAAAGATCGCCGGCATATCGCCGAACAGCGCGTCGACGACGAGACCGGCGACAAGCAGCAACACCGGGTCGGCCGCCACCGGCGTCATTGTGGCCGCGGGAGAAACGCCCGATGAGCAGGACGGCGGTGCTCCTCTGTGGACACGGCAGCCGGGATCGCGAAGCAATCGAGGAATTCGAGCGGGCGGCGGCGGGATTGCGCCCGCGCTTGCCGGAGTTCGATTTCGCCACCGGATATCTCGAGTTCGCCCGCCCGACGATCCGCGACGGCCTCGCCCTGCTGGCGGCGCGCGGCGCGCGGCGGATCTTGGCAATCCCGGCCATGCTGTTCGCGGCAAGTCATGTCAAAAACGATTTGCCTTGGGAGATGAACAGCTTTATCGCCGAAAATCCCGGTATCGATGTGCGTCTGGGCCGTGATCTCGGGATCGACCCGAAGTTGCTGCACGCCGCGAGCGATCGTATCGCAGCGGCGGCCGACAGCCGGATACCTCGCGGTGAGACCTTGCTCGTCGTGGTTGGACGGGGCACGAACGATCCAGACGCCAATTCCAACATCTCCAAACTCGCCCGCATGCTGTGGGAAGGCATGGGTTTGGGATGGGCCGAGGTCGCCTTCAGCGGCGTCGCCCAGCCGCGGGTCGACGCCGCGCTGATGCGGGCCGCCAAATTCGGTTTCCGCCGGATCATCATCTTCCCCTATTTCCTGTTTACCGGGGTATTGGTCAAACGGATCTATGCGCAAACCGACACCGTCGCCGCTGTCTTTCCGGAAATCGAGTTCGTCAAGGCGCTATACCTGCGCGACCATGAGGGAGTGCTTGGCACGTTCCGAGACCGTGTCGTGGAGCTCGGAGATGGCCAACCAGCGATGAACTGCCAGCTCTGCAAGTATCGGACTCAGATCGTTGGTTATGAGCACGAGGCGGGCGCCCCGCAAACCGGCCACCACCATCATGTGCGCGGCATCGGCACCGATGGCCATCACCACCACGGATGATGTTCGATAGCTTCGTGATGGTCGATTGGAGCGCGGCGACCGTACCGCGCACCGGGCGCGACAGCATCTGGATCTGCTGGCATGCCAAAGACGGGGAAAGGCTGGAGAACCCTCCGACCCGGCACGCCGCAAAGCGCATTCTCGCCGATTGGCTGGCCGCGGCGGTGGAACGCGGGGAACGGGTTCTTATCGGGTTCGACTTCCCATTTGGTTATCCCTCGGGCTTCGCAGCCCGGCTGGGTCTTTCCGGGCGGCCTTGGCGTGCGGTCTGGGACGAGATCGCAGGTCTCCTTCACGACTCCGAGGAGAACGGGAACAACCGCTTCGAGATCGCCGCCGAGTTCAACCGGCGAGTGTCCAACGGCTGCTTTCCGTTCTGGGGCCGTCCGCCCGGGTTTGACACTCCCTTCCTCGGACCTAAGCACCATCGCGCGCACGAGGGCGGGGGGTTGGCCGAGCGGCGGCTCGTCGATTTGCATGTCCCGAGCGCTCAGCCTTGCTGGAAATTGCTCGGCGCCGGCTCGGTTGGCGGCCAGGCGTTGACCGGCATACCGGTCGTGCGCGCGTTGCGCGACGACCCGCGCTGGATCCAGAGTGTGCGAATCTGGCCGTTCGAAACCGGTCTGCAGGCCCCCGAGCGGGGGGCGGTCGTCATGGCCGAGGTCTATCCTTCCCTCTGGGCCGTATCCCCGGCCGACGGCGAACCCAAGGATGCGGCCCAGGTTCGCTTGGTCGCCAGGTTCTTTGCCGAGAGTGACCGCGCGGGCGAGCTCGCCGCGTTGTTCGCCGGCGATCCCTCTCTCACCCGAGAGCAGCGCCACCGGATCGAAACCGAGGAGGCGTGGACCCTGGGCGTAACCACAGCGAGACAGCGCCGAATTGCCGTACCGCTGGCACCCCTTCAACCAGCCCCCACCCTAACCTTCCCCCGCCAGCGGGGGAGGGAAAGGAACGCGGTGTTCTCAACCCTCCCCCGCAAGCGGGGGAGGGAAGGGTGGGGGCTAAGCGGGGAGACGGAGGGGCCTGCGCAGCGGGAGCGAGAGGGGCAGGCTGGTCTCGATCTCAGTTA
>Ga0210396_10003991_pt1 | contig 14537 bp, 13 predicted proteins | sample IncBWH17OmetaG_FD_155466 | JGI IMG/M metagenome (GOLD analysis project Ga0210396, IMG submission 155466) | Forest soil microbial communities from Barre Woods Harvard Forest LTER site, Petersham, Massachusetts, United States - Inc-BW-H-17-O ...
TAAAGGAAAAGTCTTAGTGCTGGTCTCGAGCGGTCGCGGTTTGCCCTTGAAGGATGGCGGATGGTACAAGGGCGCAGGCTACTACCTGAACGAACTGACAGTTCCGGTTCGCGCCCTGATGAAGGAGGGCTACGAAATCACTTTCGCTAACCCCAAAGGCAACGCGCCCCAAGTGGATGTGCATTCAGAGGTTCCCGATTTCTTCGGCGGGGACGCGGCCAAGCTTGAGGACTATATGTTATTCCGCGACGGCCTGAAGGGACTCAGAGATCCAGTCCGCATCGCGGATGTCATCGCATCGGGCCTGGATCAATATGACGCTGTTTTCGTCCCCGGCGGCCATGGTCCGATGATCGATCTTCTCGATGATCCCGATGCCGGCATCGTGATGAGACACTTTCACGAAACATCCAAGCCTACCGCTGTGCTCTGCCATGGCCCCATTTCACTTCTCTCGGCTCTACCGAATTCGACGGAGTTTGTCGCCGCGCTGGCGGCGGGCGATACCGCTGCAGCGCACGAAAAAGCGAAGGGTTGGATCTACGCTGGATATAAGATGACTATCTTTTCGACAGCGGAAGAGCAACAGCGGGAGCCGCTTGAGATTGGTGGCAAGGTTCTCTTCTACCCGGACTTCGCCTTGCGTACGGCGGGCGGTGACGTAAGTGTGCTCGCTCCATGGTCGAGCTATGTCCTTCAAGATCGCGAGCTCATCTCAGGTCAGAACCCGTTCTCTGATCAAGCGCTTCTGAAACTTCTTCTACCGGCACTCAGTCGGAGGAGGGAGTCGGCTTCAGCGGCATAAGAATCGGGGAAGCCCAGAAAGAGCTAATTTGGTGTAGAGCGCGGAGGACAGTCCGTACTCGATGCCGTTGGCGATTTCGATGGCGTCTTCAAGTCCGTCGCAGGGGATGATCGAGACCACGGGGCCGAAGATTTCTTCCTGCGCGATTCGCATCTTGGGATCGACATCGCTGAAGACAGTTGGTTCCATGAACCAGGGGGCTGGCCCACCTTTAATGTCTCTTGCCCAGACCACCGCGAACGAGGCTGCCCCAGCTTTGCCGCTTTCGCAAAGCTGGGCATCGCGGACCTCGGCCTCCGACCACATCTCGCGCTATCCCGAACCCTCAGTACGGCCTTCCTCTCGTCATTCGCCAGCGCAATTCCGCGCCCCCGTCAGCGTAATGCCGGTATGGGCCTGCCTTTAGTGTTTCTAGGTCACACCGCCGCGAAAGAGAGTGCCCGGTGCGACGGTTCCCCTATTCCGATAACTCTATGTAATAAGCACTCGCCTCCTACGACTGCCAGCATCGAGCGCCGACTTCCGACGCCTTCCCTTCGCCCCACGTTTTTCGTGCCGATATTTCGGCACTCGTCCAACTCCATCCCCCTCAGCCGCTTGCCGCCAACCAACTATAGCTTTAAGGTGGTTTTCCGAGTTTTCCGAGATTTTCACAGTGTTCCGGTAAAACCGCAGTTATGTTCCAACTGGAACATTCAGCACAATGTTCCAGTCGGAACATTAAGCCAATCTCACCACCAGTACTTCCGTTACCAGGACACGTTGGGCTGATCCCTCAAGTGTTCCCCCGCCCCGCCGATGAAGCCTGAAGTGGGAGTAAACACCCGCATCTCGCCTCGGAGGCTCAAGAACAATGTCCCGTCTGTCAGCCGCGTCACTCGACCGTCGCGCATTTTCATTCCTGACTTTAACAATTCTCTTTTCGCTTTTTTCCCTGAACCTTCCCGCCAGAGCCCAGTCCCCGTCCGATCCGCCGCGCCCTCTGCTCGCGCAGTCCCCGTTCATTCAGGTAAGTGACCGCATCACCAGCTTCATTGATGACGATCAGCGCGTGACACTGCATGGCAACGTTCATCCCCTCGCGCTCGCCCAATACGATGCCGGCGCAGTCGCGCCTGACTTTCTGATGGAACACATGCTCCTCACGCTGCTGCCCGACGCGACCCAGCAAGATGCGCTCGATCAGTTAGTGGACGCGCAAAACAATCTCGAGTCTCCTTACTATCATCAGTGGCTCACACCCGAACAGTACGGAGAGCGCTTCGGCGTGTCCGACGCCGACACGGCTCAGATTGCGGGCTGGCTGCAAGAACATGGCATGGAAGTGGAAGAGGTCGCAGCAGGCCGGCGCTCGATCATCTTCAGCGGCACTGCCGCCGAGGTCCAGGAAACCTTCCATACTTCGATTCACACCTACAAGGTTAGCGGCGAGGTCCACCACGCCAACATAAAGGATCCGGAAATCCCGGCCGCTTTGGTTCAAGTAGTAGGAGGCGTAGTTTCGCTGCACGATTTTCACAGCGCGCCGACGCATAGCCTGGTCCGAAAGCCATCTCCTGACTTCAGCAGCGGCGGCGCGAATTATCTGGCCCCGGCAGATTTCGCTACCATCTACGACCTGGGTCCGCTGTATCAGCAGGCGATCAACGGCAGCGGCCAGTCCATCGCCATCGTCGCCCGCTCGAACATCAAGATCGCAGACGCGCGCCAGTTCAGAACATTCTTTGGCCTGCCCGCCAACGATCCCCAGATCATCGTGAACGGAACTGACCCTGGCATCTGGAGTTCAGGTGAGGAAACCGAAGCCGATCTCGACGTGGAGTGGTCGGGTGCAGTGGCCAGGAATGCCAGCATCAAGTTTGTGGTTTCGAAATCCACGAATGCGAGCGACGGCGTGGACTTGTCGGCGCAATACATCGTCAACCACAACCTCGCGCCCGTCATGAGCACAAGCTTCGGGCTGTGCGAGGCCTCGCTTGGATTCTCCGGTAACAGCTTTCTCAATAGCCTGTGGGAGCAAGCGGCAGCGGAGGGCATTACCGTATTCGTTTCCTCGGGAGACAGCGGCGCGGCGGGGTGCGACTCCGCGTCAGCCGCGGCGGCCACGCACGGCCGCGGCGTCAATGGCCTGTGCTCGACACCCTACAGTGTTTGTGTCGGGGGAACTGAGCTCAATGACGTGTCGAACCCCACGCGCTATTGGGCATCTTCGAGCTCGCCGGGAACGCAGGCATCAGCTTTAAGCTATATACCAGAAGTGGTCTGGAACGTGAGCGGCCCCGGCCAGGGGCTCTGGGCGGGAGGAGGCGGGGCGAGCGTCCTGTATACCAAGCCTTCCTGGCAAGCCGGCACAGGGGTTCCGGCGGATGGCAAGCGCGACGTCCCAGACGTGGCCCTCACTGCTGCCGGTCACGATGGTTATCTAATCTATCAAGAGGGCGAACTGTATGTGGTCGGCGGCACCTCGGCCGCTTCCCCATCGTTTGCGGGCGTGATGGCGCTGGTCGTGCAGAACACCGCAGCGCGGCAGGGCAACGCCAACGGTGCTTTTTATTCTCTGGCGAGCAAGCAGAGGGCGGGCGGAGCTTCCGTTTTTCATGACACAACCGTCGGCAACAACGGCATTCCGGGACAAACCGGGTTCAACGCTACAGTTGGATACGATCAGGCTAGTGGACTTGGCTCGATCGACGGTTCGATCCTGGTGAACCACTGGGGCGATGCAAGTCCTGCGGTTCCAGCCTTTCACGCGGCTCTCTCGGCGAGTTCTCTCTCGGTCACTGCCGGATCGAACCACAGCATCGCGGTGACGGTCACGGTGAGCGGAGGGTTCAAGGCAGCCGTCGCCTTGTCCATAACTGGATTGCCAAGCGGCGTCTCGGGTGCCTTCACTCCTACCGCTCTGTCAGCCCCAGGGTCAGGCAGTAGCGTCCTGAAAATCGCGGCGACCAGCGGCGCCAAGGCGGGCATCTATTCCGCCACGGTGTCGGCGAGCAGTGGCACGACCAAGCAGCAGATACCGCTTTCGGTCACGATTGTGCGCCAGGTTGTGCGGTAGCTCGTCCGTCTTGGCCAGAGCCCGAATACTCATGTGATACAATAGTATTGCGTCACAGCAGTACCGAAGCGCATTATCGATCGGACATGATCGCGAGTTTCCGGGACAAGGAAACGGAACGGCTGTGGGATTCGGGTAAGAACCGCCGGCTTCCTGCTGATTTGCAGCGAAGGGCGTTCAAGAAACTTGTCATTTTGAATGCCGCGATGGCGCTGGACAACTTGAAGGTGCCTCCGGGAAATCAATTGGAAGCGCTTCGAGGGAACCGTGCCGGGCAGCGCAGCATCCGGGTTTAACGATCAGTATCGCGTGTGTTTCGTGTGGCGCGGCGGGAATGTCTTTGAAGTAGAAATTGCCGACTATCATTGAGTACTGGAGCAGCTATGCCAAAGGCGAGAAGGATCTTCGCGATACATCCTGGAGAGATTCTCAAGACCGAATTCATGGAGCCGATGGGAGTGAGCGCGTATGCGCTGGCGAAGGCGCTTGAGTTTCCCGGGATCTATGAGGTTGTGCGGGGAGACCGGGCCATCAGCGCTGAGACCGCCATTCGCCTGGGAAAATATTTCGGCCTGCCAGCACAGTTCTGGCTGAACCTTCAGAATGACTACGATCTGAGAATCGCCGAGGGCAGAGGAATCGGCAAACGGATCAGACCCCACACTGGTTCTCGTGCGGAGATGTCCGCCGCACTCTAAGGCGTGCTTGCCCGCTCAGCAGGCCTTCTTCTTATTTGTCCTTACTACCCATTGTATCCACGCTAAGACCCCACTACCGACTACCCGCCTCTGTGGTTGACGCATCTCGTTTGACGCGCTTATCATTTTTGTTTGGCCCGAACCCCAGGCACGGCTCCGGGAGCCGGCGCAGGATTATACGAAGTGAACTTATGGATAAGAAGAAGTTAGAAGCATTCAAGAAACGGCTGGAGACGCGGCAGCAGGATCTGCGTCGCACGGTGTCGCGGACGCAGGCCGACGGCCGCTCTGCAGATGAAGACACGGCACAGGACATTGCCGACCGTGCCGCGAGTTCCTACACCAAAGAGTTTCTCTTCAGCCAGAGCAACAACGAGCGGCAACTGCTGCAGATGGTAGAGAAGGCGCTGGCGCGCATCCGCGAAGGCAGCTTTGGCGAGTGCATCCACTGCGGAAAAGAAATCAATGCCAAGCGCCTGGAGGCTGTGCCCTGGACACGGCATTGCATCGAGTGCCAGGAAAAACTCGAGCAAGGATTGTTGGAGGAAGCTCCGCGGTAGTCGCGGCGCAGGCGTCGAACGCGATTTCTCATCAGGCTTTCATTCTTAATCGGCCGTCGCTAAGTGCTGATACTCAATGAGGTGATCCCATGATTGGAGCCCTCATCGTCTCGTTTGGGCTAGGCTTTGTCGCGGGATTGCGATCCATGACCGCCCCTGCCGTCGTAGCATGGGCTTCCTGCATCGGCTGGATGAATCTCTCTGACTCTCGATTAGCTTTCATGGGCTCGCGCTGGGCGGTGGCGTTGTTCACCCTGGGTGCGCTAAGTGAGTACATTGCGGACCTGCTGCCCACAACTCCTGCGCGGACGGCCGCGTTCCCGCTGGCGGTTCGAATAGTTACAAGCCTGTTGACGGGAGCAAGTGTCGCGATTGCCGGCGGCTTCCTGCTGTGGGTCGGCTTGTTGGGCGGGGCGATGGGCGCGATTGCCGGAGCGTTTGGAGGTTATCGGGCTCGCGCTGGGCTGGTTCGTGCGCTTCACGTGCCCGATGCGGCGATCGCGATTCCTGAAGACGGAATTGCGCTTGGCCTGGGACTGCTGCTGACTTACACACTTAAGTAAGGCTCTAAGAATGACGCAGTTTTGACGGGGTGATTTTCATCCTGCTAAACTGTTAGTTCGCCATATTCGTTCGACCCTCCATCGTAAGTATCAGAAGGGAATTTCGTGCGCGCAGAGACCCGCCATCAACTTAAACAGGACGCATTCAGCCGAGTCACTATAGGAGCTGCCGAGAAGACGGCTCATTGGAGCGTGGAGCACAGGAACACGCTTGCGGTAGCGATCGTGGTCGTGGTGTTGATCGGCGCCGCCGTGGCGGGGGAGTGGTACTACCTGAGTGCGCAGGATGAGAAGGCAAGCTTCGACCTATCACAGGCGGTGCGAACCCTTGAAACGCCGCTGCGTCCCGCGGGAACGCCCGCGCAGCCGGACTTTCCAAGCTTTACCTCCGCGAAAGAACGCTCCGACACGGCGAAGAAACAATTCCAGGCGATCATGGATAAGTATCCGCACACTCACACAGCGGATATGGCACGTTACTTCCTGGGAGTGACGGATGCGACGGCGGGTGACAATGCCACTGCGGAGAGCAATCTGAAGACCGTGGCTTCAACCGGCAGCAAAGAGCTGGCATCGGTAGCGAAGCTTGCGCTGGCCGCTCTTTATGGGAACACGAACCGCACCAAAGATGCTGTGGCCCTTTACCAGGAACTGATCAGTCAGCCCACGGTTTCTGTAAGCAAAGCGACGGCGCAGTTGCAACTGGCAGACCTCTACCAGACGAGCAACCAGCCGCTTGACGCCAAGCGCCTCTACGAGCAGATCAAGAAAGACAATCCCAACCCTGAAGCAGTGCAGATCGCAACCCAGAAGCTGACCGAACTGAAGTAGTTTTCGTTAGCAGCCTCTCTTATGGCAATAGGCAGCCAATCGTCTGCCCGCTGGAGCGGGAATGCCTAGCCTGGTGGAACCGCTTGATCGCGCAACAGGGTTTGTTCGACGGCGAGCTGGCGGCAGGTTGACCGAATCACTTCTTGGGCGGCGCCTGACCCAATGAACTGAAAACCGTAGCGGAAGCAATCTCTTTGGCGGACCATCGCAGGAATAATTACTCGGCCGATCGGGACGATGAAGGCCAACTCCACGATCTCGGACAAGGGAACTTCAATCTTCAGCATCGCCGAGATTCCGGACTCGCTGATATCCACGGTGTAGCCGGCCAGCACGCCGCGGGATCGGGTACGGATGCTGACGTCAACTTCAAGTTTGAACCGGGGTTCGTGACGGGCGCCGACTACGCCGGGGGCCGAGTGAGTTTCCGATTGATTCTGAGTTTTCAATGTTAGCTTTTCCGCCCAGACCTGCAACTCTGCGTGAAGGATGACGTAGCGCCTGGCCCTCTGCCTCACTGCAAACCTTAGAGAGTCTCTATCTTTCATCGGCACGACGGCGGAAAGCTTTAGCTGCTCGCGTACTCCTGCTCGCGTACCCCCGCGGATACCATTCCACTTTTCTTGCCGGTTGAGTAGGATGATTGTCCAGGTTGCAGTTCGATCCCGGAAAAACATATGGCCGACTTCATACTGCGGGTTAATGGTAACGAGAAAAAAGTAAGCGTCTCGCCCGAGACTCCTTTGCTTTGGGTGTTGCGAGACACTCTGGAACTGACGGGAACAAAATTCGGTTGTGGCGCCGGACTATGCGGGGCTTGCACGGTGCATGTGGAGGGGTCAGCGATTCGATCGTGTTCTACGCCGGTTTCGCAGGTTGCCGGGAAGAGCATTACCACCATTGAAGGACTGGGGGCTAACGGGCTGCATGTGTTGCAGCAGGCGTGGATTGCGGAAGAAGTTCCGCAATGCGGCTATTGCCAGACGGGGCAGATCATGACGGCCGCGGCTCTGCTGGCGAAGACGCCGAATCCGAGCGATGAGCAGATCAAACAGGCGATGAACGGCAACTTGTGCCGTTGCGGGACCTATGAACGGATTCGCAAGGCGATTCATCGTGCTGCGGGGGCAGGAGGAGCACGATGAGTCCGCTAAAAGTATCCGGCTTGACTCGGCGTGAGTTCGTTGCGGCGGGAGTGGCTGCGGGAGCAGGGCTGGTGGTGGGATTCTACCTGCCACATGCAGGGCGCAGAGGCAAAGAGGTTTTTTCGCCGAACGCTTACTTGCGGATCACGACCGATGAAAAGGTGACGATTGTATGCGCGCGCTCGGAAATGGGGCAGGGCGTGCGCACGGCGCTGCCTATGATTCTGGCAGAGGAACTGGAAGCGGACTGGAAGCAGATTGAGATCGAACAAGCGGGGGCGAGCACGCTCTACGGGGATCAGAGTACGGGCGGGAGCGCGAGCGTAAAGACGACGTGGGATCCGATGCGGAAGGCGGGAGCGGCAGCGCGAGAGATGCTGATTTCGGCGGCAGCGCTGACGTGGGGAGTGCCGCGATCGAGCTGCGTGGCAGAGAACGGCGCGGTCCTGCATGGCGCGTCGAAGCGGCGACTAAGCTACGGGGAACTCGTGGAGAAGGCGGCGACACTGCCGATCCCGACGGACGTACCCCTGAAGCAGAACAAGGACTACAAGATTGTCGGACAGCGGCTAGCGCGCGTCGATACGCCGTCGAAGGTGAAAGGCGAAGCCCTGTTCGGCATCGACTTCCGAATGCCCGGCATGAAGTACGCGGTGTTATCGCGAAGTCCGACGATCGGTGGAAAGGCGCTGAGCTTTGACGATGCGGAATCGAAGAGGGTCGCCGGGGTCCGTTACGTGGCCAAGATCAGTGACGCGGCTGTGGCTGTGGTGGCCGATAGTGTCTGGGGGGCGATGGAGGGCCGCCGGATGCTGAATGTGAGCTGGGATCCGGGGCCGAACAAAGACTTGAACTCTGCGGCGGTGACGGAATCTTTGAAACAGGCCGCGGCCAAGAAGGGCGCGAGTTTATATTCCGTTGGCGACGTGTCGAAAGTCACTGGGCGGCGGATTTCTGCCGAGTATCAACTTCCATTCATGGCGCACGCGCCGATGGAGCCGGGGAACTGCACGGCACATTTCCAAGGAACGAAGTGCGAGTTGTGGGCTCCGACGCAGGTGCCTCAGGATTGCCGCGACCAGGTTGCGAAGGCGCTGGGATTGGATCCGGACCAGGTGAAGGTGAACGTCACGCTGATGGGCGGAGGTTTTGGACGGCGGCTGGAGTATGACTACGCGGTGGAAGCGGCGCTGGTGTCGAAAGCGGCAAACGCCCCGGTGAAAGTGATTTGGACTCGCGAAGATGACATGAGGTTTTCGACCTACCGTCCGGCGAGCCTTCATCAGGTAAGCGCTGTGCTGGATGGTGCGGGATGGCCGGTGGCGTTTACGCATCGGATCGTTGCACCGTCAATCAGCGGGCAGAAGGGGCAGCCGGGACCGAACGGGGTCGATCCTGATCTGCCGGATGAGGCGGCATTTGTTTACGCATTACCAAATGTTTCGCTGGAGTATGTGCTCGCCGAGACAGCAGTGCCGCTGGGCTGGATGCGATCCGTTTATGCATTGCAGGCTGGATTCGCTAGCGAAAGTTTTATTGATGAACTGGCTGCGGCGGCGGGGAAAGATCCGCTGGAGTACCGGCTGCACATGCTGAAGAAGGATGAGAACATTCAGTACTTTGAGACGAAGTGGCATACAGCGCGAATGCGCGGCGTGCTGCAGTTGGCTGCCGACAAGACAGGATGGAAGAGCACTTTGCCGGCGGGACGCTTTCGCGGGATCGCCTGTTTTGGATGCTTTTCTTCTTATGTGGGTGAGGTGGTGGAGATCAGCATGGAGAATGATGTTCCGCGTGTGCATCGCGTAGTAGCGGCTGTGGATTGCGGGCAGGTGGTGAATCCAAGCATTTTGGAGCAGCAGATTCAGGGCGGGATCGTTTACGCATTGTCGAATGCGCTGCGGGCGAAAATCACGATCGAGAAAGGCCGGGTGGTGCAGGGAAATTTTGACGATTATGCTCCGCTGCGGATGGACGAGACTCCTGTGGTGGAAGTGTATGCCGTGCCCAGCACGGAGGCGCCGACGGGGATTGGAGAACCCTCCGTGCCGCCGCTGGCGCCGGCTCTGTGCAGTGCGATTTATGTTGCGACGAAGAACAGGACTCGGGCGCTGCCGATTCTTAGCTAGGAAGACTTGTGGGATTGACGGGGAGCGCTTCTAGTCGCAAAGATTCGCTAAGGTCGCAAAAGAGGTTGAAAATCTAACGTACGCCTAAGTGCTTCAGCAAGTATGGAGAGTTCGGTCATGCGACGACTTCTGGCTGTGTGTGTCGCGGTTGTGATGGTTTCTTTCCTGCCGCGCTCACTCGACGCGATCATGGAGTACGCCCCGACCGATAGCGTTCCTGTGTACCGCCTGATCATCAACGGGACGCAGTACATCAAAGCGCACCCGGAAGATTCGGGCGGGTATTACCTGCTCGGACGGCTGCACAGCCTGGCGTTTGCCGAAAACGCGAGGAACTTGGATGTCTGGCGATGGGCAAGAGGCTATGACCCGGCAGCCACTTTGCCGCAGGTGGCTTTTCTGGCAGGGGTCCCCCGCTTGGAACGAACGGTACCGGGAAAAACACTGCCTGCAGAGGCGCGCGAGCATCTCGTCGAGTCGCTGCGCAACTACCGGCGCGCGACCGAGCTTAAACCAAAGCAGCCCTTGGCGTTTCTCGGATTGGGTTGGATGTTGGAGCAGGGAGCGTTGTTCGCGGAGCAGGTAGACGCTCCTTTCAAGAACCCGCCGCGCCGTATCGCTGCGCAGGAGTGGCGCGCGGAGGCTCTCGTAACGTACCGCTATCTAGCCGCCAATTCCGTGTCCTTAGTTGGCTCGAGTTCCGAGCCGGAATCGCCCCAAGAAATGCTTATGGAAGCCAGCCAGGCGATCCTGCGCCTGCTCCCCGGACCAGACCTGTCGCCCGAGGAAAAAGCGGAAACAGTCCGCGCGCGCAAGGCGATCGAAAGCTACCAGGAAAGTTTGAAGAACAATCCGGCGGGACGGTCGCGGATTATTTCGCCCATCATCTTTCCGCTGTACGGACCGGCGCCGCTCGAGGCGCTGCTGGCTCCCGCCCGCGTCGTATCGTTTGATCTTGCAGGGAACGGAGTGCCGGCGAAGTGGCCGTGGGTAAATTCCGACGCGGGCTTTCTGGTGTGGGATCCCGAAAATCGGCAGCATATCGCGTCGGGCCGGCAACTGTTCGGTTCGGTAACCTGGTGGATGTTTTGGCGCGACGGCTACGCAGCCCTCGCCGCACTCGACGACGACGGCAACGGCTGGCTCGAGGGGGACGAACTCACCGGCATCGCCATCTGGCGCGACGTCAACGGGAATGGCGTGTGCGATCCTGGCGAAGTGATCTCCCTGCGGGACGCGGGAATTCTTCGCATCGCCGTCCGTGCCACCGGGCGCACCAGCGGAATGCCTTTTATTCCGCAGGGAATTCAAATGAACGACGGAACTTTCCGGCCCACGTACGACTGGACGCCTGAGTCGCTAGTGTCTGGAGCGGAATATACAGGTGCGAAAGCCAGCGCGGCTGAGCATTTCCGATGAACTTTCTGCGAATCATGTTTGTCGCGGCGCTGGTTTCTCTTGGGCTGAGTCCGCTGCCGGCGCAGACGGCTGCGCCCGGCTCTTTGATCCCGCCAGTATCTTTGTCTACCGTTCCCGCAGCACGGCTGGCGCACCTGCGGCGCGGTATCAACACCACCGGATGGTTCGCGCAGGTTTATGACAAACGCGGCTATACCCGGGAACATTTTCAGAGCTGGACCACGGCGGAAGACATTGGACTGATTCAAGCGATGGGTTTCGATCACGTGCGATTGAGCGTCGATCCAGAACCGATGATGGCGAGCCACCGGCCTGAGGAGATTCCGGCGGAGTATCTGGGATATCTTGATGCGGCAGTGAAGATGATTTTGGATCGCGGGCTGGCTGTGGTGATCGATCTTCATCCGAACAGCGAATTCAAAACACGGCTGGCGAAAGACGATAGTTTTGTGCAGGAGTTCGCTGATTTCTGGCGGGTGCTGGCGCGGCATTATTCGACCTGGGATGCGGAGCGGGTGTTCTTTGAAATTCTGAATGAGCCAGAGATGTCCGACCGTTACCGCTGGTACGGAGTGCAGGTCAAGCTGGCGGCCGCGATTCGCGAAGGGGCTCCGCAGCACTCGATGATCGCGGCAGGAGCGCGCTGGTCGGATGACGACGATCTGGTTTTTATCGAGCCGCTGCGCGATCCCAACGTGATCTACAACTTTCATTTCTACGAGCCGCACATCTTCACCCACCAGGGTGCGACCTGGAGCTCATATTTCTGGCATTGGGTGAAGGGGCTGCATTATCCGTCATCGCCGGAATCGGCTGCGAAAGTGGCGGCGGGTGTGCCGGATGCGGTGGACCGTCTGGCGGTGATCCGCTATGGAGAGGATCACTGGGATGCGGCGCGCATTGATGCCGAGATTACGCAGGTCGCGGAATGGGCACGGCAGCGTGGAGTTCCGGTGGTGTGCAATGAGTTTGGCGTCTACCGCGATTATGTGGACCCGCAGGATCGCGAGGCATGGATTCACGACGTGCGGACGGCGCTGGAGCAGCACGGGATGGGCTGGGCGATGTGGGATTACTCGGGCAACTTCGGCGTGGTGACAAGAAAGGATGAGCGGAACGTTCCGGATGAAATTACCCTGCGGGCGCTGGGGATGAATCGGCCAGTGGGGAAATGAATTGCGCCTGAGTAACTGACTTCGGAATGTGCGCTATGGAGTGATCGCGGGCATTGGCTGGCCTACCATCATCTTAAAGATTTTGATGTTCTTGCCGAATGATTCGAAACGCAGGTCGTGAAACTCCGCATAGTGCTTTCGCAAGTCCTCAGGAAGATCGACTCCCCATCCCGCCTGAACAACCCAGACCGGATCCCCGGGCTTGAGGTTGTAGGCTTGCACGAGCCGCTGCCATTCTCTGGGGAAATCATCCGCCCAGAGCATCCATGCGGTTTTATAGTCGGTGGACGCGATTCGGTATCCCTCGCAGTGAAATTGTTCGAAGTTAGCGGGGGCAGCGTCGAAGAAAATGGGACGCTGCCGGCAAAGATAATGACCAAGAATGAGGTCGCTCTGGTAATCGGTGAAGATGAGGCCGGACGGATCAATGTTCTTGGTCACGAAGTCCATCGCCTTCGCCATGTTGGCGCGGCTTTGATCGGGTCGATCCATCCAGGGCTGCCGTGGTTTGCCAAAGACCACACAGGCCATGATAACGACGGCGGCAATCGCAAGCCCGCGCGTCCATCTTCCTGCCGCGAGACACGCGATTGCCACGCTGACGCCGGCCACGGCAGGGATAATCAAGAACGCAATCTGGCGCGTGCCCCCGTACGGGTACACGTGAGCCAGGCTGGCGCCGCTGGCAATTGCGAACGGCAGGAGCAGAAATAATCCCAACCGGCGCGAAGAAACTCGATCGTCCCCGAGCCTCTTACCGCGCAACAGGAGAGCGATCCCCACCAGGAACACGAATCCCATCACGTCGCCCACGGCCAGCTGCCCGAAGAAAAACTGAAAGACTCCGAAACTGTGACCAACCAGAAACTTCAGGGCGTTGTCATGGACCGGATCGAAATAAGACCGGCGGAGATAAGCGTCACTCATCCAGCCTTGCAGCGTCGTTCTTGAATCGCCTACGCCCAGCTTCGAGAGATGGGTTTTATATAAGAAAACCGCGAGAGCCAGTGCACCGAGTTGTCCGATTGCCCAAGCCGCGACCAAGCGGACGGGCGGGCGTTCCGTGAAGATTCTGAACAGGGCGTAAATGCCGAGTGCGGCGGCGAACAAGAACGCCGAATAGTGAAAGAGCATGGCGAAGTACAGGCAGAAGGTAAAGGCCGCCATCCGGCTCGTAGAGCTCTCCACAAACGCTTCGTCCAGGAAATACAGAGCGCTGGCCAGGAATGCCAGGAGGAGAGAATACTGACGCACTTCCGCCCCGACCTGAATGACAGGCGGAAGGAATGCGACGAAGAGAAGTCCGATCAGGCCGGCAAGGCTGCCTGCGGCTTTGCTAAGCCATTTGTAGAACATCCAGCAAAAAACGGCGCCCGCAAGCACTGAAGGCAGGCGCAGCCACAGTTCCGACGTACCGAGCGCACGCCAGTAGTAGAGCAATAAGATGACCAGCGGCGGATGAGCCGCGGTGAGGCTTGCCTTATAGGCAAGATTGAGCGAGACCTGGTTGGCCAGGCGGAAGTGCAGTGCTTCATCGGGATTGAGGAAGGTTCCAGACGCGGTCCAAAGACGGGCGAGAACGCTGAGCAGAGTTATGATCAGCGCAGCCAGACTGGCACGGCTTTCAGAGCCCTCGGTTTTATTCTCTCGTGAAGTCGCCATGCGTGTTCAGCCATCATAAACATACAGGCTAGTGGGAAAGGAGGAGGCGACCACACCTTGACACTGCTTTCTACCAACCTTTATCCTCAAGTCTTGCTCCTAGCGGTACTTGCGCCTTCCTGGCGTGCTTCCGCGGGCCTGGGGCGGTCACTGGACGGTGCGCGGAGGTTTCCGATGTTTTTCGAGATCAAGGATCTGGAACTTCATCCGGTAGAGTTTGCGGAGAAGTTCGAACCGGGCGAGATTGACCTGGGACCGGAGTATCGCCAGATAACCCCGATCGAGGGCAGCGGCCGGGCGGACCTGGTCGAGGAGCACCACGGCAAGCATAAGATAATACAAGACATACGCGTCCGGGGCCGACTGGCGACAAATCTGGAATTGAGCTGTGCACGGTGTCTGGAACCCCTTACGCAGGACGTGAAGCGCGAGTTTGATCTGTTATATCGTCCTCAGGGCGCAGATGCCGGGCGAGACGAGATCTCGGTGACC
>Ga0210396_10003993_pt1 | contig 14536 bp, 13 predicted proteins | sample IncBWH17OmetaG_FD_155466 | JGI IMG/M metagenome (GOLD analysis project Ga0210396, IMG submission 155466) | Forest soil microbial communities from Barre Woods Harvard Forest LTER site, Petersham, Massachusetts, United States - Inc-BW-H-17-O ...
TTCTCTCCGACTTCGTCGCCGGATTTGACGTCGCCATCGGGGTCGACAAAATCCTCCTCATTGCCGGTTTCCCCGAAGCGGAGAATGACCCGCCCGAACGGCCGATCGAATGTGCGCTTGATCGGGTAGGCCACGATGAGAGCCGTCGTGCGCGCCCACGCCAGCGTCCAGTTGCGCCAGCCGTCATTCTTGCCCGGCATGAACTCGGTGATCGGCATTCCTCCGGGACCCGAGGTCGCGCCCAGGAACGACCAGTCGTCCGCCGCCTTGCTGAGGTTGAACGCATAAGTGCTGGTGTGGTCGATCTTGACGCCGGTCGATACGCAGTAATTGCGCGTGTCGAACGTGCTCTCGACGCCGCGGCACGCTGGACTGCAGGTCGCAGGAAGGTTGCCGTTGGCGTCTGCCCTGCATTTCGCCAGTTCACTCCGCGTGCAGATGTCGAGCTTGTGTGCCGCAGGGTCGGGCCTGCAGAAGTCGCCGAAGCTGTCGCGGATATTGAAGATGTAATGACTGGCGAGCTCGATGCCGCCGAACAGGAAGAGCGCGGCAAACACCGCAGGCGCGATCCAGAGTTTCAGGTTGCTGATGGTCTGCTTGTAGGCGTCCTTCAACCTGAACCAGGCGATGGCCCGATCCGGCAGCAGCATGGTGATCAGGATCATCACCGCAAAGAAGTGGAAGTAGGGCTTGGTGATGCGGTCGATGAAAATCTGCAGCGCGCCGTCGATCCTGGGGATCGGATATCCGAACTTTCCGGGCAACGGATAAAGTGCGACCAGGAACAGGCCGATATAGAGCAGACGCCCGACGGCGCCCGGGCCGCGGGTCTTCTTGGACGCTCCGGCATGAATGTCGAACTTGCCGAGACTGAGCCGCCAGGCGGACCGCATCCGATCGGTGATGCAGTCCTTCAGATTGGCGCTCAGCCACAGCAACAGCGCGACAAGGCCGGCACAGAGCAGAAACTGCAGCGGGTCTCGCGCATAGGCGTCTTTCCAGCGCGACGCCGCATCGGGCACGGCGATGGCGACGATGCGAATGACGTCGGAGAGCGGGCGGAGCCGCGACGTCATCTCGGCGGATTTCGGCAATTGATACGCCAAGGGGTAAGCCAGCAGATAGACCGAGGCGATCACCGTCAGGAAGTAGATCACGCGCCGCCGCCAGATCGTGCTGCCGACGACCCGCTCCTGGGTCAGGTCGCGCAGTCCGGCTGCGGCGGTGGTCTCGTATCCGAGCTTGTCGGGTGAGACGATCTGCTGGTCATAGGTCACGACCTCATAGGCCGCCGGCAGGCTGACCGGCGCATAGAGATGAGCGTCGACTGCGATTCTCTCGAACACGCTCTGATGGATCTTCGGCATCTCGACCTTGACGCAGTCGCGCGGGTCATCGGAATATTTGCTGTCGGACAGGGCGGCCACGCTGCGCGGCCCGTAACGGTAGTAGCCGGCGAGCCCGTTTCGCGAATCATAGATGCGGCCGTCCTTGTCCTGTGTCGACCGTACGCGCGCGAAGGCGTCGGGATCGGCCCCGGGCGGCGCCTTCAACATTAGGCCGTACCGCCGTGCTTCCGACAGGATCCAGGTGAGCGAGACATGCGCCAGCGAATCGTCGGGATACCCGCCGCCGACATTGGCATGCACGCCTGCGAACCAGACCTGGCTGATGCGCTCGGAACCGGTGGTGCGCGGTTCGCCGGGCTTGGGCGCCTTGGCAGGCGGCTCGTTGCTCTCGTCCCACAGCAGCGGATGGAACGTGGTGCGTTCGTCGTCCAGCGACAGTGCGTGACAGGCCCTGCGGACCAGGGGATGAAGCTGGCGGTCGGGAAGTTCGAGCGGCCAGAGATAGCGGCTGATGCCGCGCGTCATCTCGTCGACCGGCAGTCCATAGGCGGCCACTGTGTCCCACAGGCCGAGGAAGGCGACGTGATCGACCGGCCGCTGTCTCTTGTCGTGCCTGGCGTCGACAAAGATGTTGCGCAGCTTCCGGAACAGCCACTCGATCTGGAATTTCGATTTGAAGTTCTCGGCGCGGTGCGTGCGGTAGGCGGTGGCGACCTTGCTGTCGAGCTCCTCCTCGGTGCCGTAGCGCACCAGCCCCTGCTGGCAGATCAGGCCGTTCACCACGCGCATGGTGAATGCGCCGCGGCTGAAGCCGAAGCCGAAGATGTCGTCGCTCTGCCAGGGGCCGTATTGCTCCGGGCGGTTCTCGGCCCTGGCTGCGGCCGCCTCGAGCGCGAGATAGTCGAGATGCGAACAGTAATTGCGGCAGGCGAATTTGTAGATATCCAGCACGTTGCGCTTGAGGCCGAAGCCGAACGCGCCGCCCAGGATCGCCAGCGGCTTGAAGGAAGACGTGCCGACCCCGTCATCGTAGAACGCGATCTGCTGCGAGCCCGTCAAATCGAGCGCCTCGAACACGCGCCAGACATTGGTGCGCCAGACCTTGCCGGCGGAATTGCCGGTGCCGTCGGAAAGCAGAATGATGCGCTTGTTGGCCATGGGACCCCCGCGGAATCTGCCAAGGCCTGATCGGGCAGCCCGACGCGACAGCCGGCCAATGGCTGTCGTCTCGAGGGCATGCACCGACAGGTTGCGTGGGGAGACTAGGGCGAGAGCGAAGTTCCAACTATGAGATAGAGCACAGTCCAGACGTCGACGCGCCAATTCGTCGCGCGTCAACTCGGGTTGATCCAGGGTTACGCAGCGAGGCGGGCGATCCCGGGATCGAAGCCCAAAGCGGTTTCAATCCATTTTGCGACCGCGAGCGTGCGAAGATCGTGGCGATAGTCGCCGACGATCTGAATGCCGAGCGGCAGGCCGTTCTTGCCAAAGCCGGCCGGCAGCGTGACGGCGGGGCTGCCTGTCAAGGTCCACGGCGCGCAGAACGCGGCATCGCCGGTGTAGTGCAGCCCGCGCGGGGCCTCGCCGAAGGCCGGCAGTGTCAGCAGCGCGTCAAACCCTCTCATCTCGGTGCCGAGCGTGAGGCGCCGTTGCTCCTGCAGCGCCTTTGCCGCGAGATAATCCGGCGCGCTGATCGCCTTGCCGCTCGTGACCAGCGATTTCAGGTGATCGCTGGTGCGATCGGGATAGCGCGCGACGAGTTCAGCGAATAAATGCGCGCCTTCGCTTTCCAGGATGGTGAGAATCGTCTGCCAGTTGACGCGATCGAGCTCGGCGAGCACGAGCTCTTCGACGACCGCGCCGGACGCGCGCAGTTTTTCGAGCGCCGTGTCGAAGGTCTTCTGCTGCTCGCCCTCGGCGCGCGACCATTTGTCGAAACGCACGACGCCAAGCCGCGGCTTGTCCAGCGGCTCGATGCCGCGCTCGATGTCGACCTGGAAGGCTGGCACGGGCCGGCCATGCAGATCGTGGTCGCTGGTGGCTGCGAGCAGCGATAACGCGAGTGCAACATCATCGACGCGGCGGGCGAAAAAGCCGACATGATCGAGCGACGGGCTTAGAGGGTGCACGCCGATGCGCGGAATCGCGCCATAGCTCGGCTTGAAGCCGACAATGCCGTTGAACGCCGCGGGACGGATCACCGAGCCAAGCGTCTGCGTGCCCAGCGCAAGCGGCACGAGGCCGGCGGCGACCGCGGCGGCCGAGCCCGAGGATGATCCGCCCGGCGTATGCTCGGGATTCCAGGGATTGACGGTCGCTCCGGGCTGGCGCCAAGCGAACTCCGTCGAGACGGTCTTGCCGAAGATGGTCGCGCCGAGCTGGCGCAGGCGCTCGACAACCCAGGCATCTGCTGCGGGAACGTGGTTCTTATAAATCGGCGAGCCATTGGTCGTCGGCATGTCTGAGGTCGCGATGATGTCCTTGATCGCAACGGGAATGCCCGAGAGCGGGCCGGGTCGGCGCTGGGTGTCGGAAGGCAGGACTTCGAACGCTTTCAGCTTCGGCTCGATCGCCCTCGCCTTCTCCAGGCACGCCGCGGCATAACGATGCGCCGCCGCATCATCCTTCCGGAACTGCCGCAGCAGATCGAGAACGCCGGCACCTGCTTTCGGCGTAGGACGTGGAGATGGATCGGTCATCGATGATTCCTGAACGGCAAGAGCTGGCGCGCGAAGGCTGCTTCTTCCCCCTCTCCCCGTTCTTACGGGGAGAGAGTTGGGGTGAGGGGCTGCCTCCGCGGGAACGGAAATAGCTGGACTCGCGGATAGCCCCCTCACCCGGATCGCATCTTGCGATGCGATCCGACCTCTCCCCGCAGGCGGGGCGAGGTGAATGAACCCGTGCCGCCGCAGATTACTTCATCGTCAGCGCGGGCTCGATATATTTCCGCACGACAAAGCTCTTGTAGTCCGGCTGGCCCGAGAGATTGCCGAGCGCGATCTGGGTGTCCATCGACACTTTCAGCGCTTCCGGCGTGATGTCGACGCTCGGCGGATAGACGCCGTCGGCGAGCATGCGCTTCACCGCGGCCTCGACCACGGTGGGATCGAGGGTGGGGAATTCCTTCTTGGCAATCTCGACGGTCTTGGCCTCGTTCTTGGTCATGAAGCGCATCGCCATCTCCATGCCGTTGACGACGCGCTGCGCCGTGTCGGGGTCGACGTCGTTGCGCGCGGTCACCGCCGAGAAGGCATAGGCGCCATAGGTCTTCGGGAAGCCGAACACGACCTTCATGCCCTTCGCCACGACCTGGTCGAGGCCGGGTTCGTACATCACGGCAATATCGGCCTGCTTGGCGACGAGCGGCCCCGGCTCGGTACCGATCGCGACCTGGATCATCTCGACATCGGTCTTGGCGTCCATGCCGTTTTCCTTGAGCAGCTTCATGAACAGCGAGGTGGAGGTGGTCGGCATCAAGCCGGTGATCACCTTCTGGCCCTTGATGTCCTTGATGCTGTCGAACTTGAAGTCCGGGGTTGTCGCGATCCACACGGCGGCGCCGTTGACGACGTTGGCGATGACGTTGACCGGCGCGCCCTTGGAAGCGGCGATCGCGGTCCATTCCGGGCCATGGATCGAGAACTGCGCGCTGCCGGAAATCACCGCGGACAGCGCCACCGTCGGTGCGCCCGCGGTCTCCTTGGTCAGATCAAGGCCCTGCTGGGTGAAGAAGCCCTCGTCGATGGCGACATAGAGCGGCAGATAGAGCATCGACTGGAACGCCTGCGATAGCGTCACCTTCTTGCCTTCGGCCAGCGCCGGCGTGGCCATGAGCAGCGTGATGAGGGCGGCGGCGCGAACGACGCGCGAAGTCAAAGACATCGAGTACTCCTTTTCTTCTTGAACTAGACTTGAACCTGATGCGTGGTGCCGGCCTGCTTCCAGGGCAGACTGGTCCGCTCGATCAGGTCGATGACGTAATAGAGCGCAAAGCCCATGATCATCAGCGTGAACAGGCCGACCCAGACCGTGTTGAGGTCGTAGAGGCTGGACGCGGTGTAGATGAGGTGGCCAAGCCCGCGCTGCGAGGAGATGAACTCGCCGACGACGGCGCCGACGAGGCCAAAGCCGATATTGATGCGGAAGGTCGCGATGACCGAAGGCAGCGTGGACGGCACCACGGCCTTGAAGAACACCTGATGTTTGTCGGCGCCCATCGAGATCAGCAGCGATTGCAGGTCGACGTCGGCATCTTTTGCGGCCTGATAGGCGGCGATCAGCGCCACGATCGCGGTCAGCGAGACCGACAGCGCCACTTTCGAAACAAGGCCGGTGCCGAACCACAGCACCACGATCGGCGCCAGTGCGATCTTCGGCACGCTGTTGATGGCGACGATGAAAGGCTCGACCAGGCGTGCGACAAAAGCCGAGTACCAGAGCGCCAGTCCCAGCAGCGAGCCGATGATGGTGCCGATGACGAAGCCCAGAATGGCTTCGAACAGCGTGAACCACGTATCCGACAACAGATCGCCGCTCAGGATCATCTTGTATCCGGTGGTAAAGATGCCGAGCGGCGAGCCGACCAGGAAGGCGGAGATCCACCCTGCCCGCACGCCAATCTCCCAGAGTGCGAAGAAGACGATCACGGCGAGCGCCTGGATAACCGAGCGGCCAAGCGTGGTGTCGAAGTTGAAGGCGCGGCGCGCACGCGTTCGTCGCTTGCGCAAGCGTTGGCTCGCGCCGGGAAGGGTCAGGGTCACGCGGTTCTCTCGGTCTGGATGTCGAGCTCGGCACAGAGCGTGTGGAAATAGCCGGAGAAGCGGCTGTCGCTGCGCGCCGTGATCGGGGAAGCGGCTGCAATATCGATGTCATGCACGGTCTTGACCCGTGCGGGCCGGCCGCTCAGCACCACCACGCGCTTGGACAGTGCGACGGCTTCATCGATGTCGTGGGTCACGAGGATGACGGTCTTGTGGTAGGTCTCGACCGCGTCCTTCAGCACGCCCTCGAGATAAAGCCGGGTCTGGTAATCCAGCGCCGAGAACGGCTCGTCCAAGAGCAGGATATCGGGGTCCATGATCAGGGTGCGGATCAGCGCCACGCGCTGGCGCATGCCGCCCGACAGCGTCTTGGGATAGGCGTTCTCGAAACCGGCGAGCCCGAAGCTTTTCAGATATTCCCGTGCCTTGTCCTCGGCCGCCGCGCGATCGACACCGCGCGTCTCAAGACCCAGGAGCACGTTGCCGAGCACGGTGCGCCAGGGAAACAGCAGGTCCTTCTGCATCATGTAGCCGACGCGGCCGCGCAGGCTGTCGATCTCCTCGCCGTGATAGATCAGCGTGCCGGCGTCGGGCTCGACGAGGCCGGCGATGATGTTGAAGATCGTGGTCTTGCCGCAGCCGGACGGGCCGATGATGCTGACGAAATCGCGGGCGTTGATGTCGAAGGAGAGATCATCGAGCACGCGCACTTCGCCGGCCTTGCCGTGGAAGGATTTGCGGACATTGCGGACGGAAAGCTGAGCGGGAGCGGACTTCATGTGCCGTCCAGACGCAACTTGTATGCCAAGCGCATCGCCCGGAAAGCGTAGATATTTCAATTAATTGTGTGAGGGGTGCGCGGGCGGCCCTGCCGACTCTTTAGGCAGGCGCGGTCAGACCGGCGTCGCCGCTCGTGAGGCACCTGGCGGCATCGATCGTGTTGCCTCTGATCCCAGCGATGCAAGGTTGCTTCGCTTCCATCGATGCAGACGGGCGTGCATCAGCGAAGCGCGCATGCCCGGTGCTTTGGTCTGCCGTGGAAGGCTGCCCACACTCACGCGCAAGCGTTAGCTCCATCCGTATATTGCGCTCATGCATTGCGCCGCAATGCAGCGAACACAAATTCGTCTCAATCAAAAGCGCTACGCGAAAATTTCTTCTCAATTTGCTTTCGCCTGCTTCGCTTGACGCGCGCTACGCTTTTCACCCGCTGTGGATGTGCTAACATTTTCGGGTCTGATCTTCTTCAGACTCCTACGATCGTCTCTCAAAACGTCCAAAATAAATAACGCGCGCAGCCGCCTGGCTGCATAGGGAGTGACGCGATGAAATCGGCTTTCCATCGATCCGTTCTTGCACTGGCGACAATCAGTATTGTCGCGGGTGCGAGCTTCGCCAATGCGCAGCAGGCGGCTGACAAGAGCCGGCCGTTGAAGAAATATGAATCCGGCACCAAGGATTTCTGGACCCATCCGCCGGATGACTGGTTCCTCGGCGACGAAACCGAGGCGCAGAAGGGCCTGGCGCCGCCGAACGGCCCGCCGACCGGTGCGTCGGACGCCGAGCTCGCGACGCTCATCAAGAAGATCAAGCTGCCGCCGGGCTTCAAGATCGAGGTCTACGCCTCGGGCGTGCTCGCCGCGCGGCAAATGGCCTGGGGCGACAAGGGCACGCTGTTCGTCGGCTCCTTCGGCCTCGGCAATGTCTACGCCATCAAGGACAACAACGGGAAGAAAGAGGTCAAGACCCTCCTCAAGGGCCTCAACATGCCCACAGGGCTCGCCTTCCAGAACGGCTCGCTCTACGTCATCGCCGTCGACAAGCTGATCAAATACGACAACGCCGAGGCCAATCTCGACAATCTCGGCTCGGGCAAGGTGGTGTATGACGACATGCCGTCCTACGCCGCACATGGCTGGAAATATCTCGCGGCCGACAAGGATGGCTGGTTCTACATTCCGTTCGGACCTCCCTTCAACGTCGGCATTCCGCCGACCAGCGTCTCGCAGATCCGACGCGTCGATCCCAAGACCGGCAACGCGGAAGTCTGGGCGCTCGGCGTTCGCAACTCGGTCGGCGGCGACGTCGATCCGCGCACCGGCAAATACTGGTTCACGGAAAACGCCCGCGACTGGATCAGCGACGACCTGCCCTCCGACAAGCTCAACATGATCAGCAAGATGGGCGAGCATTTCGGCTATCCCTATTGCCATCAGGGCGACCTGCCGGATGCGAAATTCGCGATGGGTCACAAATGCTCGGAGTTTACGCCTCCGGTCTATAATCTCGGCGCGCACGTGGCTCCGCTCGGCATGAAGTTCTATACCGGCAGCCAATTCCCGGCCGAGTACAAGAACTCGATCCTGATCGCCGAGCACGGCTCCTGGAATCGTCACAAGTACCAGGGCGGTCGCATCGTGCGCATCACGGTCGGACCCGACGGCAAGAACGCCAAGCAGGACATCTTCGCATCCGGCTGGATCGAAGGCGACCAGGGTTATCTCGGTCGTCCCGACGACATCATCCTGGACAAGGATGGCTCGATCCTCGTCGCCGATGACTGGGCTGGCGCGATCTACCGCATCAGCTACAGCAAGTAGTATTAGCCGAACGAACAAAGGGGCTGCGGTGGCTGGTTCGCCGCAGCCTCAACTTTTTGGGCAATGGGGCGTTGTAACTCGTCATGCCCGGGCTTGACCCGGGCATCCATCAAAATCGACAAGCTCTCTCTTGCTCGATGGATTGCCGGGTCAAGCCCGGCAATGACGATGGGAGAAAATGAAATGCGATCCGTTCTTGCCGCGACACTCTTCATCGCCACTCTCTCGTGTCTTCCCGCCCACGCCGCCGACGTCAAGGACAAGGCCGAAGTCTGCAAAGGCTGCCATGGTGACAACAGCATCTCGCAGATGGAGAACATACCCTCGCTGGCAGGCCAGCTCGATCAGTACATCCAGTGGCAACTGGTCTATTTCCGCTCAGGCGCACGCAAGAACGAGCAGATGCAGCCGATCGTCGAGGGTATCTCCAACGAAGACATCCGCAACCTCGGCGCCTATTTCGCGGCGATAGAGCCGTTCAAGGCCACGCCCGACGACAATCCGGATCTTTCGGCGAAGGGCAAGCAGGCCGCAGCCGGCCGACGCTGCGCCTCATGTCACGGCGACAATTTCGCCGGCACCAAGGCCGTCCCGCGCCTCGCCGGCCAGCGCGAGGACTATCTCACCAAGACGCTGCACGACTACAAATCGAGTGCGCGCAACGGCGGTCCCCAGGGCGTGATGTCCGACGTCGCCTATCCGCTCAGCGATGAAGAGATCGAAGCGCTGGCGCACTATCTCGCGCATTTCACGGGAAGCTGATCGCCTTGTCATCCTGGACAAGCGACGGCGTCCGCCGTAGCTCAACGAGCGAAGGCGGAAGCGCGATCCAGGACCCATTACCACAGGGAGCCGTAGTTACAGTGAGCTGTGGCCATAGCGTCGGCTACGACAGCCTCCTATGGTAATGGGTCCTGGCGTTCGCCAGGACGACAGCGGAGTTTTATCCGCGCGAAACACCGCAAGCCTGCAATTCTACTGAGCTTCGCGCACTCTCTCATAGGCCTTCAGGTGGGTATAGGCCGTGCGCAGCTTGGGCGCCGGGATTTTCGCCGCGTCGGCGCGAGCGATCATGTCGCCGATGACGTGATCGGCCTCGACCTTGCCGCCGGCCTTGATGTCGCGGAACATCGAGGCCGTCAGCGGCGAGCCCTCCGCGGTCAGGTTGCCCTTGACGCGCTGGAAGAACGGGCCGCCCGGCTCGTGACCTGCGGCCTTTGCGACCGCGGTGCATTCGTCGAGAATGCCGAGCAGGAAATCCTTGCCGCCGGGCGAAGCCACGATCGCGCCGATTGGGGCGCGCATCAGGCTGGTGGAAGCCGCGATGGATGCGAGGAACACCCACTTCTCCCACATGTCCTGCATGACGTGCTCGCTCAGTGCGGCGCCATTGACGGTCGAGAACACCTCCGCGATGGCGCGAACACGATCGGACTTGGTGCCGTCGCGCTCGCCGAAGCCCAGCGACTGCATCGGCTGCAAATGCACTACCTCACGCTGCGCGTTCAGCGTCACCGCAATGGCGCAGAGTCCGCCGAGCACACGGTCGTGGCCGAACCTCTCGTCCAGCGTGTCCAGATGCAGCATGCCGTTGAGCATCGGGATGATCGAGGTCTGCGGCCCCACCGCCGGAGCAAAGGATTTGATGGCGTCGTCGAGGTCGTAGGCCTTGCAGCTCAGGAGCACGACATCGAACTTGTCCTTGATGGTATCGGCCTGCACGGTCGCCGGATTCTTCAGCGTGACGTCGCCATTGGGGCTTTTGATCACCAGCCCGGCCGACGCCAGTTCGCTCGCGCGCTTCGGGCGCACCAGGAACGTAATATCGCGCCCGGCCTGCAGCATCCTGCCGCCGAAATATCCGCCAATGGCGCCAGCGCCGACTACCAATACTCGCATTTTCTTCTTCCTTCGTTGTTATTCGGGCGTGGCCTTCTACCACTTCTCGCCGAACGGGCGGATTTCCATTTCAAACGTCCAGGCGCTCTTCGGCTGCTGATAAAGCTGCCAATAGGCGCCGGCGACCGAGGCTGGCGGCATCAGCAAGTCGGGATTATCAAGCGCTTCCTTGCCCCAAAGCTGCTCGCGGCGCTCGCGTACCCAGGCGGTATCGACGCCGGAATCGATGATGAGATGGGCGACATGGATGTTCTTGGGCCCTAGCTCGCGCGCCATCGATTGCGCCACCGCGCGCAAGCCGAACTTGGCGCTGGCGAAGGCCGCAAAGCCGCTGCCGCCGCGAAGCGAGGCAGTAGCTCCCGTGAAGAAGATGTTGCCCTGCCCGCGCGGCACCATCAGCCGTGCCGCCTCGCGGCCGGCGAGGAAGCCGGAATAGCAGGCCATCTCCCAGACCTTGCGGAAGACGCGTTCGGTGGTCTCCAGGATCGGGAAATTGACATTGGCGCCGACATTGAAGATGCAGATTTCGAGCGGCGCATGCTTGTCGGCGTCGGAGAGGAACGCAATCGTCTCCTCCTCCTTGCGCGCATCGAGCGAGCGGCCGAAGATGGTGCCGCCGGCGGCCTCCACTTCCTTCATCAGCGGCTCGAGCTTCTCGCCGTTGCGCCGTCCGGCGAACACGGCAAAACCTTCAGATGCAAATTTCTTGACGATCTCTGCGCCGATATAGTCGCCGGCGCCGATGACCGCGACCGTGGCGTTGCGCTTTTGCATGGTGTTCTCTCCACTCCCTCGCCGTCGTCATTGCGAGCGCAGCGAAGCAATCCAGATTATTTCCGCAGATTCAGTATGGATTGCTTCGTCGCTACGCTCCTCGCAATGACGGGGCCGGATCATTTGCCGGAAACCATCTCCTCCACCTCGCGCAGCTGCTCCTTGCCGAAGAACATCTCATTTCCGACAAAGAAGGTCGGCGAACCGAACGCGCCGCGGTCGACGGCGGCCCGGGTGTTCTGGATCAGCCTGGCCTTCACGTCGGCCTCCTGCGCGCGCGCCAGGAGCTTGGCGCCGTCGAGGCCCGACGATGTCAGGGCTTTCACCGCGACTTCCGGGTCGTCCATCTTCTTCGGCTCGCGCCACATGTGATGGAACGCGGCCTCGACATATTTCTCGAACACGCCCTCGAATTGCGCTGCGATCGCCGCGCGCATCAGGTTCAGTGTGTTGACCGGAAAGAACGGGTTCCAGACATAGGGCTGCACTTGGAAGCGTTTGATGAAGCGCTCCGTCTCCAGCTTCATGAACTCCGGCTTGTTCTTGACCCCGGCGAGCGTCTCGGCCGGCGACTTGTTGTTGGTCGACTTAAAGATGCCGCCGAGCAGCACTGGCACATAGTCGAAGCGGACACCGGTCCGCTTCTCGATCGCCGGGATCGCCTCGTGGCTCAGATATGCATTCGGGCTGCCGAAATCGAACAGGAATTCTGGATTGGTGCTCAAGGCGGCCTCCCGGACAGCTTATTTCATATGATCTTTATCATTCAACCAGCCCGGTGGCTGCCCTTCAAGCGGTCATTACGCATGGTCGCTGTACGCGAGCTTCACGACGTGGTCGCGAATATCCGCCGGCCAGGCCGCGATCAGGCTTGTGAACCGGCGACGATCGTCGGCGAACAGCGCGCGCGAGGCTTCCTCGAAATTCAGCAGGTTTCCCGCCATCGCCGACATGAAATGATAGGCGGCATCGCGCGCGGCACGGTGGCGATCCCTGTCGCCATTGGCTTTTCGGGCCTCCTCGACCAGCTTGCGCAGCGCGACCGACGCGCCGCCGGGCTGGGCGGCGAGCCATTCCCAATGCCGCGGCAACAGCGTCACCTCGCGCGCGACCACGCCGAGTTTCGGCCGGCCGCGTCCGCGTGGCTCGCTCGGCCCCGCCTCCTCTGTGATCATCGGCGACATCGCAGAAAGCCGCGCCAGCACCTCCGTATTGCTGCCGCGCAGATCGAGGTCGATCGGCCGGCCGTTGCTGTCGCTGAAGATCGCGATCGGGCTGGCGCCAGGTCGCGTGGAGCCCTTGATCGCGAGCGCAACCTCGGCGATCGGGCCGGTGGCCAGCCGCCGCTGGCCTTCAAAAGCGGTGAAATTCTCGGTCATTGGTCTGCTCCTACCTCAGATTAATTAATACCCGGATATAATTCAGATGTCAATATTACCCGGGTAATTAAATCGGCTGACGTTTGGCCGTGTCGCTACGGCCGTAAATGCCTGTTACCTGTGCAGGCTCGCGCATGCGGGGGGACATCCATGCTGACGGTTCATCATCTCAACAATTCGCGTTCGCAGCGCGTGCTGTGGCTGCTCGAAGAGCTCGGCGTGGCTTACGAGATCGTGCGCTACCAGCGCCAGCCGGATATGCGCGCGCCGAAGGAACTGCGCGCGATCCATCCGCTCGGCAAATCGCCTGTTATCACCGACGGCGGCAACACCGTCGCGGAGTCGGGCGCGATCGTCGAATATCTCGTCGACACATACGGCAACGGCCGTTTCATTCCGCCTGCGAATACGCCGGAGCGGCTGCGCTACACTTATTGGCTGCACTATGCCGAAGGCTCGGCGATGCCGCCGCTGCTGCTGAAGCTTCTGTTCACGCTGATGCCAAAGCGCGCGCCCGCCTTGCTGCGGCCGCTGGTGCGCAAGGTCTCGAACCAGGCGCTGGCTACGCTGGTCAATCCGCAGCTCAAGCAGCACATGGCCTATTGGGAAGAGGAGTTGTCGAAGAGCGATTGGTTCGCCGGCCACGAATTCACCGCCGCCGACATCCAGATGAGCTTTCCGCTGGAAGCGGCCGCCGCGCGCGGCGGGCTCGAGGACGGCCATCCCGAGGCGATGGCGTTTCTCGATCGCATCCACGCGCGTCCAGCATATCAACGCGCGCTGGAGAAGGGCGGGCCGTACACGGTGGGGCGCTGACTTCCTCGGTCATCGCGGTAACTCCACCAGCGGAAGCAGCCGCGAGTCGCAAAGCGCGGCGGTGCGATGTCCGATGCCGGCGAGATAGGCTTCTTGCACGGCAAAGGCCATGAACGCGCCGGTGCTCTTCTGACGGATGAGCAGCGCGCGATCCCAGCGTTCTTCTTCGGGGCCGATCAGAAATGGCCCGCCTTCACCGGCAAACAGCAGGTCGCCACCACTCTTCCTGAGCAGCGGCAAGGTGTGGGCGATGTAGCGTTCATAGGCCTCGGCGCCGGTGATCGGCTCCGCCGGTGCGAGCTCCGGACTGGCGGAGTAGTCGGCGGTTTCGCGAAAGCGCAGCAGATTGAGCATCACGAGCCCGCTGTTGATGCCGCGCCGGGCCAAGGCGCGGCCGGCCTCCCAGGTGGGTTCCAGATAGACTGATTTCATCTTCGAGCTTCCAAGCGTCCTTCGCTCTCTTTTTACCCGGGCTTAATTTGCCTTGTCAATAATACCCGGGTATAAATAAGTGAAGCCCGTTACGGAGGACTGCCGTGAAAGCCGAAGCCAGAAAGCTTGCCGTCGCCGACTACAAAAAGCGTTCAAGCGTCGCCGGCATCTATGCCGTGCGTTGCCGCGCCACCGGTGAAGTCTGGGTCGGGCAGGCGCTCGACCTCGACAAGGTCCAGAACCGGATCTGGTTTTCGTTACGGATGGCAAGCCATGGCAACCGCGACCTGCAGCGAGCCTGGTCGACACATGGCGAGACTGGGCTCTCCTTCGAGATACTCGAACGATTGGAAAAAGAAGAGCTGCTCTATGTCAGGGATGCACTGCTGAAAGAACGGCTGACGCATTGGCGCGAAACGCTGAATGCATCGGCGGCCTAGCACTACTTTGGCAGATCGTTGGTTTGCCGCGATTTTTAGGATTCCCGAATCAATTTTTCAGTGATTCATGGGTGGTCGGCTCTCGGA